>Ga0208249_1000176_pt1 | contig 20193 bp, 13 predicted proteins | sample CryBogmetaGMA1M_FD_184546 | JGI IMG/M metagenome (GOLD analysis project Ga0208249, IMG submission 184546) | Freshwater microbial communities from Crystal Bog, Wisconsin, USA - MA1M (SPAdes) | ecosystem: Environmental > Aquatic > Freshwater > Lake | place: Crystal Bog, Wisconsin, USA | collected...
TTCCCCGCCCGCACGACAGGTGCCGGCGACGACCGCTCGCCCATCCTGCCGCGCCCCACGCAGCCCCCGCCGCCGGATCGGCGGGAGCCCGAGGTGGCGTCGTGCGACCGATTTGACCGATCCTTTCGGGGTTCCCCCGCCGCCCCACCGAGACGCCGGTTCCATGAACTACTTCCTCAGGGCGCTTCGCGAGGCCGCCAAGAGTTGGCCCCTCCTCGCCGCGGCGCTGCTCTGCTCCGCCGGCGTGGCCGCCCTCTGGGGCGCCAACATCGCCGCCTTGTTTCCGATCATCGAGGTGACGCTCAAGGGCGACTCGCTCCAGTCGTGGAACGAGCGGCGGATCGAAGAGGCCAAGGGGCGGATCACCGCCGCGGAAGGGCAGATTCCGGTCCTCGAGGCGGCGCTTGCCGCGCCCGAAGCCGACCCTGCCAAGGCGGTGAAGGACCGCAACCTGCTCGACACGCTGAAGCTCTCGAAGCGGGGCGACGAGGCGATCGTCTACTCGGCCGAGCGGCTGGCGCCCTGGCTCGACCGGCTGCTGCCGCGGGATCCCTTCCAGACCGTGCTGCTCGTGGTGGCCTTCGTGGTCATCAGCACGTTCCTGAAGCACGTGCTGCTGATGGGCTCGACGCTGCTCGTGAGCTGGGTGGCGATGACCATCAGCCGGAACATCCGCCTCAAGGTGTTCGACAAGGCGCTGGAACTCGACCGGGCGCAGTTCATGAAGTGGGGCTCGGCGGGCTTCATGGCCCAGGTGACGGGCACCTCCGACATGCTCGCCGGGGGCATCACGTCGGTGTATGGCGGGGCGGTCACCGAGCCGCTCAAGATCATCACCTGCCTCGGCTTCGCCTTCATGGTGTCGTGGCGGCTCACGCTCGCCTGCCTGACGCTCGCCCCGGTGGTCGGCTTCCTGATGGTCTGGCTCAACCGCCGGATCCGCGGCGTGTCCAAGAACATCCTCGCCCGCTCCAAGGGCTTCCACCACGTGCTCCTCGAGGCTCTCAACAACGTCCTCACCGTGCAGGCTTACACGATGGAGGATTTCGAGCGGCAGCGGTTCCGCAACTGCACGGGCGACATGATGCGGACCGGCATGTGGCACACCTTCTACTTCGCGCTCGCCAACCCGATCACCGAGATCCTCGGCATCGGGATGGTGGCCACGTCGATCGCCGTCGGCGCATGGTTGGTGATCAACCAGGAGACGCAGATCTTCGGGATCACGATGACCGACCAGCCGATGACCGTGCCCGGGATCATGATCTTCTTCGGCTTCCTGATCGGGGCCAGCGACCCGGTGCGGAAGCTGTCGGGCGTGATCACGGGGCTCAACATCGGCATCGTGGGCGCCCAGGCGCTCTACCCGCTGCTCGACACTCCCTCGCGGCTCGCCGAGGCGGTGCATCCCCAGACGCTCCCCTCGCCGCACCGTGAGATCCGCCTCGACAAGGTGTCGTTCTCCTACGATGGCATCGATACGGTGCTCAAAGACGTCGATCTGACCATCGCCTTTGGCGAGCGGGTGGCGATCGTCGGCCCCAATGGGGGCGGCAAGAGCACGCTCGTGAACGTGATCTGCCGGTTCTACGACCCGACCGCCGGCCGCGTGCTGCTCGACGGCGTGCCCCTCACCGATCTGGCCCTGCACGACCTGCGGCGGCGGATCGCGATGGTCACGCAGCAGACCGAGCTCTTCAACGAGTCGATTCACTACAACATCCGCTACGGCCGCTGGGACGCCACCGACGAGGAGATCGAGGCGGCGGCCCGCAAGGCCCACGCCCACGAGTTCATCTCGGAGTTTCCCGACGGCTATCGGACCATGGTGGGCCCCAACGGCTTCCGGCTCTCGGGGGGCCAGCGGCAGCGGATCGCGCTGGCCCGGGCTTTCCTCCGCGACGCGGAGATCCTCGTGCTCGACGAGGCCACGAGCCAGATCGACGTGGAGAGCGAGCGGCTGATCCACGAGGCCCTCGCCCGCTACGTCGAGAACCGCACCGTGATCATGATCACCCACCGCGCGAGCACCCTCGCCCTGGCCGACGCGATCATCGAGGTCGATCACGGCACGGTGACGAAGCGGCCGGCCCGCCAGCAGCAGGCGGCCTGATCCCGGCACCGCAGGTTGCCCGGAAGTGGCCGCAGGTTTTCAACTTGCGGATGCTCGACGCCGGCCCTGCTGCATGTGCAGGTTGAAAACCTGCACCCACTCGTGGGTTGAGAACCTGCACCCACCGTGCCGGAAGTGGCCGCAGGTGTTCAACCTGCGGATCCGCCCAGGCGGTCGTTCCACCGGGCGGCATCGCGGGGCTCGTAGTGCTCCGGCTCGAAGCTGTCGCGGACGATCGCCCGTACCGCCCGGAGATCGACCGGTCCCTCGCGGCCCGCGAGCTGCACGAGCAGATTGCCGATCGCCGTGGCCTCCACGGGGCCGGCCACCACCGGCCGGCCGGTCGCGTCGGCGATCATCTGGCAGAGGAGGCGATTCTTCACGCCGCCGCCCACCACGTGCACCCGCGAGACCCGCCGGCCGAGCAGGGCGTCGAGCTCACCGAGCGTGCGGCGCACGGCGGCCGCCACGCTCTCCAGGGCCGCCCGCACCATCGCCCCGGTCGATTCCGGCACCCGCTCGCCCGCGGCCCGCGCCAGCCCGCGAATCGCCTCGGGCATGTCGGCGGGGGCGACGAGCGCCGGGTGGTTCGGGTCGATGAGCGTGACCAGCGGCGGAGCCTCCGTCGCCAGCGCGGTGAGCTGATCCCACGTCCAGTTCTGGCCCGACCGCTGCCACGCCGCGCGGCACTGCTGCACGAGCCAGAGGCCGCAGACGTTCTTCAGCAGCCGCGTGGTGCCGCTCACGCCCCCCTCGTTGGTGAAGTTGTGGGCGAGGCACTGGGGCGTGACCAACGGCCGGTCGAGTTCGGCCCCCACCAGCGCCCACGTGCCGAGGCTCACGTAGCACCAGTCGGGGCGGCCGCTGGGCGGCTCCGCGGCCGGCACCGCGGCCACGGCGCTGGCGGTGTCGTGCGTGCCGGGGATGATCACGCGCACGCCGGCGAGCCCGGTCTCCGCCGCCACGTCGCCGCGGAGTTCGCCGAGATCGGTGCCTGGGTCGGCGAGCGGTCCGAACACCCGCCGCGGCAGCCCGAAGCGATCGAGCAGGGGAAACGCCCAGTCGCCGGCCTGCGGGTCGTAGCACTGCGTGGTGGAGGCGTTGGTCCGCTCGTTGGATCTCACACCCGAGAGCAGCCAGTGGATGAGATCGGGGATCATCAGCAGGCGGTCGGCCGCCGCCAGCACCGTGGAGCGTGAGGCCTGCAGGGCGAGCAGCTGATAGAGCGAGTTCAGCTCCATGAACTGCAGGCCGGTGGCGGCGAAGATGTCGGCACGCGGCACCACCTTCTCAGCCGCAGCGAGCATCCCGCGGGTGCGGGCATCGCGGTAGCAGACGGGGTTCGCCAGGAGGGCGTCGTCGGCTCCCAGAAACGAGAAGTCTACGCCCCACGTATCGACGCCGATCGTGGCGATCGACCGGCCGTGGCGCCCCGCGGCGGTCCGCAGGCCGGTGACGACCTCCTGCCAGAGTCGCGGCAGATCCCAGACGAGCTGGCCCGCCATGGCCACGGGCCCGTTCTCGAAACGGTGCAGTTCCTCGAGTTCGAGGATCCGGCCGTCGAAGGCCCCGGAGACGATGCGGCCGCTCGAGGCCCCCAAATCGACTGCCAGAGCCACGTTGCGTGCCATGACCTCTCCCTCTGGTCCTGCGGATGCGATGCCTTCCCGGTCGCGATTGTGCGGTTTTGGGGTGCCTTGTGGAGGGACTGAGCCTGGAAGCCGGGAAACCAGGAGAAACCCTGCGGCTTGGAAGGTTCGGCTGGGCTCAGGCCGCTGCTCTTGGCCGATTCTGAAGAGCGATGTAAAATAGATTCAATAGTTGATCAACAAGGTAATGTATGGGCACGGCTGCGGCATCAGTCGTCGATCAACCCGAGGTTCGGCAGGCGACGCCGGAGTTCCGTGAGGAACTCGCGCGGGCGAGTCGCTCGCTGGAGTCGGCGACGCCGCAGGAGATCGTCCGCTGGGCCGTCGATCGGTTTGGCCGCCGGCTCACGATGGCCACGGCCTTCGGTCCCGAGGGCTGCCTGATCATCCACTGGCTCGCGGCGATCGCCCCGGCGACCTACGTCTTCAACCTCGACACCGGCTACCAGTTCCCGGAAACGCTGGAGCTCCGTGACCGGATCGCCAAGCGGTACGGCATGGACGTGGTGCTCGAGAAGCCGGCGACCAGCGTCGAGGAATACGAGCGCGGGCACGGCGGACCGATCTATCGCACCGATCCCGACCGCTGCTGCGGCGACCGCAAGCTCGCCATCGTCACCCGCGTGCTCGCCAACTACGACGCCTGGATGAGCGGCATCCGCCGCGACCAGAGTCCTGATCGGGCCGCGGCCCCGATCGTGGGCTGGGATCACAAGTTCGGCGTCGTGAAGGTGTCGCCCTTGGCCAACTGGACGAAGGCCAAGGTCTGGGACGCGATCGTCAAGGAGAGCGTTCCCTACAACCCATTGCACGACAAGGGCTACGTGAGCATCGGCTGCGCCCCCTGCACGCGGGCCGTCGGCGCGGGGGAGGACGAGCGGGCCGGCCGCTGGAGCGGCACTGCGAAGACCGAATGCGGCCTGCACTCGCGCTGACGACGGAGGTGATCGCATGCGGCTATCCGCCAAGACCGAGTACGCCGCCCTCGCCGCCGTGGAACTGGCGAGGCGGGTAGACGCCCCGGCACCGGTGCGGATCCGCGAGATCTGCGCCGCGCAGGGCGTGCCGCCGCGGTTCCTCGTGCACATCCTCCTCCAGTTGAAGGCCGCCGGGATCGTGGCGAGTGTCCGCGGGGCCGCCGGCGGCTATCGGCTCGCGAAGCCTGCCGACACGGTCACGCTCCACGACATCCGCACCGCCGTCGAGGGGCCTGCCGACGCGGCGGCGCCGCTCTCGACCGACCTCGCCAAGAAGTCGCGGACCGCCGCCGTGCTCGCGGCCGCCTGGGAGAAGGCCGCCGAAGCCGAGGCCGAGGCCCTCGCCGAGATCACGGTGGCGACCCTGGCCGCCCGCTGCAAGCTCACCGGCGACTCGATGTATTACATCTGAAGTCCGCCGGGGCAGGTTTTCAGAAGTGGCCGCAGGTTCTTCGAAGTGGGCACGGCTTTTCCGGAAGTGGCCGCAGGTTTTCAACCTGCGGTGCATCCGGGCGCGCCGCGGCCTAGCGCTCCACGGGAACGATCAATACGCTCGCCGTGCCGCGGCCGAGCACCGCTTCCGAGGTGCTGCCGATCAGCCACCGCGACAACGGATCCGTGGGCGTGCGGCCGAGCACGATCAGATCCACGCCCCGCTCCTTTGCCACCGCGATGATCGCGTCGCCCGGATTGCCCTGGGCGACGATCGGCTGGGCCGAGCGGAACGCCGGCGGGAGCGTGCCGGCGAACGCGGCGAGCGTGCCGCCGAGCGCCGTCACCTCGTCGTCGTGCTCCTGCTGCCAGGCCTTCGCCACCGACGCGGTGTCGGGATCCCGCACACGCCGCTCGAGCCACGTCGGCAGCGGCCCGGCGAGCAGCGACTCGGCCACGCCGATCACGAGGCCCTGCGTGCCCGCCGGCCAATGGACGTGGCCGAGGGCCTTGGACGCCGCCGCCGCGCTCGCCGGATGATGGCAGGCGAGCACCGTCGGCGGGCGGTCGGCGGGCATGTCGCCGCGGACGACCATCACCGGCCGGTCGCTGCCGTGCACCACGCCGCGCGACACGCTGCCGAGGAGCAGGTTCTGCAGGCCGCCGTGGCCGCGGGCGCCCACCACGACGAGATCGGCCTGCCAGTTGGCGGCGGCGGCGAGGATCCCGACGGCGGCCGGCGCGTCGCTCTGGATGAACTCGATCCGCGTGGCGGCATCGGCCGGCAACGTGCCGCGGGCGTCGTCGAACACGGCCGCGGCCGCGCCCCCGATGATCGACCGCGAGGCTTCCGGAACCCGCTTCTCCAGCTCGCGCGGCGAATAGTACAGCGCCACCAGGTCGGCGGCGGGATCGAGGAGCCTCCCGGCCGTCCGGGCCGCTTCGAGGGCGGGCTTCGAGCCATCGATGGCGATCAGCATTCTCATGGGAGGTTCTCCGCGGGACGGTGGAACGGGGTTCGACGACGATTCATGCGATCCAGACCTTCGCCGGCTCGCCCGGCACCTCGCGCACGAGCCGCGGCACGGCGTAGCCCGGGAGCGTGTCGCGAAGCTGGCGGTGGAGAGCCTCCGACCGCTCGGCCGGCACGTCGAAGTGGGCGGCGCCGGCCACGCGGTCGAGCAGGTGGAGATAGTACGGCGCGACGCCGAGATCGACGAGCCTCTCCGACAGCGCGGCGAGCGTGGTGGCCGAGTCGTTGACCCCGGCGAGCAGCACGGCCTGGTTGAGGAGGATCGCGGGCAGGGACGCGAGGTCGCGGAGGGCCCTGGCCACCGCGTCGTCGAGCTCGGCCGGATGATTGGCGTGAATCACGATCACCCGCGCCAGCCGCGACGACGCCAGCGCGGCGATGAGCCCGCGGGTCACGCGGGAGGGCAGCACCACCGGGAGCCGCGTGTGGATCCGCAGCCGGCGGAGGTGCGGCATCGCGTCGAGCCGGGCGACGATCGCGGCGAGGAAGTCGTCGTCGGCAAGGAGTGGATCGCCGCCCGAGAGGATCACCTCGGTGAGCGTCTCGTCGGCGGCGATCGCGTCGAGCCCCGCCTCGACGCCACGCCGCGTGGCGCCGCTGGCCGCGTAGGGAAACTCGCGCCGGAAACAGTAGCGGCAGTTGACCGCGCAGCCGCCGGTGACGAGCAGAAGACCGCGGCCGGCATACTTGCGCACGAGCCCCGGGGCGGCCACGGCCGCGGCCTCGCGGAGCGGGTCGGCCGACCAGCCGGCCACGGTCGTTTGTTCGGCCGCCTGCGGGAGCACCTGGAGGAGCAGGGGATCGTGGCGGTCGCCGGGCCGCATCCGCGCCGCGAAGGCTCGGGGCACGAGCAGCGGAAACCCGCCCGCCGCCGTCCGGGCCGCGTCGGCGACGTCGGCATCGAGGTCGAGCAGCCGGCAGAGTTCGCCCGGGTCGCGGATCGCGTCGGCGAGCTCCCGCTGCCAGCCGGAGAGCGCCGGAGCGGGGTCGCGGAGGATGGTGGCGTTCGGCATCGGGAACGGCCGGCGGAAGTTGACAGGTCGGGGCCTCGCGGCGAGGCTGGTCGCACGTGCAAGGATACGGGTGCCGGTCCCCGGAGAGAAACGGACCATTCACAGGAGCGTCGAGCAGCAGTGCCAGCCTACAACACGAGTGAGTTCAAGAAGGGTCTCAAGGTCCAGATCGACGGCGACCCCTACATCATGATCGAGTGCAACTTCGTGAAGCCGGGCAAGGGGCAGGCGCTCTACAAGTGCAAGCTCCGCAACCTGCTGCGGAACACGGTGCTCGACCGGACCTACAAGTCTGGCGACTCGCTCGACGCGGCCGACATCACCACGATCGAGGCCCAGTTTCTCTACAAGCAGGGCGAGGCGTTCGTGTTCATGGACAACGCCAGCTACGAGCAGTACGAGCTCTCGAAGGAGCAGGTGGACGACGCCTGGAAGTGGATCAAGGAGGGCACCGTCTGCTCGATGCTCCTCTACAACGGCAACCCGATCTCGATGGAGCCGCCGAACCACATGGTGCTCAAGGTGGAATACGCCGAGCCGGCCATGCGCGGCAACACGGCGACGAACCTCACCAAGCCGGTGAAGCTGGAAACGGGCGCCGACGTGATCGTGCCGGCGTTCATCGAGCAGGGCGACTGCATCAAGGTGGACACGCGGACGGGCGAATACCTCGAGCGCGTGAAGGCCTGAAAGTGGCCACAGGATTGGAGTGGCCGCAGGTCTGAAGTGGCCGCAGGTTTTCAACCTGCGAAACTCGAGAGTGGCCGCAGGTTTTCAACCTGCGGTGCTTCGGCGCTGACCCGCGTCATGGGCAGGTTGAAAACCTGCCCCTACGTGCGCGGCGGCCGGCCGGTCAGTCCCAGTACCAGCCGTCGGTGGGCAGGTCCTTGGCGGCGGCGTGCGCCGCCTTCACCTCGCCCTTCTCGTCCATGATCAGGTTCGGGGCGTCGAGCGCCATCCGCGGATGCACCTCCACGCCGCCGCCGATCGGCGTCAGCAGCCGGTTGCCCCGCCAGACCGCGTGAATCGCCGTCTCGGCCCGCGTGGGGGCCGTGAACCGCTCGACCGGGTAGGCCTGCTCGCTGCAGAGCGTGGTGGCGGCCCAGCCGGCCTTGCCGTAGGCGTCGTGCTCCTGCATGTAGGCGGCCGCGATCACGAGGTCGATCATGTTCCGCAGCTGGGCATACACCGGGCTGCGGGCCGCGATGGCCGCGTAGTTGCGGGTGAAGGCCTGGGTGAAGGTCGCGCTTGCCTTGTCGGACTTCGTGGCCGAAAGACGGCGGCCGTCGGCCCGCACTACCTCGTCGGCACCGCAGAGCTTCACGCCGCGGCCCACGAGCTCGATCGCGAGGTCGTCTTCGGCGATCTTCACGCACTCGTAGTCGGGCACGAAATACCAGCGCTGCAGGGCGTTGGCCGCCACGGCACCCGCGGTGGCCAGTTCGATCCACGTGGGCATCTTCACCGGCGGCGGCTCGAGGCCGATGCCGACGAGCTTCATACGGTAATCGGCTTCGACGAGCACGCTGGCGAAGTGGGTCGTCGGGGCCACGCCCTGCACGGTCACCTTCTGTTCGCCGAGGGCTTGCTTCATGCCGGAGACCAGTTCAGCGGTGCTCCCCTGCGGGTTCACGCGGCCGGTCTTCGCCAGAAAAGCCTGCATCGCGGCGAGGCCTTCCTGGGTCGGGTCGATCGAGCAGCCCACGAGCCGGTCCTGCGGATGGCCCGGGGCGAAGGCCCGCATGGCGGTGGCGAGGTCTTCGAGCAGCACCGTCGGGCTGCCGGTTTCGGCGCCGATCACGCGGCCGGTGGTCGGATCGGTGATCCAGGGTTCCGCGGGGCCGGCGATCACGACCTCGCCCGGCGTGTCGCCCTCCGCCGGATAGACGAACACGTATTGCACGCGGGTCAGGCCGGCCAGCTTCTCGATCTCGTCGGGGATGCCGCGGCCGTCGGCCGCATGCGCCGCGAGCGCCTTCTCGAGCCGCGAGAGCGCCACCTTGCGGAGCGGCACCTTCTTACGGAGGTCGCCAGGCAGGCCTTCCACGGCCGCCTTTCGCTGGGCGACGGAGAGCTGCTGTGCAGGAACGGCCTGGGCGCGGAGCACGCCCTGCGCGTCGATGAGGATGCCGGCGGGGGCGTTGCCCGCGTTGACGATGTTGGTGTTGTTGCCGCCCGCCTGGCCGCCGGTGCCCGTCTGGCCGCCGGTGGTGCCCTGCTGGCCGCCCGCCCGATTGCCGACGTTGCCCTGCTGGCCCCCCACGTTGCCCTGCTGGCCGCCGATCTGCTGGCCGCGGAGGATTCGTCCGCCCGTCAGACAGGCGGTCAGGACCAGGCACACCGCGACCGTCCGACCGAGTCGCCTCATCAAGCCGCTGGTAGGAACACGCATGGATTCACCCGTAACGGGATTCCGGAATCTGGCCGACGCACGGGGCGGAGGGTAGTTGGCGTCGATCGGGCAGGCAATGCGAGGTTTCGCCGAAAAACAGCCCATGTCGCCCGAGTGTCAGCCGACCCCTGCCGGGGTCCGGCCCGGCGGGCCGCGGCGGGCTGAATCTTCCCGGCGGCCGCCGAGGGCCACCGCCGCCCGCACGCAGCCCGGGCCAAGCAGCGCCACGAGGTCGCGGTGGAACTCCGGACCCCAGGCCACCTTGTCGCGATCGGCGTCGAGGAGGATTCTCGCCCCGTCGGTCAGGTCGATGACCAGCCGCAGCGGCGCCTTGCCCGGGTGGCGGCGGACGAGTTCGGCGAGCCGCTCGAGCGTGGCCGTGTCGTGCTGCCCCTCCACGAGCTTCACCGTCACGCCTCGCGGCTGCAGCTTCCAGGCCTCGGCGATCGGCACGATCTCGTTGACGATCAGGTTGGTCTCCTCGCTGCCGGCGCGGCGGTCGATCGCGCCGGCCACGATCACCACGGCGTCGGGCTGGAGGTGCTCGCCGAGGCGGGCGTAGTCCTCCGGCCAGCAGATGCTGCGGACGAGGCCGTCCATGTCTTCGAGGTCGAACATGCCGTAGCGGGTGTGGGTCGATCCCGGCCGGGCCTGCTTGGTGTTGGAGAGCTTCAGGGCCGCCACGAGTCCGCCGATCACGACCGAGTCCTTCGCCTTCGTGCCGCCGAGGTCGCCGGTGCCGTGGGTGCAGATCGCCTCGATCAAGCCCTGGAACTCCGCCAGGGGGTGGCTGTGGATGTAGTAGCCGAGCACCTCCTTCTCGTTCGACCGCATCTCGAGGTCGGAGAGGGGCGGCACGTCGGGCAGCCCGACCGGAGCGGCCGCGGCTGCCGGCTGCGGGTCGTCGAAGGCGGCGAACAGGTTCTTCTGGCCGCTCCTCCGGTCGGCGAGCTGCGCGGCTCCGGCGGCCATCGCCTTCTCCACGCCGGCCAACAGCGCGCCGCGGTGGCCGCCGAGCGCGTCGAGCGCGCCCGCCTTGGCGAGGTTTTCGATCGCCGTCTTGTTGACCACCGACGAATCGAGCCGGCCGCAGAAGTCATGGAGGTCGCGGAACGACCCCCGCTTCGCCCGCTCCTCGGCGATCGCCTCGGAGGCCTGCTGCCCGCAGCCCTTCACCGCCGCGAGGCCGAAGAGGATCGTGCCGCCGGCGACCGCGAAGTCGGGGGCCGAGGCGTTGACGTCGGGGGGCGCCACCTCGATGCCCATCCGGCGGCAGTCCTCGATGTGCTCGACGAGCGAATCCTTCTTCTTGAAGTTGCGGCCCGTGATGTCGCCCGAGAGCAGGGCGGCCATGAACTCCGTGGGGTAGTGCGTCTTGAGGTAGGCCGTCTGGAAGGCGAGCAACGCGTAGGCCGTCGAGTGGCTCTTGTTGAAGCCGTAGCCGGCGAACTTCTCGATCAGCGCGAAGACCTCCTCCGACTGCTGCCGCCCGAGCCCCTTCTCCTGCGAGCCCTTGACGAACTGCTCGCGGAACGGGGCGATGATCTCCAGCTTCTTCTTGCTGATCGCCTTGATGCAGGTGTAGGCGCTGGAGAGCTCGATGCCCCCGAGCCGCTCCAGGATCCGCATCACCTGTTCCTGGTAGACCATCACGCCGTGCGTCTCCTCCAGCACGTCCTTCATGACGGGGTGGAGGAACTCGGCCCGCTTGCGGCCGTGCTTGACGTTCACGTATTCGTCCACCATGCCGCCCTCGAGCGGGCCCGGCCGGTAGAGGGCGTTGACGGCGACGATGTCGAGGAAGTGGTCGGGCCGCATCCGCTGGAGCAGGTCGCGGATGCCGCCGCTCTCGAGCTGGAAGATGCCCTTCGTCTCGCCGCGGCAGAGCGTGGCGAACGTCTCCTTGTCGTCGAGCGGGAAGGCGAAGGGGTCGGGGCGGCTGCCCTGCGTGCTGGCGATGATGTCGAGCGTCTTGGCGACCACGGTGAGGTAGCGGAGGCCGAGGAAGTCCATCTTCATCAGGCCAGCCCGCTCGACGTCACCCATCGCCCACTGGGTGATCACCTCCTCCTTGCCCGTCACCCGGCAGAGCGGCACGTAGTCCACGAGCGGCCGGTCGGCGATCACGACCGCCGCCGCGTGCGTGCCCACGTTGCGGGCCAGGCCCTCGATCTGCTTCGCGAGCTGCACGAGCTCGCGGACCTCGGCGTCGGCGTCGCAGGCGGCGGCCAGCTGCGAGCCCTCGGCGGACGCGTCCTCGAGGGAGATGCCGAGCTGGTCGGGCACGAGCGCCACGATCTGATCGACCCGGGGCACCGGCATCCCCAGGGCGCGGCCCACGTCGCGGATCGCGGCCCGGGCGGCGAGCGTGCCGAAGGTGCCGATCTGGGCGACATTCGCCTCGCCGTACTTCTTCTTGACGTAGTCGATGACCTCGCTCCGCCGCTCCTTGCAGAAGTCGATGTCGATATCGGGCGCTTCCCGTCGGTTGACGTCGAGGAAGCGCTCGAAGAGGAGGTCGTATTCCAGCGGGCAGACGTGCGACAGGTAGAGCGCGTAGGCGACGAGCGCCCCGACGCCCGAGCCACGGGCCGCGGCGGGAATGTCGCGCTCCCGGGCGTGGCGGACGAAATCCCAGACGATCAGGAAGTAGCTGGCGAAGCCGAGCGTGTCGATCACCGCGAGCTCGCGGTCGAGCCGTTCCAACACCTGCGGGTGGATCGTGGCCGTCGTCGGATCGGCCGGCACGGCGCCGTCGGCCCAGCGCTTCGCCACGGTGGCGTAGCGTTCGCGAAGCCCCGCGAGGCAGAGCCGCCGCAGCTCCTCGGAGGCGGTGAGGCCGCCCGGCACCTCGAATCCCGGGAAGTGCCGCTTGCCGAGCTCCAGGTCGATCGACACGGAGTCGGCGATCTCCTGGCTGCGGTTGACCGCCCCGGTGACGAGGTCGCGGTCGAGCCCCGCGAACGCCTCGTGCATCTCCTGCGGGCTCTTGAGGTAGAACTCGCTCGAGTCCATCCGCATCCGTGAGGCATCGTTGCGGAACCGGCCGGTGTTGACGCACAGGAGAATGTCCTGGGCCTCGGCGTCCTCGCGGTTGACGTAGTGGCAGTCGCAGGTGGCCACCGGCGGAATGCCGAGCTCCCGCGAGATCTCCAGCGCCGCCTCCGTCACCTGCCGCTGCACGTCGAGACCGTTGTCCTGGATCTCGATGAAGTAGCGGTCGCCGAACGTCTTCTGGAACCAGCCCGCCACCTCGCGGGCCTGGGCGAGCGACTCCCGCTGCTCCCGCGTGCTGCCCACGAGCGCCCGGCTGAACTCGCCCGACAGGCAGCCCGAGAGGCAGATCAGCCCCTCGCCGTATTCCTCGAGCAGCTCGCGGTCGATTCGGGGCTTGAAGTAGAAGCCCTCGAGGTAGGCCTTCGTGGCCAGCTTCAGCAGGTTGGCGAAGCCGACGCGGTCGCGGGCCAGGAGCGTGAGGTGGTAGCTCGAATCCCGCTGGCTGCCGGCGTCCTTCTGAAACCGGCTGCCCGGGGCGATGTAGGCCTCGTAGCCGATGATCGGATTGATCTTGGCCGCCTTCGCCGCCTGGTAAAACTCCAGCGCCCCGTGGAGGTTGCCGTGGTCGGTGATCGCCAGGGAGTTCATCCCCAGCTCCGCCGTGCGGGAGACCAGCCGGTCGATCGAACTCGCCCCGTCCAGGAGGCTGTAGTGGCTGTGGCAGTGGAGATGGGCGAACGACTGCGTGCTCATCCGTGGGCCTCGCGCGGGAAGGAAGCGGGCAGTTTACCAGCCCGTCCTTCAGCCCGCCTGCGGCTCGCCGATCCGCCGCAGCATCTCGGCCAGGCGGGCCTGCAGATCGAGCAGCGCCTGCCACTGCGGGAAGTCGAGATCCACGCGTTCCGCGCCGGCCCGCAGCACGGCCGCCTCACTGGCGTCGCGGAGCACCCCCTGCACGTAGTCGAGCAGCTCGGCGAGCTCGGCCGACTGCGCGGGGCTCAGCCGCTCGGGGAGGGGCGGCGGCCCCGCGGGCAGGAGCGGCGACCGTACGCTCGACACGTCTTGGATGATGTCGGAGGGCTCGCCGGTGAGCTGCTTCATCCGCTCCTTGAGCTGCCGGGCATGCCCGACGGCCGCCGGCGGATGCCGGGCCGACACCTCCGCGATCCGCCGGTCGATGTCGGCGGGCGAGCCCACGAGGAGCAGGGAGCGGCCGACGGCGATCATGTCGCCGTGGCGGACGATCCGCACCTGGACGTCTTCGCCGTTGATCTTGGTGCCGTTGGTGCTCTCCAGATCGGTGGCGACGATCTTGTCGTTGTCTTCCTGGAGCTTGAGGTGATACCGGCTGACCCGCTCGTCATTGAGCTGGATCGCGTTGCCCTCTTCGCGGCCGATCGTGACCGGCGTGGGGAGGTCGTGGAACACACGGCCGCGGTCGGCGCCGTGCAAGACGCGGAGAGTGATCAAAGCCATGTCATCCTCGTCCGCGGCAGGGCCCGCTGCCGCGGGACGCGCCCCATCACCGTCCGCCTGGACGAACCTCCAGACTCAAGAATACACGACGGATTCGCCCCCGTCCGGTCGCGGGGCGGCCCCGCGGACCCCCCGCGGTTGACCGGCCCGCAAAACCGCTACGATTGACGCCACGCACCCGTAGCTCAATGGATAGAGCATCGGTCTTCGGAACCGAGGGTTGCAGGTTCGAGTCCTGCCGGGTGTATTTCAAACCACTTGTTTTTCAGTGCTTTTCGTCGTGAGGCGACGCAGCAGCTTCGTCGCCCCGTCAGGAATCCTCAAAAATCCTCAAATCGGGACCGGTTTCGATGGGGCTCGTCCGCCCCTCATCGTCCGTCTGTGAGAACGTCCGCGTTCAATCTCGTTCCGACGGAGGCTCGGGAAACAAGCCTGGCAACCAGTGGTGAGCCAGTTTCACCGGGAACCCCAGGCGCAGGGCGGCCCGCGGTGAGTCGGATTCCACGGCTCCCTTGGCGATCAACCCCGATGTAACTCGTCGCGCGGTTCGCTCACTCGTTCCCAACACTTTTTCGATGTCGCCGCGCTTGAGTTCACCGCGCACCAGCACCGCCTCGAGGAGGCGATCGGATCGCACAGCGAGTCGTCCCGCCGCGACTTCTTCTTCTGCCCAGCGAATCACGTGACCGACGAATGTGGTGGGCTGGACGAGCTGCTCCATGAACGTCACCTGATCCAAACAGGTATCCAGGAAGAAACCGACGAAACCGGCAAGGGCCTCCTCGCTCAACGCGCCGCGACCATCGAGGTCGCCATGGCGGGGCTGGTCGCACTCTTCCAGGCGGTCCTTATAGGCCGGCTCATTGCGGGCAAGGCCCCGGGCAATCGACCAGATGCCGGTCGTGCCCATGGCATCCTGGAGCATCGCATATGACATCAGCCTCGCGACGCGACCGTTGCCGTCGGCGAACGGATGAATCCAGAGCAAGCGATGATGCGCCGCCGCTGCCGCGAGAATGGTGTCCATTTTTCCGAGCCGCGCATAAACCGCCTCGAAGCGATCCATGAACCTCGCCACGGCCCCGGAGCTGACGGCGTGGTGCCGGCCAACGGCCACATCAAACTCCCGCCATCGGCCTGGCACCACGGGATGCCGTGTGCCCGAATCTGGATTCTCGACCGTGAGCAGCGAGTCGGGGAGTTCCTCGCAGAAGCGCCTGTGAATCTCGCTGATGCCTGCGGCGGTGGCCGCGCGTCCCTTGAGACCTCCTGAGTCGATCCACGACTGCACGGCAATGTGCGACCGGGCCTCGAGTTGGAGATCGCGTTTCCGGGGTTCCTTGCTGTAGTCCGCATGCAGGGCCCGTTCGATGTCCACGGGGTGCGTGTCATGTCCCTCGATGAGGTTGCTGTAGTAGCAGTTCATCGAGCGGACGAGGCGGGCGAGCCCCCCGGCGATTCCTGTCGGCAGGCTGTGGTCGAGCCGCGCCGAGGCGGCGACCAACTCCAGGGCCTTGTCGTGGAGCGTGGCACGCCACCGGGAGGACTCCCCAACGAGCAGGGGTTCCATCGAGATCGTGCTTTCTCCTCTGTCCGCGAGTGTCGTCATGGCTTCCGTGTGGCCGCTTTCTTGGCCGGTTTCCCCGAATCAGGCAGTGCGAACAAAAACCATTCTAAATAGGCTTTTGGGGATCAGCGAGGGCGCCGCGGCGGCCGCTTCGTGGCCGCTTGTATGGCCGGTTGAATTGGCTATCTCCAGCGGCGGCTCCAAAATGCGAAAAGCAGGGGCTCGGCACCGATCGGCGTGCCGCGCGGGCCTTTGGGTGGTTTCAGCACGCCCCCCGTCGGATCACACCGCCTGGCGATCCTGCTTGGTGAGCTTTTTGGCGATCTCGCTCACCAGCGGACGCGGCGATGGGCGTCCTCCGGGATGCCATAACCGAGGAAATGAAGGAGACGATCAACGAGTCCCCCAGCATTGGCCTTCCTTGGAAATCCTGATCCCGTGGATATGAGGGTCTACACTGCCCTACGGGCAAGGAGACTTTCGATAACGAGACGACGGAAGACGCACCGTCCCGAGGAGGGTATTGCGAAGCTGCGTGGTGCTCAATTCGGGTAAGGATCTGGCTGCAGTTCTTCAAGGCCCTGGAGGTCAGCGAGTCGACGCTCGACCGCTGGCGTGCCCAGTACGGCGGGATGAAGTGCGAGGAAGCCAAGAGGCTGAAGCACTTGGAGGACGAGAACCGGCGGCTGAAGCAGCTGGTCGCGGACCAGGCGTTGGACATCCAGATGCTGAAGCATCTCTCGGAGGGAAACTGGTAAGCCCTTCCCGGAAGCGAGCGGCGGTCGTCGAGCTTCGAACGAAGTTCGGCGTCTCCGAGCGAAGGGCATGCACGGTAGTCGATCAGCCGCGGAGCAGTCAGCGATTCGAGGCCAAGCCACGTACCGACGAGGCGCCGCTGGTGAAGCGGATGCTGCAGCTGGCGAGGGCGAAGCCGAGGTACGGTTATCGGCGGATTGGCTGGTTGCTTCGAGAAGAGGGATGGCGTGCGGGGTTGTCTCGAGTGTTTCGCCTGTGGCAGCGGGAGGGGCTGAAAGTGCCAGTAAGAAAGCGAAAAAGGCGTCGTCTGGGCTCGAGCGTCAACGGCTGTCATCGGCGACGGGCCGAGGCCCCGAACGATGTCTGGTGCTGGGACTTCGTGTTCGACAGGACGGCGAGCGGTAGCCAGCTGAAGTGGCTGTCGGTCGTGGACGAGTACACCCGCGAGTGCCTGGCTCTGAAGGTCGACCGAGGCATCACGAGCGAGAACGTAATCGATACGCTCTCAGAGCTATTCGCGATGCGCGGTGTACCGAGGCACATCCGCAGTGACAATGGACCCGAGTTTATCGCTCAGACCCTACGTCGCTGGCTCAAACAGGTGGGCGTTGGCACGCTGTACATCGAGCCGGGGAGCCCTTGGGAGAACGGCTACGCCGAGAGCTTCCACGGGCGGTTTCGGAATGAGTTCCTGGCGATGGAGATCTTCGAGGGCGTCCGGGATGCCCGGTCGCTCACGACCTCGTGGAGAGATGAATACAACACCCAACGGCCTCACAGCTCATTGGGTTATCGGACCCCGGCCGGGTTCGCCGCCGCGTGTGCGGCTTCCGCCTCGGCCAAGGCCTCGGCTCCAGCCGCACACGCTGGTTGCCTGGGTAAACCCTGTTCCTGAACCCTCATATCACCTGGTACAGCAAATCCAAGCCGGTCATGCCTTCTTTGCCATCTGCGTGCCTTTGCTGAAGTACGGGTGTGTCCCAGTCTATGGTCCAGCACGTAAGGTACTCCATCGGCCCGGCTGGCTGGCCCGCACAGGGGAGTACGGTCAGCGGGCGCACCCTCTGCGAGAACCAGCATCGGCGACACATCACCGCGGTCTATCGGCGAGTTGCCGAAAATGCGGCGGGCCGGGAGGACGGATGCCAGCGACCTTCAGGTCACCGTGAACGAGCTGACGCCGGTTTCGGAACCCCTGGGGGGGGTTCGGGCCGGATGTGTTTTCGGTGGCCAGCTTTGGATTCGAGGAATCCTCAAATCAGTAGCTTTTTCTGCCCTCTGTGCGAGGAAGCTGGCAGAGCTGGCGAAATTGGATGTGCTCTCGGAAGTCACTGTGGGGCAACGACTAACGACCAATTTCGTGGTTTCTTCGGGACTTGCGAAACTGTCTCGCTTCAAACTTCGGAACCGAGGGTTGCAGGTTCGAGTCCTGCCGGGTGTATTGAATCGACGCGCGATTCCGCGGTTTTTCTGGCGGCGTGACGGGATCGATTCGGCGCCCCGACGGGAATGTCCGGATCACCCTCCAGCCGGCTACGAGGCTGATAGCAGCGGTGCCGCCGGTGTGATCGCCGCGGAGAGGGCCGATGGCCTGCTCGGGCCGGCTGCGTTGAGAGCCGACACCTTGAAGCGGTAGGGGATGCCGTTGGTCAGCCCCGTGACCGTGACGCCGAGCAGTGGGGAAACCGCGTCCACGAAGCGGACCCACGTCTTGCCGCCATCGCTGCTGTAGCGGATGGCGTAGTCGGCGATCGGCGATCCGCCATCCGATGCCGGGGCGGCCCAGGTCAGGGTCACCTGGCCATTGCCCGGCGTGCACGAAACGCCCGCAGGTGCATCGGGAACGGCCGACGGTGTGAATGCCAAGATTCCCTTGCCCGAGACCGGCCTGATCTGGAGCGTTACGAGGCCGATCTGCCCCGGCGCGCCACCGACGATCCGACCGGCTGCGATGTGCTGACGAATGACTTCGGCATCGTAGCCCGAGGACCCAATCAACAGTCGGCTGCTGCCGAGGTTGACGCTGGACGTGGTGTCGAGGCGAAGGCTCCCGACGGAGACGATCTCGGAGCCTACCCTCAGCGTAACCTTCGCCCCCGCCTGCACATCGAGAACGCCGACGCCAAGAGCGTCCTTGTTGCGAACGACGAGTTTTCCGGCCGTCACAACTGTCCCGCCGGCATGGGGGCTGGCGGCACGGAGAATCGCTGTGCCATCGCCTTGCTTGAGAACTCGAGACACTCCGCTGGCGATCGGGGTTTCCAGCGATTGCCCTGCCGGTACGTCCACGGGCTGAAAAACTCTGACACGGCAGTCTCCGACGCGCGAGGGCCATCCACTGGCGGATGCGAGTCGATAAAGCAGGGAACGGGCCGGATCGAGCCCGCCGGCATCTCGTGCGAACGCGGGTGTTCCCCCGAAGAAATAAACGCTCGTCAGGGTACTGCAGTCGGCGAAGGCCGAGGAAGCGATGCTCGTCACGGTGGAAGGGATCGCGACGCTCGTGAGTCCGCTGCAGCCGGCAAACGCCTGGTAGCCAATGCTCGTCACGCCGGAAGGGATCGTGATGCTCGTAAGGCCGCGGCAGCGGTAGAAGGCCGCCTCGCGAATGCTCGTCACGCCAGAGGGGATCACAATGTTCGTGAGGCCGCTGCAGTCTGAGAATGCCCCGTAGCCGATGCTCGTCGCGTTCGCGGGGACTGTCAGGTTGGTGAGTCCTTCGCAACCGGCGAAGGCCCAGTCGCCAAGGTTCGCCACATCAGCGAGCATCGCGATGCTCGTGAGCCCTCTGCAGCCGGCGAAGGCCGAGTCACCGATGCTCGTCACGCCGGAGGGTATCGCAATACTCGTGAGGCCGGTGCAGCAGTAGAAAGTCTGCGCCTCAATGCTGGTCACACCCGAGGGGATCGTGATGCTCGCGAGGCCAGTGCAGAGATGAAAGGCCGCAGAGCCGATGCGTGTCACGCCAGATGGGATCGTGATGCTCCTGAGGCCAGTGCAGCCGGCAAACGTCGAGTCGCCAATACTCGTCACGCCGGAGGGGATCGTGATGGTCGCGACGCCATAACAGCCGGTGAAAGCCCCGTCGCCGATGCTTGTCACGCCGGCGGGGATCGTGATGCTCGTGAGGCCGCTGCACCCGTAGAAGGCTCGGTCGCCAATGCTGGTCACGCTCGAGGGCATCTCGATGCCGGTAAGGCCGGTGCATTCGTAGAAGGCCCAGCCGCCAATGCTGGTCACGCTGGCAGGGAGTGTGATGCTTGCGAGTCTGCTGCAGCCGATGAATGCCCCGTCAATGCTCGTGACACCCGAGGGAATCGTGATGCTCGTGAGGCCAGTGCAGCCGGAGAAGGTCGAGTCGCCAATACTCGTGACGCCGGAGGGGATCGTGATGGTCGTGAGACCAGTGCAGCCGGAGAAGGCCGCGTAGCCAATGCTTGTCACGCCAGAAGGCAACGTGATGGTCGTAAGACCAATGCAGCCGGAGAAGGCCTCGCGGCCAATGCTGGTCACGCCCGAGGGGATCGTGAAGCTCGCGAGGCCATTGCAGTCGGCGAAGGCCGCGTAGCCGATGTTTGTCACGCCCGAGGGGAGTGCGATGCTCGTAAGGCGAGAACAGCCGCAGAAGGCCCGGTCACCAACGCTCGTCACGCCCGAGGGGATCGTGATGCTCGTGAGGCCAGTACAGTCAGAGAACATCCCGTAGCCAAGACGCGTCACGCCAGGAGGGATAATGATGCTTGTGAGGCCGGTGCAGTCGGAGAATAACCCGTAGCCAATGCTCGTCG
>Ga0208249_1000178_pt1 | contig 20148 bp, 14 predicted proteins | sample CryBogmetaGMA1M_FD_184546 | JGI IMG/M metagenome (GOLD analysis project Ga0208249, IMG submission 184546) | Freshwater microbial communities from Crystal Bog, Wisconsin, USA - MA1M (SPAdes) | ecosystem: Environmental > Aquatic > Freshwater > Lake | place: Crystal Bog, Wisconsin, USA | collected...
CGCCGGGGGTGGGAACGGCCTCCTGCGACGATTGCAGGAACGGTGGCCGCGGTAGACGCGCGGACAAATATACACCCGCTCGCCGGGGCCGCTCAAACAACCCGTGGGCTGTCCCGCACGCTCCCTTCCCGCCGGAGCGTCGCCGCCCCCCCGGACGGCGAGATTCCCGCTCTTTCCCGCCGTGGGGCGATCGGGAATACTGCGGAGCCTTCCCCGTGGCCCCGTCCGCCGCTTGCCGAGATGCCATGTCGACCCCCGTCATCCAGCTCGAGAAGGTGCGGAAGTCGTTCGCGATGCCGGGGGGAGGCCGGGTCGACGTCCTCGACATCGAGGCCTTCGCCGTCGCCCCCGGTGAGCACCTCGCCCTCGAGGGGCAGAGCGGTTCGGGAAAGTCGACGCTCCTCAACGTCATCTCCGGGATCACCCGCCCCGATGCCGGGAGGGTGGTCATCGATGGCATCGATCTGGCCCGGCTCGACGAGGCCCGCCGCGACCGGGTGCGGGCCGACAAGCTCGGGATGGTGTTTCAGTCGTTCAATCTCCTCCCCGGGTTCACTGCCCTGGAGAATGTTCTCGTGGCGATGGCCTTCGGGTCCGGGCGCCCCGACCGGTCTCGGGCCATGGAGCTCCTCGGCGCGGTCGACCTCGGCCACCGACTCCACCATCGCCCCGCGGAGCTCTCCACTGGCCAGCAGCAGCGCGTGGCCGTGGCCCGGGCCTTGGCCAACCGGCCACGGGTTGTCCTCGCCGATGAGCCGACCGCCAGCATCGATGCCGCCCACCAGCAGCAGGTGATCGATCTCCTCCGCACGACCTGCACCGACCACGGCGTGGCGCTCGTCGTCGTCACGCATGCCCCGGAGGTGTCGGCGCAGTTTCCCCGCCGGCTCCGCCTCGAGGACTTCAACCGCGCCGCCTCCGCCCACAAGCGCTGACCGTCCCTCCCCGCTGGTCCCTCCCCATGAACCTCCTCGGCATCGCCTGGCGCAACATCCGCCAGCGCCCCCTCACCAGCGCCCTGACGGCGGTGTCGCTGGCGCTCGGCGTAGCGCTCGTGGTGGCGACGCTCGTCACCGGGAGAATCGTCCAGCAGGCCTTCGAGTCGGGGGCGGGGCTCGGCTACAACATGATCGTGGGTGCGAAGGGGAGCCCCCTCCAGCTCGTCCTCAACACCGTCTACTTGATCAGCAAACCGATCGAGAACGTCGGTTGGGACTTCTATGAGGAGTTCCTCCCGGCGGCGCGGCGTGCCGATGGAATAGACGGGAAGTACGCCGCGAGCACTGGCGTGGCCGTCCCGACCTGCATGGGGGACTACTACCGCAGCTTCCGGGTCGTCGGCACGAACTCCGACTTCTTCGGCCGGCTCACGCGCGGCGACGGCGAGCCGTTCCGGTTCGCCTCGGGGGAGAATCTCCGCGACGACGACTTTTTCGCCGGCGTGATCGGCGCGAGTGTCGCCGACAGCCTCGGCCTCAAAGTCGGGGATCCGTTCGCCCCCACCCACGGCGCCGATGACGGCAAGGTGCACGACCCGTTCCACGTCGTGGGGATCCTCGAGCGCACCTGGACGCCGATCGACCGCGGTGTGTTCGTCAACATGGAGGGTTTCTACCTCCAGGATGGCCACGCCAAGCCATTGCCCGACGGAGTCGAGCCGGAGGTGGCAACGGCCGTGGCTGGAGATGGCCAGGCGCCGCAGGGGCCGACGCCGCTCCCGGCAAGCCAGCGGGAAGTGACGGCGATCCTTCTCGAGACCGCATCGCTGCCGGGGTTGCCGCCGGAACTGACGGCGATGGGCCTGAGGACGGCGATCAACGAGGGGCGTGACGCCCAAGCGGCGCTCCCGGTGGCGGAGATTCGTCAGCTCCTCGATCTCTTCGTCCGCCCCCTCGAGCTCGTCCTCCTCATGGTCACGGCGCTGGTCGTGCTCGTGTCGGCGCTCGGCATCCTCATCAGCATGGTCGGCTCGTCGCTGGAGCGGAGCCGCGATGTGGCGATCATGCGCGCCCTCGGGGCACGCCGCGGCCACGTCCTGGCGACGGTCCTCATCGAGGCGGTGCTCCTCGCCGTCGGAGGGGGACTGGTCGGCTGGGTGCTCGGGCATGCAATCGTGGCGGCGATCGGGCCTTGGATCGCCGCCAGCGCGGGGGTGAGAGCCGGGTTTTTCTCGTCGGCGCCCGAGGCCGAGGCCCTCCTCGTCCCGTTCCTCGTCCTCCTGGCGATCCTCGCGGCGCTGCTCCCGGCGCTGGCCGCCTACCGGACCGACGTCTCCCGGTGGCTGCAGGGCCCCGGCTGAGCCCTGCCGGTCCCCACGCCTCCGGGCGCGGGCGCGCGGCGAAAAAGGGGGCGGCGGCGGAGAAGCGGATTTCCCCCGGGGTTCATGGGCCTGCTAAAATCAGGCCATGAAACCAAACTCCCGATCCGCGCGCCTTTCCCGCCTCGTGGTCGCTCCCCTCGCCCTGCTCTTGGCCGTACTCGTGGCGGCCAGGATGCCGGCCGCGTCGGCGTGCCCGTTCTGTTCGGCCGTGTCGTTGACGTTCTCGCAGGAGATCGCCCAAAGCCAGGTGGCCGTGATCGCCCGGCTCGTCGAGCCGCCGACCTCCGCGTCGCTGTCGCCCCGGTCTGACGGCCCGCTCCCGAAGGGCCGGTTCGTCGTCGTCGAAGCGCTCAAGGGGGGCGACTTGCTCGAGGGGGCGGAACTGCTCGATGTCGATGGCGTCCGCCAGATCGAGACGATCATGCTCGAGGTCAAGCCCGCCGGCACGACCTATCTCCTCATGGCCGTCGAGCCCCCGAAGCTCGTCTGGTCGAGCCCGATCCCGGTCAGCGAGCGCGGGATCGACTACCTCAAGAAACTCGCCGACCTTCCGGCCAAGGGGGCCGACCGACTGGCGTTCTTCCAGAAGTATCTCGAGGATGCCGACGACACGCTGGCGCGCGACGCCTATGACGAGTTTGCGGTTGCCCCCTACGACGACGTCCGCGGCCTCGAGAGCCGGATGGACCCGACGCAGTTGCTCGCCTGGATCGAGAACCCGAAGGTGCCCGCCAACCGGCGCCGTCTCTACGCCACGATGCTCGGGGTCTGCGGGACGAAGGCCGACGCCGATCGCATCGGGGCGATTCTCGCCAACAACGACCCCGAGCCCGCCAGCGCCGAGGTCCGTTCGGGCCTCGACGCCCTCATCGCCTGCTATGTCACGCTCAAGGGCCCCGAGGGGCTCGACATGGTCGACACCCAGTTCCTCGACCGCAAGGGGCGCAATGTCCCCTTCACCGAGACCTACGCAGCGGTGATGGCGCTGCGGTTCCTCGGCGAGGAATCGACGGTGGTGCCGCGGGAGCGGGTTTTGCAGTCGTTGCGGATCCTCCTCGGGGAGCCGAAGCTCGCCGATCTCGTCATCGCCGATCTCGCCCGCTGGGAGGATTGGTCGGTCGTCGACAGGCTCGGCGAACTCTTCGAGAAGGCCGACGCCGACAACCTCTTCGTCCGCGAGCCGGTCGTGAACTACCTCAAGGCCTGCCCCGATCCCCACGCCGCCGAGGTGCTTGCGAAGCTCGAGAAGCTCGATCCCGAGGCGGTCCGCCGGGCGGCGACGCTGGCTGGCTTTGCGGCGGCGCTGGCCGTGCCGAAGCCGGCCGAGGGTGCCCCCGCCACCGAATCCGACGGTGATCCCGGCGACCCATCCTCCCAGCCCGGCGGCCAGCCGGCTCCCGTGACGAGCCCGTCGGTCACCGAAGCCTCCGCGGCCGAAGTGGCGTTGGCCGCCCGTATCCCCCCGGTGTTGGGCGACGAGGATGCCACGGACGAAACCGTGGCGATCGATCCTGCCCGCGTCGAGGCCGGAAGGGATCCTAAGGCTGCCCCGATGGCACCGGCCGTGGTAGCAGGTGGATCGACGCCCGTTGCCAATCCGTGGGTGTCGACGTTGGGGCGGTGGTGCGGCGTGGCCCTGCTTCTGGCGGCGGTGGCTGTGCTGTCGCGGATGGCGATGCGTTCCTCCGGCGCCGCGTGAATGGGCGCCGGGCCGTTGGGTGAGGTCCTCCCGTTCCGCGCGATCAGTCCCCAGTTCTCCGGGAAGTTTTCATGGCTGCCGGTCTCTTCGATACGCCCGAGTCGTCGGCCTCGAGCGACCTCCCTCCGATCGACGACGGCTACCGGGCCTTCGGAGGGGTGACGATCGCCGCGACCGTGCTCGCGCTCCTCTCTCCCCTGGGCTTCATCGATTGGTGGCTCCTGACGGTGCCGCTGCTGGCGGTTGTCCTCGGGCTCGTCGGCTGGCGCGACATCCTCGCTCGCCCGGATGTCCTCACCGGCAAAGTGCTGGCGATCGGCTCGATGGTCGTCGGCAGCCTGCTGTTCGCCGGCGGCCTCTGGTACCAGGCGACCGTTTACGCCCGTGAACTGCCGCCGGGATTCGAGCGTCTCAACTACGCGGCCCTCCAGCCCGGGGAGGGGGAGCCAGCGAACATGATCCCGGAGTCGGCGGTGAAGATGCACGGCCGCGACGTCCTCCTCAAGGGGTACATGTACCCGGGGAAACAGCAGCGTGGTATCCGCCAGTTCCTCCTCGTCCGCGATCAGGGGGATTGCTGCTTCGGTGGCAATCCGAAGATCACCGACCGAGTGCTCGTGCAGATGGCCGACAAGCAGACGATCGAGTACACGCCGCGCCTGCGGAAGATCGCGGGCCGGTTTTCGATCCGTCCTGCCGGGGCCGTCGATGTCGACGGCGGGGTGTTCTATCACCTGGAGGATTCAAGTGTCCGCTGACCGCCGCGTTCGCCGGTGGTGGGCCATTGCCCTGCCGCTGATCTCCATCGCGATCGGCTGTGCGCCGGCGGAATCCCCGGTCGCGTCACCGCAGCGCCCGGCCGCGGTGGCCACGGAGACAGGATCGGCCCCCGCGGTCGATCGGGTGACGGGAGACGGCGGGGCGGGCGCTGTGGCGCCGGTTGTCGCGGTGAAGCCCCCGGCTGTTGCCACGGGCGATGGACGAGTGCGCGAGATCACGTTCGACGATCTCAAGCTGCCACTGGAGAAGGGGGAGCCGTTCGATCGCGGGATCCTTCCGCCGGCGGTCGACGCCCTCCAGGGACAGCGGGTGAGGATCCGCGGCTACATCCTCCCCAGTTTTCAGCAGCGCGGGATCACCCAGTTCGTGCTTGTCCGCGACAACATGGAATGCTGTTTCGGTCCCGGCGCGCTCCTCCATGACTGCGTTGTCGTGCGGATGCGGCCAGGCAAGTCGGCCGATTTCTCGATCCGCCCAGTGGCCGTGGCGGGTTCGTTCCGGATCGAGGAGCTCAAGGGCCCCGACGGCAAGCATCTGGCCGTCTATGCCATCGACGGCGACGCCGTCGAGTGATCCCCTCCCGGGTGTGAATAGCGGCCGGGCGTCTGTTACCATCGATGCTGAGGCTTTGCACCGTCCGCCGTCCCAACGCCCGCCATGCTCTCCGACTTCTCCTGGTACTACGACATCCCGACGGCCCGGGCCGCGCTGCTTATGGTGGCAGCGTTCGTCGGCTTCTATTGGGTCGGGGCGGTGATCGTGCGGCCGATCCTGCGGATGTTCGTCCGCCGGTCACCGGGGCTCAACGATCTCATCGGCTACATCCTCTCCTGCTTCTGCGTGTTCTACGGGCTGCTCCTCGGTCTGATCGCCGTCACGGCCTATCAGAACGTCGAGTCGGCCGAGCAGAACGTCACCCGGGAGGCCGCGGCCCTGTCGGCGCTCTACGAGGACGTGTCTCGCTATCCCCAGCCCTACGGCCAGGATCTCCGCTGGCTGATCCGCGATTACACGCGCTACGTCATCAAATATGCTTGGCCGTTGCAGCAACAGGGAATCATCCCGGAAGAGGGGACGATCCGCGCCGAGGCGCTCTTCGACCGGCTCCTCGACTTCCAGCCCAGCACCCCCGGCGAGGAGATCCTCCACGCCGAGGCGTTGCGGCAGATCAATCACTTCCTCGAGTGCCGCAGGCTCCGCCTCCATTCCATTCGGGCCGGATTGCCGCGGGCGATGTGGATCGTGATGTTCGTCGGGGCGTTTTTCAACATCCTTCTCTGCTGGATGTTTGACACGCGCTTCCTCACTCAGCTCGTCCTAGGCGGGATTCTGGCCGCGTATCTGGGCATGATGATGTACCTCATCGTCGACATGAATCAGCCCTTCCGCGGCGAGGTGAGTGTTTCGCCTGAGGCGTTCGAATTGCTCTACCAGCGGATGCTCGAGGACTGACATGCCGGTCCCCACCGACAACTTCCCCACCAACCAAGGTGCCGTCTCCCGGCGCGGAGCGCTCCGGTCCGGGGTTGCCGCCACGCTTGCCGCCTCGCGGGTGCTGGCGCCGTCGTTGTTTGTCGGCTGTTCGCTCGGCATCCCGCCGCGGGCACCGAAGGTGAGGATCGGGCTGCTCCATTCGCAGACCGGCCCGCTGGCGATCGGCTCGACGTCGCTGCGAGACGTCGAGCTCGATGCCGTGGAGCGATTCAACGCCGCCGGCGGGATCCTCGGATACTCGATCGATCCGCGCGGCCCCGACACCCGTTCGCGGACCGATCTGTTTCCGAAGCGGGCCACGACGCTCCTCGACGACGGAGCGGTGGCTCTCTTCGGCTGCTGGTCGAGCGACAGCCGCAAGGCGGTGCTCCCGCTCCTCGAGGAGCGCGACAGCCTGCTCTTCTATCCGGTGCAGTACGAGGGAAACGAAACCTCGCGGAACGTGATCTACGGCGGTCAGGTGCCCAACCAGCAGGTTCTCCCCGCGCTCGACTGGCTGCGGAGCGGGCCGGGGGGCGAGCGGAAGAAGTTCTTCCTCATCGGCTCCGACTACGTCTACCCGCGGACGACGAACTTCATCGTGCGGAAGTGGCTTGCCGGCACCGATGCCGGAATCGTCGGCGAGGAATACTTTTCGCTCGACACCGAAGATTTCGCCCCGGTGGTGGCCCGCATCCGCGAGAGTGGGGCCGACTGCATCCTCAATACGGTCAACGGCGCCGGGAACATCGCGCTCTGTGCGGCGCTGGCGGAGGCCGGGATCGATCCGGCGAAGGTTCCCCTCGTGTCGACGAGCATCTCGGAGGACGACCTACGGAGCATGCCAGCCGCCCATGTGGCTGGCCACTGGGTCCTGTCGAGCTATTTCCAAACCGTCGACACGCCGGCCAATGCCGCCTGGATGGCCGGCTTCCGCAGTGAGTTCGGCCGGGACCGCGTGTTCGGCGATTCGATGGAGGCCGCCTGGTGTCTGATCAACCTCTGGAAGGCGGCGGTCGAGGAGGCGGGATCGTTTGCCACCGAGGCGGTGCGCCAGGTGTTTGCCAAGGGGATCGGATTCGATGGTCCGGGGGGACGGGTGACGATCGATCCTGCCACCCAACACGCCACGAAACACTTCCGGCTGGGGCGGGTGCGGCGCGATCGGCTCTGTGACGTGGTCGTGTCGTCGGATGGTCCGCTCGCTCCCGACCCCTATCCGCAGCTCGCATTCCCCGGTTGGAAGTGCGACTGGACGAAGAAGGGCGTCGAGCCCGGCCCGGAGGTGTCGATCGATGGTTGAGTTCGACATCATGGCCTCCGAAGGATGCCGCTGGCTCAAGGTCGTCCTCGACGACGATGACGTCCGCACCGAGCGCGGCGCACTCTACCGGATGAGCGGTGATATCGAGATGGACGTGCCGCTGCCGTCGCCGCGGGGGATGTTTGTCTCGCTGTTCTCCGACGAGTCGGTGGTCCGTCCGCGGTACGTGGGCACGGGGGAGCTCTATCTCGATTACACGTTTGGCGGCTACCACATCTTCGACGTCCAGCAGGGGGAGCGTTGGATCCTCGAGCATCGCTGTTTCTGGGCCTCCGAAGGGGATGTGAAGCTCGCGATCCATCGCGAGCGGATCTGGACGTCGTACTGGGCCGGCGAGGGATTGCTCTGGTACAAGACGGCGCTCGTTGGAGATGGGAAGGTGGTCCTGAGCGTCGATGGCCCGATCGAGGAGATCGAGCTCGACCAGGAACGGATCGTGATCGACGGGGGATTCGCGGTGGCCCGGACCAGCGGGATCACGATGCGGATGAAGCGCCCCGCCCGCTCCTATTTCAGCCACTGGCTCTCCGGTCAGAAGCTGTCGTCCGTCTACGAAGGGACCGGACGGCTGTTCATCTGTGCCGTTCCTTACTGGCGGCAGCGATTGCAGAAGTCGAAGGAAGCCGACTCCCTCGCGTACGACTGAGATGCCTGGCCTCGACCACCTGCCGGGCCGGTCAGGGCAGGGGTGCCCATCGGATCGCTTTCCTGTGCCGTTGGCCCGCTGCCGGGGAATGGGGCTTCGTCGGCTGTTGACGCTGGCCGGATTGCTCCTCCTTCCGGTGATCAGCGCCCAAGCCTGTCCATTCTGCGGGCCGGTCGACGATTCGCTGGCCAGGCGCCGCGATACCGCAGGCTTCGTCTGCATCGCCGAGGCTCTTGATCGGGCCCGTCCCGACGCTTCCGGACTCCTCGTCGGGGCGTTCCGGGTGATCCAAGTGCTACCCCACACCGCCGGCCGCGTCGACGGTGAGCCCCCCGCGATCGTCACCGCCCGGGTCGTGGCGCCGGTGGAAGGGACGGCGGTCCTTTTCGGATCGACCGATTCTCCCCCGCGTTGGACGGCGGTGGCGGCGGACGAGGCGCTGCTCGGGCATGTCGTCACGGCGCCAGCGATCACGGAGCCTGTCGGCGAACGGCTCGCATGGTTTGCTGCCCGCCTCGAGCATCCCGAGCCGGCGATCGCCGACGATGCCTTCGCGGAGTTTGCCGTCGCTCCCTTCCCTACCGTCCGCGAGGCGAAGGTGGCACTCGCGGCGCGGCCGCTGGCGGCCTGGGTGGCCGATCCCGCCACCGACCAGCGGCGACGGGGATTTTACGGCCTGGCGCTGGGGATCGTCGTGGCGGAGGGATCATCCGGCGGGAAGAGGCTGTCGACGGCGCCTCTTCGCACGGCGCTCGAGACCGCTGGCGGCGACTTTCGCGCCGGGGCCGATGGCCTGATGGCGGGAATCCTCGTCGCCGAGGGCGTCGAGGGGCTCGATTGGCTCGCCGACCGGGCCACTCCCGATCGGCCGGTCGATCAGCGCCAGCTGCTCGCGGCCCTGCGCTTCGCCAGGGAGTATCTCACCGGGACGATTCCCCCCGGAAGGATCTCCGCGGTGACGGCGGAACTGGCCCACAGCCCGGCAGTGGCTGCCCTAGCGATCATTGATCTGGCCCGCGCGGAGGCTTGGGAAGAGGTCGATGCGGTGGCCGCGTGGTGGGATGCGGCCGCCGACGATCCGCTCATCCGTCGTGCCGTCGCCGGGTATCTCGTTGCCTGCCCGTCGGCTGCGGCGCGGGATCACCTCGAACGGATCGGCCGAGAGGATCCGGCGGGATTGTCCGCCGCCCGGGCAGCGGCAGATATCCCCTTGGGACGCTGATGCCCGAGTTGGCATCGGCCGCAGCCGAGTTCCCGCGACGACGCGCTACCGGCCCTGCGTTGCCGCGGCATCGGCGGGCGTGCTGATGACCCGTCCCGACGGGGCGTTCTCCGCTTTCCAGCCGGTGAGCACGTTGCCCCAGGGCTTGGCTGTTTCCAGCGTGCTCCGCGAGACCGGCATGAGCACCGACGGCACGGCCGGCGGGAGCATCGTGGCGGCGGTGGGGCTGGCGGCCTTGGCCGGATTCGGCAGCGGCGCGGGCGTCGGAATCTCCTCGAGCGGATTGCCGCCGGCTGGAGCCTTGCCGTCGCCCGCCGGCTTGGGGGCGGGGGTCGACGTCTCCTCGTTCGTGGCCGGATCGCGGGGAGGGAGTTGCTGGGCCTCGGTGCCGGCGCCGATCCCGTCGAAGTTTTGCGTGATCGGACCGCGGCTGAAGACGCCGGGGCGAGAGTGGCCGTAGTCGAGGAACAAGCTCGCATCCCGCTGCCGGGCGCGGCGGTAGGAATCGAAGTAGGCCTTGCCGGGCCACGGGCCTTCGGCGAGGAACACGCCGTTGTATTCCAGGAGCGAGCCTTTGCGGAAATGGAGCTGGGCGATGGAGCGGTTGTAATCGACGATCGCCCGGTAGTAGGCGCTCTCGGCGTCGGCCCGGCGGCGCTGGGCGTCGAGGAGCTGGTCGAGGGTCACGGTGCCGGCATCGTAGGCCGCCTGCACCGCCTCGACCTGACGCTCGGAGGCGACACGGCGGTTGAAGTTGGTCTGCGAGAGGGCGAAGTTCGTGTCGACGTTCCGCACCGCCTCGACCAGCGCGTGCGACACCTCCATCTCCTCGTCCTGGAGCCGGGAGCGTTCGCGGGCGAGCTGGAGCTGGTAGTTGCGGACGGTGGAAAGCTCGCGACGGAAGCCGATCGGCATGAGGAACTGTGCCCCAGCCTGCCATTCCTGGAACTGGCCGCTGGAGAGCGTCGAATAGGCGTCGGTGCCCTTGAGCGGGTCGAGACCGTTGGCGTAGTAGGGGGCGTAATTCTGGTTGATGAGCTCCTGGCCCATGCCGAGGAAGCGGTAATAGCCGTTGAGGTCGAGCCGCGGCATCAGCAGGTTTTTCGAAGCGAGGAGCTCGAGCTCCTTCTGCTTGATCACCCACTTCTGCCGGCGGAGCTCAGCCGACCGGGAGAGCGACTCGACGAGCGACTGCTGCCAGTCGAAGCTGATCCGGGCGGTCGTCGGCTCGTCGGAGGGGCGGATGAGCCGGCCGTCGGAGGCCGAGAGCCCCATCATGTATCGAAGCCGATTCTCGCTGCGATACACGTCGGTGAGGGCGTTCTCGACGTCGCTACGGAAGAAGAAATACTGCTCGCGAGCCTGGGCCTCCTTGTCGGCCTCACCGCCGCGCGACTGCTCGACATAGAGCGCATGAACCTTCCGCCAAGCCTCGAGGGCGCTGTCGCGGCCGGCTTTGCGGGCCTCGAGATTGCGGTAGGCGAAGTAGAGCTCCCAGTAGGCTTGCTCGGTGTCGCTGACCATGTTGCGGACGCCGATCTCGAAGTCGGCCAGCGACTGATCGGCGAGCACGCGGGCAATGAGCACGCCGCGGAAGTTGGGGCGGCCGTTGATGTTGTTGAAGGCGTCGGGGCCGGCGATCCGGTTGTAGGTCAGCCCTGCGCCCTGGAGAAGGGGCTGGTTGAAGGTGAAGTCGTAGTTGGTGAGGAACGTCGACGGCACCCCCTTCTGGCGAATCGGGGAGTTGTTGTTGTCGTAGACGGTCTGGTTTTGGATCCCGAACGTACTGCCGGTGGCCGACACCTTGCTGATGCCTGTCGTCCACGTGCCGGTGTCGCCGAGGAGTTGCTGCTGGAAGATCTGCGTGCCGATGCCGCCGACGTTTTGCGGCCGGTTTTGCCGGGCCCAGGTGAGCGAGCTGGAGAGCTGGGCATCGAACGACGCAAGGGCGCTTTCGACGCCGCGGAAGGGGTCGGTCTCGCTGATCGCCGGATCGTAGACGGTGGGATAGGCGGCCGGATTGGTCAGCAGCGACACCGCCGGCTCACCTGCCTGTGGCCGTGGGCCACCGAAGCTCTGGAAGCGGCCGCCGAGACTCCTGAGCACCTTGCCGTTCTCGAGCGCCGTCCGGATCGCGTCCTCGAGCGGTAGCTCCCAGACCTGATCGAAGTTGGCGTTGGAGAGCGTGAGCGGCTCGATCGTGCCGGCCGCCTCGTCGAGAGGCTGATGGACCGTATCGGGGTATTCGATCTTCTGGATGGCGCCGACGTAGTGCGAGAGGTCGCCGTCCTCGAAGAAGTAGAACGGCTGCCGCGGGGCGCAACCGCTGGCCACGAGCGTGAGGCTCGTCACGACCACCCAGGCTCGTTGCAGCAGGAGGTTTGGCACGGTGGGGGTCCGGCGTACGGGCGTTGAGGATTGCGAAGACGAAAAAAGCTGCCGCTGCGCCCAAGGGGTTCGCCCGTCGAAGCCGACGGACCGATCCCGACGCAGAGCCCCCCGACGCTGCGTCCGACTCGCGTGCACTTGGGCGCAGCGACGGCACCGGTGTTATCGTCGGCGCAACCGTCAAACTTCGGGGAATCGTCACTCCTTCCGGCAAAGTCGCCCGGTGCGGAGGAATGGGCAAGAAGGTGGGTAGGGAGGGGTGGAATGGGTCAGCGCTGCGACGGGATCGCAAGCGCCCCGGAACCCGGCCAGCGACTTGTCTGCACCTCGCGGACGAGCCTCTCCCCGTCCCCGTCCACCGAAACGAACCGCCCGGCGCAGTCTGCCTGGTTTTCCAGGAGCGTCCGGCCGCGGACCGGACCGAGGACGTTCGCGGCGGTGGCAAGGGCATCCGCGGCGGTGGCGTCCGCAGCGATCACTGTCACCGCTGCCGGCCCGTCGATGCCGATGCCGGTGCGCGGATCGACGATGTGGCTGTAGCGGCGGCCGCCGATCGCGACCGACTGTCTCGCATCCCCGCTGGTGGTGATCGCCGCATCGGCCAAGAGGATCTGCCCGGTCATCGCCGCCGGCGTGCCGGGGATCGGGTCGATCGCGATCTGCCACCCCTCCTCCCCCGGCGGCGGAGCCGAAGCTCCGACATCACCGGAGGCGTCGACGAGCGCCGAGTCGATCCCCTGCGCAGCGAGGATCGCTAGGGCCCGGTCGATCGCATAGCCCATCCCGATGCCGCCGAGATCGAGTCGCATCCGTGGACGGGTGAGCCGGACGCCACGGGGGGCGTCGACGAGCACGAGGGCTCCGGCTCCCACCGCCGCCCGGGCGGCGTCGAGCTTCGCGGGGAGCGGGAGGGCACCGGATCGGCGCGACTGACGCCAGAGGGTCGTCAGCGGCCCGACGGTCGGGTCGAAGGCACCGTCACTGGCGTCGCGGTATTCTACGGCCCGGCTGAGGACTTCCCACATCTCGTCGCTCACCGGGAGAGGGCTTTCCATCGGGGCCGCGGCCGAGAGGCGGGAGAGCTCGGAGTCGGCTCGGTAGTCGGAGAGGATCGCCTCGAGCCGCTCGACCTCGTCGAGCGCGGCCTCGACCCCCCGCTCGCCGGCGGCAGGCGTGGCGGCGTAGACGGTGACGGTCCAGGAAACCCCCATCAGCCTCCGGCCGCCGGAGATGCGGACCTGCGGCACGTCCGCAGACGACATGGTATTTTTCTTCATATGGAATCCTCCCCACCTCCGGTCGTGATCCGTTTCGACTGCACGCCCCTGCGGGCCGTCGCCCGCGCTCAGGTGCCGGCCGAGGCCTCGCCCAAGTTCCGCGCGCTGGTGGGGCGGATGCAGGCCGCCGTCGCCAAGCACGGGGGCCGCAATGCTTATTATCTCACGAACGCCTCCTGCACGTTCCGGTTCACAAATGCCCCGGAGCGTGGATGGGTGGCCTTCGAGGTCGAAGGGACGGTCCTCACCGACGCAGTGGACACCCACACGGTGGGGAGCGATCTGACAGTGAAGCTCGCCAAGGAAACCTGCGACTGGTTGACGCAGCCTGCCGTTGCCTGGCTCGAACTCAGCGTTCGACGCGCGGTCGAGGCGGAGTTTGACCGCTACATCGCCGCCGGTGATCTGGGGCGGACGCTCGAGCGACTGGCCCGCGAACAAGCCGACAGCGATGCCGCCGGCGGTTTCCTCGGGATGAATCTGTAAAGAGCGCGGACGAAGCCATCCCTGGCCTTCGTCCGCTCGGTCGACCGCAGCAAACGCCGAGGGTTTCCTGGGTCGACTGCCGCCGCATCCGGCGGCGGATGGCGTTGGTCCGTGCCGCTTGGGCTGTCGGTGGACGAAGCCATCCCTGGCCTTCAGGAAAAAGGTGGCTGGCACCTTTTTCCTCCCGCGCTCACCAGCGATGGTGGACCAGAGGCCGGATCGCGTCGTCGTAGATCGCCTGGACGGCGGCCATCGTGCGGGCGTCGAGGGGGGGGAGATCGGCCGCCTCAGCGTTGGTCCGCACTTGCTCGGGGCTCCTGCCCCCGGGGATCACGGTCGTGACGGCGTCGAACGAGAGGATCCACCTCAGGGCGAACTGTGTGAGCGTGGCGCCCTCGGGCACCAGCGGCCGAAGCCGTTCGACGGCCTCGAGCCCGGTGTCGTAGTCGACCCCCGAGAACGTCTCCCCCCGGTCGAACATCGCGCCCTGACGGTTGAAGAGCCGGTGATCCCCCTCGGGGAAGGCGCTCGTGCGGGAGAACTTTCCGCACAGCATTCCACTCGCCAAGGGCACTCGCGCGATGACCGCCACCTTCCGCCGCAGCGCCTGCTCGAAAAACAACTCCGCTGGCCGGAGCCGGAAGGCGTTGAAGATGATCTGCACCGATTGCACATTCGGATACTCGATCGCCTTGAGGGCTTCCTCCACTTTCTCGACGCTCACGCCGTAGTAGCGGATCTTCCCGGCTTTCACGAGCCCGTCGAGGGCTTCGAAGACCTCGGGGCGGTAGTAGACCTCCGTCGGGGGGCAGTGAAGCTGGACGAGATCGAGGCAGTCGACGGCGAGGTTCTCGAGGCTGCGGTTCACGAAGGCCGTGAGGTTCGCCGCGTTGTAGCCGTCGGCAGTGTGGGGGGAGAGCCGGCGGCCCGCCTTTGAAACGACGTAGAACGGCTCCGACCGTTCGCGGCGGAGGCGGGCAATGAGGCGCTCGGAGAGGCCGTCGCCATAGACGTCGGCGGTGTCGAAGAAGTTGATGCCGGCGTCGAGGGCCGCATGAAGGGCGGCAAGAGAAGCCTTCTCGTCGGCGCCGCCCCACTGGCCGCCGCCGATGGCCCAGGCACCGAAGCCGATTTCCGAGACGTTCCAACCGGTCCGACCGAAAGCGCGTGTGTTCATAGTGGTTTGCTGGGAGGTGGTCTCAAGGCAGCGAGTCGAGATCGATGGTCGGCCGTTTTGCCGGTGGCGGATCGAGGGTGAACACACTCCCGAGTTTCACCGGCGGTGCGAAGAAGCCGCAGTTGCGGAGAAAAAATCCATCGCCATCCAGCCCGCCGGCGTAGTCGAGGCGGTGGCCGCCCGAGGCCGTGGCGTCACCGGTGAACCGGGCCGTGCTGATCGGATGCCAGGTGCCTTCGGTGTCCCGCACCCATTGGTTGCCGTAGCGTGCGCGGCGGCCGACGTTGCCGGTGGTGTCGAGGAAGTTTTCCAGGAACGAGTGAAAGCCCGTGAGGTGGCGATCGGTGCGCGGTCGCTGGAACGAGGCGATCAACCGCCACGATTCCCCCTCGCCGAACCATGAGGTGTAAGTCGTCGTGCCGTCGCCGGCCGGTTCGACGCGGGTCAGGAAGCGGTAGGTGAGGCCGGCCTTCCACGGATGGACGAGAAAGCTCTGGCCACCGCTCCCCTCATTGCCGAACTCGCCCGTCCGCACGCCATCCCCCTTGCGGAGCAGGACGACGCGATCGGCTTCGGGCACTTTTGTCGGATCGTCGGTCGTGAACGGGCTCCAGACGGAGAACAGGACGCGCCGCTCGGCCGGCCCGTTGACCTGCATGCCGAAGTAGCCTTCTCCGAAGCCGTTGGCCATGAAAAAGCTTCCCAGCGCGTCCTCCCCCTCCGGAACCGTCACCTCGCCGTAGGCGTATTCAATGTCCTTCTCCGCCGGGAGCGAGTAACCGAGGTGCACCGAGGGGCCGCGACGGCCCCAGTAGTACATCGCGCCGTCGTTGGTCGTGACCGCAGCGACCGCGAGATCGGGCGTTTCCGAACGGATTCGCAGCGACGGATTGCTCGCGAACGCCCCCCCCTCGCGGCGCACTCCATGGATCTCGGCCTTCACGTAGCCTGGGCCTTCGAGGGGAAAGCGTCCGAACCGGGCGGTGGCGCGGTCTTCGCCGGAGAGTTCGGCCGTGACGGCGCTGTCGCCGATCGTCAGAACGACCTCTGACCGCCCGCCGGTCTCGGCCGAAACCAGTTCTACCTCGGCTTCGGTCGGCCGGTCGACATGGAACCAGACGCTCCAAGTCGTCTCGGGATCGTGCCAGCGGACCTCGGCCCCGCCACGTTCGAGCCCATCGTTCGATCCTGGCTTGGACGTCACCGAATAGGCATTCCCGCCAAAAGGGACGGACCATTCCGCTGCCAGGGCCGATCGCGGCTCGGCTCCCTGGCCGAGGAACGGCGCGAGGGCAAGGAACCATCCGGCGATGAGCCGTCGTCCGGCACGATGGTGTTGAAGGCTGCTCCGTCGGCGCAGGCCGGGCTGATCCTGGGGTTTGTGCACGGGGGGAGCGCTCGGCATGTCAGCTCTTTCCGTCCGCGGTAGCCACGAACGATTCCACCCGCTCCAATCGCGTGGCATCGTCGGGGCTGAGGCGTTCTTGCCCGAGACCCAGCGCCTTCGCCCGGGCGAACGACGCCCGGGCGCCGGGGAGGTCGGAGATCTCGGCCTGGATCGCGGCCATGTGGAGGAGCTTGAGGGGCGAAGGCGAGAGGATGGCATCGTTCATGTCTTCGAGCGCGAGGATCGTCTGCCCCTTTGCCAGACGGATCAGCGCTCGTGTGTCAAGAATATCGGGGAGGGGCCCGAGTTCCTGGATTGCCCGCTCGACAAACGGCAGCGCCTGATCGGCCGTCTCAGGGCGGGCGAGCATCCAGGCGAGGTTGGCAGCCGCGATCCCGGCCTGGACATCCCCCAGGCCTCCGGAAGCAAGCAGTTGCCGGTATTCCTCTTCCGCCTCGGCGGTGCGGCCGAGCGACTCCTTGGCGATCGTGGCCTGAAGCAGCGTCTCGTCGGAGCCCGGGTTCTCCCGGCGGGCCGCCTCGATCCAGCCCGCGACGCGTTCGTCGATCGCGGGATCACACGCGGCCTCCGCGTGGCGGAGGATCACCGCCAGTGCCTCGAGGAATGTCGCAACCGACACCTTGCTCCGAACCGTCTCGATCATCTCGATCGCCTCGAGCGTGCGATGCTGGCGACCGAGCGACATGGCCAACGCGGCCACCCCCTCTGGCGACATCGTCGAGTAGCTCTCGAGAACCTTGTCGGCCGCTTCCGGGAAGCCGAGTTCGGCGGCGATCCGGGCCGCCGACAGCTGGCGGGGAGCGTTTTGGGCGTTGAGCGGTTCGTCGTCGAAGAGCTTCGCCACCACCCGTCCGGCCCGGTCGCGTTCCCCTTCGGCAAGCGCCAGCTTCGCCTCGAGGCGGATCGTTGCCTGGAGATCGGGGGCCGATTCCTGGAGGCGGCGGAGCCACGCCCGCGCCTCCGCGAACTCTTGCTCGTTGATGAACAGCTCGATCATCGCACCCAGGATGGCCGTGCTCGTGTTGGCGGAGGAAGCGATCGCCCGCAGCTCTTCACGGGCCTTCGGCCGGTTGCCAACGAGCGATTGGATCCGGGCCCGGCTGATCCGTTCGTCGATCGTCAGCGGGCGCCGCTTGGCGAGCGACTCGAAGAGGGTCTGGGCCTGGCGCCAGCTGGCTGGGTCATTCCTGTTCATCAGCAAGCTGATCGACAGCGCGGTATCGTCGATGTATTGGAGTCCCTGATCGTCGACGTTTTTCCCGAGAACGGCGAGCGCCTCCTGGAGATCGACGTAGCGGGGGCTGCCGGCCAGTTGGGAGGCCAGCGCGCGGCGGGCCCAAAAAATGGTCGGACTTCCCTGGACCGCATCCAGAGCGATGATCCGTCGCAGTTCCTTCTGGGCCTCGGCGCGGCGATTGCGACGCATGAGGAGATCGACGAGGCGTCGAGCGGCCGCGAGATCGTCGGGGGACTTTTCGACCGCTTCCTTTGCAGCGCGCTCGGTCGCCTCGGGATCGCCGAGCGCCTCGTCGGCGGCCATCTGGACCCGCTCGCGGGCGTCTCCTTGGAGCACCGCGAGCGCCTGACGGGAGGTTTCCGTCACGCGTTCGCCAGCCCCGTTAGAGGCTTGTAGCCGCAGGAGCGACAACCAGGCCGCCTCACTGTCGGGCGCCGCTTCCGTCGCCCGCCGGCCGACCTGCTCGGCCTCCTCCTGCCGGCCACAGGAGGCAAGCAACCGCGAGTACCACATCAACTGCTGCACGTCGCGGCAATCCTCCGGCGTCAGGGAGGCGCCTATCTGGAGGGCGACATCCGTCCGGCCGGCGGAGGCGAGGACCTGCGCCCGGATCCGGTCGATCACCGGACCGCCGGCATCGCCGAGCGAGGCGATCACGGGCGCCGCCTCGTCGAGACGACCGGCGGCCGTCAGCAAGATCGCCAGCCTTCGCCGCGCGAACGGCAAGGTCTCGCCGAGCTCGACGGCGCGCCTGAGGTGACCGATGGCGCCGCTGGGATCGCCCTGGAGCTCCGCGATTGCCCCCTGCATCCGTGGCACCTCAGACCAACTCTCCCGTTCCGCGCCGGCCACGGTGAGCAGGTCTCGGGCCTCCGCGAGTGACGCCAGATCCTCGGCTGACAGGGCGGCGGTGGGGGAGTCGGCCGCCTGCATTCCCTGCCGCTTCGCGCGGACGGCCACGATCCTGGAAGCGGCGGTGGCGAGCTTCGCCGTGGAACTGGTCGGGCCGGCGACGCGGACGATCTCCGCGGTCTGGCGGGCGACCTCCTCGACGGCGTCGCGTTCCGCGGCGAGCTCGAGCACCACCTGACGAACGGCCAAATCGGTTGGACGCCGGGCGAGAAGCGTGCCGGCGATGCGCTCGGCGTCGCTGACGTTGCCCCGGCCGACATGGATCGCGATCAGTTGGCGCGCACAGCGGTCGGAGGCGGGGCCGGTCACGCGCCCCATCCGCGCCTCGAGATCGGTGAGCCATTCCCCGGCCTCGGAAGGGGGGGCCGTCGCCGCCAGTCTCGCCTCGGCCTCGAGGACCTCGGGGGTGTCGCGGATCGCTTCATCGGCGTTGGTGAGCCGCGCCCGCGCGTCGGCGACCTGGCCAGCCGCGACGAGGAGAAGGAGGCTCTGGGCGAAGAGTGATGGGCTGTCGGGATGATCGGCGATGAGGGCATCGGAGGCGGCGCGGGCCTCGTCGAGCTTGTCCTTCGCGGAGAGAATGTCGATCTTCATCCGTCCGGTCTCGATCGGATCGGCGTCGGGCCTCGCGGCGATCGTGTCGGCCAGCGCGTCGACCTTCGTCCAGTCGCGACGATCGGCGTTTCGGCTGAGCCGGTCGCGGATCCGCAGCCGGAGCAGCGTTTTGAGCAACAACGGATTGGCGTCGACTTTGTCGGGCGGCGTCTGGGAAGCCAATTCCTCAGCGATCACCAGCGCCTCCTGCCAGCGCTGTGCCAAGTCGAGCGAGACCATCTCGGTAAATCTGGCACCGAGGGATTCAGGAGCATCGGCGAAGGCCCGCTTCCGGGCGTCGTTGGCCTGATCGCGCTGGCCGAGTCCACTGTGGCAGGTGGACATGAACAGATCGACACGGCGGGTCATCGTCGCGTCGGCGGCGACCTGCGGTCTGACGCGATCCCAGAGTTTCATCGCCTCGAACCAGCGCTGCTCGGACATGGCCACGACGGCCTCGGCCCATAGGACCGGCACGGCATCCTTGCCGAGGAGCGGCTGCGATTCACTAATGAGCGGGCGGAGTTCCTCGAAGCGTTTTCCGTCCGAAAGGGCGAGGAGGAGATCGGCCCTGAATGACGGATTGGCAGGGAATGTGGCCATGGCATCGCGGAGGATGCCGATCAATCCGTCGACATCCCCCTTCCCGCGTGCGAGATACGCCTTGGCCGCGAAGACATCGGCGGAGTCCGTCACCTCGCCGAGCGGCCCGGCGAGGATCTCCGCGGCGCGTTCGAGACGATTCCCGACGATGGCCATGCGAAGCTCGAGGAGGGCCACGTCCTGATTGTCGGGGGCCAGGGTTCGGGCCTTCTCCACAGCCTCGAGCGCCGCCTCTGCCTGCTTGTGTCCCATCCGCCACGTCGCCAGGATTTTCCAGGTGCTGACGTCGTCGGGGGCGAACTCCACCATTCGCTCGATGATCCGCTCGGCCGTCTTCGGATCACGGCGGTGCCTCTCGAGGATCTCGGCGAGGGCAGCAAAGGATTCGGGATGGCCGGGGGCGGGCTGGAAGGCTGGGTCGAACTGCTTCGTGCGTCGGTCAAACCCGGTCAGTTTGGCAAGAACCTCCTCCGCGCCGTCGAACTGTCCCATCTGCGCCGCGGTGGCCGCAAACATGAGATCGACCCGCCGGGTGTCGTCGTCCGCTTCGCCGTCGGGGCGGCGCTGGCGAATCATGGCGAGGTGTTCGTTCGCCGATCGGA
>Ga0208249_1000181_pt1 | contig 20099 bp, 17 predicted proteins | sample CryBogmetaGMA1M_FD_184546 | JGI IMG/M metagenome (GOLD analysis project Ga0208249, IMG submission 184546) | Freshwater microbial communities from Crystal Bog, Wisconsin, USA - MA1M (SPAdes) | ecosystem: Environmental > Aquatic > Freshwater > Lake | place: Crystal Bog, Wisconsin, USA | collected...
GCAATCAACCCTGGCAGGAATTGGGAGAGCGGCGGCGGCGGCTGTCCGGTGCCTCGGGCGATGACCATCGGAATGACCCACATCATGCCGACCATGACAACCGCCATGATCGCCACCATCAGCAGCATCTGACTCCGGGGCTGCGGGCGCCTGAGCATCTCGGCGTAGGGAGCGGGCACAGGCCGATCGATCTGCCGATCGACCGCCCGTTCGGCCACGTTCAGCTGCCAGGTGGCGAAGCTCCCGGCTGGCTGCTTCGGCAACGTCCCTTGGGTGGCATCGATCACGAGCCCAGGGGGACTGGCAAGCCCGAGGCTCGCGAGGATCCGGGGGAGGCGTGCCTGCCGGGCGAGCTTCCAGGCCGCCGCCGCGATCACCGCCGCAAGCACCGTCACCGAGAGCCAAGGCATCGCCCCCGAAAGCCAGCGATCGGCAATCCAGGGGGCGAGCAGGGCCGTAGCCGCGGCAGCCAGACCCACGATCAGTTCGACGCGCAGGACCAGCGACGAGATCCTTCCGGCGATCCCTTCGACCTCCCCGATCGTGCCCCCCGCCACGAGCATCGTGGCGAACAGCGCGAGCGTGAGCGCCGGCACCCAGGCGACTCCAGCCGACACGAAAAAGGCCACCATGATGCCACCGCAGGCCGCGGTCACCGCCATTGCCCAGAAGAGGTGGGGCGCGAGCCTTCGGGGGAGCATCCAGGCAAGCGACGTCGAAAGGAGGAGCGATGACTGAAACCAGAATGCAAACGGCAGATACGCCCCGAGGACCGTCGCCCAGAACGCCGCCCAGACGCGCGACGGGCGGTAGGTGCCCGCATGGACCGCCACGCCCGGCAGCGCCCGGCGGAGTTCGTTGACCTGCCGCGTCATCGCCGGCTCGTCTTCGGCCTGATACGCCCCGGCGACATACACCCTCCGCAGGTTCGGCATCCGCCGCAAGCTCTCGATCATTTCGGGAGTGAAGCCGATGTCGAACCAGGTCTGGATGGCGAGGACGCGGAGCCGGGGCGAGCCGTCGGCAAGCGTCCGTAGGTTCTCTTCGAGCCGCCCCCAGCCGATGGCGAGGACCTCGAGCTTCGGCAGGGGCGGAAGCAGAAGCTCGAACGACCCGCCGGTGCCACGGAGATCGAGCTCCCGCAGTCGCGGCAGCCGCTCGAGCGCCGTGCGGGCGAACGTTGGGAAAAGTTCGAGCGTCACGGCGTTGGTGCTCGAGACGTTGGGGAGCGAAAGCACTTCCAGCGACGTATGCTCACCGATCCGCCGCCAGCCCTCTTCCGAGAGCATGTCGGGGGGGCTCATCCAGAGTTTTTTAAGTGCCGGGAGTTGGTCGAGAAGTTGCCAGGCACCGAAGCCTTCGTGGGCCATCCTGGTGACTCCGAAGCCTGACTGACCGTTCCGCGTCACCGCCCCCCACGCCTCCTGCCTCTTCACCGCTTGGGTATCGAGATCAGCGACGCTGTCGAGCCGTCCCTCGCGCGCTGTTTTCTCGAGCTCCGTAGCGTTGAATCCGCCAAATGCGAACGGCGTTTCAACCACCGGCACCGGAGTCATGGCGTTATCGGGAACGGCGCGGCCGCCCAGCCACGCCCCCAGAAACGGCCCCACATAGAGCAGCCCGAGCCCGAGCATGAGGAGCATCCAGGGCCTGGACACGATCGCCCAGAGCACCAGCGCGTATTGGCGCAGGATCGCAACCATGGCTCACCTCGCTCGGTTCGTGGCGGCAGCTTCGCCGTCGTGGAGCTCGAGGAAGATCTCCTCGAGGTTGAGATTGTCGACGACGACCTCCGCCGCGAACTTCTCACGCACCGCCGCCACGAGCGCCGCATCGACGCCGTCAACCGTGACGAGCGCCTGCCTGCCACGAACTTCCTGGCGGAGCGTTCCTGGCAGGTGGAGATCGGCCGGCAGATCGGCCTGGGCCTCGATTCGCAGCCGCTTGACCCGGTCCTTAAGGACGTCGATCTCGTCGTGGAACGTCACCTTCCCCTCGCGGAGCAGCGCGACATGCGAGGCGACCCGCTCGAGATCGGAGGTGATGTGGGTCGAGAAGAGGACGGTGCCGGCCCCGTCGGCGGCCGTCTCGAGCACTGTCTCCAGAAACCAGCGCCGAGCCACCGGATCGAGGCTCGCCACCGGCTCGTCGAGGATGAGGAGATCGGGGCGGTGGCCGAGCGCGAGCACGAGGGCGAGCTTTTGTTTCTGCCCCACCGAGAGTGGGCCGACGCGATGGCCGAGGGGAAGATCCCAGCGGCGCAGGAGCTCCTCTCCCCAGGCCCGATCCCAGGTTGAGTAAAAGCTCGACACGTAGGCGACCGTCTGGCGGACGGTGAGCCAGGGATAGAGCGTCGCTTCCTGCGGCACGTAGCCGATCCGGGCCTTCTCCCGATCGGAAAGCTGCCAAGCCTCGGTGCCGAGGACGGTCGCGGAGCCCTCGTCGGCCTTGAGCAAGCCGAGCAGGCATTTGATGAGCGTGCTTTTCCCAGAGCCGTTGAGGCCAAGGAGGCCGATCACCTGCCCGCGAGGCACCTCGAGATCGACGCCATCGAGGACGGCGCGCGGGCCGAAACGCTTCACGAGGCCGCTCACCCGCACCGACTCACCGACATCCCCATCCCTGCTCATGGCAGCTTCTCCTCGAGGGACGTTTTCATCACTGCCTGGAGCTGCGCTGGGGTGAGCCCGAGCTGCAGCCCGCGAACCACCGCCTGATCGACAAGCGGTCGGACCTGCGCCTTCCGCTCGGCCAGGCTCCCCGCCTCCCGATCGCGCGGCACGGCCACCACCATTCCCCTGCCCCGGTCGCGTTCGAGAACGCCATCAGCCTCGAGCCGGCTCCAGGCCTTCGAGACTGTCATCGGATTGACCCCCAGCGCCGCCGCCACCTGGCGGACGCTCGGCACCGTGTCGCCGGGGCGGAGCCTCCCGCCAGCTACGAGGGCTTCGATCTGATCGACGAGCTGCCGGTAGATCGGCACGCCCGACGAGGGATGGACAACGAAGATTGGAGGAGGCTGGGACAATTGTCACTCCAGGCCTGGGCCCGTCTCACACGTGTATTGATATACTAATACACATAGAGCCCGCCGCGGGTCAAGCGTCGGATCGCAAAACGTTCCCTTCGGGCCTCGGAGTAGGCCCAAGCGTCTGTGGCTCGGAGGGTGGTAGGCTCTCGGCATGGCCGCTCCCATTCCGCCTCAACAGCCGCGTGTCACCGTCGTTCTCCCGGTGTGGAATGCCGGGGAGTACCTCGCTGCCGCCGTGGAGAGCATCCGAGCACAGACGCTTGCCGACTGGGAGCTGCTCGCGATCGACGACGGCTCGACCGACGGCTCGCGACAGACCCTCGAAGACTTCGCCCACAGCGACCGTCGAATTGTTGTGACGAGTCGCCCCAACCGCGGCCTCGCCGCGACGCTTCAGGAGGGGATCGACCGGGCCCGTTCGGGAGTCGTGGCGCTCATGAACGCCGACGATATCTCCCATCCCGACAGGCTCGCCCGGCAGCTCGCTTTCCTGGAGCGCCACCCGAGGGTGGCCGCGCTCGGCACGCAGACGCGGCTCCTCGTCGATGACCGAGCCACCGCGATCGAGAGCCGGCTTCCGCTCTCGCCCGAGGCCTGCCGTCGGTTTCTCCCTGTCGCGCCGCCCCTGGCCCACCCCACCGTCATGCTCCGCCGCGAGGCCGTCCTCGCCGTCGGTGGCTACCGGCCGCAGTCGTATGTCGAAGACTACGACCTCTGGCTGCGTCTTGCCGACCGCTTCGATCTCGCCAATCTCCCCGAGGCCCTCCTCGACTACCGGCTCCACGACGGGCAGTTTTCTTCGGCTCGCGACGAGAAGGTGGCGGTGGCGACGCTCGTCGTTCGCGCCGCCGCCGCGGAGCGTCGAGCCGGCCGCCCCGACCCCCTCGATCACGGTCATGCCGATCGGGCCGCGGCCGCAGGCCTCGGCATCCGGGTCGCCGACATCGTCGCTCAGGTGCGAAGCGCTGTGCTCGGCAGGGCGGAGCAGGTCCTCGCCGCCACCGGCTCATCCGAGCGGGCCGAACGCGAGCTTGCCCTCCTCGACGACCACTGGACAGCCACAGCCGACCCACGCCGCTGGCAGGCCGCCCACGACTGGCTCACCGGTCGCGGGCTCCTCGCGCGTGGCGACCGCCTCGGGGCGCTCCGATCTCTGGCAAAGGCAGCCGCCGCCGATCCGGCCCTCGCCCGCCGACTGGCGACAGCAGCAATCCGCCGCCGGCGTGGCTGAGAGGGCCCGTGGCTTGGTGCTCGCGGTCGCTCATGCCCGCCGACGAACTGCCCACAGGCCTGCTTCCGCGAGGCTAGCTCAAACGTGGCTTCGGGGTCGCCCGTGCCCCGTCGCCGGACGCTCACTCCGGCCATCGTGGCCTCCGTTCGCTCGGAGCCTGCTTCGCTTCGCCATCCATGGCTGCGCTCGCATCCTACGCCGGCTCTCGGGGCACGGGCGACCCCTCGCAAAGAGCGTCAGAGTGGGCGACTCTGGACACCGCACAGGCGAGGCGGGGATCGGCGAACGCTTGAGGAGTGACGAGGTCATCGTGAGAACGACGAAACTTTTGCCGGCCCCGCCGAAGAATCACCAACAGGCCCGCCACCAACAGGGCAACTCGCTGAAGCGTCAGCCGGTGTAACGGCCGACGACGAGGGAGATGTTTTGCCCGCCGAAGCCGAAGCTGTTGGAGAGGGCCCGGTCACAGCGGGCGACGCGGGCGACGTTCGGCACGTAGTCGAGATCGCAGTTCGGGTCGGGATTCTCGTAGTTGATCGTCGGCGGGAGGATCCCGTCGCGAATCGCCAGCAGGCAGACGATCAGCTCCGTGGCCCCGGCCGCAGCGATCAAGTGCCCCATCATGCTCTTCGTGCTCGACACCGGGATCTTGTAGGCCCGCTCACCGAAGACCGTCTTGATGGCGAGCGTCTCGACCTTGTCGTTGACGTCGGTGCTCGTGCCGTGGGCGTTGATGTAGTCGATGGCGTCGGCGCTGATCCCCGCATCGGCCAGGGCCATGCGGATGCAGGCGCTGGCGCCGCGCCCCTCCGGGTGGGTGTCGGTGATCCGGTAGGCATCGGCGGTCGAGCCGTAGCCGAGGAGTTCGCCGTGGATCTTTGCCCCGCGGCGCTTGGCATGCTCGAGTTCCTCGAGCACCACCATCGCCGCCCCCTCGCCGAGAACGAAACCGTCGCGCTCGTTGTCGAACGGCCGGCTCGCCTTCGTTGGGTCGTCGTTGCGCGTCGAGAGCGCGGTGAGGAGATTGAAGCCGGTGACGCCGAAGGGATGGATCATGCTGTGGGTGCCCCCTGACAGCATCACGTCGGCCTCGCCGCGGCGGACAAGCTCGACTGCCTCGCCGATTGCCTGGCTCGAGGCGGCGCAAGCGGTGAGGCAGTTGAGGTTTGGGCCATTGGCGTTGAACATCGCGGCGAGATGCCCCGCCGGCATGTTCGGCTCTTGCTCCACCTCAGACAGCGGATGGAGCGTCTCGAGGCCGATCCGCGTGAACTTGGCGACGTCGAGCGTGCCCCCCTCGATCGACAGCGCCATCATCTTCGTGAAGGAGTCGAAATCCTGCTGCCCCTCGCCGCTGCCGAGGTAGACCCCCATCCGGGTCGGGTCGGATTCGAGTCCGTTGGGCAGGCCGGCGTCGCGCATCGCCTGGAGCGCCGCCCCGGCCGCAAAGCGCGTGTGGCGGCCGCAGTGCTGCCAGCGTTCGATCGGCTCCCCCTCGTCGGCGATCGTCCAGTCGCGGACCTCGGCGGAGATCTTCGTGGGAAAGCGGGACGCGTCAAAGACCGTCGTCCGACCGACCCCCGAGGCCCCGATCTTGAGATTGGCCCACAGATCCTCGACGCGGACGCCCAACGGCGTCACGCAGCCGATTCCCGTGATCACGACGCGCCGCCGGTTGGGATCGTGCGCCACGCCGCCAGCGCTTCCTGCCCCAGAAACCATGTCGACTCCTCCTGTCACCCTCCGCGCGTCCCGGCGCGGGCGTTGCCACCGATGCGCGGGATGGGCCCGCTCACCAATCGGGCCGCTGCAGCGGTTGCCCCGACTCGTCGCGGCCGATGTCGTAGATATGCATCTGATCGAGCCACTTGAGGAGCTCATCCGGCTCGAAGAGCTTCGGCACCCCCTCGCCCGGCTCGAGATGGGCGAAGAACAGTTCGGCCTCCCCCTGGAGGCGATCGTCGACGGCACTCGAGACCTTCGTCAACGATCCCCCTGGCTTGAGGTCGAGGATCTCGGCCTTGAAGCGGATCGTATCGCCGGGAACGGCGTCGAAATGGAACTCGGCCCCCGCCACCTTCGCGAGCACGACGCGGCGGTTGTAATCGATCGCATCGGCCACCAGCAGCCCCGCCGTCTGCGCCATCCCCTCGACGATGAGCGAGTTGGGCATCAGCGCCGCGCCAGGAAAATGGTCGTGGAGGTGCTCCTCGGCCAAGGAGACGTTCTTCACCGCCACGGCATGACGACCGCGGACGAACTCGTCGAAACGGTCGATCCAGAACCAGCGCATGGAGAGCTATGCCGGGAAGCCGGCCACCGCAGGGACGGGCGAACGGCAACGGGGAACGACCCCGCCGCACCGTGGGACGATGAGGATCCGAAAAACGTCAACCGCCCACTTTGCTCTGCACGTAGCGAACCATGTCCTCGACGGTGAGCATGTTGGGGAAGTTCTGGACGCTCGGGTTCTGCTCGAAATTCGTCAAGTCGTAGAACGGCATCCGGGCCTTGAGCGCGGCCATTCCGGCGGCGTTCACCTTCCCGTTGGTGACGAACTCCGTGCTGGAGAGGACGTCCTCAGGGAACAGCTCGCCCCGAGGGATCTTGATGCCGAACGACTTCTCGAGGCGGAAGACGATGTCGAGGAAGTCGATCGATTCCGCACCCAGATCGCCGACCATCGTGGCGCCGGGGGTCACTTCGTCATCATCGACACCCAGAGCATCGACTAGCGCGGTCTTGACCTTCTCGAAGATTTCATCACGGGACGGCATCGACGTGTCACCTTGGAAACGGGGAATGGAGCATCGGGTAACCACCAAAGGTTGTAATGAGATGCTGCCGCCGTGGAAACCCGGAAAGGGCGGGGATTTTGCCCAACCGCCAAAATCTTCCCCGTCGCAGCGGACGCCCTTGCCCACTTTTTCCGCGTCGAACACCCGATTCGCCGGGGCTTGTGGCCGCTGTGGCGGCCGAAAAACGCCCCCTGGCGGGCACCTAGCAGCCTGTGGATAGCGTGTCGACCCCGGAGCTTCCCTCCACGCCCGATCAGCGACCGGCGACCGGGACGACGTCGCCAGAAGCCTCGATCGCCCCCTGACGGTAGGCGGCGCCCGGCAGCGGCGACGCCGCGCCTCCAACGGCGGCCCCGTAGACCAGCGGACGGGCAGCCCCGGCGCCCCGTCCAGCGGGATGCAGCACGGCCCACAGCTTCCGCATCTCGGCGCGGACACGAGCATCGAGGGCGTCGCCGTGGGCAACCCGATCGGCGAGGTTGTAGCGTTCGAGCGTCAACCGGGCGGTGAGGCTCGTTCGCCCTCCCACGGTGCCGGTGGCCTTCACCTTCGTCGTCGTCTCGTCTTGGGAGAGGACCTCGGCGGTGACCGTGAGCACCTTGCCCGGCTCGACGAAATCTCCGTACTTGACGTTCTTGGCGGAGCGGAGGACGACGATCGCGTGGGCGAAGTCCTCGCCGAGCCGAATCGTCCACGCCGCGGCCTGGGTCATCGACTCGAGCATCAGCACCCCCGGCATGACGGGGAAGCGCGGGAAATGATCCGCGAGATACTCCTCCGAGAGCGTCAGCGTCTTGATCGCCGTGATGCTCTTGCCGGGGTCGATGGCGGTCACGCGGTCGAGCAGGGTGAAACGCATCTGAGTTCCATGGCGACAGAAGTGGACGCGGACTGGAGGACGCGTCAGGCAGGTTCGAGCCAGCGGTCGCAGTATAGGGATTCGCCCCCTCCTCACAACTCGCATCCAGCCCCCCGGGCCACGACTTTTTCCGGTCTGCCAAGCTGACAGCCGGCACCCGCGGAACCACCGCCACAGCTTGCCACAGCACGCCGTACTTCACGGTTTCGCGGCCGAAAAAACGCACCAACCAGGCTGCGTTCACGGCAGTTCAGCCATCGGCACGCTCTTTGCTTCCTCCTTTTTCCACAGCCCTCGCCGTGGCTGGCCACCCGGCGGCGGGCTGAAGACTTCAAAGCCTCCACATCAGCTTTCCACACACACGTTTGAGGAGTTCTCCATGCCTGCCTACCGGACCAGCTTCGCGCTCCCGCTCGATGAGCTGCGGGACGAGATCGATCGACTCTGGACAACCCTTGTCACCGCTCCGCCGCTCCATGGCTGGGGGCCACGCTCGGAGGAGAGCGTCTTCCCGGCCGTGAATCTGCGAGAGACCGACGAAGCGTTCACGGTGGAAGCCGAACTTCCCGGCATCAGCGTCAACGACGTCGACATCTCGGTGTCGGGCGACAGCCTCGTGCTCAAAGGTGCGCGTCGCTCCGTCGATACGGCCGCCGACTGCGTGGCGGCGGGTGGGGCCGATCGGTCGGTCGAAGCCCCTGCCGGCGAGAAGGTTGTCTGGCTCCTCAGGGAGCGGGGCAGCGGTGCCTTTGAGAGACGCCTCGAACTGCCGGTCGCCGTTGATTCTCTCCGGGTCGAGGCCCGTCTGATCGATGGCGTGCTGACGGTCGTCTGCCCGAAGTTGGCGGCTTGCCAGCCGCGGAAGGTGGAGGTCCGCGGCGGCTGAAGCGCCCGCAGCCCTCTCGTTCCAGCGTCTTGTCCAGCCAACTCCCCCATTTCCTTCTCAGCAGGAGATTTCCGATGGTGACCAAAACCGAAACGGCTTCCCCCGCCACCCCCCACCGGGCCGGCCTCAACTACCGGCCGAATGTCGATGTCAGTGACCGCGGCACCGAGGTCGTCCTCGTGGCCGACATGCCCGGTGCGAATGCCGCCACGATCGACGTGACGTTCGAGGATGGCGTGCTCTCGCTCCACGGCGCGGTCGCCCCCCGGGCCTCCGCGGCCCGCGTCATCCGCCAGGAATACGGCATCGGCGACTACCGCCGATCGCTCCGCCTCGGCGACGGATTCGACGGTGCCAGGATCGACGCCGATTACCGTCAGGGCGTGCTCACGATCCGCGTGCCGCGCCTCGCCGCCGTGCTGCCGCGCAAGGTCGAGGTTCGCGCTGGCTGAGCGTTGACCGTCACGACCAAAAACAATGCCTCCCGAAAGCGGTCGGCCGGCATCCGTCGTCAGGGTCGTGAATCGGTATCATGGGGCCCGCCGGAGAGGTTCTCCGGCGGGCTCCGGCCGTTTTCATCTCCTTCGCCCCTGCCACGGGAACCGATCCGTGCCGCTTGTCATCCTGCCGCGAGACGGCCTCCGTGGCACCGGTTCCATCGATCTCTCCGGCATCACACCCGACCGGCTGACAGGGCTCGGGATCTCTGCCATTGAGCGAATGCCTGTCGCGATCGACGGCCGCCCGCAACCGCTCGCTTCGGTGTTCGTCCTCTCGGGAGCCCTCGATGACGACGGCAGGATCGAGTGCCGCGGTGATTTCTCGCACGTTCACGGCATCGGCGCGGGGATGCTTTCGGGAAGGATCGAGGTCATCGGCGGCGTCGGCCACCGGGCGGGTGCCCGGATGGCTGGGGGCGAATTGGTGATCGTCGGGAACGCGGGAAACTGGCTCGCCGCCGGGATGAGCGGAGGCGTGGTCCGGGTCGCCGGGGATGCCGGCGACGACGCCGCTGCCGCGTTCCCTGGCGAGGCCAACGGTGTGACCGGGGGATTGATCGTGATTGCCGGTTCCGCCGGTCGCCTCGCTGCGGCGCGAATGCGGCGCGGGATCGTGGCGATCGGGGGTGACTGCGGCAGCGGCGCCGGATTCGAACTGCGCGCCGGAACGGTCGTTGTGGCTGGCACACTCGGCCGTCATGCCGGCCTGGGGATGCGCCGCGGGTCGATCATCGCGGCCGGCCCCTCCGCCGTTCCCGGCCCGATGTTTCAGGCCGGAGCGACCTGGTCCCCACCATTTCTGCCGCTCCTCGAGCGCCGCCTGCTCACCGCCGGCTTCAGCTCCGCCGCCTGCCCCCCCGCGTTGTCGCCCACCCCCGCTTTGAATTGGTCGCGCGTCGCCTGGACACAGTGGCACGGCGAGACGATTTCTGGCGGAAGGGGGGAGTTTTGGGTCCGAGCGGCCTGAGGTTTCCGCGACCGAAAGCCTGCCAACCGCCTACTGAGCCGGGGCTGCAGGCCAGAAAAAAGGGGTGAATCCTGGGGCGAAATCGGGCCGATCAACGGGAATTGCCGTTCCCGCTTCCGCCCGCAGGTGGTTTCGGCTACATTTTGGGATTCCCGCCTCGGGGAAACCCGAAGGCATTCACCAAGGCGATCCCAGCCCCCTCCGTAAGCGATCCGGTATGCCCACGATCAGCCAACTTGTTCGCAGCCGCCGTCGGCCGAAGCGCAAGTTCTCCAAGTCTCCCGTGCTCGACCGCTGCCCGCAAAAGCGTGGCGTGTGTCTCCAGGTCCGCACGATGACCCCCAAGAAGCCCAACTCGGCGCTCCGGAAAATCGCCCGCGTGCGACTCTCCAACGCCAAGGAAGTCACGGTTTACATCCCGGGCGAAGGGCACAACCTCCAGGAGCACTCGATCGTGCTCGTCCGTGGTGGTCGTGTCCGCGATCTCCCCGGCGTTCGTTACCACATCGTCCGCGGTGCTCTCGACACGCTCGGCGTGCAGGGCCGCAAGCAGTCCCGCAGTCTCTATGGTGCCAAGAAGGGTTAAGCAGAAGCACGAGTCATGGGAAAGATCACCTCCAGCCGCGAACAACTCGGTCCCGACCCCCGTTATGGGTCGCTCCTCGTCAGCAAGTTCATCAATTGCTTGATGTACGACGGGAAGAAGAGCATCGCCCAAAACGTCTTCTACGACGCCATGGACATCGTGGCCAAGAAGGTCACCGATGTGGAGCCGATCGAGGTCTTCAATCGGGCCCTCGAGAACTGCAAGCCCTCCGTCGAGGTTCGCTCGAAGCGAGTCGGTGGTGCGGCGTACCAGGTGCCGATGCAGGTCAACCGCAATCGGCAGCAGTCGCTCGGCATCCGCTGGATGCTTCAGGCCGTCCGCGAGAAGAAGGGGCGTGCCACCCACGAGAAGCTCGCAGAGGAAATCCTCGCCGCCTACAAGCGCGAGGGTGCCGCGGTCACCAAGCGTGACAACGTCCACCGGATGGCCGACGCGAACAAGGCGTTTGCACACTTTGCTTGGTGATCGCCGGTTCGCGATCGGGGGCTTGGTGATCGCCGGTTCGCGATCGGGGGCTTGGTGATCGCCGGTTCGCGATCGGGGGCTTGGTGATCGCCGCCGCCTGATCGCCTGAGCCTTGGCACCGATCGTCATCAGTCACTGCGGGCCCGGCGATCGACAGATCGCCGGGCCCGCACGCTTTCCCAGCCCCGGTTTTTACGTTCCTCTGGCCCCTCGATCCTTGCGGAGTTTCCCGGTGATCGACCACGACACCTCCCTCCTCCTCGGACGACTCGTTCTCAGCCACAGCGTTGCCTCCCTGGCAACGCTCCACGACGGCAGGCCGTTTGCCTCGATGATTCCCTACGCGGTGCTCGTCACCGGGCGGGATCCGCACGCCGATGACGACGGCGGGGATAATGCGGGTAGCGTGGTGCTTGTCAGTCACGTCAGCCGACTCTCTGCCCACACGCGCGACATGCTCGCCACGCCTGAGGTCTGCCTTCTCGTCACGGCGCCGGAGTCGACCGATTCTTCCGGCCCTCCGCCGCAGGCGTTGCCGAGGGTTTCGCTCCCTGCCCAAGCGACGTTCATCGATTCGGCTCACCCGGCCTACGAAGCCCTCAAGCAGGCCTATCTGGGGCGCTTTCCCCATGCGGCCGACTGGTTCCAAATCGGTGACTTCTCGATCGTCGTTTTCGAGCCGACCTCGGCCCGCTTCATCGCCGGCTTCGCCCGCGCCATGACCCTCTCGCCCCAACAACTCCACGCTGCCGTGGCCGCCGCCGCCGCCGGGCGTTGAGGCTTTAAGGCGTTGATATCCCGCCGCGGCGCCTTCCTTCTTGCTTGAAAGCCGCCACCCCCTCGCTCGTGCGCTGCGGACCGACGGCGTTCCCCCGCCATCGCCCCTCTTGGCAACAAAAATGAACGAGCGTATAGTAGGATACCGATGTTTATGCTGGGCGCTTGCCCAGGCTCCACCCCCCTGACGTCGAGGCAACCGTGACGATCCGCAGGAAAACCTTCCAGCCCGCCGCTTCATCGGCCGGCAAGCCGGCTGCCGCCGGGAAGCCTGTCGCCCCAGGAAAGCCCTCCGGAGGACGGCGATCGCCGGCAAAGCCCTCTTCCTCTCCCCGCGATGCGGCCGCCGGATCGCCGCTGACATCGAGCCCGGTGATTTCGCATGGGGATGCGATTCTCGGCGTCGGTGGCGACGTGGTCGCCGAGCAGGGCGCCGATGCGCCGACCGAGCGGCAACTCGAGATCTACGCCTTCATCCGCGACAAGATCCAGAACCGTGGCTACGGCCCCACCGTTCGGGAGATCGGTCAGGCTTTCGACATCCGCTCCCCCAATGGCGTCGTCTGCCACCTCAAGGCGCTCGAACGAAAAGGGCTGATCAGCCGGGGAAAGAACATGTCCCGGGCGATCGAACTGACCACTGAACCGGCCCACCTCCGCGGCCTCCCGATGGCCGGCTGGGTGGCGGCGGGCACACTCCGGACCGCGGACGAACAACAGGAGCGGATCGACTTCGAGGAGCTCTTCGACAAGGACGATCATTTCGTCCTCAAAGTGATGGGCGACTCAATGGTCGAAGCTCAGATCGCCGATGGCGACTGGGTGGTGATCCGCCGTCGCCACACGGCACACGCCGGCGACATCGTCGTTGCCCAGACCGAGGATGGCGAAGCGACCCTCAAACAATGGTTCCCGGAGCGCGACCGGATCCGCCTCCAGCCGGCCAATTCTTCGATGAAGCCGATCTATGTCCGCAACGCCCGTGTCCTTGGCATCCTCGTCGGGGTGGTGCGCAAGACCGGCTAAAGAGCGGGCGTGCGGCCATTCAGTCCCGCTCGCTCCGGCCCAAAGGCACCGAATCATGCGGCGGCGTCTGTCGGCCCCTCGACGGCCGCCGATGCCTGGTCTGCGGCCTGCTGCGCATCGGCCAATTGATGCAGCTTGTTGTAGAGCGTCTTCAGGCTGATCCCGAGCTCTTCGGCCGTCCGCGGCTTGTTGCCGTGATTGCGCTCGAGCGACTCGACGATCGCCTGCATCTCCATCTCCCGGAGGCTCACCGGCTTCGACTCACGCACCGTCGCCGGTGATGGACCGGCCAGCGACACTCCCCCGCCAGGAATGGCGGCCATCGCCTTCATCGCCGAGATCGGAGCCGTAGGGGGAGCAACCTGGGGCGGGAGGTTTGTCGATGGCGCGGCCAACCCACTGATGCCGGTGGCCTCGGCCAAGGTCGGCAGCGTCGCAATCGGCAGCGGCCGAGGCTTGAGAGCCCCGAGTCGGGCGGGGAGATGATCGACAGTCAGCGGCAGGCCGTCACAGAGCACGAGGGCATGCTCGACGCAATTGGCCAACTCTCGGACATTGCCAGGCCACACATGCCCTTGGAGGACCGCGAGCGCTTCCGGCTCGATCACGAGGGCGCCAGGGGGCGTCTGCGGCCGTCCATCGCGGACGAAGTGCTCGACGAGCATCGGGATGTCGTCGAGACGATCCCGGAGGGGCGGGATCGCCACCTCGAAGGTGTTGATGCGGAAGAGGAGATCCTCGCGAAATGTCCCTGCTGCCACCATCTCCTCGAGGGAGCGGTGCGTGGCACAGACCACGCGGACATCGACGGTCACGGGGTGGTTGTCGCCAACGCGACGGATCTCGCCGCTCTCGAGCGCCCGCAGGAGCCGGGGCTGGAGCGCTCTGGGGAGTTCGCCGATCTCGTCGAGGAACAGCGTCCCCCCGTCCGCCACCTCGAACAAGCCGGCCCGGTGTTCCTCGGCGCCGGTGAACGCCCCCTTCCGGTGGCCGAACAACTCGCTCTCCACCAGATGCTCGGGAAGAGCGCCGCAGTTGACGGCCACCAGTGGCCCTGCGGCCCGGGGGCTGCCGTCGTGGATCGCCCGGGCAACGAGCTCCTTGCCGGTCCCCGTCTCGCCACGCACAAGGACGCTTGAATCGCTGGCCGCCACCCGGGAGACGAGCCGGCGCACCGCATCGAGCCCGGCCGAACCACCGACGAGGCGAGACGCCCCCTCTGCACGTCGCACGCGCCCCTCGAGAGCCCGGAGACGGAGGGTCAATTCCCGCTTCTTCCGCACCCGCTCGAGAACCGCCTGGATCTCGGCGAGCTTGCACGGCTTGGTGAGGTAGTCGAACACCCCCTGACGGACCGCCGCCACCGCCGATTCCAGCGACGACTTCCCGGTGATGATCACCGTCTCGGTGTCGGGGGCGACGTCGCGGACGCGGGCAATGACCTCCATCCCACCGACGCCCGGCATGTCGAGATCGACGATCACGCAGTCGTAGGCGGTGCGATCGAGGGCCGCGATCGCCGTCCGTCCGTCCGGACAGACCGTTGCCTCGTGCCCCAATCTCGGCAGCTCGATTCGCATCAGTTCCTGGAGCGACATCTCGTCGTCGGCAAACAGGATCCGCATCGGCCTGACAGGCTTCGTCACGTCACATCTCCGGTGTTTGCGTTAGGCCGCGCGCAGGGCGGAGTCCGGGTCTTTCGTCGCCCCATGCCCCGGGCGTCGCTGCCCGTCGGCCGTGGCCGCGAGGGGGAGCGTGACGCGGAACGTGGCCCCCTTTCCCGGCCCATCGCTCTCCGCCTCGATTCGCCCACCATGATCGGCGACGATCCGGTGGACGATCGACAGCCCCAGGCCGGTCCCCTGCCCCGTCTTGCGACGCGTGAAAAAAGGCTCGAAGAGGTGCTCGAGGACCTCGTCATTCATCCCGCAGCCATCGTCGGCGAAGGTGAGCACGGCCGATTCACCGATCCGGCGCACGGCCACCCGGACATGCCCCGTCGTCTCGATGCAGTCGAGGGCGTTGACGAGGAGGTTGAGCACCACCTGCTTGATCTCCTGCGGATTGACCATCACCGGGAGATCGGGGCCGTCGTCAATCTCGATCGAGCGCCCGGCGAACCGCCCGACGTGGCGGAGCATCTCGGCGACATCCTTCACCAAAGCCATGATCGCCGTCGGCTGGCGGCGCACCTCACCGAGCCGGGAGAAGTCGAGGAGCTTTTCGGTGATCCCCTTGCAGCGGAACGCCTCGGCCTGGATCAGCTCGAGGTAGCGACGGGCCACCTGCGCCTCGCTGTCGTCGGTGACGAGCCCGGCAAGCCGGCTTTCCAGCGATTCGGCACACATCGCGATCGAGGCAAGGGGATTGTTGATTTCGTGGGCGACCCCCGCGGCGAGGAAGCCGACGCTTGCCAGTTGTTCGCTACGGATCACCTCGCGCGTCCGCAGTTGCACCTTCCGGTCGAGGTCGTCGCGAACCTCCTGGAAGCGCTGCGTCATGTCGTTGAGCGCCTCGGCGAGTTCCGCCATCTCGTCGCGGCTGTCGAGATTGAGCCGGAAGGCGAAGTCGCCGGCGGCCACGCGTCGCGAACCGTAACCGAGGAGGCGCAGCGGCCGGAACACCCAGCGGTAGGTGAGGACGCCGAGCGACGCAAGAAGCAGCGCCGATGCCATCGCCGCGGCCCAGGTGGTGACGATGAGTGTCCGATACCCGGTACGGACGTCGCTGGAGAGATCGAGAAGGTGTTCCTGGAGATAGGTGGGGAGGGTCGCGGAGAGCGCGGCCAGCCGACCGAGGTCGGGGCCGAGCGTGTGCAATTGCTCGAGCGCCACCCCCTCGCCAGCAGCCGGCCGTCCCACCACATCACGGATCCGCGTGAGACTGGCGGCGATCCGCCGGGCCGTCTCGCGCTCGCGGCTCCGGTCGCCGAGGGGCGCGTTGTCGATCTCCCCCTTGCCGAGTTCCTCGCGGTAAGCCTCGAGGGCCCGTTCCGTCCGCGAAAGCACTGCGAGGAACGGGGCACTGCAGGGGCCGAGTTCACGAGCCTCCTCGTCGCCGTCGTCCTCGTCTTTCCCCTCCTGATCGGGCACCGGCGGCGGAGGAACGACCGGCAGTGCGGCGGGCTCGGCGGCGAGGGCCGTCACATCCCCCGACAAGCTCCGGGCGTGAACGAACCGGAGCGTCGCCACGCTCTCGCCGAGATCACTCGCCAGCGGCAACTCCGCCGCCCGGCTGCTCAGGCCGCGCACGAGCCGGCGGTAGGAGTAGGTGCCGAGGAAGCTGCTCGCCGAGAGGAGCGCCACCATGAGGAGGACGAGGCCCCCTCCCACCATGAGTTTGCGGCGGATGGGGCGTCGCTGGCGCACTCCGTACTCCCGGCCGGAACCGGCCTGTCTGCTTCGTCACTTCCCCGCGGACTGGGCAGCCTGCGAGGGGGGGGAGAGTAGCAGGCAGGCCACGGCCCCGACAGGGGAAATCGGCCGGGGAATCGCTACACGAGCCCCCAGCGCTTCCGCAGGAACCACTCGGTGCAGAGGAGCCCGGCCATGACGAGGAACATCGGCCACTTGTCCCACAGGGTGGCGGACCACTGTTCCTGGGCGTCGTAGGCCGAGGGCTTCGTCCGCAGGTCGTCGAGGATCTCGGAAAGCTCCTCCGGCGACCGCACCCCGCCCCCCTCGGTCGACTCGGCCAACTGCCGCATGAGCAGTGGGTTGGCCCGCGGGCTTGCCAACTCGAGATCCTGCCGGACGACGGTGAACCTTGCCGATCGCGACACCGGGGGGGCCCCGGGCTTCGTTGCCTGGACCGTGACCTTCCAATCCCCCGGCTCGTTGAAGTCGGCCAGCACCCCCGAATACGACTCGCCTTTCCTCGCCAGCCGCAACGGGCGCGAGACCCCTCCCGGCGAGGTCATCACCGCCTCGAAGCCTGCCTCCACGACCCCGCTGCCGTCTGGCTTCGAGAGCCCGGTGTCGAGGGGAATCGTCGCACCGGCGGCCACGCGGCGCTGCGCCAGGCGAACCCACAGCGAGTCGTTGCCGGAGTCGTCCTGTTTGGCGAGCCAGAGGACCATCTGTCGCCAGAAGCGTCGGTGTTGCTCCCCACCCCCCTGCATCGCCCACCGCCAGGTCGAATCGGCGGCAAACGCGAGCACGCGCCCCTCGCCGAACTCACGGGCGACCAGCAGCGGCCTGCCGTCGGAGGTGACGGCCAGCGGCTTCGCGTTGGGAACGAGTCGTCCCAAGTCGTTCGCGCCCTCGAGTGGCGGCAGAGCCTGCCAGGCGGCGCGGGTTTCCTGATCGGTGGGCGCGAGACGGAGGATCGAGACACCGCCGAACCGCTGATCGGGGATCATCTTCAGCGGACCGGGCAGGTGGAGCCCCGGGCGGATCGGCTGGTCGAACGGCTGTCGCGCCAGCTTGTCAGACTCGAAAGGGAGCAATTGGCCCATGGCCGTGCTTCCCCAGCCACCGGCCTCGAAGGCGTGGAAGCCGCCGAGAAAACCGATGCCCGCACCGCCGTTGACCTTGGCGACGATGGCGCCGAGATCCTGAGGCGACAGGGCCGAGGCATCGAGGTCGCCGATGAGGAAGACGTCATACCCGGCGTCGAGTTTGCGGCCGAGATTGAGCGGCCAATTCCGCCGGCCGGCGGCGTCGATCCACTCGAAGTCGACCTGCATGTCGGGGCTCGCGGCGAGAACGCGGCGGAGGAATCGCTGCTCGACCCGCAGCGCTCCCTCGAGATAGAGAACCCGCAAGCCCCCGTCGACCACCTCGACGAACGTCGAGAGTTCGTTGTTCGTGAGGACCACCTCCCCCTCCTGCGGCTCGACCACGAGCGAGAGCTTCCGCTCACCGAGCGCCTTCGGTGTCCAGGCGAGGCGCACCGCCTCCTCGTTGACCTGCGGGCCGCCACGGACAACCGTCCGGGCGACCTCCTCCATCGCCCCGCTCTCGTTCTCCGCCAGGAGCTTCACGACCACGTCGCGGTCGGCGAGGCCGTCGAGGCGGATCCGCCCGGCGACTTCGAGGGTGTTCTTCAGGTAGACCGTCTCGCCGACGGAGAGATTGGTGACCGCGGCATCGCGCCCCTGCCCGCCGCCGCGCTGCTGCCCGAAGGTGACGCTCCACAGCGGCACGGCCGCATCCCCGAGCTTCCGCGCCACCCCCTGCGGCGGCTGGTCGCGCGGCGGGTAGGCATGTTGGGCGCCGTCGGAGAGCACGATCACCCCTGCCAGCGGACGCCCTGCCGTGGCTCGCAGCGCGTCGTCGAGGGCGGCCCCGATCGCCGTCTGGTCGCTCGCCGCGCCGCGCTGCCACGCGCCGAGCGGAAACGGGTCTTCCGCCGTCCCCGCCACAGGGCGGGCCTCCCGGTCGAAGGCCCACAGGCTGATATCGACATCCCCCTCGGCGACGAGCTTGGCGGCGGCCGGGCGGGCGGCAGCGAGCGCCGCCGTCATCTCTTCGAAGCGCGTCCGCCCTGCGGCCCCGTCGACGACCGTCATGCTCTCTGAAGTGTCGGCGAGCACCAGCAGCGTGCCTTGCTGACGAGCCTGGCGGGTCGCCACGAGCGTCGGCCGCAGCAGGCAGGCCACGAGCGCCAAAAACGCGCCGGTGCGGAGGAGCACCAGCGCGAGCCTCCGCCCTGCCGGGACGCGCGAGCGATCGGGGCCCACGGCCACGAGCACCGCCACCAGCGCGAGCGTCACCAGGGCGACAAACCACCACGACACGACCGGATCGAAGTCGAGCGACAACTCCTCGAGGACGAGTGCCACAAGCGGCGTCATGCGTCGCCCCCCCGCACGGCCATCCCGGCGCCACCCGGCAGCGGCGGCGGCGACCCCGAAGCCACGGCGTCACCGGCACGGGCACCAACACCCGGCACGGTTCCGGCATCGTCCCGCGGTGCGTAGAAACGGTTGGCGACGATCCAGTCTCCAGCCATCGCCAACGCCGCCAGAAGGATGAACCATCCCGACAGCTCGGCGCCGACCCGCTCGAGCTTGACGTCGCGCACCAGCTCGGCCTCGCTCTTCGCGAGCCGATAGCCAGGCCCCAACGCCGCGACGAGGCCGGCATCGGCAAGCCGCCGGGCGTCGATGCTCTCGGCGGCGAGATTGGCGCTGAATCCCCGCACGACCCCGCCGACATCGCCGCCGGAGCGCACCCGGTAATTACCCGGCACCTGGGTCGTCGTCACCGTCACGGTGCCGCGGCGCTGGTCGACCGGCGCGGGAAAGTCGTCGCCACCGGGAGTGCTCACGAAGGCCGTTGCCACATCGCGGCGCTGGAGATGGACGACGGCCGAGGCTCCGGCAGCGATGTTGCGGTCGTCGGCGGTGTCGACAGCATGGAGGAGCGTCTCGTTGGCGAGGATCACAAACGGCCACGGCTCGAACCCGGTGGCGAGCATGTTCCAGGCGTCGGGATCGTCGGCGGCCTGCGAGACCGGTGTCGTCACCGTGACGACCGTCCCCTGACCGACGCGATGTTCGAGGATCGCCGGAAGTCCGTTGCGGTACGACACGACCGGCACCGCCGAGTTGGCCGTCGCATCGGCGCCGGCGGCCCGGGGCACCGCGCGGTTGCCGTCGGCCGCCGGATCGTTCGGCTCGAACTCCCACAATCGCTGAATGGGAAAATCCTGCCAGGGGACGGCGTCGCCGACACGACGGAAGGGGGTGAGGATCGGGTGATCGAGGTTGGCCGGCGCGAGAAAATTGTCCTCGCGGGGATTGCGCCACACACGGACGATCTTTCCGCCGAGGAGCTTCTGGGCTGCGTCGGAATTGAACCGCGCGGCATCGGCAGCCCTCGGCCCGAGCCAGACGACGAGCCCCCGGCCACCAGCCACCCACTGCCAGAGCAGGTCGAGGGTGCGGGGCGTGAGCGGCGGCGGATCGGCAAGCACCATCCCTTGGTAGCCGTCCCAGGGAGTGGCA
>Ga0208249_1000182_pt1 | contig 20085 bp, 17 predicted proteins | sample CryBogmetaGMA1M_FD_184546 | JGI IMG/M metagenome (GOLD analysis project Ga0208249, IMG submission 184546) | Freshwater microbial communities from Crystal Bog, Wisconsin, USA - MA1M (SPAdes) | ecosystem: Environmental > Aquatic > Freshwater > Lake | place: Crystal Bog, Wisconsin, USA | collected...
TGATGGGGAGCGTCATGGGGGCGGCGGACCGAGCGCTCAATCCTACACCCACGGCCGACGGCGTTTGGTGGCTGGTATATTCGGCACGATCCGGAGGGTTCATGGCTGGCCGATCGACCTCGTGGCTGATCCGCCCGCTTGCGACGCTGATCGCGGCGGCCTGCCTCGGCGGCGCGTGCGCCTGTGTGGTCGGCGTTGCTGCCGGGTCGGACCCCGACGTGGAGGCCTGGGTCGGGCAGCTCGGCGCGAAGGAGTTTGCCCGGCGCGAGGCGGCGGCCCGGTCGCTCGTGGCCGCCGGCGCGGCGGCGATCGACGCAGTTCAAGAGGCGATCGGCGGCGGCGATCTCGAGGTCGCCACCCGCGGCCTCGAGGTGTTGCAGCAGATGCTCGACGCGGCCGACGACGCCACCGGCGCCGCAGCCGAGCGGAGCCTGACGCGGCTCGCCGGCGGTGGCGACGAATCGGTGCGGCGGCTGGCGACGGCGGCGCTCGAGTTTCACCGCCTCGGCCGCTCGGCCACCGCCCGCGAGCGGCTCGCGGCGCTCGGCGCGGCCTTCCGCGAGCGGCCGGCCGTGGAAGGCCGCGGGCTGGAGGTGGAGCTCGGCCCGGGCTGGCGCGGCGGGATGGCCGACATCCACCTCGTTGCCGACCTGCAGGGTTTGGCCGCGGTGAGCCTGCACGGTGTGCCCGTCGATGCCGACACGCTCGCCGTGCTCGGCAGTCTGCGAGGCGTGCAGCGGCTCGATCTGTTCGGCACGGGCGTCGGGCCCGCCGAGGCCAGGCTGCTCGCCGAACGGCTCCCCGACGCGCGGATCGACGTCCGGCGGGGCGGCCGGCTCGGCGTGAGTTCGACCGCCTTCGGCGGCCGGTGCGAGATCCGCACGGTGGAACCGGGCTCCGCGGCCGATCAGGCCGGCCTGCGGAGCGGTGACGTGGTGCTGTCGATCGACGGCGCCGAGGTGGCGAGCTTCGACGAGCTGACGACGCGGCTGGGTGAATCGGCGCCGGGCGACGTGGTGCGGCTGATCGTGGCCCGCCGCGGCGGCACGGCCGACGGCGAGCCGGAACGGATCGAGTGCCAGGTGCGGCTCGACGCGTGGTGAGTGGCCCGGGGGATCAAGGGAAGAGGAACGGCATGGCCGAGACCAAGCGAGATGGCGAACTGGTCGATGTCCGCTGGCACGAGCACGCGGTGAGCCGCGCCGACCGGGAGGCGGCCGCCGGCCACAAGGGCTGCGTGCTCTGGTTCACCGGCCTCTCGGGGTGCGGCAAGAGCACGCTGGCCAACGCCGTGGATCGGGCGCTGCATGCCCGCGGCTACCGGACGTTCGTACTCGACGGCGACAACGTCCGCCACGGCCTCAGTGCCGCACCGGCCATGCTCGAGGAGCGGCACGGCAAGGAGTTCGCCGCCCGCTTTGGCCTGGGCTTCGGGGCCGCCGACCGCGAGGAGAACATCCGGCGGATTGGCTCCGTGGCCGATCTCTTCGCACAGGCCGGCATCATCGCCCTGACCGCCTTCATCAGCCCCTACCGCCGCGACCGCGACGCCGTTCGTCGGCTGCTCGCGCCGGGTGATTTCGTGGAGGTGTACGTGAAGGCGCCGCTCGAGGTCTGCGAGGGCCGCGACCCGAAGGGCCTCTACAAGAAGGCCCGCGCCGGCGAGATCAAGGGCTTCACCGGCATCGACGACCCCTACGAGGAACCCCTCACGCCGGAGCTGGTGGTCGATTCGGCGGCGCAGCGGCCGGAGGCGCTGGCCGCCGAGGTGATCGCCTGGCTCGAGCGGCACGGGAAGATCCCGCCGCGGTGATCACCGCGCCGGTCGGGGGCCGATCAGCTCCACGAGGTTGCCGTCGGGGTCGCGGACGCACGTCAGGAACAGCCCCTTGCCCAGATGGTCGGGCAGGGCGATCGGCGACTTGGCGACCGGCTTCACGCCGAGCTTCGCCAGCCGGTCGAGGGCGGCGTCGGTGTCGGCCACCATGATCGTGAGGTAGCGGAACCCGGTGTGCGAGTGGATGAACTCGTTGTCGCCCGGCCGCGGCGTCGTGCCGGCCACCTGCATGAGCTTGAGCTTCGTCGCCGACTCCCCCTCGCCGAGCACGAACACGCGGATGTCGAGCCGCTTCGTCTCGGTGAGGCCGGCGTCGGCGGCGAGCGGCGGCTCGACGGAGAAGCCGGGCAGTTCGCGAAAGCCGATGCCCTCGGTGTAGAAGCGGGCCGACCTCTCGACGTCGCTGACGACGCAGCCGAGGTCGATCGTGGTGCGCGGGAACGCGGCCGGCTCGGCGGCGACGCAGGGCAGGGCGGAGCAGAGCAGCGCGGCGAGGACGAGGTGACGCATGGGAGCACTCCTGGTTGTCGATGTGGGCGGATGATAGCAGCGCGCGGGTCGAGATTGCCCACGCCCCATCGCCGGACGTTTGCCTTGGCAGGAAGCCCAATCGCGTGAGCGATGGGGATCTGCGTGGTGCGCCGCTCGGGGCCGCCCACGCCCCATCGCCGGACGTTTGCCTTGCCAGGAAGCCCAATCGCATGAGCGATGGGGATCTGCGTGGTGCGTTGCTCGGGGCTGCCCACGCCCCATCGCCGGACGTTTGCCTCGGCCTTCCGGGCCTCGGCTCACTCGGATGTCGCCTGCGCTTCGCCATCCTGGCTGCGCTTGTCGACATACGCCGGCTCCCGGGGCATGGGCAGCCCCGAGCTTCCGAAGCCGTTTTCCGCCCGCCTGGAGGGCGGGCCACTGAAAACAACCCGCCGGGGGCATGGATGTTCGCAGCGCCCTCATCCGCCCGCCTGGAGGGCGGGCCACTGAAAACAACCCGCCGGGGGCATGGATGCCCCGGCGGGCGTGAAGCAGACTGCCCGCCTGGAAGGCGGGCCACTGGCCCCAGGCTGCACGGGCCACGATGGCCGTGCAGCCGTGTATTCAGTCGATGAAGCCCGAGAGTTCTTCGCTGCGCGCCGGAGCCTGGAGCTTGCGGACGGCCTTGGCTTCGATCTGCCGGATGCGCTCGCGGGTCACCTTGAAGATGTGGCCCACTTCCTCCAGCGTGTAGCTGTAGCCGTCGCCGAGGCCGTAGCGGAGCTTGATGATCTCCCGCTCGCGATACGACAGGCTCTTGAGCACCTTCGCGATCCGGTTGCGAAGCATCTCCTGTGCGGCACCGACGGCCGGATTCTCGGCGCCGGTGTCGGGGAGCAGGTCGCCGAAGTGGCTGTCCTCGCTGTTGCCCACCGGGCGGTCGAGGCTGATCGGGTAACGGCTCATCGCCGTCACGCGACGCGTCTCGTCCACCGGCGTGCCGGCCCGCGCGGCGATCTCCTCGATCGTCGGCTCGCGGCCGTATTCCTGGAGGAGCTGGCGGGCCACGTTCCGCACGCGGCTCATCGTCTCCACCATGTGCACCGGGATGCGGATGGTGCGGCTCTGGTCGGCCACCGCGCGGGTGATCGCCTGCCGAATCCACCAGGTGGCGTAGGTGCAGAACTTGAAGCCGCGGCGGTATTCGAACTTGTCCACCGCTCGCATCAGGCCGGCGTTGCCCTCCTGGATCAGGTCGAGGAAGGAGAGGCCGCGGTTGCGATACTTCTTCGCGATCGACACCACGAGCCGGAGGTTGCCCTCCGAGAGCCCCCGCTTCGCCTGCTGATACTTGGCGAACACGCCGCGGATCTCGTCGACCCGTCGCTTGAGGCTGCGGGGCGTTTCCTGGCAGCTGCGAAGGATCTGGCGATACTCCTCGACGAGCTTCTGCCGGCCGGACGGTGGCTGCTTTGACTTCTTGTGGGAGTCGATTTTCCCCTTGAGCTCGCGGACTCGCTCCACGAACCGCTCCAGCGTCGGAATCATCGCCTCGATCCGCTGCGTCCGCAGGCCGAGTTCCTCGATGAGCCGCACGCATCGCCGCCGCCGGCGGCCGAGCCGGGCCCAGGCCTCGCGCCGCTCCGCCATGCGGTGCTTCTTCGAGAGGGCGATTCGATAGTCGGCCTTGTTCTGCTTGAGGAGCACCTCGAGCGTCCGCAGGTTGTGCGGCAGACGGCCGAGGATCTGCTCCTTCTCCAGTCGGTCGGTCACCGAGACCTGCACCGTGCGGTCGAAGGGCAGTTCGCCCTTGTGGACCCGGACGAGGACACGGTAGGCCTGCTGGCAGACGTATTCGCACTCGAGCAGTTTGGCGCGGAACTGGGCCCGGGTGGTCTCGATCTGCCGGGCGAGGTGGATTTCCTGCGCGCGGGTGAGCAGGGGGATCTCGCCCATCTGCGTCAGGTACATCCGCACCGGGTCATCCGACCAGTTCTCGACCTGCTCGATCAGGGACTCGTCGGCGTCGCCCGACGCATCGACCTCCTGCTCGACCTCCGCCTCGATGTCGCCATCGGCGAGTCCCGCGACGTCGGAATCCTCGACGAGAAGTTCGGCGTCGGCCTCCTCGGCGTCGACGACCTTCTCGGTCAGTTCCTCGACCTCCTGGGGATTGGAGACGACATCGTCCTCGAGTTCATCCAGCAGCGAGTCGTACAAAGCGGACCTCCTTCGCGAATCGATCGATCAAATCCATGGCCGGTGTCCTCCGGCCCGCGGGGTGCCACCGGCACCAAGGCATCATTCGGAGTGCGGTCAGTGTGATTCAAGGGGCAGGCAAGTCCAGTGGCATGAGCCGCGGCCGGGCGTGCGTGAGCCAGCCCGATTCGACACTCTTCCACACGATCGCCATCCTGCCGACAACCCCACCAACTGCGGGGCAGAAGCCCCTCGGTTCGAATGCTGGGTAAGGGGCGCAAAAAAAACAGGGAACCGTCGGCATCATCGAGGGTTTCCGGAGGACGCAACATTATGCCGCCCCCGGCACCCGGGGGCCAGTTTTTTTTCCTGGGAAATCTGGTTTTTCGCCCAATTCTCGGGCTCGAATGGTAAAAGAAAGCGGCCGGAGAATCTCTGCCGTCGCCACGCGGTGTTGACCGCGGCCGCGGCAGGCACGGCCTTCCTCATGCGGTCGGAGTCGGCGAACCAGCGATGGCGACAGTCGAACGTGTTTTTCTCGTGCCTTGTCCGTGTTCGGGGCGGGTGACGGTGACGGCCGGTCAGGCCGGCGGACAGGCATCGTGTCCGGAGTGCGGCCGCGCGATCGACGTGCCGCGGCTTCGCGATCTCGCGGCCTACGCCGTCGAAGCAGCGGCTGCCTCCGGCTCGCCTCGCTCGGGCCTCGGCCGGGGGCTGATCGTCGCCGGCTCCGCGCTGGGCGTTGCCGCGGCGGTGCTGGCGCTCGTGCTCGTCCCGCTCGGCGGCCTCTTCTTTCCGCAGCCGCCGACGATGGCGGAGATTCGCGCTGCCGTCGCCGCCGCGCCCTTGCCGCAGGTGTACGAAGGGTGGCAGGTGATGACTCGGTCGGGCGTTGGCCGTGCCCCCAGCCCGGAAGAACACCGACTCCAGCAGTTCGCGGGGAAGGCCGCAACGGTCGGCCGCCTGCTCTGGGGTGTGTCGGGCATCGGCCTTGTGATGGCGCTGGCGGGCGCGGCACTCACCGCCTCCGGGCGCTCCGCGGGCGGTGAGGCGCGGCGATGAAGGCCGCGTTCATCGACCGACCAGGTCCCCCCGAGGCCATCGTCCATGGCGACCTGCCGGACCCGGTCGCGGGTCCGAGGGAAGTCGTCGTCCGGGTGAGCGCCTGCGCGGTCAACCCGATCGACACCTACGTCAGGAGCGGTGCCGTCGCGATGCCGCTGCCGTTGCCGTTCGTCGTGGGCTGCGATCTGGCCGGTGAGGTGGTGGCCGTCGGCGGCGCCGTCGGTCGCCTCCGGCCGGGGATGCGGGTCTGGGGATCCAACCAGGGCCTGCTCGGGCGGCAGGGCACGTTCGCCGAGTTCGCGGCCGTCGACGAGCGGTGGCTCTATGCCACGCCCGCCGGCGTGTCGGATCGCGAGGCAGCCGCCGCGGCGCTCGTGTCGATCACCGCGCACCTCGGGCTCGTCGGCCGCGCGGGTGTGCGGCCCGGGGAGACGGTGTTCGTCAACGGCGGCTCCGGCGGCGTGGGGTCGGCCGTGGTGCAGATCGCCAAGGCACTCGGCGCACGGGTGATCGCCACCGCCGGGGCACCCGAGAAGCAGGCCCGCGTGCTGGCGCTCGGGGCCGACGTCGTTCTCGATTATCGCGACCCCGAGATCGTGTCGCGGTTGCGGGCCGTCGTGGCCGCGGGCGTCGACGTCTACTGGGAGACCCAGCGCGAGCCCGACTTCGATCGTGCCGTGGCGATCCTCGCCGAGGGTGGACGGATGGTGCTGATGGCGGGGCGCGATGCCAGGCCCGCGTTTCCCGTGGGACCGTTCTACGTGAAAGGCTGCTCGCTGCACGGCTTCGTGATGTTCAAGGCGAGCCATGCCGAGCAGGCCGCCGCTGCCGCCGACATCAATCGCTGGCTCGCCGCGGGTCGGCTTCGGGTGCCGATTGACCGGGTGCTGCCCCTGGCGCGGACCGCCGAGGCCCACGCGGCGCAGGAAGCGGCCACGGTGGCGCGATCGGGCGGGCTCGCCGGCAAGATCGTGGTCGAGCCATGATGCGGCCGCGGACCGGGGCACGCGTGCTCATGAACGTGGCCCTTGGGCTCATCGGCCTCGCGGCCGCGATCGCCCGCGGTGAAGAACAGGGCGTTCGCGGCCGACCGCCCTCACCGGGCCAGCGGCGGGCGGTGATCTTCGGGCTCGAGGCGCCGGGGCAGAAGTTCGTCTACGTGTTCGACCACTCGGCGAGCATGCACGAGCCGGCCGGCCGGCCGCTCGCGTCGGCCAAGCAGGAACTCCTGGCGAGCATCGACGCGCTCGGTGAGTCGCAGCAGTTTCACGTCATCTTTTACAACGAACGACTCATGGTCTTCGCGCCCCAGGGCCACCGGGGCCGGCCCATCTTCGCCGACGACGAGGCCAAGCGGGCCGTGCGGCGATTCGTCGAAGGGGTCGAGGCGGAGGGAGGCACGCGGCACGCCGAAGCCATCGCTGCGGCCCTGAGACTCGCCCCCGACGCGATCTTCGTGCTCACCGATGCCGACGAGCACGACGACCTGACGGAAGCCGAACGTGGGCGACTGATGCGGGTGCTGGGGAAGACGCGGTGCATGGTGGCCCAGTTCGGCGGTGGCGAGGGCCGCCGTTCACCGCGGCTCGCCCGCGTGGCCGCCGAGTCCGGAGGCGAGTACCGCGTCGTCGACGCTGAGGCGTTCGAACCCGAAGCGTTGCGGCCCTGAATCCGCAGACCTGGAAGGACGTCTGCAGTCTTCTGCGCCGGACGGGCTTACCGTCGCGTGGGCTGCGGAGCGGGCGTGGCCTGCTGGGCCGCGGGCCGCGACCGCTGCCACGGGCTGCTCATCGCCTCGATGCCGGCGGCCACGTTGGGAAACATCCCGCTCCAGGTCCGTTGCGGGGCGGCGGCCGTCTTCTGGTCGCGGCTCGCCGCCTGCGACTGGGTTTTTTGCGGCTGTGGCTGCTGGGGGCGCGTAGCCTGAGGCCGCTGCGGGGCCGGCCGGCGGGCCGCCGACTGGGAGGGCGTTGCCGTGGGCCGCGGTGTGGCGGTGGGAGCCTTGGTGACCGTGGCGGGCGGCCCGGGGGGCTCGGGCTGGGGCGTCGTGAATGACGTGTCGGCCTGCAGCGCGATGCGTTCGGGCACCACCAGATACCGGCCGGCGTCGCTCGCCGACGGCCGGGGCGCGGGGCCTGCCGGTTGGTTCTGCGCCGTCATCACCGACGGCATGGTCTGCGCGTCCGTGGCCACCGCCTCGGTCATGTCGTCGAGTGCAGTGTCCGTGTACGGGGTCGGCTCCGACGGCACGGGCGGATCGATGTCGGTGGGGGACGGCGGCATCGGCTGGGCGGTCGCGGCGATCGTGGGCGTCGTCGCGGGGGCGAGCGGCGCGGTCTCCACCTCGGTCGCGACGGTCTCCGGCTCGATCGGCGTGATGGCGGGTGTGGGGGCGGCCGCGGCCGTGTCCTCCACGGCCGCGATGATCGGCGGCTGCTCCGACGCGGACTCCGTCGTCGACGGAGGCACCGCCGCCGTCGTCTCGACCTGCGCCTGCTTCTCGGTTGCCGGAGGGGTCGTCGTGGGCACTTGCGCCACGGGAGTTGTCGGAGCCGGCACCGGGGTCGGCTGGACGATCGACTCCGCCGGCATCCATGGATCGGCCTGGGTCGAGGTCGCGGGAGGCGGCGTGGGAGAGGCCGCCGGCACGGCCGGCGTGAACGCCTCGGTGGCAACGGGACTCGCGGAAGCGGCGGCCCCTGACTTCACCAGCTGCACCGCCAGCAGCGGCTGGCCTTCGCGGACCGGGTGACGCAGCACGTAGCCGTCGAAGGTGTCGCCCGCCCGCAGTGCCGACGAGGGCAGCATCGCCTTCGGCCAATCCTTGAGGGCCACGTCCCAGACCGTGACCGGCGCGCCCTGCGGCAGGGGCCGCAGCGCCACGAAGATCGGCTCGCATTCGACCTGCGGCCGCCGCTGCGCGAGTTGGACGTCGAGCACGCGGTTCACGCCGACCGCCGCGGCGGCGCCCGCGATGAACGCGGCCGCGAACACGGTGAACGACTTCGGCCGGTGACGGGCCGATGCGGCGGGCGATGCGGTGCGGGTGGTCTCGGCTGCCATGCGTGCCTGAATCCTCTGGAGGCGCTCTGCCTTCCGAACATCGGCAGCGGGTCTCCGCGAAGGACACCCGATGCCCGCGAACCGGCGCCCGTCCGCCAAGACCCCGCGGGGCCCCAGCCCCCGCATCTTCACTCGTCGGAATCGTCGCTGCCGGTCCCGGAGGCGGCGAAGACGGGGTCGATGCTGCGGCCGAGCGGACGGATCACGATCAGCCGCACCGTCCCCGTCTCCCCCTCACTCTGATCGCGGAGGAGACCGTCGCCGACGGTGGCCGCGGGTTCGCCGGCGCAGCCGATGAGGAGCAGCGACTCGGCGGGCAGCGCGACGTCGATCGCCAGATGATCCAGCCGATGGCGTCGCTGGCCGGCCTCGAGCCGAAAGGCGCCGTCTTCGCCCGCCCACGTTTTCTCCACCGGGCCGTGCTTGATTTCCGGGACGGCCTCCAGCTGCACGCGACCGTCGGCCGCGGGTCGGGCTTCGAGGGCCAGGAGCGGAGTCGCGTCGTGAAACGTGCCGCCGCGGACTTCCCCGGCGCACTGTTCCAGGAGCACGAGGCTCGGGAGTCGCGTTGCCGTCACCAGTTCGCTGCGTCGGCCCGGAAGCAGCTGCAGCCGCCGCTGCGAGCGGCTGGCATCGATGCCGACGACGGTGTCCTCAGGTTCGTCCCCCGAGGATGCGGCGAGCCGCGTCGCGAACTCGGCGGGCAGGTGGCCCGTCACCACGCCGACGCGGAGCCCATTGGCATTGAGCGCCCGTCGTCGCTCGGCGGGAATGGCCTGCTCGTCGACGTGATTCCAGATGGCGTCGCGAAGCTCCACGTCATCGGCCGCGCTGCGGATGAACAGCACCTCCAGCGGAATGGTGCGGCGTGCCGCCCGGCCGCGGCCGCCGACGGCCACCGGGGCATCGCGGGGCAACTCGTGGACGACCGCTGCCGAACCCAGGAGCCGGCAGCCGGACCCCGCGAGCAGGCTCGCGAGAATCGGCAGGAGCCAGCGGGTGGTCGCCGGAGGAGGCCGCATCGAGCTGTGGGCCGCCACGGGGCGGTGCGCCGGGGTGATGGGAAGCTGGGGAAGTAGCCGACGGCGCCGCGCCGGGTCAACGCTGATGGGCGTGGGCCGCGCTGGTTTTCCGCCGCGCTCGCAGCCTGCCCATTGGCTCGGGATTGCCCACACCCCGTCGCCACGTGGCCGCTCATCAGGAAGCCCAATCGCGTCAGCGATGGGGATCTCGCGGTGTGCGCCGCTCGGGGCTGCCCATGCCCGTCGCCGGACGTTCGCGGATGCCATCGTGGCATCCGCTCTCTGCCTGTCCGCTGCGCTTCGGCATCCTGCCTGCGCTTGCTCCCAGAGCCCGGCTCCCGGGCACGGGCAGCCCCGAGCTCCACGCTGTTCCTGTCTGACTCAGGAACGGGGAGCAGCGGGCCGGAGGCACGCGCAGAAGCCGGTGACACTTGTGGACGTTGGGCGCCGACATTCCGACAGAGCCGGGAAATCACAAGTGCCGCCGGCGCCGAGCATGCCTCCGGCCCGCTGCGGCGCCGCCCGAGGATCAACTGGCGGCCGAACTACGCCGTCGCCTTCACGGCGTTGACGAACACCGCGAGGCCGGCGCCCGAGGCGGCGGGGTCGAGGCGACCCTGCCACGAGGGATGCTGCGTGGCGTCGATGAACCGTTCGGGATGCGGCATCAGTCCGAACACGCGGCCCGTCGGATCGCACGCGCCTGCCACGTCGCCCACCGCCCCGTTGGGATTGGTGGTCCGGCCCGCGTCGTCGGCCGAGTAGGTGATCGGCAACTGGCCCGCCGCCCGCAGCGGCTCGAGACGGGCTGGGTCGCGGAGCACGAATCGACCCTCGCCATGGGCCACGGGCAGTTCGAGCGTCGTCAGCCCCTTGAGAAACACGCAGGGACTCGGGCCGCACGTGAGTCGCACCCAACGGTCGATGAATCGCCCCGAGGTGTTGTGCGCGAGCGCCGCCTCCGGCTGGCCGGTGGTTGGATCGGCGAGCAAAAGCCCGGTCTGGAGCAGCACCTGGAAGCCGTTGCAGATGCCGAGCACGAGGCCGCCGCGATCGCGAAACTTCAGGAGGGCGTCGCCGAGCCGGGTCTTGAGTTCGAGCGCGAAGATGCGGCCGCTGGCGATGTCGTCGCCGTAGGAGAATCCTCCCGGGATGCAGAGGATTTGGCAGTCGTCGGCGATCGCCGGCCGCTCGGCCAGCGCCCGCAGGTGCACGCGGCGGGCGAGGCCGCCAGCCCGCTCGAAGGCGTGCGCCGTCTCGTGGTCGCAGTTGGTGCCCGGAGCGCGGAGGATCAGGGCTCGTGGCGAGAGCATTCAGGCGTCCTTTCCGTGCCAGGCGGTCGCCAGGCGGTCCACGGCGATGCGGTCGATCGCGCCGGAGGTCGAGACGATCTCGAGGTCGGGGGTCGCCGCCACGCTGCCGATCCACGCGAACCGCACCCCCGCGAGGCAGCGGGCGAACTCGGCTTCGTGCTCGGGCTTCACCTCGCAGACGAAACGTCCCGGCGTCTCGGCGAACGCGATCGCAAGATCGTGGCCGGCGGCCGTTTCCGCAGTCGGCACGTCGGCGAGCACCAGCCTCGCTCCCAGCCTGCCGCCGATCGCCATCTCGGCCACCGCCGTCGCGAGCCCGCCGTCCGAGACGTCGTGGCAGGCCTGGAGGAGCCCGGCCCGGCGGGCCGCGGCCACCGCGTGGATCGCCGCACGGCAGGCGGCGACGTCGACCATCGGTACGCCGCCGCCGCTCGTCCGTCCCGTGAGCGCGAGCTGGCTGCCCGCCAGATCGCCCCGCGTTTCGCCGATGACGGCGAGGCGATTGCCGGCGGCTTTGAGGTCGGGCGACACCGCCCGACGGACGTCGTCGAGCTGGCCCAGCGCGGTGATGAGCAGCGTGGGAGGAATCGAGATCTCGCGGGCCGTGCCGGCGGCATCCGCGTAGGCGAACACGTTGTTGAGGCTATCCTTGCCGCTCACGAACGGGGCCGCGAACGCGATCGCGAGGTCGTGGCAGGCGCGGCAGGCTTCGACGACCGTGCCGAGCGAGTCGGGCCGGCGGGTGTCGCCCCAGCAGAAGTTGTCGAGCAGCGCGATCCGCTCGGGATCGGCCCCGGCGGCGACGACGTTGGCGATCGCCTCCACGATTCCGCCGGCCGCCATCTGGTAGGGATCGAGTCTGCCAAGGTGATGCCGCAGGCCCACGCCGAGCACGATGCCACGGTCGCGGCCGAGCACGCCGCGGATCACGGTGCCGTCGGCCGGCCCGCCGCCCGGGCCGAGGAGCGGCTTGAGCACCGAGCAGCCCTGCACCTCGTGGTCGTACTGCCGCACGATCCGCTCCTTGCTGGCCACGTCGGGAAGCGCGAGCACGTCGAGGAGCGCCGCGGCGACGGCGGTGTCGCCCGACCACGCGAGCGGGGCTGGGGCCGCCTGCGCATGCCGTGAGGCGAGCCGCTGCCGCGGCCGGCCCTCGTGGAGGAAGTGGCAGTCGAGGTCGCCCGCGACCCGGCCGTGCCACTTGAGGACGATCCGTCCGGAGCCGGTGAAGGTGCCGATCGCCGTGGCTTCGACCCCCTCGTCGACGGCGATCCGCTCGAGCGCCGGCCAGTCGCCCGGGGCCACGGCGAGCACCATCCGCTCCTGGGCCTCCGAGATCCAGGCCTCCGTCGCCGACAGGCCCTCGTACTTGAGCGGCACGCGGTCGAGATCGACGTCGGCGCCAAGCGCAGCCCCCATCTCGCCGACGGCGCTCGAGAGGCCGCCGGCACCGCAGTCGGTGATCGCGTGGAAGCGTCGCTGCCGCGACGCCTCCAGGACGAAGTCGGTGAGCATCTTCTCGTGGATGGCGTGGCCGATCTGCACCGCTCCGCCGCTCTCGGTTTCGCTGGCGCTCGTGAGTTCGATGCTCGAGAAGGTCGCGCCGTGGATGCCGTCTCGGCCGGTGCGGCCGCCGGCCACCACCACCAGGTCGCCGGGCTCCACCGCGGCGTCGGCGTGACCCCGCGGCATGATCCCGACGGTGCCGCAGAACACGAGCGGGTTGCCGATGTAGCCCGGGTGGAACGCGACGGCGCCGGCGATCGTGGGGATGCCCATCCGATTGCCGTAGTCGCGGACGCCGGCCGCCACGCCGGCGAGGAGCCGCCGGGGATGGATCACCCCCGGCGGGACGTCGGCCGCCGGGGTGTCGGAAGGGGCGACGCAGAACACGTCGAGGTTGGCGATCGGCTTCGCGCCGAGGCCGGTGCCGAGCACGTCGCGGATCACGCCGCCGAGACCGGTCGCCGCGCCGCCGTAGGGCTCGATCGCCGAGGGATGGTTGTGGGTCTCCACCTTCACGCAGATGTCGTGGTCGCCGTCGAACCGCACCACGCCTGAGTTGTCCTTGAACACGCTCACGCACCAGTCGCGCGGACCGAGCGTGTGGCGGATCGTCTGCGTGGCGGCGAACACCGTCTCCTTGAGGAGATTGTCGTACCGGGCCGCGCCGGCCGGGCCGACGTGGTCGACGCCACTGGTGAGCGTCTTATGGCAGCAGTGCTCGCTCCAGGTCTGCGCGATCGTCTCGAGTTCGATCTCGAACGGGGCGCGGCCGAGCGCGTGAAAGTGGTCGCGGACGGCGTGCAACTCGTGGACGGACAGGGCCAGGCAGCGGTCGCGGCTCAGCTTCTCGAGCGCGGCGTCGTCGAGCCCGTCCAGCGGGATCGTCTCCTGCGCGAACGTCCACGTCCGGCCGCCGGCGAGCGCGGTGAGCACGAGCGGCCCGACGACCACGTCCTGGATGGCGTCGTTGGCGAGGAGCTTCTCCGCGAGCCGCTGCACGGCTCCGGCCTCGAGCGGCGGCAGCCAAACCTTCCGCAGGCTGCGGACCACGACGCGGTGGCCGAGCGCGGCGGCCGCGGCCTGGGCGGTGAGGCCGGCCGGATCGGTGACGCCCGCCTTGGGGAGCACGTGCACGACCGTCGGCAGCCCGTCCAAGGGCGCCACTAGCCGGGCCGCCCCCACTTCGTCGACGACTGCCGACTCCGTCACGGAGTCGGCGAACAGCACCGCTGCGAGCCGCTCGACGTCGGCGCGAGACAGCTCCCCCTCGATCAGCCAGCCCGCGGCCGTGCGGGCCCGCGTGCAGCCCACGATGCCGAGGGCCTCGGCTCCGGCGGTCACCTCGCGGGCGGCATGGTCGCCGGCGGCATCGCGGACCGCGACGTCAACTTCCCAGAGCATCTCGGCTGTCCTTGGCACGGGTGAGGAGTTCGACGAGTCGGCGGCGATCGCCGCGCTCGATCGCGGCGAGCAGTCTCTCGACCGCCGTCGCGAACCGCTGCATCGCGGCGCCGACCGCGCCCGCGTTGTCGAGGAGGATGTCGGCCCAGAGTTCGGGATCACCGGCGGCGATCCGCGTCGTGTCGCGCCAGCCGCCGGCGGTGAAGGTGCGGGCCGCCGGGGGCGTGGCCGCGGCGAGGGCCGCGGCCACGAGGTGCGGGGCGTGGCTCGTGCCGGCGAGGATCCGGTCGTGCTCGCGGGGCGGCATCATGTAGACGGTGGAACCGAGGGCCGCCCAGACGTCACCGATCGCATCGGCGTCGGCCTGAGGCGTCGTCTTCGCCGGCGTGACGACGGTGACCCGGCCGGCGAACAGGTCGCCATCGGCGGCGGCGGGGCCGCGGCGATGGCTGCCCGCGATCGGATGACTGCCGACGAAGCGGCCCCTGCGGTGGCGCCGCGACCGCTCCCACGCCGCGACGATCGAGGCCTTCGTGCTGCCCGCGTCGGTGAGCAGCGTGCCTGGGCGGATGACGGCGTCGACGGCGTCGAGCAGCGCGGGGATCGCCGCCACCCCCGCGGCCACGACGACCAGATCGGCGTCGGCCGCCGCGGCGATGTCGGTGGCCACCTCGGTCGCGCAGCCGGCCTGCTGGGCGGTGGTGAGCGACTTCTCGGACCGGCCGATGCCGATCACGCGCGAGGCCAGCCGGCGGTCCCGGAGCGCCTTGCCGACGGAGCCGCCGATCATGCCCACACCCACGATCGCGACGGCGGGCCAGTGGGCTCTTGAAGTCATGGCGGAGGCACAAGGTGGCGAGGCCGGCGGTTGTACCAGATGGCAGCCGCGTGTGTTAGAACCGGCCCGGGCGCGAGCGGAACGCCGCGGCGAGGCTCTGAATGGCAGGTTCGGGACGAATCCCCGACGCGGTGCTCGCCGACATGCTTCACCGGCTGTCGATCGCGGTGGCGGCGGGCATCGACCTGCGGCGGGCGTGGGCGGCGGAGATCTCCCGGGTGCCGCGCCGCGCCCGCCCGGCCCTCGAGCGGGTGGCCCGTCGGCTCTCCGCCGGCGACGGACTCGGCGAAGCCGCGGCGGCGACCGGCGGGGCGATTCCCGCCGCCGTCGCGGGCATGCTCCAGGTGGGTGACCGCACCGGCCGACTCTCCGAGGTGCTCGCGGAGACGTCCAAGACGCTCACGCGGTCGCTCGCCTCCCGCCGCGCCGTTCGCGCCGCCCTCGTCGGCCCGCTGATCCGACTCGTCGTGGCGATCCTCGCGATCGCGGTGCTGATCGTGGTCGCGGGGTGGTCTCGGGGGATCGACGGTCGGCCGCTCGACATGCTCGGACTCGGGCTCGCGGGCCCGCGCGACGCGGTGAGGTTCATCGCCGGACTCGGCATGGTGGTCGCCGTGGTCGCGGTGGCGGCGGTCGCCGCGCGGCGGAGTTGGGAGCGGCGCGGCTGGGCCTGGCACGTCGGCCGGAGACTGCCGCTCGTCGGGCCGGCCGCGGTCGCGGCGGAGGCGGCGGCCTGGAGTCGGGCGGCGTCGCTGGCGGCGCACGCGGGTGTGAGCATCGGCGAACTGGTGGATCTCGGCTCGGCCGCCGCCCCCGGCTTCGGCTGCGATCGGCGCCGGGTCGAGGAACTCCTGCGAGCGGGCCGCGACCTGCCCGAAACGCTCACCGCCACCGGCCGGCTGCCCCGGGCCGTGATCGAGGCGGTGGCCGTCGGCGAGGCGACGGGCACCACGGCCGAGGCGCTCGATCGCGTGGCCGAGACGCTCGATCAGGCGGCGGTGCGGGGGTTTGCGGCGGCGGTGCAAACCGTCGGATTCCTGGCCTGGGCCCTCGTGGCCGGGTTGGTGGCGACGGTCGTGATTCGCGTGGCGGCCACCTATGCCAAACTGGTTCATGACCTGACCCGGTAGCCCCGACCGAACCCCGGTCAAGGCGGCGGCCGGCTGGAGCCGAGATCACTGGCATGAGCCCGCGACGAACAACCGCCTGCCTGGCCCTGCTCGTGACCGCCGCCGTGGCCCTCGCCGCCCGGGGCGACGAGTCGGTCAGACCCACGCAGCAGGAGTCGATGACGGAGCGGGGCTACGTCCGCCATCGCGGCGGCTGGCGGACGGCGCAGGAGATCGACCTCATCGAGCGGACCGAGAAGGCGACGCTCGCGCAGAGGGAATGGAACGGCAGGCTCGAGCGGCTGCGGCGGCAGGTGGATCAGCCGGCGCAGGCCGACCGCGCGGCGGAGGAGATCCGCGAGATCTCCGACCCGGCGGCGGTGTCCGCGCTCGCCGCGACGGTCGCCAAGGATCCGGTGGTCCGCGTTCGCGGCTGGTGCATCGAGGCGCTGGCCCGCATCCGTTCGCCCGACGCGGTCGGCGTGCTCGTGTCCGCGGCGCTCGACCACCCCGATCCGGAGACGCGGATCGCGGCCGTCGAGCGGCTGCAGCTGATCGGCCCGCACGTCGCCGTGCCGACGCTGGTGGCGGCGCTGCACAGCGCCGACAACGCGCAGGTCAACCGCGCCGCCGAGGCGCTCGGCCGTCTCGGGATTCCCTCGGCCGTCGGGCCGCTGATCGACGCCCTCGAGACGCAGCATGTCACGGTCACCGGTGGCGGCACGCCCGAGGGGGCGACGTCGGCGACCTTCACGCCCTCGGGGGGCGGGCTCTCGATGGGCGGCGGCCCGAAGCGGGCGAAGGTGTCGGTCCGCAACGACCGCGTGCTGGAGGCGCTGGTCGCACTCACCGGCACCAACTTCGAGTGGGACGCCCGCGGCTGGCGGACGTGGCTCGCCAGCCGCCACGCGCCGCCGGCGGGTTACGACCCGCGCCGGGGCTAGAGGCCCTTGAGTGGCTCACGCCGCGCGGCGACGGGGGAACCACTCGGGCGAGAGCATCAGCATCGCCACCCGGTTCTCCAGGTTCGGCCGGAAGACCACGAGCAGGAGCACCGGCAGGTACCAGGCCATGAACAGGCCGCCGTTGTGGGCCTTCCAGAACTGGCTGCCGAGAAGCACGGCGGCCGTGCAGCTCATCAGCGTGCCGAGGTTCTTCGGGGCCGGCCAGATCGCGAGCGTGGACATCATCGCCACGAAGGCCGCGAGCACCGGCAGCCGATAGACCGCATCCTGGGCGGGGAGGGCCCAGAAGCCTTCGAGCGAGACCTCGTTGGGGAAGATCCAGCCGAACATCTGCCGGAGCTGGCCGAGAAACACGGTGGCATCGGGGGAGGTGAACCAGAGGGCGACGACGAGGGTCGCCAGCGAGGCGGCCACGCCGGCCGCGAACCGGCGGACGCCCCGCTCCCAGTAGAAGCTGCACCACAACGGCAGAAGGAACACGGGATAGTAGATCGTGCCGATCGCGAGGCCCACGAGCACTCCGGCGAGAAACGGCCGGCGGTAGGCGGCGATCGCCCAGAGCACGAGCGCCCCGGGCAGGACATGGTCCACGCGGCCCGTCATGGTGGCGCTGTAAGGAAGGAGGAGGTAGAGCACGGCGGCGGCGATCCCCAGGCGGGTGTTCTCGAAGTGCCGCCAGCCGATCACCACCATCCCCGCCACGATCGCCAGCTGCGAGACGATCGCCATGATGCGGGCCGTGGTCTCGTGCACGGCGCGGCGGCTGGTGTCGCCGGGCTCCGGCGGGGCGTCGGCCCCGTCGGGGGCGAAGAAGATCCGCTGCGTGGAGATCTGCGGGAGGAGGAAGAGCAGGGGATAGCCGGGCCCGAGGCGTGCCAGCTGGTCGGCGTTCACCTCCGCGTCGCGGGCCTCGAGGCGGTCGGCGGCCACGGCCCCGGCCATGTCATCCCGCTGCGGTCGCGTAGTGATCACGTTGGCCAGCAGAAACACCAGCAGCGACACGCCGAGGAACACGAGGCCGCCGGTCGTGAGGTTCGGCTCGAGCATCGGCCGGCGGACCATCATCGAGTCGCAGAGCATCCGGGCCAGAAACCAGCCCGTGACCACGAAGATCCAGACGAATCCGAGCTGCTGGTCGGCGACGTTCGCCTTGTAGCCGCCATACTCGACCGCCAGGATGCCCGGGGCCAGGAGAACGAGCCCGAGGAGGTCGAGGTTCCGGATGCTCCAGAGCCGGTTGAACTTGAAGAACAGCGCGATCGAGAGGAGCGAGGCGAAGTAGAACCACGTCGTCGGATTGACCCGGTGGTAGTGGAAGAGGATGTCGCTCATGCCGCCCTTGTGCCGGTCCTGGCTCCGCCGCAATCCCCTAGCCTATGCCGGGGGCGAACCCTTGAAAACCCGGTCACCTAAGGGCGAAACGGCCAGATGAGCGGTGCCAGGGCGACGGTGAGGGCCATCACGAGGAGGTTGAGCGGCCCGCCGAACCGCATGTAATCGCTGAACTTGTAGCCGCCGGGGCCATAGATCATGAGGTTGGTCTGGTAGCCCATCGGCGTGGCGAAGCCGCAGCTCGCCGCGACCGTGACCGCCATCACGAAGGGCATCGGGTTGACGCCGAGATCCGCCGCGGTCTGCCAGGCGATCGGGAAGGTGAGCACGGCGGCGGCGTTGTTGCTCATCAGCTCCGTGAACAGCATGGTCACGAAGTAGAGCGCCGCGAGCACCACGTGCGGATGGTCGCCGGCCGCGGTGATCGTGGAGTGGGCGACGAGTTCCGCGAGCCCCGTCTTCTCCATCGCGCGGGCGAGGCCGAAGCTCGCGGCGATCAGGAGCAACGACTCCCACTCGATCGACCGCCGGGCCTCGTTCGAGGAGATGCACCGCAGGCCCACCACCGCACTCGCGGCGACCAGGGAGGCCGCCACCATCGGCACGAGCTCCAACGCGGCGGCGAGCACCATCGCCGCCAGCACGGTGCAGGCGATCCAGGCCTTGTCGTGCCGCGGGGGCGTCGAATCGGTCACCTCGCTGACCAGGTAGAAGTGCCGGTTCGACCGTTGCCGGTCGAGGAACGCCGCCCCGGCCTCCACCAAGAGCGTGTCGCCCGGCTGGAGGACGATGTCGCCGATCTTCATCTGCAGCCGCTCGCCGTCGCGGGCCACGGCGATCACCACGGCGCCGTAGGTGGAGCGGAAGCGGCCCTCGCGGATCGTGCGGCCCACCAGCGGGCAGGACGGCGACACGACCGCCTCGACGAGCACCCGCTCGCTCCGCGGGTCGTCGAGTTTGAACAACTGGTCGGTGGCGGGCCGGAGGCCGCGGATCTTCTGGAGCTCGACCACGGAGTCGAGCACGCCGACGAACACGAGCCGATCACCCGCCTGGAGGCGTTCCGTGGGGGCGACGGCCGCGATCACCCGACCGCCGCGGTCGATCTCCATGAGGAACAGGCCATGCAGGTGTCGCAGCCCCGCCGCCTCGATGGTGCGGCCCGCCAACGGGCTGCCCGGATCGACCACCATCTCCAGGCTGTACTGACGGGGATCGTCGCTCGTGCTCATCGGCGGCCGCCGGTCCTTGAGCAGGAAGCGGCTGGCGACGACGAGATACCCCAGGCCGACGACGAACAGCGGCACGCCCAGCCAGCTGATGTCGAACATCCCCAGCGGCTGCCCCCGCTTCGCCGCCACCAGTCCGCTGACGACGACGTTGGTGCTCGTGCCGATCAGGGTGCAGAGCCCGCCGAGCACGACGGCGTCGTTCATCGGCATCAGCAGCTTGGAGATGCTGAACCGGTTCTTCTTGGCCCAGTCGCGGATCGCCGGCACCATCAGGGCGACGACGGGAGTGTTGTTGGTGAAGGCGGAGAGCACACCCGGGGCCAGCATCGTGCGGATCTGCGCGGTGGCCAGCGACTTCGGCCTGCCGAGCGCCCGGTCGACGAGCGACGCCAGGGCGCCCGTCCGCTCGACGGCCGCCGCCACGACGAACAGGGCCGCGACCGTCACCATCCCCTCGTTGCTCATGCCCTTGAGCGCCTCGTCGGGGGTGATCACGCCGGCGCCCAGCAGCAGCACCACCCCGCCGATCATCACCATGTCGGGGGCCCGCTGCACGAAGAGCAGGGCGGCGAGCGTGGCGGCGACCACGGCGGCGGTGAGGGCCGCCGGCCAGTGACCGGCGAGCGGTCCGAGCAGTGGCTCCCAGGTCATTCGCGGGTCTCCCGAGTCGCGGCCGGCAGGGGGGCCGCCAGAGCACTGTCACGCTGGCGCCGGGTCGATTTGCCCTTGCAT
>Ga0208249_1000183_pt1 | contig 20043 bp, 14 predicted proteins | sample CryBogmetaGMA1M_FD_184546 | JGI IMG/M metagenome (GOLD analysis project Ga0208249, IMG submission 184546) | Freshwater microbial communities from Crystal Bog, Wisconsin, USA - MA1M (SPAdes) | ecosystem: Environmental > Aquatic > Freshwater > Lake | place: Crystal Bog, Wisconsin, USA | collected...
ACCGTTGGCCCTTGAGCTGCCGCCCCGCCCTGGCACGAGCTACGCCCGCCACTGAATCCAACCCAGCACGCCCGCGATTTCCGCGGGCGTGTGGCATTTGTGGCCGGCCGGCTTCGGGGCTTTGTGTTCGTGGCTTTGTGATGGCCCGCCCGCTCATTACGATGGTCGTCGAAACGAGTGTTGCCCGCTGAGATCCCAGGAGTTCTTCGAGCATGGCCCTTCCCGACCAAAAGTCGTCTGCCGCTTCCCACGGCGGGGGCATGTCTGCCTCAGGCAAGCTGACGACCACCGGCTGGCTCGTCTGTGCGATCGCGGCGATCGGCTTCGCGTTCGACATCTACGAGCTCCTCATGCTCCCGCTGATCATCAAGCCGGCGCTCGCCGCGCTCGGTGGGATGAGCCCTGAAGGGGTGCCGAACCTCGTCCCCGGCTCCCCCGCCTACGCCAACTGGGCGCGGACGCTGTTCTTCGTCCCGGCGATCGCCGGCGGCATCTTCGGCCTCCTCGGCGGCTATCTCACCGACCTCCTCGGCCGCCGCTTCGTCCTCACCTTCAGCATTCTTCTTTATGCCTTCTCGGCCCTCGCGGCGGGGTTTGCCACGAGCCTGCCGATGCTCCTCGTCTGCCGCTGCCTCGTGTTCATCGGCGTGTGTGTCGAGTTTGTCGCCGCGGTGGCCTGGCTGGCGGAGCTGTTCCCCGATCATGTCCAGCGCGAGAAGGCGCTGGGGTGGACGCAGGCGTTCTCGTCGTTCGGCGGCCTGCTCGTCGGTGTGGCCAACGTCCTCGCCGCCCAGTACGCCGGCGTGCTGCCGGCGATCCACGGCGGCCACGAGGCCTGGCGCTACACGCTCATCTCCGGCGTCATCCCGGCCCTGCCGCTGATCCTCATCCGGCCGTTCCTCCCCGAGAGCCCGGTGTGGGCGCAGAAGAAGGCCGCCGGCACGCTCCGCCGGCCGAGCATCCGGGAGCTCTTCAGCCCCCAACTTGTCAGGGCGACCGTGATGACGACGCTCGTTTTCGCCGCCAGCTACGGCATCGCCTTCGGGGCGATCCAGCAACTCCCGCAGATCCTCGGCGGCCCCAAGGGACACGCCGCAATCATCGCCGAGGCGAAGGAAGCCCAAGACAATGCCACGGCCGCCGCTGAAAAAGCCGGCAAGCCGATCCCGCCGCCGCGTCTCAAGGCGATCGGCGCCAACGCCACCGACGAGGCGGTTGCCAAAGTCACGATCTTCCAGGAGGTGGGTGGGCTCGTCGGCCGCGTGATTCTCGCCTTCCTGGCCCTGCGGATCGCCAGCCGCCGCACGCTCCTGCGGATCTTCCAGATCCCCGCGCTGTTGTTCGTGCCGCTCCTCTTCTGGTGGATCTCGACGAAGCTCGGCGATGCGGGCTCGATCTCCGCGATCAAGGCGGGCGTGTTCCTTGCCGGCCTCCTCACGGTCGCCCAGTTCAGCTTCTGGGGTAACTACATCCCGCTCGTCTTCCCGACCCATCTCCGCGGCACTGGCGAGAGCTTCGCGGCGAACATCGGCGGCCGGATCCTCGGCACGCTCGCGGCCTTCCTCACGCTCACCTTCTCCGCCGCCACCCCTCCCGACCCGGTCAAGATCGCGGTGGTGGGGGCAACGGTGGCAGGAATCTACGCGCTGCTCGGCACGATCCTGACGCAGTGGCTCCCCGAGCCCGACACGTCGGTCGAACACTGACGTCGGTTCTCAATTCAGCGCCGGCATCAACGAGTACCAACTCACCGCACTTCAGCGAGGGGTCGCCCGTGCTCCGTGAGCCGGCGTTGCCGGCCAGCGGAGCCATGGATGGCGGAGCGCAGGCGGCATCGAGAGAGCGGAGGCCTCGGAGGGCCGGAGCGAACGTCCGGCGACGGGGCACGGGCGACCCCGAAGCCACTCGCGGCGCTGCCAGCGCCCCATCCGCCGATACGAAGCTCCAGCGTCAGGCCGAGCGGGGGGCGCGGGGGGTGTCGTCGGGGAGCGTCCGGCAGGTGAGGATCACATACAGCCCCACCGACACCCCGGCGAGGACGACATACTGCATCCACCAGGTGAGATTGCTGTAGATGAGCGTGCAGGCCACCACCGCCGTCACCAGGAAAAGCGCCCGGTATTTCATGCGCCGGCGCACCCCGCGGTACTGCTGCCAGTCGTCGAGCATCGGGCCGAACCAGGCCGAGCGGTGGAGCCAGGCGTGCATCCGGGGGGAGCCGCGGTAGAAGCAGAAGCTCGCCAGGATCACGAACGGCGTGCAGGGGAGGACCGGCAGGATCGCGCCGGCAAAGGCAAAAACGAGGCTTGCCCAGCCTCCGGCCACCCAGAGAAAACCGCTGACCGGGTGAGTTGTCGGGCGGAGGTCCATGACGATTCGCGGGGCGGATAGTGGGGGCCGACCAGCCGGATTCTACCACGCGCCGGTTTGGCGTATGATCGGCTTTTTCTGCGTTGGTTCCACCCCGCTTCCGCCCGCCTTTCCCTTCCCCGGAGATTCCTCCATGCCGCTGGTTCCGATGCGCATCCTCCTCGACCACGCCGCCGAGCACGGTTACGGTCTGGCCGCTTTCAACGTCAACGACATGGAGCAGATCCAGGCGATCATGGAGGCGGCGAAGGAGACCGATTCCCCGGTCATCGTCCAGGCCTCGCGAGGCGCCCGCAGCTACAGCCAGGACAACTACCTCCGCCACCTCATGCTCGCGGCTGCCGAACTCTACCCCCACATCCCGGTGGCGATGCACCAGGATCATGGCAACTCGCCGGCGACGTGCGTCAGCGCGATCGACAACGGGTTCACGAGCGTGATGATGGACGGCTCGCTGAAGGAAGACGGCAAGACGCCGGCCGACTTCGCCTACAACTCGAAGGTCACCGCCGAGGTGGTGAAACTCGCCCATGCCCGCGGCGTGTCGGTCGAGGGGGAGCTGGGCTGTCTCGGGTCGCTCGAGAGCGGCCACGGTGAGGCCGAGGACGGCCACGGGGCCGAGGGGGCGCTGTCGCACGATCAGCTCCTCACCGATCCCGACGAGGCGGAGCGGTTCGTGGCGGCGACCGGCGTCGACGCGCTGGCGGTGGCGATTGGCACGAGCCACGGGGCCTACAAGTTCACCCGCAAGCCCGACGGCGATGTCCTCGCCATGGGGCAGATCGAGCGGATCCACAAGAAGCTTCCCAACTGCCACCTCGTCATGCACGGATCGTCGGCGGTGCCGCAGGATCTCCAGGACATCATCAACGAGTTCGGCGGCAAGATGCCGCAGACGTGGGGCGTGCCAGTCGAGGAGATCCAGCGCGGCATCAAGCACGGCGTGCGGAAGATCAACATCGACACCGACTGCCGGATGGCGATCACCGGCGCGGTTCGCAAGGTGCTCTGGCAGCACCCGGAGAAGTTCGACCCGCGCGACTACCTCAAGCCGGCCCGCGACGCGATGAAGAAGGTGTGCGCGGAGCGGATGGTGCAGTTTGGCCAGGCGGGCAACGCCCGCAAGGTGCCGGTCGTCTCCATCGAGGAGATGGCGAAGCGCTACGCCAAGGCCTGATCGGCCGTCGTCGCCGCCATCACTCCTGAAGTCCCCATCCCGGTCGGCCGGCGGTCTTTCCGCCGGCCGACCGGCTTTTTCCAGGGTGCTCGGGCCCGCATCAGCCGGCAAAAACCGCGTTGCGGGGCTTGCCCACGTGGCCTATCCTCCCGCCCCCCTCGGGCGCCATTGATCCCGGACTCTGTCCGGACGGCGTTGCCGTCGGTCCGCGCGCAGGACGTTCGCCATGTCCTTCCGAGACTCGCTCCGCCTGTTCGAACGTGCTCCCTCCCTCCAGCCCGAGGTCGGTGGTGGCGCGCCTGCCCGTCCGTTGCCGGTGGGCGGAGAGGTCTCTGGTGCGGAAGGACAGGCGGATTGCGGCAGCGTCGACTCTGCGCTCGTCGATGAGCAGGGGGTGATCGATCGCGGGCGGGGAATCCTCCACGCCGAGGCCCGAGCGATCGTTGAGGCGGCCGAACGGCTCGACGGCGCGTTTGTGCGCGCTGTTCATCGGCTCGAAGCCTGCAGCGGGAATGTTGTCGTCACTGGCATCGGCAAGGCGGGGATCGTCGCCCGGAAGATCTCGGCCACCCTCGCGTCGACCGGCACCCCGAGCCACTTCCTCCATCCGACCGAGGCGATGCACGGCGATCTCGGGGTGCTCCGCAGCGACGACCTCCTCCTGGCACTGTCGCAGTCGGGCGAGACCGAAGAGATCACCCGGCTCCTCCCCCATGTCCGCGCCCGCGGGATCCCCATCGTCGCGATCACCGGACGGGCCGAGAGCACGCTCGGGCGGGCCGCCGAGGTGGTCGTCACCTCCGGCCCGGTGCGCGAGGCGTGCGAGCTGGGGCTCGCACCGAGCACGAGCACGTCGGTGCTCCTCGCCCTCGGCGACAGCCTGGCGCTGGTCACGAGTGCCCTGCGGGCGTTCACGGCGGAAGACTTCCATGCCCGTCATCCGGGCGGGAGCCTGGGGCGGCAGCTGATGCATGTCGAGGATGTCATGCGTGCCCTGCCGCTGTGCCGGACGAGCTTGCCGGAGGAGAGCGTGCGGAGCGTCTTCAGCCGAGCGCTGCCGGCGCGGCGGACCGGAGCGGTGATGATCCTCGACCATGGCGGCACGCTCGCGGGCATCTTCACCGACAGCGACCTCGCCCGACTGTTCGAACGGCGTAACGACACCGCCATCGACGGGCCGATCGGCGCAGTGATGACCGCGCGGCCGACGACGATTCGTGTCGGCACCCGCCTGCGTGATGCGGTGGAGCTGCTCGAAGCGAGGCGGCTCAGCGAGCTGCCGGTGATCGACGCCGCCGGACACCCGGTCGGCCTCCTCGACGTCGTCGATCTCGTCGGCATGGTGCCGCCCGAACTCCTCGATTCTCCCCTCCAGCGCGTTGCCTGACTTTTTCAATCCCCTTCGTGGCCATCCCGTGCCGACATCCTCGCCATCCCGAGCCGAAATCGAGCCCCGTCTGGCACGGGTGCGCTTGCTGCTGCTCGACGTCGACGGCGTGCTCACCGACGGGAGCGTCACCTGGTCGAGTGAGGGGCACGAGCTGAAGACCTTCCATGTCCGCGACGGCTTGGGCCTGCGCCTCTGGCAGCAGGCGGGGAACATGGTGGCGATCATCACCGGCCGAGCGAGCCGGGCGCTCACCTTGCGGACCGACGAACTCGGGATCGGCATCGTCAGGCAGGGGGTGGGCGACAAGGTCGCCGCTGCTGCCGAGGTGGTGGCGATGTGCGGGGTGTCGTGGGAGGAGACGGCCTTCGTCGGCGACGATCTCCCCGATCTGCCGGTCATGAACCGGTGTGGCGTGGGCGTGGCGGTGGCCGATGCTTGTCCGGAGCTGAAGGCTGCCGCGATGTTGGTCACCGATCGGCCCGGTGGCCGGGGTGCAGTTCGTGAGGTCGTCGAGCGGCTCCTCCGTGCTCGCGGCGGGTGGGAGGCGGCGGTGGCCCGGTATGGCGGCGGGGTCGCCTGAGACAGGCGCAGGGTGGCTCACGCATGGAACATCGCCTCGGACGCACCCTGCGGGTGTTTCTCATCGTGCTCGCGACGGCCGGGCTTTACCGGCTCGTCGTCGTGCCGCTGGTGGAGCCGCGCGTCCATGCTGCTGCGGCGAGCCAGGAGCTCTCCCCGGCCGCGGTCGCCGCGGCGAAGGCCCGGGCCGATGGCCGGCTCGCGCAGGTGTCGAAGCTCTTCGCCGCCGGCTCGTGGGAGCTCGACGGGCCGAACATGCTCGAGAGCCGGCAGATGCGCCTCCTCTTCAAAGACTATCGGCGGATGAGCAAGGATCCGGACGATCCGCGCGTGCAACTCATCCCCTGCACGCTCATCCTCCTTCCCGACACCAGCGGCGAGGCAGGGGCCCCGGCCGGGCGGACGGTCGTCCTCCGCGCCCCCCAGGGGGCCGTGCTCGAGTTCGACGAGCCGTTCGACTTGAGCAAGCAGGAGCGGCCGTCGCGGCTCGTCGGCGGCAGCCTCCGCGGGCAGGTGACGATCCGTGGTACGGCGACGACCCCGGAGGCGGATGACGAGGTGGAGATCGTGACCCGCGATGTCGAGCTCAAGGAGATGGAGATCAACACCGCCGAGGCGGTGCAATTCCGCTACGGGCGCTCCTCCGGGAGCGGACGGGCGATGGAGATTCGCCTCCTCCCCGGAGCGAAGGGGAGCGAGCAGGGACCGAACATCGGCGGGATCGACACGATCCGCCTCGACCGCGACGTGAAGCTCAAGCTCGAAGGGCTTGCCGGGGGATTGATCCCGGGCCCTCCCGTCTCCGGGGCGGTGGCCCCTGATGGCGCGGTAGCCCCGCCTGCCGATGGCGCCGAGGAGCCGGCGCCGGTGCTTGTCAGCTGCCGGGGGAGCCTGTGCATGAACGTGTCGGCGAATGTGATCTCGCTCGAGGATCATGTCGACGTCGTTCGCACGCTTCCGGGTGGTGCCCACGATCAGCTGGCCTGCGATCTCCTTGCGGTCGTCCTCGGTCGTGACGAGAAAGCGGGGACGATGACCGCCGGGCTGAAGCCGGTCGAGATCCAAGCCAAGGGGACGCCCGTCGTAGCCCGGAGCACGGGGGCCGGCCTCGAAGCGCGGGCGATGCGCCTCGGCTACGAGATCGCCACGCGGCGGATCGTTCTCGATGGTGAGGAGCCGGTGTCGCTCGTCCTCCAGGAGACGGAGATGGAGGCCCGGTCGATCGACTACACCCCCGGCCCGCCGGGCGACCCGGGGACGCTCATGGCCGTCGGCCCGGGGTGGCTGCGGGCGCGGTCGGCCGACACGCCCCCCCTCTCCGCCCGCTGGCAGAAGTGGCTCCGCCTCCGCCCCGACGGCGCGGAGCATGTCGCGTCGCTCTCCGGGGAGGCCGATGTCCAGGTGGAGACGCAGGGGCGGCTCAAGGCGGGGGAGATCCACCTCTGGCTGGCGCTGACGCCTGGCGCTCCGCCGACCGCCGCTCCGTCGCGCCTGCCGGCGGGCATGGCCGGGGTGAAGCCCTCCCGGATGCTCGCGCGCTCGATGGTCGAGATCGACGTCCAGCAGCTCACGGCCCGCACCGACAAGCTCGAGATGTGGTTCAAACACGAAGCGCCCTCCCCCGTCGCGGCGGTGCCGGTGGTGCCTGTCGCCCAGGCGGCGGCTCCCCAGCCGGCTGTCGCCGCGGCGCCGGCTCCCGCTGTCGCTCCGGCTCCGACGCCGGCTCCCGCCCAGCCAGCGGCGGCTGAGTCACCGACCGGAAGGCTCATCGTCACCGGTGGGCTCGTCCGTGGATTGGTCACCTTCGCCTCCCAGGGGCCGCAGCTCGACGAGCTCTCGCTCGAGGGGCAGGTGCACCTCATCGAGGAGCCCGAGGCCGCCCGCGTCCCTGGTCAGCCGGCGCCTGAGGTGATCGAGCTCCGTGGCGACCAGCTGCAGATCTCGCGGGCCAACCGGTTCGATGCCCGCGCGGTCGTCTCCGGCCGGCCGGCGCAGGTCGCCGGGAGGGGAATCGATCTCCAGGGGCCGTTGGTAGAGTTTGATCGGGGGCGAAACCGGCTCTCGGTCGACGGCGCGGGGAAGCTCGGCCTCCCAATTGCCGGCGGGCTCCCCGGGCTCGAGTCGCTCGCCGTCGCATCCCCGGTGGGCCAGCCGGCCGCGCAGCCGGTGGCCCCCGTTCCGGCGGCCGTCGCCGGACGGCTCGACATCGGCTGGCAGGGGCGGATGGACTTCGACGGCCTCACCGCCCGGTTCGTCGATCGGGTCGTGACGACCAGCGGCGACACGGCGCTGCGGGCCGGATCGCTCGACGTCATCTTCACCAAGCAGATCGACTTCTCGGCGAGCACCTCCGATCGCACCGCCCGCAACACCGACATCGCCCGGATCGCCTGTGGCAACGGGGTGCGGATCGAGAGCGAGTCGGTCGCGGCCGATGGTGGCAAGTCGGTCGAGAAGCTCTTTCTGCGCGATCTCCTCGTCGATCGGGGCTCCGGCGAGGTGACCGGCAGCGGTCCGGGGCGGCTGGCGAGCACGCGCTTCGGCGCTGCGCCAGGCATCGCCCTGCCGGGAGCGGGAGGGCTGCCGGGGTCGGCCGGTGCAGCCCAGCCGACGCCGGCTCCGCGCCCCGACGAGCTGAGCTATCTCGGCGTCGACTTCCAGCGCGGCATTCGCGGCAACATCAACCGACGGCAGATGGAGTTTCATCAGCGCGTCGAGGCGATCTGGGGGCCGGTCGGGGGCTGGAACGACACCCTCGACGCCCACGCCGCCGGCGGTCTCCCTCCCCGCGCCGTGGCGATCACCAGTGATGTCCTCTCGGTCGGCCAGGCCGCCCCGCTCCCCGGCCTGCGCCGCGGCACCCTCGAGCTCGGCGCCGCCGGCAACGTGATGGTCGAGGGGGAGGCGTTCACGGCGCGGAGCTCCCGGCTCTCCTACAGCGAGGCCAAAGATCTTCTCGTCTTCGAAGGGGATGGCCGCAGCGATGCGCAGCTCTTCCGCCAGGAGCGCATTGGCGCTCCGACGTCGAGCGCCTCGGCTGGCAAGATCCTCTACTGGCGCGGCCTCAACCAGGTGGAGGTCAACGACGCCCGCTTCATCGATCTCGAGCAGCTCGGCGGCACAGGGGGGGCCCCGCGGCTCCCCGGCTTCGGTGGCGCGAAGCCGTAACTGGCTGACTCCCCCGGCGACCGATCCTTCCGCCGACCGTTGGCCCCGTCCCCATTCGGGCTGGTAGCCTTTCGGCGGTGCAGCGTGTGGCGACCGTCACGCCTCCGTCGTTGTCTGAGGGGGAGAAGATGCAGGGAATGTCACGAAGAAGAGCGATCGCCGTCTCGGCCGGGGCGACGCTCGCGGCAACGACGGGCGTCGGCCGTGCCCAGGCCGCGGTGCCGGCCGGTGCGATTCGCATCGAGCGGGTGCGGACGGCGTTTCAGGAACACCGCTACCGCACCCCGTACAAGTTCGGCGGCGTGCCGGTCGACCGGGCGACGATCCTCGACGTCGAGATCGATGCCGTCGGCGCCGACGGCCGGCGCGTCACCGGTTTCGCGTCGATGCCGCTGGGAAATGTCTGGTCGTTCCCCACGCGCACGCTCCCCTACGACGTCACGCTCGGCTCCATGAAGGGGCTTGCCGGCCGCATCGAAGCGATCGTGGCCGGCTGCACCGAAGCGGCGCATCCGCTGGAACTGGCACGGATCCTCGAACCCGAGTTCGCGAAGGCCGCGGCGGAAGAATCGGCCGCGCGGGGCCTGGCCGAGCCGATCCCTCCGCTGGCCGTGCTCGTCACGGCGAGTGCCTTCGATGCCGCGCTCCACGACGCCGGCGGCAAGGCGCTCGGCCGCAGTGCCTTCCTCACGCTCACGCCCGAACTCATCGGCCACGATCTCTCCCGCTATCTGGGCGACGACTTCAAGAACGAGAATCTCCAGGACTCGATCCGCCTCGCCCCCGCGCCGCGCGTTCCGCTGTTTCACTCCGTCGGCGGGGCCGATCCGGTTCGTGAGTCGGAGATCAAGGAAAGGCTCGACGATGGCCTGCCGCAGGCGCTTGCCGACTGGATCCGGTTCAACGACCTGATCCGCATCAAGATCAAGCTCCAGGGGGAGGATCTCGGGTGGGACATCGAGCGGACGCTCGCCATCGACGAGGTGGCCCGGGCGACGAAGCCCGACACGGATTGGAAGTACTGCGCCGATTTCAACGAGCGCTGCCCGAACGTCAAGTATGTCCTCGAATACCTGCGGAAGGTCGAGGAGAAGTCTCCCGCCTGCTTCCGGGCGATCGAGTATGTCGAGCAGCCGACATCGCGGAATCTCCGCGCCCTCCCCAAAGTCGACATGCACGCCGCCAACAAGCTCCGGCCGATCGTCGTCGACGAGGGGCTCGTCGATCTGGAGAGCCTCCTCGAGGCCCGCGAGCTCGGCTACACGGGCCTTGCCCTCAAGGCCTGCAAGGGGCAATCCCACTCCGTGCTCTTCGCCGCGGCGGCGCGGAAGTACGGGATGTTTCTCACCGTTCAGGATCTCACCTGCCCCGGCGCGGCGCTCGTCCACTCCGCGGGGATCGCCGCTTGGGTGCCGGGCACGGCGGGGCTGGAAGCGAATGCCCGGCAGTACATGCCGGAGGCCAACAAGCCGTGGGAAGAAAAGCTCCCGGGGCTCTTCAAGATCACCGATGGGCTCCTCCACACCGACTGCCTCGCCGGCAGGCCTGGCCTCGGGGCGGTGTAGGAGCTCACACCGGCTTCGGCACGAGTGAAAAAATCTTCAGATGGCCGTCGGCGAGGGCCACGGCGACTTTTGATTTGTCGGGGGAGAGGGCCAAGGCCCGGCCGTTGGCGGGGAGCTTCACGGCGTGGAACTCATTCGCTTCCCCGGCCTTGAAGAACCGCAGCCAGCCGCCGCCGCCTCCACCGGCGACTTGGACCCAGATCCCCTGCGGATGCCAGGCGATCCCCCAGCAGACGCCCTGCTGCTTCTCTTTGGGCTCGAGGACCGTGGCAAGCTTGCCGTCGCCCCATTCGAGCACCGACACCCCCGGATGGCCGACGCCGGCGAAGGCGTTGGTGACGGCCGTGATCCCACCGACGGCAAGTTGACCACCGTCGGCCCGGAAGGCGATGGCCCGCGCGCCGCCGATGTCGGCCCGGAATCCCTCGTCGTATTTCCACAGGGCCTCGGCCTTGCCGACGTCGCGAACAAGCGCTCCGGCCGGGCTCCATTCCTTGACATGCCCCTTGAGATCGCAGGAGGCGAGCGCCGAGCCGTCGGGCTTCCAGGCGACTTCGTAGACATGCGATTCGTGGCCTGTGCCTCCGCCCATCGGCGTCTCGGCGACGAGGCCGTCGGTGATCGTCCAAAGCTTGACGAGCTTGTCGTTGCCAGAGGTGGCGAGCTTCGTGCCGTCGGGGCTGACGGCAAGCGCCCGCAGCCAGCCGTCGTGGGCCTGGAGGACGCGGAGCGGGGGGGCGGGCGCGCCGTCGAGCGTCCACTGGCAGAGCCTGCCGTCGTAGCCGCCTGAAAAACAAAAGCGGCCGTCGGGGGAGAAGCCGAGGGCCCGCACCCAGGAATCGTGCGCGCCAGTGAATGCGGCCGCGGCCATGCCGTCGATGCCGAGGCGATGGACGGCGCTCTCCTCGCTGCCGAAGAGGACAAACTTGCCGAGTGGATCCCACGCACAACAGACCAGCGGCCGGTCGTGTTTGTGCGAGGCGATCTCGTGGGCTGCGGCGGGATCGATGGGGGGCGAGTCAGGCATGTCGGGGCTCCGGGATGGCGGGCGTCACGCGAGCATTTCGCGGATCGGCTCCTTGGCGGGATCGGCGATCGTGAAATCGCTGCCGCCGATGTGGAAGTCGGCGGTGGAATCGACGCCCACCCCCTGGAGGATCGTGTGAAAGACATGGCCATGGTCGACGGGGCGATCGGTCACCTCCGTGCCGTCGGCGCTGGTCGCGCCGATGACGGCCCCCGGCTGGATGCCGGCGCCGCCGAGGAGCACGCTCCACGACTTCCCCCAGTGATCGCGGCCGTAGCCGGCGTTGATCCGCGGCGTGCGACCAAACTCGCTCATCACGCAGACGAGCGTGTCTTCGAGGAGGCCGCGGGCGGCGAGATCGGCGACGAGCGTGGCGAAGGGCTTGTCGAATTCACCGAGCTGCTCGATGTGGAAGTCGAAGTTTTCGAAGTGGGTGTCGTAGTTGGAGTGGTTGACCTGCACGAACGACACGCCGTGCTCGAGGAGCCGGCGGGCCATGAGGCAGTGGCGGCCGAACTCGTGCTTGCCATACCGCTCCTGGTCGCGCTCCGACTCGAGGCCGACGTCAAACACTTTCCTCTGGTCGAGGAGATCGAGAGCCTGGCCGTAGGAGAAGGTGTAGGCCTCGGTGTCGGCGGTGCGACGCCGGGCGGCGAAGCGATCGTTGAATCGGCTGCGGAGCCCAGAGCGGCGCCGATCGGCCTCGGGGGAGAGCCCCTCGGGGCGGTCGGTGAAGGCCGGTGGCTTGGCATCCTCCATGATCACGCCGGCATAGCGGGGCCCGAGGTAGGAGGCGTTGCCGGGGCCGCCGCCGGAGCCACGGATGAGAATGTGGCCGGGAAGGGGGAAGTCGTCGGGCATGCAGGCCTTGGCGACGACCGCGCCCAGATCGGGGACATCCAGAGGCGCCGGCTGGTTGCGGCCGCTGAAGATCTCCCGCTGGCCTCGGCCATGATCGTCGGAGGCATTGGTCATGCTGCGGATCAGCCCGAGCCTGTGCATCTGCAGCGCCGTGTGGGGGAGGAGCTCGGAGATGTGGAGGCCGGGCACGCTTGTCGGGATCGCCCGGAAGGGGCCCCCCGTCGCCGTTCCCGGCTTCGGGTCCCAGGTCTCGAGCTGGCTGACGCCGCCGTGGAGGAAGATCTGGAGGACGCGCTTCCCCGAGCCCTGCACCGACTTCGCGAGCACCGGCTGGCGGACGAGGCCGGTGGCCGCCGCCGCCGCCATGCCGCCGAAGAGGGCGCGGCGCGAGAGGACGTGGTCGGCGGAGCCGCAGGCGGGGTTCGTGTTGGATGGCATGAAGCGTCTCCTGGAAAAGACGGGCTTTGGCGAAGGGGGATCAGTGATTGAAGCGGAACTCGTTGCTCGCGAGCATCGCCCAGAGCAGCTCGGCAATGGCCACCGCTCGATCGTCGGCCCGGCCAGCGAGGGCCGCAGCGACGTCGGCCTTCTCTTCGGCGCCGGGATGCCGGGAGAAGACGGTGAGAAAGGCCTCGTCGGCGACAGCCCCGTCGTCGGCGAGCGCCAGGAGCCGGGCGGCGAGGTTCTCCCCGCCTGGTCGAAGCGTCCCGGCAACGTCGGGAGAGTTGCCGATCCAGAGGGCCTGATTGACCGACGTCTGGAAATCAGTGGCGAGTGGATCGCTGTAGAGCCCGGCCACGGTGGCGAGGTATCCCGCCACCTGCTGAACCGTCTGCAACTCCACCCGGATCGCCGGCGCCGCTTCCGGGGCCGCGTTCTTGAGCACTTCGGGAGGCTCCTTCTCCACCTTCGCCTCGGCGGCGGCGTGGAACTGTTGCATCGAGCCGCTCGCCGTGAGGAGCGAGAAGGCCAGCTGCTCCGGGGAGAGGGGGCGGAGCCTTGCCATTTGCCCGGCCGCCGTCCAGCGATCGACGATCGAGGCGTGGAGAGCGGCGGCTGCCGCCGGATCGGTGGCGGCGAGATCCCTGTGACGGAGAAGATCGCGGGCAAGGCCGAGGCGGAGATCGGTGCGCGCCACGGCGAAGCCCGCTTCCTGGCGGGCGCTACGGGCGGCGATCGCAGCCTGATCGGCAGCCGCGATCGCGTCGGCCGTCGGACGCTTCGCCGTCACTCCCTCGCAGGCCTGGCGGGTGGCGATGAGGCTCGCCAGGGCGGCGTCGTGTTCGCCCGTCTTGGCGGCGACGACTCCCCTCGCGGCCTCGACGGTGGCGGTGAACTCGGCCGACCGGGCGGCGACGATTGCTGCGGCGCCGGCAAGCACCTTGTCATCGGCAAGGAGGGCCGCTGCCTCTGCCGCCTTCGTGGCAGCGGAAGCGAGCGAATCGGCCTGGGCGACCTTCTTGGCGAGCTCCTCCTCGGCGGCCTTCTTGGCCGCGGCGGAGGCATCAGCTCCGCCGCGGGCCTTGTTCCGCGCCTCGATCAGCGGCGTCAATTCAGCGAGCACTGCCCCGTCGGCTGCGAGGATCGCTGCGAACCGGGCTTCCGCCTCCTTGGCAGCGGCTTCGAGCGGAGCGATCGCCGCTTCCTGCTGGGGGCGCAACGCCGTGAGCTGCTCGATGAGCGAAGGGACTCCCGCCAAGGCCTCGGCGGAAAGCGCCGGCGGCTCGATGCTCCGCTGATAGGTGCGGGAGAGGGCGATGCCGCGGAGCAGCGGCCGAAGATGAAAGCCGTTGGTGCGGAGCGAGTCGGTGAGAAGCGCGAGCAGGTCAGGGTTGGTAGGGGCGTTGTCGGGATCGAGGCCGTCGAGCGGGTGGACGAGCCCGCGGCCGTTCATCGTCGCCCACAGCCGATTGGCCATCGTGCGACGGAACTCGACGCTCTCAGCGAGCATCCGCGCAAGCGCACGCCGCCGGCTGTGCACCGGGACGCCGCGGACGTTCTTCGCCGGGGCGGTCGTGTATTGGTCGGCCGACTCCGGGAGCGGCTCGGGCGCGAGGGTGGCACCGAACGGGACGCGCGGCCGCACTCCCTTCTGGCCATCTTTTGTGAACACCGAGGTGTATTCGACCTCGCCGTCGGCCTTCTCGCCGAGGAACGGCTTCGGATCCCCCTCCGCCCTGAACAGGCTCGTCCGCGCGACGAAGGCATTGAGTCCGTAATAGTCGGCCTGATGGATGTCGGCGTTGTTGGGATGATCGTGGCACTGCGCACATTGAAGATCGCGGCCGAAGAAGATCCGCCCGATCGAGCGGGTCATCTGCACCGGCTCCGCCTCCCGGGCGAAGAAGAAGGCCGCGGCCGGACGGGTCGCTGGATCGGCGCCGTCGGCGGCGAGGCAGTCACCCAAGACCTGATCGAGGGGGCGATCGGCCGCCAAGGCCGTCATGAGAAACTCGCGCCATGCCAACGCCATGTCGGCAGCCGGAGCCTTTCGCTCCAGAAGCATGCCGTCGAGGAGGAGGGCGAAATGCCGGGCATGGGCCGGCGCGGCGAGGAGCTCATCGATCAGGCGGGCACGCTTGTCGGGGCTCGGGTCGGCGAGAAACGTGCGGACACGGTCGACCGGGGGGATCGCGCCGCCGAGGTCGATCGAGACGCGGCGAAGAAAATCGGCATCGGAGCAGATCGGGGCCGACGGGCCGACGGCGTTCGCTTCGACGATCGCGTCGATGGCCGCTTCGAGGGGCATAGCCGCGCCATCCTCGGACCTGGCTGCAGGCCCGAAGGAGGCAAGAAGCGCGACGGCGAGGAGCGCCATGCGCTTGATCGACCGGGGCCCGAGGAGCCACCCATCGATCGCATCAAACTCCGCGTCGACTGTCGACATGCGAGTCTCCTCGGCCCCCCCAGCGCCCACCGTGACGGGCCCGTGAACCACGAATGATACCTCCCCCCGGCGTAGGCGAACCATCCCGGCTCGGCTTCGAGGGCCTTGCGATGACGCGCAAAGCCTTTTCATCAAAAGACTTCGATTGCGGCTGTGACGGGTGATTGAAACGGCTGCCCGGGGCAATTCACGGCCTGCTATCGCCCTGCGGTAGGCTGGTGGCAGAGTCTATTTCGGGGGAAAGCCCCCTGGTTCGAGGAGCCTGCCATGTCACGCCTTGGTTTGCCGTTGGTTGCCGGGCTCTTGTTCCTGACGCTTCTGCTCACGCTGTCGGCTGCTGCCGATCAGCCGCCGCCGCCGCCACGGATCGGCGAGTCCGGGCCGCGCACCGGCACGACCAATCGCTTTGGGTCGGGGACGCTCACCCGCCGCTCGGATGGCTCGAGCGCCCAGACTCGCCCCTTCGGCTCCGGCTCGATCACCACCGAGCGTCGTCCCGACGGCAAGACCGTGACGGGGAACACGCAGAAGTTCGGCAGCGGCACGATCACGCGCTGGTCGGATGGCACGCAGACGCGCACCCGCCCGTTCGGCTCCGGCTCGATCACCGAGGAGCGTGGCCGGGACGGGAAGACGACCACCGGGAACACGCAGAAGTTCGGCTCCGGCACGATCACTCGCCGCTCCGATGGCTCGTCGAGCCGCACGCAGCCCTTCGGCAACGGCTCGATCGAGCGCGATCAGCCGGGGCGGAAGGGCTCCTCACGCCGCCCATGACGGGCGCTTCCCTGCCGCCCCTCAAGGGAGCCGCCGCCCCTCCGCCTCGAGGGCGGTGAGGATGAAGCGGATTGCATCGGGGGCGACGGAATCGTAGTAGGCCGGGCCGTGGCCGCCGGCGTGGAGATCGAGGATCGCGGTGTGCGGGATGCCGAGGGCGACGAGCTTGCCGTGAAGGCGGTCGGCCCCGTCATGCCACTGCCAGTCTTCGGGGTCGCTGGCAAACCACTGGTGGCGCGGCCAATTGAGCGGGTGGACATGGAGGATCGCCGTGTCCTGCCGGGCCCGTTCGACGTCGCCGTAGATCTCGTAAAGGTTGGCGAACAGGTCGCCGTCGGGGATCTTGTGGAGATCGCGAAGCGCGGTGTGGTAGTCGATCGCCGGGGCGATCGCGGCGGCGACAGGGAACACGGTCGGATGGCGGTAGGAGAGCCGCAGGGCCCCCTGGCCCCCCATGCTCGTCCCCACCAGGCCGATCTGCGGTGGCTTGACGCCGAAGCGGCGCTCGACCTCGGCCACCACCGCTCCGACGACAAACCGTTCCGGCGTGACGTGCGGGTCAAACTCGGGGATGATCCGGTCGAGCCACCACGACCGGCCCGTACGCGGCGCCAGGGCGCGGAGCCCGGCGGTCTCGATCGCCTCGCGGAGCCCGGTCGACTGTTGCAGCGTGCGCTCGCGAACACCATGGAGATAGATCATGGCGATCCCCGGCGCGGCCCCCGGCGGATCGAAGCATTCGCACCGATGGCCGGCGATGTCGATCATCGACCAGTGGGGATCGCTGTCGGTGGTGGGCATGCGTGTGACGGTCGGGGATGGGCGAGCGGCTGAACTGCCGTTGTATGCAAACGGCGGCGTCGGTGCGAATGGCAGCGCGATCCTCGAAGCGGAGCATTCCAGCCCCGGCTGCCAGTCGGCAGGCTCGCGCCGGCTCCCTGGCAGCGGGGGCCGCGCGGCGCTTTTTCCGGGGGATGGCTAGAATCACCGGCGGTTTTTCCCCAGGCTTGCCGGTGCGTCCTTCATGCGTGTCCTTCTTTCCGCTGCCGATCTCGCCGCTGGTATCGATCGGCTCGCCGCCGAGGTCCGCCGCGAGGCCGGCGCGACCCCGCTGGTGGTCGTTGGCGTGCTCACCGGGAGCATCGTGATCGTCGCCGACCTCATCCGCCGTCTCGACGGCCCCGTCCGCGTGAGCATGGCTTGGGCGAGCAGCTATCGCGGCACAGCCACCGAGCCAGGCACGCTCCGCCTCCATCTCGACCTCCTCCCCGACCTCACCGGCCAGGATGTGCTCGTCGTCGACGACATCTTCGACACCGGGCGGACGATGGAAGCGATCGTTGCGGCGCTGAAGGAGCGGGGAGCGGCCAGCGTCCGGTCGCTCGTCCTCCTCCGCAAACAGGGCCGGGCGGAGGTGGCGATCGAGCCCGACTTCGTCGGCTTCGAGATCCCCGACGTGTTCGTCGTCGGCTACGGGCTCGATTTCGACGGCACGCTTCGGCAGCTCGACCACGTCGCCGCCCTCGACGAGGCCGACATCGCCGCGGTCCGTGCTTCCAAGCCCCCTCTCGGCGTGCCATGACCAAGCCCGGCCGCAGACCGCTCCTCTTTCTCACGCGCGGGCTCGACCCCGTTGGCACCGGCCGTCAGGTCGAACTTGCCGCCGAGGCTTGTCGCGCCGCGGGGCACGACGTGCAGATCGCCGTCACCGCCGGAGCCGGCAGCTGTCCAGGCCGCCTCGCCCGGGCCGGGTTTGTCATCCACACGCTCTCGCGCCGACCGCGGCCGGGGGTTACGGCGGCCGTCGAACTGGCTCGGCTGATCGGGGCGATCCGCCCCGGTGCGATCGTTGCCTGGGGAAGGCGGCAGGTGACGATTGCCGCCGCCGCCCGTCGGGTTGCCGCTGGTCCGGCGGTCGTCGCCGTCGTCGGTATCGCCCCCCGGGCCGGGCTCGAAACTTGGGGCCTGCGACAGGCCGACCGGGTCGTCGCGACGACGGCCGGCGTGGCGGGGGCCTGCCGTCTGGCGGGCGTGATGGACACGGCGATCGACCTCGTGCCTCCGGGGATCGAACCGGTCGCCGGGAGTGGACTGTCGCGCGGTCAGGTGGCGGCCCGCCTCGGGCTCCGCCCCGACACGGTGTGGACGCTCTGTGTCGCCCCACTCGATCCGTCGACCCACGTCGATCGGCTCCTGTGGGCCATCGACCAACTCGGTGTCGTTCACAAGGGGCTCGAGCATGTGGTCGTCGGCGCCGGCCCCCACCTCGCCCGAATGCAGCGGCGCGCCCGGCTCCAGCATTGCGCCGAGCGACTGTTCGTCTTCCCGTGGGTCGACTGTCTTCCCGATCTCCTCCCCCGCGTCCGCCTCGTCTGGCAGCCGGGGGAGGTGGCAGGCGCCGGCTGTCTCCTCGACGGGATGGCCCACGGTGTCGCCGCGGTGGCGGTTGAGAGCGACGCGGCAGCCGCCCTCGTGGCCGATGATCAAAGCGGAAGGATCGTGGCAGCCGATCCGATCAGCGAGTTTCCGCGACGGGCGCTCGGCATCATCGAGGATGATTCCCTCGCGGCCCGCTACGGATCGGCGGCCCGGGCCCGGGCGGTGGCCGAGTTCCCGGTCGCCCGCTCGACCGCGGCACTGCTTGCCTCGATCGAGCGGGCGTTGGCCGGGAACGGGGCCCTTGGCTGACGACGGATGCCGTCAGCCTCGCCAGAGGCCCCATCTCACACATCGCTCAGGCGTCGAACGCGGCGAAGATCTTCGAGAACTCAAACGCGCTCTGAATGATCCCGGAGTCGGTCGCCGCGGCTTGGCCGGTGAACCTGGTGCCGGTGACATCCCTGTTGATCGACCAGAAGCCGAGCATCCCGATCTTCCGCTGCTGGGCGAACGCGACCACCTCCCGGGCCTCCGTCTGGTCGAAGACCTCGGTGGTGTCGTCGTTGACGCCGATCATCGGCGTGATCCCGATCATGCTCCAGAGTTGGGTGTCGGTCTTCGTCGCACCATACACCCCCTGCATCTGCGCGAAGGTCGAGGCCGCGGCCTGGATCGCGTAGTCGCCCATCTTCCCCTGCGGGCTGGGCGCGGCCCACGACCCGTAGTCCATCGCCATCACGTTCACACCGGCAAGCACGACGCCGCTTGTCACTGCAGACTTGAGCACGGCAACGCCATCGGCGGTCAATCCCTGCGGCAGCACCGGGAGCGTCACCCAGACGTCGACCGAGCGACCGACGGCCGCCAGATCCTTCTGCATCGCCGCCACGGCCTGCCACCGTCGATTGATGCTCGCTGGATCGGCCACCGCCGCTCCCTCGATGTCAAAGTCGATCCGTCGCAGACCGTAGGCATCGACCACCGAACGGTAGGCGTTCTTGAGCGCCGTCACATCGGTGAGCTTCTGGGCCAGTTCGATCCCTGCCGCACCGCCGAACGACACCGAGACATCACCCCCTGCCTGACGGACGCCGACGATGGCGCTACGGAGCTTGGTCTCGTAGTCGCCACCGCTGTTCACGCCGTACTCGGCATACCCGCCCCACGCTGGCTTCCCGGCGGGATCGGCCGTGATGAAGGCGAGGGTGTAGTGGCGGGTCGAAGCGGCCGACACGAGCCCCGCCAGGTCGACCATCGGATAGAGCGTCATGTCGACATACGGCGCCGAGGCATGGGTGCCCCAGACCGTGGCAGCCGCTGGCGTCAGCGGGGCCGGCGGCGTGGCGGTCGTGCCGCCGGTGGTTGTTCCCCCGGTGGTGGTGCCGCCAGTGGTCGTGCCCGTGCCACCTCCGGCGGAGGTCGAGCCCCCTGATGTCGTGCTCCCCGTGCCTGCCGTCGCCGCCGTCACGGTGCCGGTGAGGCTGACGAGCGTGACTTTCGCCGCGGCGCCGCCGGGAGTGCCCCCGAAGCCGATGGTCGCCTGAGTCCCGGTCGGGATGCTGTCGTTCCAGGCCGCCGGTTTGACAACATAGCGATTGCCGACATGGCTCTCGATCGAGCCGTTCCAGATCGAGCCGATCTGGCCGGCGAAATCGAACGTCGCCCGCCAGTTGGTGAGCGTGCCGGCCGACGTGTTCGTGATCTTCACCTCACCGTTGAAGCCACTCCCCCAGTCGGTTGTCACGGCGAAGGCGAGCGTTCCGACGCTGCCGGTCGTGGTCGTTGTGCCGGTTGTTGTGCCGGTTGTTGTGCCGGTTGTTGTGCCGGTTGTTGTGCCGGTCGTTGTGCCGGTCGTTGTGCCGG
>Ga0208249_1000184_pt1 | contig 20035 bp, 27 predicted proteins | sample CryBogmetaGMA1M_FD_184546 | JGI IMG/M metagenome (GOLD analysis project Ga0208249, IMG submission 184546) | Freshwater microbial communities from Crystal Bog, Wisconsin, USA - MA1M (SPAdes) | ecosystem: Environmental > Aquatic > Freshwater > Lake | place: Crystal Bog, Wisconsin, USA | collected...
AATTGAGGCATCGCCGTTGTGGAAAATTATAAAGAAGGATCTAACTTTAAGAAATGGGTATCTTATAGCAGAAAGAAATGGCTGAGAACACATGTATTATCGTGAGTTCACGTGGTATTCTCAAATCATGCACCTATTATGATCCGCATCCGAGATCATCAACTACTTTTATTGGGTTTATGCCACCGGATACTGCGAATGCTATCATTTATCTATGTGCAAATACAGTCGAGACGTTTGTAACAAATATTCTTCCGACTCGCAGCAAACCATTTATTCTTGTCTCGGGCGACTCTGATCATATTATCCCTCAATCAGTTTCTACAGCCACTGAACTACTGGAAAACCCTCTGCTTATTGCATGGTTTGCTCAGAACTGTATGGGAGGTCATCCAAAGCTTCATAGAATTCCAATCGGTCTTGACTATCATACGTTATGTGAAAAAAGAGGTCATGAGTGGGGTCCCCAGGCATCACCTGCCGAACAAGAATCCGAACTCCTGGGAATATCTAGAAGTTCATTGCCGTTTTGGAAGAGAATTCACAAATGCTACGGAACCTTTCATTTCAATTGGTATGCATCTGAAGAACGAACTCGGGCAAGAGACTTGATTGATCCAACTGTGATTGATCATCAACCGTCAAAAATGCCACGTAAGGATGTTTGGATGATGATGACTCAGTATACATTTATACCATCGCCTCCAGGTGCAGGACCTGATTGTCACCGAACATGGGAGGCTCTTGTATTGGGTTGTATTCCGATCGTGAAGTCATCAGGACTTGACCCATTGTTTGATGGACTACCAGTTTGGATTGTCCAAGACTGGACAGACATAACGAATGACTCGATGAAAGAAACAATTGAGAAGTTCAAGAATTTCACGTTCAATCCTAGATTATTACACTTACAAACATGGATGAATAAAATCACAAGATTGATTCAATGAATGATAAATCAATTTGTATTGTTGGTTGTTGTATGAATGTTGAAAAGTATCTTCCCGAAGTTTTGGCTAATCTTGAAACAATAGAACCCTGGTGGAAAGAGTCTAAAGTCGTGATTTTTGAGAATGATTCAACCGATGATACAAACAAGATCATTCGTGCATGGGCTAATAAGAAGCCAGGACAGCGGACAATTGTTACAGAATACAACCTAAACGAAAGAATAGTAGATCGCGTTGAAAGACTAGCGTATATTCGTAATCGTCTACTTGACTATGTACCTAATTCGTTTGACTACTTCATGATGATTGATTTGGATGATGTGTTCACAACACCTGTATCCAAAGAGTCATTTGATTCATGTTTTGCACTTGATAACTGGGATGTAATGACTGCAGTTGGCTACGGTAATAAATACTATGATATTTGGCCTCTTCGAATTCCAGGCATTATTGAGTTTGACTGTTGGAGAGAATACTATAAATTATGGAGATCAGGGAAGTATAGTCAACAAGAAGCTACTACAGAAGCGATTGAGAAGTTCAAGGACTTGGTACCCACGTTTACACAACCAGTTGTTGTATATTCCGCGTTCAATACTGCAATGTTAGCTAAGGTTTCAACATTGCATAGATGTTGTAAATACAACAGTCATGACGGAAGCCAGATGATCTGCGAACATGTCCCTTTCCAAAACTGCCTCCGTTCTCACGGAGCTAGAATCGTCCTGAATCCAAATTTTCGTTTGTGACAAAGTACAAATGTCGTTGACGTTCTATATCATTTTTCATAAGGACCTCTTTCCTAAGAACACTGAGGTTTTTACAAATAGTGAAATCAAGACTATCTTTACTTGGGTTGGAGTCAATCAGGATATTCAAAAAATCATACCTTGGCAGATGAGGGGATACCCGATTATCTACGAATACAAGATGCGGTTCCATAATCCATCATTTCAAAAGAATAACTTTTACCAAAACAGCGTTTTCTTTCACTTATACCGAAACCAGTCCTATCTGAACTCCAAATTTGTAGGATTTGGTCAGTACGATATGAAGTTTGAGAGGTCAAGTATACCTACTTTGATTGACGATCATGTGTATGGATATTTTCCATATGAGAATGAAGCCATTTGGAACCTTTTTCCACGGGACTTTTGGCAAGAGACATTCTTGGATGAATACAACCGATACTACAAGACATCTCATACATTTGAAGATCTCTCCAAGTATCCCTTCTTTTTGTATCACACATTCATTATTCCTACGAGTTTCTTTCTTCACATAATGCCGTTTGTTGAACATGCTTCAACAACTCTGCTTGCAAAGCTTCCTACCACTCGGCATATTGCGGGATCATTAGAGCGAGTATTTGCATTATGTATTGCGAGTGGTCTTGTCGAAGGCAAACTAAAGGGTCATAGAACCCTTAGTATTTCCCATGTAGCAGAACAACATACAGACGACCCTCTACGTGGTATTGTAAGAGGACGGTATTCTCATACATAGGTTAGATTCTATAACCTGTAAAATACCGATCGGGGGTAGCTTCGGAATCAATCAATAAAACCCTAGGGGCACGTTCTATCTTAAGTTCGCGAGCAATGAGTTCTGCACATGTTTGATCATGACGATGTCCCCAACATCTAGGGTCTTTGCTCTCAGTTCTATCTTTGTTATGTCCATTTCCTTTGAATAACCCCTTGTCTGCACATTCTTTCCATCTATACATGAACGTCTTTGTGATCGGATGCCTGAAATCAAACGCCATAACGCATGCGTATATAGTTGTTCCTAACTCCATAACATCGTCCCGTTTTACACCAAATGCTTCAAGAGCACGGTCATTTGCGAAGGCTCCTAGCCGATGACCGTCTTCCTGTAAGTATACACCTCGCTTTTCAATTTCAGGAATCCAGCTTTCTATTCGGCGTAAGAGCTTTGTGGCGCTGTCACACCAAATTACAATGTCATACCCTTTCATGTACACTGCACGAATTGCATGTAGTTTAAACTCATAGGGTGAATCATCGTGATTGGGGCTACCAATACTCTCAAATGTATTAAATACAAAGATTTCATATCCAAACCGTCTTACGGAGAAGGCCAGTCTTTTAGCTTGATTCTCATAGATTCCGTTTGCAAAGCATGCAAATGCGAGTCTAGTCATTATTTCTAGCAACTAGATAAATGAAGGCTATTGGATCTCGCGCTCAGGTTATGCACGGAACGGCTGACCACACAACAGGCGGACTGAAGAAGGGTGACCTCAAGATGAACAAGTGGGGACGCATAGTCTCGCGTAAGAAGTCAGCTCGCATGTCCCACGGAAAAACCCGCCGTAACAAGTAATGCGGATACTCTCCTTAGTAAGTGCTGCGATATGGGTGGACTTTATTGTGATGGTCATTGCAAAGATTCTCCCAGGTCAGCACTTGTGGTTTCTGCCTCCAACACATGCGCTGAATATGTGGTATGATCAGTTCGGTGTTGCAGCAGTTGCCGCTGATGTTCTTAGTTTGATTCTTGGTGTGATGGTGGCCATGTTTCTCTTTCCAGGAGCTGTTGGTCTTCAACTTGTGGCTGTTTCAGTCTTTGTTCAGCTATTACATGACATCTTCTTCTACTTTGTTGTAATTCGTGGACTACCAGCTGGACATAATGCCATGATTGATGTATTCAAGACCTACGCAAACGAGGGCGGATGGACAATCCTTCTAGCCGATGCTCTGATGATGACATCGGTTGTCGTGATCGCAGAGATTTCCGAACTAATGTTTACTACACGATGGACCGCATTCAAGGCTTTACTTGGAGCCTATGCGTTGATTTATATTACCTATACTAAGTAATGAGCGGTGGATTATTTGGAACACACCTTACACTTAACCCAAAGTGTCTAGTGTTTTCCCTTTTTGTTTTGATTGTCTACTGGATGCCTCACTTCAAGGCTTGGGAGCACCGGACTCTGATGGCGTTTATGCTTGCATGTGTCGCATATGTTCTGCTCGCATGGTATGACATGATCTATGATTGTAAGGATCGCCTGAAGCCAACTGCACTTGGTTGGATGTGGGGCTGGGCTAAGCCTCCGGAATACATGAAAGCGTTCATGGAACTTCCTGAAAAGGAACAGAAGATTGTTCGCACCATTGATATTGTTGTTCTGATTGGCGTAGTGGTTTTGCTTATCCTTCCTTTTCTCGCGAAGAAGTAATGAAGGATTTCGTTGACATCTTTATCAAGTCTGTGAATTGGCAGGTTGGGAAGTTTGACATGCTACCGATTGTATTTGGTATCGTGATGGCACTGATTGACATCAGTATGATGGGAACCCTGAAACTAGTGGACCAGGGAAAGATGCTCTATACAGTTGGATTCCCGATTGCTACTCTTTTGTATGCGTTTGAACCGTACGTCTTCCTGAAAGCGATGACCCATTCCAACATGGTTGTGACGAACTTAATTTGGAATCTAGCCTCGAACATCCTGGTGACATTGGCTGGAGTGTTCTTCTTTGGTGAGAGCATCAAGGGTCTCAAGTGGCTAGCCATTGGATTGAGTCTCTTCTCTCTAGCTATCTTTGCTTATACTGACTGAGGCCTGCGTAGAAGAACTTAGACGCCGAGCCTCATGGATACATAAATGGACGACATCGTGGTGGCAAAGACTGTTCAAATTTCGGCGATTCGCACTCTCGCCGAGGGTCTGAAGTCTATGCTGGTGGAGATGAGCCTTGTTTTTGATAAGGATGGCATTCGCATGATCGCGATGGACAACACCCGCACTGTGCTGACCCATATGAGGCTCTATGCTTCCAAGTTTGAGCAATACGAGTACAATCACTCGGCTCCTAAGCTCGATGTTGGTCTGAATACCGACCACTTTTACCGCATTGTCAAGACTGTGACTAATGAGGACACAATTACGTTCTCTGTTTCGCGTGCAGAGTCCAATCACCTGACGATTACTCTTGAGAATGGTGAGAAGAAGCGCCGTACTCGTTACCGCCTCAATCTGCTTGACCGTGACGATTCAGACATCAATATGCCCGAGACAGAGTTCTCTGCTCGTATCACAATGCCATCGCTGGATTTCCAAAAGATCTGTCGTGACATGACTCTGCTCTCTGCAAAGACGGTGGACATCAAGAACGTTGGGAATACTCTTACGTTTACCTGCAAGGGCCCATTCGCAAGTCAAACAGTGACAATGGGTGACACTGCGTCTGAGCTTTCCATCGCGAAGAAGGAGACAGAGGAGATTGTCAGTGGAACGTTTTCTCTGCCCCACCTTGTGCTCTTTACCAAGTGTACGAACCTGTCTAACAATCTTGAGGTTCACATGAAGAATGACTGGTTTATCATGATCCGCTATGTCATCGCTAACCTTGGTGACATTAAGCTGTGTCTGATGCCGTGTTCTACATAATAAACTATTCTGTCAACAACATAATGACTCGTCGGTCTAAGACTTTCCGCCGTCAACGAGCTGGTGCCGTAACGATACCAGCCGATCCGGTGGAAGCAGCACAATTTTTCAAGAATTATGCTGAACAAGCGATCAACGCACACACTTTGCCTCCACCAACAATCTTGAATCCTGAGAGCAAGTTTGTTGTTGTTACCTACTGGTGGGGCCGGGGAGTCGTTAACGTAAATACAGGGCGTCCATGCGCTGAAGATATCAAACAGAGGATTCGCGATGATCTCGAGTCTGATTTCATTGAATATAGCCCATCCTATCAGGAACTCAGCGCTGAATGGGTTCGTCTTAAGAAACTTGTTACTGGAGCCGATGGACAAGCACCGGATCTAAGCCCCCCTACACTGGCTGCTTGGAGGTCTATCAAGAAGAAGCGAGAGGACAACATCGTGTATTGGGACCAAGATCCTGACTTTGTAAACCTCGCAAACAACAGGTTGAAGCCCGCGTATTTCCGAGAACCCAGTGCCATAACGCCAATTACCATGGAGAGAATGATTGACGGATGGGTTCAGATGTGCAGAGATTTGAAGCTTAACTTCCTCGTCCAAGAATACGACGAGTTTCACAGACGCAATGGTCCTCTCTACCAAGCAGCGATTAATGCCAAGCCTATATTCATCAAGAAAGCGCTAGAAGCCTGTGGCGGTCGTGCGGTTGTCTACATTGACGGTGACATGTTCTTCCGCAAGTATCCTGTTATCTTCGATACTCCAAATGTAGACTTCATGTGTCAAGGATGGAACTGCGATCCGCGCACATCGCCAAAGGTGAAGAAGAATGATGTATGCTTTGACCCATACATTCTTGAAACATCCGGTGGAATCATGTACTATGCACCTACACCTTCTTCTAGGGCTCTGCTTGATATGTGGTGGACTGAGACAACAAAGCCCGAAGTTCTTGGAAAGGCCGACGACCGTGTTCTTTCTCAGGTGTTTACTCGTGACCGATGGGTTCTTCGTACCAACATAATTCAGCTTCCACTTGAGTACCTGTGGCTGACCGATAAGTATACCTATTTCAATCCTGCAGGTGATGTTGGAAATCGCAAAGACTGTATTGTTGAGCATCCTGCATGCCTGACTGCAGAAGAAGCTGCTGCTGAACAGGGTGCATCATCTAATCGTCTTCCTCCCAGTTACAAAGAGGATGTTGAAAAAATGGTTATCTGTGGACGGTTAGGGGGTGTGTTTTACGAATATATCTTCTTTCCCGACGTCAGGATGACTTCTGCGTTCTTCCCCTATTTAGAGTACATGAAACGGGCGAAGAACAATGTGGGTGATCCAATGTTTGCTGTTGTTGGATTCAATGACAAGTACGGACCAACCTACAACAAGATCGCTGAAGCAAACTTGAAGACACTTGAAACGATGGCTATTGCTGTTTCACAGACACCTGGACAGACCGCGTCTCTTCCCCCCACTGCAACTATCCGTCAGATCATGTTTCATCTCAAAAAGGGCGTCAATGTAAAGATTGGCGAACCCGGAGAACCTGAGCCAGGAATTGAGTTTATTGCAACAAATACCGGTCAGCTTCAACCAGTTAATTATTTGGCAGATATGGTGATTGATGTCACACGACCTATGTTTATTTCAGCCTCTAATCCAGTTATTTACCATATGTTGGCCATGTGCACACAGCTCTCTGATATTAATATCCATCTCCGTCAGAGCTATATGTTCCTGTCACGTATTCGGTGGTCCATCAACATTCCTACACCGGTTACGGAAATGCCTGTTCCTGTCGCAGAGGTTCCTGCGACTCCTCCACCACAACCCGTTATTCCCAAGGTTCTCCATCAGATTTGGTTCGGATCGGATGTTCCTCATTGGAGGATCTATCTGTTCGAGCTGAACGAGATTATCTGCAAATCAAAGGGGTACAAGTACAAGTTGTGGAGGGAAGCTGACCGAACCGAAGAGAACTTCCCTGTAACCTACGCGCTTCAGCAAAGGTGTATTGAAATTGGAACACAAACAGACCAGTCTCGTTGGGCACAAGTTGCTGACTTGGCCCGTCTTGAAATTATCCACAAGGACGGTGGAATCTATATGGACTCTCTGTTTGAAACTAGCCCAGCATTCTTTGATGAAATTGACAGAATCGTATCGGAAGGAGGATTGTTCATTGGATGCAACGAGGACCCATGCGGTCTTGAATGCCGTTCGGAGAGCCATGGTCTATATTTGACAAACAGCTTCTTTGCTGCCAAGCCGGATAGCGAAGTCCTGACACGTCTTCTTGATCCCGCTACCTTATCTGCGATTGACTTGAACTCTGAGTTTATCAACCGAACAACAGGACCCTACTACCTGCGAAAGGGTATCGTCGATGCCCAAGCTGATCACGTTGTCTTGATTGACACATGGAAGATGTACCCATTTAACAAGCAGGCAACTCCGTACCGTCCGGAGACCCCCAACGTCTGCCTTAAGATAGCGCCTTCTAACACGGATCCCGGGTTTGTCAGAATTGCAAATACAGGCTCGTATCTCAAGATTGATTGTATCAAGTATTTGACTGACAATGCAGCGACTCTGACCAATATTCAGCAGCATGGCGTCCCTCTAGCGATCTACCACTCAGGATTAGGTGGCACCTGGTCCACGTAAAATGGAAGTATTTTTGCTATGTAACACAAGATATACCATGACGTACATCAAGCGGTTCAGGGAAACTGACTCAAAGGAGGTTAGGAGGGAAGCGAATATGTTGAGGGCTTCTGCGGAGCTTGGATTATCTCCGGCTGTTATTGATACAGACAACCGGACATATATTGAGATGGTAGATCTTGAGGAGATGTGTATTGCAGACAAGTATGGTGAGGACATTGAGAACGTCCCCGAGGAGATTCAGGAGGACATCTTCAGTATTCTGATGACCCTCTACAGGGTTGCGGGCATTGAGTACTGTGATGTTACGCCATACAACTTCATTGAAAAAGATGGGGTTGTCTACGTGATTGACTTTGGTCATGCAAGATATGTGAATGAGTATGAGCTGACGGATGAATATCTTATTGATGTCTTGTGTAGTGGAGTTTTAAGATGGAATGCAGAGTTCCGCTAATGAACAACGAAACAACCAATCTTGTCCTCGTATTTTCTATAACAACATTTCATGCATACATGATGTACTGTATTTATTTTTGGTTTGCTGAATGTCACTGTCTTTGATTACTTTGGGCGGGTGTTGTGAGCCTTGTAGACAATATCGTCTGCTAGCTTCATCTTGAGGGTAGGGTTGAACAGCTTCCTATCAGACACGTTTGTAGTTGTGTTCCAAACCTTGACAATGTGAAATTGTCCCTTTGGTGAAACAGTAACTCCAACGACTGCTTCGTTGTATTTGGTTAGAAACACGCTAGCCATGCAATGAACCATACAGTCCACGAACACTTCGTAGGTGTCCTTTCCATCAACCTTCTTGGACCATGCACCGCCCTTATCATTTTCAGGGGAATCCCAAAGAGGGCGGTATCCATCACGCATGAAGAAGAACATGCCTGATTCCCAAGCTTCCTTGGGGACAGCGTCAATGACTGACCAAAACTCTGCTGGCGTAGACATTGAGGCAATATTAGTGTAACTGGCTAGGGAATAATCGTTGTTGTTAGGGTCGTGATACCACAAAACCCAAGTATTTGGCATCTTTGTGGAGTCAGTCATTATTGTAGAGAGGGCGAGGTTTTGAAAGTGGTTTATTTCACTTCCGTTTTCTATAGAGGGCTCTTGCTTGAAGTGTAGAACCACGAATCGTATATGATTCTGCGATCTGAAAACGATCGTAACCATGTGCAAGTAGAACGAAATCGGGCATATTCACTCTAATTGATTCGTTCGTTTTCAGCTCTACACCGATTACTCTCATCGCGTCTTCGTATGTCTTGATCTTTTTCATCTGACTTTGACGGATCGTTTTTGGTCCAATTTCAATCACGCCAGGATCTGTACTACAACAAGCACCCATTGTAGAAAATGGAATCGTTCCATCTAAACAGAACAGATACACCTTTCACCATGGATGTCGCTACTCTCTATTCCCTTCGCCATGCGCCCCGCGATCCCCTCTCCCAGTTGATTCAAGACATTATTTCCCGCCTAAAGATTTCCTTCAAACCAGCCTATCGCCGTCCTCCTGTTAAGCATCGTGTTCAACCCGAGGACTGGCGAGCCAACGTTCTTGCAGATGTTCACCGTAAGGTTCGTGAGAAGGACGACCCCGACTACGATGAAGTTAATGCATTCATCAATAAACTAACCAAGCAAACCTACACAAAAATGATTGCCAGCATCCTTGAGAAGCTGGAGAAGCGTGACGCGATGTTCCGCCTTCGCGTGACGACACTGCTGTTTGACCGCGGAATCTGCCAAACATTCTACGCTTCACTGATGGCAGATGCATATGCGGATATCGCAAAGACCCACCCCGATGCTCTTCAGGACCTTCTGACACAAGTCGCGATGTTTGATACCCTCTATGCGACTTCAAATGTCACGATTGTTCCAGTTCATACTGACCCCGGATACAATGATGCCATCATTGCATGGACCAAGCAGAAGGAGAAGAAGCGCGCATTCGCAGTCTATGCCGCAGAGCTCCACTCACGCTCTCTTCTACCCGAGACAGTTATGGCTGTGTTTGTTCAAACTGTAGCCGATGACTTGATGGAGTCGGTTCGCCATCCCAAGTCTGCCCCTACTGAGGAGCATGTTGACGCCCTCGTTCGATTCATGTTCGCAGTGGCTGCGAAGGTCCCTGTAGCGAAGGAACGAGCCAAGCAGGTTCTTGGGATTCCAAAGGCAGAAACACCGTGTCTGAACATGAAGAGCCGGTTCAAGCTTGACGATTCTCTCAAGCTATAATAATGGCGGCAATACCGATGACGTGGGCAAGGCACCGGGCAATCAATGATCATGTTGATGCAGCTCAAGGTGGAGAGCTTGCTAATGCTGCAGCCGATATTCTAGAACTAGGTGATCCGTATCATGACCCTCAAATTTTTACAGGTCCGAATGGTCAGCCAGCAAAAGAACTTGTTGAAGATGCGATCGCCCATATGAACGATTGGGACCCAAGAGAGATTAAAAATAATTTATACGAAGCACTACGGCTTCTAGCTGCAAAGAAGCTAGAAGCTGTCCCCGAGGGCCCAGTTGGACGGCAGGGCGGCAAGAAACGTCGCACCCGCGGTAGGAAGTCTCGTCGTAAGACCTTGCGAAAGAGAAAATGAGCCAAGTCCCCACTGCTACAGTTATGGCACAGGCCGCCAAGCTTGCGATTGAGCAGGACCGCCCCATCTACCTCGACTACTACAACGACAGTATTGAGAAGAAGTGCTGCATCGGTGTTCAGGACACGACGAAGTTCCTCGTCAAGTCTGACACGGAGTACACGTCGGCGATCGAGAGCATCCTCCGCATCAAGGAGGAGAACGTCTTCATCATCATGACGGAGAACAGTCTCTATGTCGTCTCGTCTGCGATCCCGGTGAAGAAGATTGTTTCATCTACAGAGAACAGTGGAAAGCAGGAGTAATGGATTTCCCCCCTCCCCACCAAATTTTATATGAACGAATGAATGATCGTGAAACAAAGCGAGTATGGGAAGAGTATAAGGCTCTTCATAAGCATCATTGTGAATTTGAAGAGATAGATGCCGCAGTGACAAATTCAATGGATGATTTTGCCAAATGGTTTGGACAATGGGTCCTGTTTGCTCCTAAAGCGAACGTTCGGATTCGTGTTCTCCTAGTATGGCATGCTCATTTTTTGAGTCTTGCGTGCCAACAGATGTTACGAAGGTCGCTGGAACAAAGATCATTTCGCTGCCGTGTTTGGTTTCATATTGAGGAACCTACGCTTCAGTCTGCCATTGTCAGCCGCTGCATTATTAAGACAATTCCAGCCTATCTTCATCTTCCGGTCATAGTTGGGAAACTGAACACGAAAATATGGACTGACCCGCGGTCATATGAAATGGAATTAGAAGCAGCAAACAAGTAGAAGGTATGCGCGTGTTTACTGACGGTTCTTGCCCCAACAATGGAAAGCCTGGTGCGAAGGCAGGTTATGCAGTTTGGTTTCCCGAACATCCTGAATGGTCAAGCTCTCATCGTGTTCCGGAGAATGAGGAACAGACAAACAACCGCGGTGAGCTCTCTGCGATTCTTCTTGCTGTGACAACACTTGAAGACAAGGGTCAGCTCGATTGCGACTTGGTTATCTATTCTGACTCTAGGTATTGCATTGACTGCCTGACCACATGGATCACAGGCTGGGTCAACCGAGGATGGAAGACATCTGAAGGAAAGGATGTTCAGCATCAGGACCTAATCAAGGGAATTGCTGGAAAGCTGTCCAAGTTTAAGAGCCATCGTTTCGTCCATGTGAAGGCACATACTGGCGGAACCGATGAGCTTTCAAAGCATAATGCTACGGTTGACCGTATGGCAAACGAGGCCGTAACCGGAGTGAAGAATGTCACGCTACCCGTCGCAACTGAGATGTTTGACGGATGTCCCTTAAAGGTCATGGGAGGACCGGTTCAGCAGAAGACGATCATGGATTGGATTCGCAAGAATATTGAAGACTTAGACAGGGATGTGATTGACAAACACCTGTACAAGGCTTTTACTGAATTGTGTAAGGCGAGGGATGTAACATTGACTAGGAGGGTTATTTCAAAGATTCCGGTGATTAGCGCAGAACGAAGCCTACTTGTGGAAACGACGGGTCTTACGTCTGAGCCTGCGGATCTTCCTTGAGCGTCCAGCACGCTTGATTGGTTGAACACCCGTAAAGTTGCGAATAACGTCTGCCGGTCCACCGGGTCCTCCATATTGACCAGTCTTGGTTTCGTATACATCACGAATCGCTTGGTCTGTCGCCTTTTTAGATATTGCACCGCACATGATAACATTATTAATAATATTTCTGACAAAGGCCTCTCGTCTTATATTAACTTGACGCAGCATAGCAACGTATTGGTCGTTATCTGCGGGCATATCGTCAATTGCTGGGTAAAAATAAAAAACAATAAACTCTCTAGAGGGATGACTGTAAACTGTCTGAAAAAGTAGTTCAGGCCAAGGGCCCCTACGGTATGGGGGCTGGCCATACCCACCGTTACGTTTCGTCATACCGTCGTTATGCGGTGTCTTTGCAACTTCTTCCAAAAAGCACTTCTCGTATTCGGGTTTTAGATACCCGTCCGGGGCAATTAGTTGCGGTGTAAAAACTCTAAGAGATTGTTGCGACCGTTCCCATTCAGTTTCAAAGTTACTCATTATTTATAGGAACTACTTTCTACGCGTTGACTGGCGACGGCCCGCATGAGGGTCTATTTCCTCCACTGTAGGCGGAGTAAATGGATTGGCTGCCATTATAAAGCGTTTAGAAAAGACCTACTCTATAGATATAGAATGAGCGTTGTGTATCACTTTTGGTCCCCTACTTGCGGTCCGTGTAAGACAATCAAGCCAGCAGTTGAGGATATGAAGGAGGAGTTTTCCGATGTATCATGGGTGTCTGTGAACACGCATGATGATCCGAATGGTCTTGCACGTAGGTTTGGCGTGTCTGTTGTGCCTACAATGGTTGTTACTAAGAATGATATGGAGGTTGGTCGTCATTCGGGTACAAATATGATTATTTACTATACTCTGATTCGGAAGGCCCGTGCTTAGCGATTGCTGTTAGACATAGTGGGAGCAGGCGTTGACGATGAGCCAGCAGGGCATGATTGCGCAGAAGCAGGTGTAGTTGAACTTAAATCTTGAAGATTAGGATCGTTTGTTGTGTTTGCACCTAATCCGCCTCCACCGGCTCCAGCGCCGGCTCCAGCACCGGCTCCTCCACCAATTCCACCCATACCGCCCTTTCCACCAAGAACGGAAGACGGCAGACGCTGAGGTGCTGTCGCATTAACGATACCAAACGCTCCGCCCCCGAAGAGGAAACCCTCTGCGAGTGCAGTAAGCGGTGGCCAGTACCCTGCTTGGCATGATGTAATGTAAGCCTGTGCTCCATATACCACAATGAATGCGACAATTGAAGTAGCGGCTTCACTTGTCGAACGGTTCACAAGAAGATCAAGCATGTAGTATGCAAAGATCGTGGCAGTCACAACAAGAGTCTGAGGAGCATACTGACTGGCCATACCCTCAAATCCCTGGATCGTGCATCCACCGTAGTTATTGATAGCTCCACCGGCTTGGCCAGTCTGTGCAGGCTCTTTCATACCCGGAGTAGCTCCAGTTGTAGACGTTCCTGAGAACATGGGTGTAATCACTGTTGCGGGTACGGCAGTTGTTCCGAACCACTTCATCACCATGGATATAACCTCAACTACAAGTGTGTTGAGTCCAGTCCAAAGATAGCTCATGAGTTTGCTAGCAGGCATTGCAAGAATACCAACGAGACTCGGAATAGAATACACACCCTTCATCGTGAAAATATCCGCAAAGACTCCGAACAGAATCAGAATGTGTGGGATATACGTGATGGTGTCTCCGAATAACGAATTCTTCGGTCCTCCTGGAAGAGTAGGTCTATTTCCACCCTTCAGATAAATTGTAAGCACAACTGACAGTATGCATGTCAGAATTGCTAGGATTAGGGCTCCCCACCACGGAACATCAGTTGAAGCCATCTTGTTTCTTTACGATACTTGTTTTGTTGGATAACAACAATGGGTGCTTGGTGGGATTTCTTCGGTGGATGGTTTAATCCATACAACGGATGTCCTGAAAATCGTTACATTGTAACCACAGATCCCAAACCAAACGACGGAGATATAACTGCCGGAGTCAAAGTCTCTAGTGCAACTGCATGTTCTAAGTGTGACATGAAGGTAGACGGAAATCTGTCTTCATCTACAGCAGAATTGCGTTCATCTGCGTGGGCAGGGGCTCCTGGTAAAGCTGAAACGTACTCAATGGAGACAAAAGCCTATCTACTCCCGTCTTTGCCGTTTAGTGTTACGTTCAATGGAGTCGCAGAATCATATCCAATCATTGAAATTTACCGCCCATCACCCGTTCGTATTGAAAACATCCAACATGATGCAGTGATTCAAATCGGTAATTTTTTTAACAACAAAGTGATCATTCTCGTTCCAGTCATTTCAGCTAACATGATTCAGGGAGGATCTTCATTTGTTGGTGCATTTGCAAGTCATATCGCAAATGTTATAGCACAGCCTCAGGATGCCAGTGGAAACCCGTTACCAATGGATTTTCCTAATATACCGACCGGAAGTGATTGGACTCTTGATAAGATCGTGGATGCATCTGCGCCGTATTTCACTTGGACTAGTTCTCAATACCAACAGGGACTCATATCAGCTAACCGATGCGGTATGCGAATGGGATGGCAAGCAGTCCCCCCTGGCCAGCGAATCATTGTGATGCAGAATCCCATATCAATTGCGCCCGCCTACATGGCTCAGATTCAGCGCCTTCCTCCTACAAACCCGTCCTTCGCAATTCACGGAATTGGACCTGTGGCATACAAGGGCGCTCCTCCAAAGGACTGTGCTCCTCCCAAGTCAGCTCTCCCATCTGTCCCTAACATTCCTGACCCTATAAGCCAACTTCAGTCAAATGCAAAGAATCAAAACAATACATTGGAATTAGTTATTAAGATCGTTCTTGGTATCATAGGCAGTCTTGCAGTGGTTATTGGCGTTTACTTTGGTCTGAAGTTCGGAATGGGACCGGGTGGTAAGATTCTTGCAAAACTTGGAGAGTCACTTGGTCAGAAGATGGCACAAGCCGGAGCAGCCGCACGAGCTGGAATCGCAAATAGAGCGGGAGTCGGAAAATCGGGGCCATTTCCTCCAAAGAGGACAGATGATGAATCGCCTCTTCCAACAAGCGAAGATGCGAAGGCAGCAATGGCTGCTGCACCTGAACTGAACCCTGATTACAAGGAACCCAATGACGTATTTTATACCAATAACCCCATGTTCAAAAACAAGGTCTCAGATGATAAGAAGAAACTCCGCAGAACTACAGCCCGACGCAGCTTTGATGACTCACCGTTACCTGCAGATAACGACGGTGTGATACCCGCTCTTGCTGCTTCGAATCCTCCGGCATTGTCTCCTGAGGAAACTGAGCGCAGGAGGAAGGCCGAACAGTACCGTAAGAACAACCCTGCTGGAACTGGCTTATTTGACTTGGGCGATTCTACAAATACCCCGTCACCTCTGCCGGAGCCGAATGAGTCAATCACAGTTCCTACATTGCCTCCCCATCTGAGGCCAAGGAAGGGCCGTAACGGAACGATCAGGAGGCCTCTTCGCGAACTCCCACCCTTTGAGGATTCACCTCTTCCAACACAAAAGGACTTTGCAGCATTAGATCGCCCTCTTGTTGCACCTCCTACGTTGAGTCCTGAGGAACGCAAGGAGATGGATCTTCTTGATTCTGCACCTACACCACCACCCCCACCGCCTCCTGGAACACATGGCTTGTGGCGTAATGGTGTTTCACTTAGTAATCTTCGCAAGGAAGACGATGGACCCCTTCCTGCTGCGAATGAGCCAGTGGTTCCAACCCGTAGACCCATGACAATCAACCCTGATGCTGCGAGACTCAGACAGGCTGCCCTAGACACAGAACGACAGGATGATTCACCTCTACCATCTCCCAACGAGTCAAACAGGAGTTTGGCTTCCGTAGCAAGTGTCGCTAGCCGTCTTTCTAGAAGGGCATCTCGAGCAAGAGAAGCTGCTGCAGACTTTGACCTCGCAGTCGAACGAACTCCGACACGTCCCAAGACACCGGAGCCGGCATTGGCACCACCTCTTCCCGAAGGCAATGAGCTCGATAACCTGACCAGCAGCACCGGATTAGAACGATCGATTACACGAGCACGAGATATAAACCCCAACACAGGATTCACAAATTCACTTGGAGCAAAGTTTAGGACAGCTGATGCCTTTTCAAACAGCTTACAACGGGTGCGAGCACGTCAAGGAGAAAACGACCGAAGCATGACAGGACAGGAACTCGCATCCATTGGAGCACCCAAGCGTACTCGCGCAGAGAAACTGGCTCTTCGAAAGGAGGGCAAGAAGGCAGGACGTCGTAAGACTGGTCGAAGGAACATTTAAACAAAATGGAATCAAAGACTTCAAGAAACAAACATACACAATGGTTATTGCAACACTTGTGTCTGTTCAAGGAACCCTCAGTGAAGTCGCTATCCCCCCTAAGACCGCAAATGTCCTTGAGTGGCTTCGTAAGAAGCTCAAGCAGGCATCTCTTCAGTTTCAAGGGAAGCTTGTTCAAGAAGACAGTGCATTCGCAGTATTCGCGGTCCCGTCTGACGCAGAAGACGAAACAACCAATCAACACATCCTCCCTCCGCCGTTCAATGACGACGCCTTCTCGGGGACGATCGCAATCTTGAAATCAGCTAACGTCAATCCCGACGACTACGACCGTCATGCTGCAAATTATGTTGATTTACGCTCTGCAGAGTATGATGAGTTTTACAATTCATGTACATTCAAGGAGGATGAGAGTGAGAGCGAGTCCGTAGATCAAGAAGATGAAGATGTTGGTCAGACTGAACAGCCCGATGAAGATGAAGATGATAATGACGATGAAGATGATAACCGATCCCATGCACCTGTTCACACAATTGAGGCATCTAACGTATTTATTGACCATCCTATGCGAACATTGGTGCAGTCTAAGTTTGAAAATGAGGATATTGAACCAGCAATCCTGAATCGGTGTGTACACGATGCACAGAGGTGGTTGGTTGACATTGATTGGAAGAATCCCGTATTCCTCAACATGTATCGCAGTCGCGCAATTCAACTCTATCGGTACAAGCATCTTGCAGGAACTATGACAGCTACAGAGTTTGCTGATTCAACTGCAGTTGACCTGAATCCAAAGAGGTGGCGTGATATCATTGAAAAGACAATTGAGAGAGATAAGGCGATGTACTCCAAGCGGTCTACAGCTTCCATCTTCATGCACTGCTCTGCATGCAAGCGTAAGACAAAGTGCGACTACTATCAGATGCAGACAAGGTCGGCTGATGAGCCCATGACTACCTTCGTCACATGTCTTGAGTGTGATAAGCGTTGGAAGTTTTAATCGCATGAAACCATAATGAAGTTGGACGAACTCCTCCAAAAACATAATGTTCCTCTTCCTGCTGACTTCGCAGAGAGGATGGATGTCCTTATGAGCGGACTGAAGAGATCGCCAGGATATCTTGAAAAACTACAGTCATTCAAAAAGGCCCCACAACGTGGAGGTCTTTTTCCCGAGATCCCAATCAAAGTTGAGGTAGATGATACAGACTACCTTGGTCCTCAGTTGCGCTGGTTTTTGAATGTGGTTACAAGCCCATATGCACGTGGAATGCTTGAGGTAGTCTTTATGGTTGTCTTTTTCATCAGCTATCTTGAAAGAACTCCCGTTCTTGGAGGCATTCTTGGCGCTTCATTGGACGTTGTGCTAGCTGCTTCAAAGACTCTCATCAAGTCCGTGCAGAAAATGATCCCTCCTACACTTGGCCTTCTCCCGATTCCCTATTCCAGTTTGGTTGGCATGGTGATGGCATCTATCTTTGGCATGATTGTGTGGCCCATCATCGCACTCATTTGCTTTAGTCGCCAAGACTTTGCTGCTGCAATTGAGGCTTATTTGCGTATTATTCCTCAGCCTGTTGGCGATCTCTTGGCTGACAACTTCTTTGAAATCAATCGCATGGCCGGTCGCATGAATCAAAAGCGAATCAAGATCGTGAATGATATCACCACTGCATTTGCAGCTATCCGTGACAGTGCAACAGAGTTATCTGCAGAAGCAAAGAAGGGATTTGATACACTGATTGAGGAAACAAAGAAGGCAGCCAAGGCAGTTCCAGTTCCTACAATGCCCACCCAGTTACCCGTCGCAATCCCCAAGTCTATCCCCGGAATGCCTGAACCAACGCCTGCTCCACCTCCGTCACCTCAGCCCCTGCCTGAACCAACGCCTGCTCCACCTCCGTCACCTCAGCCCCTGCCTGAACCTGCTCCGCTCAAAGGAGGAGTTCTTCATCATTGGCCACAGGATCCCAAACTTATATGGGGAGAGAATCCAACTTTGGCCGAAGCAATGTCAGACAACCTGTCACTGCAGGAGACAATGTCCGGTGGCTCGTTCAGACATGGCTTACACCTACCACCTGTCAAAGTAAACAAATGGAAGCACCGCAAGAGCCGGAAGCGAACCAAATCCGTGAAACGCTCCGGAACTGGATCGCGATCGACGACCAAATCAGGACGCTCCAAACCCAAATCAAAGAACTAAGGGCACGCAAAAATGCCTTTGGTGGAAATATCCTTGAGTTCATGCAAGGCAACAACCTTGATAACTTTGTTCTTGATGGACCGGGTGGAAGCATCTCGCGATCTGTTCGCACAAGCCGGCCGCCGCTTCGTCGCGAGGCAATTAGGACACAGCTTCTTCTGCAGTTCGCTGATCAGCCTCAGCGTGTAGCAGAGGCCCTTCGAGCCATTGAGGGAATCCAAGAGGGAGATGATATGTCTGTGGGTGGTGTACAGCGAACGATCTTGTCGCGGAGATTGCCCCGTCAACAACATATCAACTTACACTAAATGGATTGGTTCATCCTCATTGCAACGATCATAATTACATATGTTCATCTCTTCAATCAAATAACAAAAATGTATTTTGAGTCGGGTCAAACGATGACCTGGACTGATTTATATCGTCATTTTGTTCCACCTACTTCATTTGAGATAACTCTTTGAGCATCTCTGCTGTAACTTTTATGATTTTCCTTTTAGGTTTACAAGCCTTTACCCAATCATCCTTGGTTTGGTAAAGATTTTGTTCAAGTCCTTCAACAAAGCACCATCTATGGTCAGTGTTTCCATTGAACTTCGCAGCACACAGACCCTTTGTCGCGATTGGTGTAGTATCTTTGCAGATTGGACACGGCATTTTTAGAAGTAATCACCTGGTTGAATCTTTTCCGTTTTAAGCGCGAGAAGTGCCCAAGCTGCCTCTTCTTGTGCAGCACGAGACTTCTGACGAGTTTCAATGACACGACGCTGCTCTGCGATGATAGTGTTAAGATGCTTCTTCACGTTGACGATCTTCTTCTCGTATTCAATAAATCGTTGGAGCCTAGCCTTGCGTCGTTCTATCGTTCCGAATGTAGTCGATCCACGCCGCAGAAGCTCGTCGTTAATACGCTGACTTTCCGCACACTGACGTAACCAAAGATCCCAAGTAGACATTGTATGTTCATTCAATTGAAAAACAAGCTTCCATTTTATACAAATGAACAGCCCCTATTTGCGTTTTACTAATGGAGTATTATCGATCCGGGGGATCAAGCCCGTTCGGTATGAAGTTGAATTACCCAAGGTTGCTGTGCAGACGGTGACGGTTCCTGTTCTTCCTGAAACAGCCCCTGCACCCGAGCCCGCTCCAGTTGAGGTTGTCCCTGAGCCTGCACCCGAGCCCGCGCCGGTTGAGGTTGTCCCTGAGCCTGCGCCCGAGCCCGCTCCAGTTGAGGTTGTCCCCGAGCCGGTTCCCGAGCCCGCTC
>Ga0208249_1000186_pt1 | contig 19971 bp, 15 predicted proteins | sample CryBogmetaGMA1M_FD_184546 | JGI IMG/M metagenome (GOLD analysis project Ga0208249, IMG submission 184546) | Freshwater microbial communities from Crystal Bog, Wisconsin, USA - MA1M (SPAdes) | ecosystem: Environmental > Aquatic > Freshwater > Lake | place: Crystal Bog, Wisconsin, USA | collected...
AAGAACAACCTCAAGCAGCTCGGCCTCGCCGCGCTCGCCCATCACGAGGCTCTGCGGACATTCCCCGCGGGCAACGTCCGATGTCCTACCGCGTCGTTCTACGGCCACTCGTGGTGGGTGCCGCTGCTCCCCTTCATCGAACAGCGACCGCTCTACGAGCAGTTCGACAAGACCGGCAAGCAGACCGGCACACCCTATCAGTCCACCGGCTGGGTCGGCGCGGGCGACAGCGTGTTCAACGGCAACAACCAAGCCCTGCTCAACAACCTCGTGCTGCCGATCGGCAAGTGCGCCTCCAGCGTGTTCGGGCCGCTGAGCGCGTTCTCCTCCGGCAACTCGACCTTCGTTTCGGATTACGCAGGCATCGCCGGAAGTAGCGACCACCGTAGTGCGTTTTCGAGCGGCAACTACAACGGCGGCGTGATCTCGGCCGGCGGCCTGCTGATCCCCCAAACGCCCGTCAAGGCGGCGAACGTGAGCGACGGACTCTCGCACACGCTCCTGATCGGTGAGCAGTCGGATTACTGCCGGCTCGCCGACGGCACCAAGGCCGACTGCCGGAGCAGCTGCCTGCACGGATTCACGATGGCCCTGTCAAGCTTCTTTCCCGGCGACCCTCGGGTGTTCAACCTCACCACCGTCCGGTATCCCGTGAGCAAAGATGCATCGCTGGCCAACTCCGGCGGCAACTGCGGCGGCAACAGCCCGCTGCAAGGGGCGCACCCGGCGGGCCCCAACGCCGTGTTCGGCGACGGCTCCGTGCGGCTGCTCGCGGAAAACACGTCGACCCAGGTGCTGAAGGCCATGGCCGACCGCGACGATGGCGGGGTGGCAAATGACGAATGATGCGGTGGCTGCGATCCTCACCGCCGCAGTGCTGCTGACGGCGGGCTGCGGTCGGCCCAATCTAGGCGTCGCCACCGGCGCCGTGACCTCCGGCGGCAAGCCCGTGGCCCGGGGCATCGTGCAGTTTGAAAGCCGCGCCGATGGCCGGGCCTACATCGCTCCGCTCGACGATGGGGGACGCTTTCGCTTTCAGGTGGCGGCCGGATATGGCCTGCCGCCGGGGCCGTATGCCGTGGCGGTGAAGCCGCCCACGACGCTCCCGTCGCTGACCTTCGTGCCACCGCTCGAGACCACGCCGGAAGACTACCCGGAGATCCCGACCAGGTATCACGACCCTGCGACGAGCGGCCTCGCCGTGGACCTGAAGGCGGGCGCGAATGAGCCGTTTCGGTTCGATCTGGAGTAGGTGGCCACGGCATACCTCACGGCCTGGAGGTGGCAGGCCTGCCCAGGGGGCACGAGGGTCGCGCGGTCACCCGCGGGCTTCATACTCGATGCGGAACAGATCGAGCAGGTACAGGTCCACCCGGTCCTTCATCCGGTTGCTCGCCCGCTTGCTCGCGATGATGTCACGGATGTTCGCCACCGGAAAGATTCCCTCCGTGACCGCTCGACGCTTCGCGTCCGAAAAACTCTCGATGCCGTCGGGTGCGAAGACGATGTCGAGGTCGAAAGGACCGTTCGTGAGCTGGACGAAGTCCTTGCCGGCGACGATGTCGCGCTCGACAGCGTCGTCGATCGCGAAGCCCATCCGCCGGACGGCGGTGACGATGCGGCGACCGTTGGCGGGGTCTTTGGCCGGAAACACATCGACGTCCTGCGTGGTGCCGGGAAACCCGAGCAGAATCGCTCCGCCCTTTCCGATGAACAGGTAGTCGACTCCGGCTTCGGCGAAGGCCGCAGCCACTTCCTGCGCCTGCAGCGGATTGAACTGCGCGCGATCGTTCATTCCGGCGGAGCGGGCTGATAGCCGAGATAGGCGGGCAGGTTCGCCACGCACCACGCGCGATAGGCCTCGGTGCTCTGAAACACCCGCGCCGTCGGCGTGTCGAAGCCCGGCCTTGGAACGCGGCAGAAGCCGTATTTCATGCGGTCCTCGACCGACCGTGCCAGTTGCCGCCGGCACTGCTCCCGGAACTGCGCATCGGCAGTTTCATCAGGGGTGGGCGAGTGTGACGGAAGCGGTGTCATACCACGTACAGAATACCAGAGCGACGACCGATCTCCTCAGCCTTGGAGTTCCTCCGCGAGGAACTCGAGCAGCGCGCGGTTGAAGATCTCCGGGGCCTCCAGCGGCACGAGATGCCCCGCCGCCGGCACGATCAGCAGCTTGGCACGCGGCATGATCTCCTCGGCCAGTTCCAGGCACGCCGGGGGCGTGATCTGATCCTCGGCGCCCGCCACCAGCAGCGTGGGGGCCTGCACGCGTCGCATGGCCTCGGTCATGTCGGGCCGGTCGCCGAGCGCCGCCAGCGCCGCCTGGATCGTCGGCACCCGCTGCCGCTCGATGAGCGTGCGGAGCAGGGCGTCGTTCTCCGCCCGGCGGGCGATCGCCGCCGCATCCGCGTCGCTGCGGACCGCCGCCAGCAGCCGCGGGATCATCGCGTCGGCCAGGATCGACTGCCCGAGCCGGCCCACCTTGCCGGCCAGATCGACGCGGTTCGTGCGAGCCTCCGGCGTGTCGGCCTCGAGCCGCGTGTCCACGAGCACGAGCGCCGCGACGCGATCGGGATGCCGCGCCGCCACGTGCTGGGCCACGTAGCCCCCCATCGAGATGCCGCAGATCACCGCCGGCCGCTCGAGGTGCAGGGCGTCGAGCACCGCGGCCACGTCGTCGGCGAACCCGGCGATGCTGTCGGGGACGGAGCCGCTGCCGCCGAAGCCCCGCAGGTCGGGCACGATCAGCCGCACCGACTCCGCGAGCGCCGCCTGTCGCATCCACATCCCGTGATCGAGCGGAAAGGCATGCAGCAGCACCACCGGCAGGCCGCTGCCCGACGTGTGGACGGCGAGGCGGGTGTCGCGGACCTCGAGGTGATGGGTGTGCATGAGGGATAGAGGGGAAGGGGACAACGGAAGGGGTTTTTTGCACAGGTTGAAAACCTATGCCACTTTTGGCGGTGTTTACAGAGGTTGTAAACCTATGCCACTCAGACTGAAAACCTATGCCACTCAGGGCGCGGTGTCGTGGCTCCGGGCAGCGCGGAACCGGTCGAGGTTGCGGCGGATCGTGACGTTGTGCGGCTCCTGGCGGACCGCGAGGAACTGGGTCCGCTCCGCGCCGACCGTGTCGCCCGAGGCGGCGCGGCAATGGGCGAGCGTGTCGAGGTAGCTCGGGCTGTCGAAGGAGAGCTCGAGCGACCGCTTCGAATACCGCAGCGCCTTGCCGAGGTCGCCCTCCGTGTTGGCCACGAGCCAGGCATACTCGTTGTAGCCGTTGGGATCGTCGGGCACGGCCTGAATCTCCTCCTCGATCAGTTCGAGCGCCCGCGTCACCCGCGCCGCCGCCTCCGCCCGTCGGGCCGCATCGCCGGCGGCGAGCCGATACCAGGCGATCAGCGAATCGACGTCTTTGGGATGCGCGGCCAGCGACTCTTCGAGCCGGGTGCGCTGCGTGGCGAGGTCGTCGCGGCGCGCCGCGTCGCAGGCGGCGAAGTAGAGCATCCGCGACCGCACGGCCCGCGGGTCGCGCTCCAGCCGCATCAGGATCTGGTTGGTGTCGTCGCTCCCCCGGCCGTCGAGCACCACGCGGAGCATCGCCGCCGCCTCGGCATCGTGCCCCTGGTCGTGGAGAAACTCGGCCCCGATCACCCCCGTGAGCGCGAGCTCGGCGAGCGGCGCTTCCGGGGCGTCGATGATCGCGCGATACTCCCGCAGGGCCCAGTCGGGGGCCCCCCAGCGGGCCAGCAGCATTGCGGCCTGCAGCCGGCGGCTCAGCTCCACGTCGGCCGCGCCGAGGGCCGCCGCCGCCCGGTCGGCGAGCGCTGCCGCGGCCGCCTCGTCGCCCATGCGTTGGTGGGCCACCGCCGCCGAATAAGCCAGCAGTGGCGCGAACGACTCGGCCTTCGTGGCGACCCGCTCGGCCACCAGGTTCACGGCCTGCGGCACGCCATGGTCGGAAAGCCAGGCGAGTTCATTCGCCAGCAGGTCGTCTTCGGCCGCGGATCCGCGACAGGCGTCGAACAGCCGCGCCGCCTCGGCGAGCGCGGCCTCGGGGCGACCGGCGCTGGCGAGCAACTCCGCGAGCGCGCGGCGGAAGATGCGGGTCGTCTTCGCATCGCCGAGCGTGCCTTCGTCATCGGCGCTCGCCGCAGCCCGGGTGGCCCCCTCGTCGGCGCGTTCCAGGAGCCTCACGGCCGCGACCGCCTCATCGACCGCGGCCGGAGGTGTCGCCGTCGCGCAGTCGACGAGCGCCCGCACGAGCCGCGATGTCGGCCGCCCGCTCGGGCCGATGCCGGCAGCGATCCGCGGGGCGATCCGCTGCCAGGCCGGGTCGGCGGGATGCCATTCGCGAGCGAGGAGCGCCGCGGCGATCCGCGAGCCCGCCGCCGTTCGCTCGAGCCGCACGATCCGCGCCAGCGGCTCGATGCCGGCGTCGTCGTCGAGCCGCAGGAGCCGGTGCATCAACTGCACGCGGGTGTCGAAGTCGCCGCGGGTGTAGCGGTCGAGGAGGCTCGTTACCGCGGGCGGATCGGCGGCCGAGGCGAGGGGCAGGGCCTCCACGAGCCACCGCGCCTTGAGCGCCACCTCGAGATCGTCGCTCGACTCGGCCGCGGCCAAGAGCGCGTCGGCGGCATCGGCGCCGAGCGCCGTGAGCCGGCTGGCCGCCGCCTCGCGGACCGCGTAGTCGTCTGCGCCCAGCTGGCGGATCAGGTCGGCGACCGCGGTCGAGTCGGCCAGATCGCCGCGGGCCGGCCGCACCACCACCGGCACCGCGCACGCGATCGCGACGAGCATCCGGGCGAGTGCCAACAGCCGCATGCGGAGGTTCCTGCGCGGACGGAAGCCGACAGCCGGCCACAGCGCCGACTCTCGAAGCCTATGACTGCGACGGGACGTGGGGCAAGGAACGCACAAAGTGGTCGCAGGTTTTGAAGTGGCCGCAGGTTTTTAACCTGCGGTGAGGCCAGGCCGAGGGCGGTTCTTGTGCAGGTTGAAAACCTGCACCCACGTAGGAGAACCTACACCCACGCTTGAACACGCGCACCCGCGTTGTGTCGGGCAGGGCCGGATTACGTCGCGTCGGGCTCGATGCCGAGGTCGCGGATCGTGACGAGCGCCTCCAGGGGAATGCCGCGGGCGGCGAGTGCCTCGCGGGCTCCTGCCAGCCGGTCGATCACCGCCACGAGCCGCTCCACCACGAGGCCGAACTCCTGCGCCCGGTCGATCGCCAAGAGCGACGACCCGCCGGTCGTGACCACGTCTTCGACGATCACCACCCGTTGGCCCGGCTCGACGGGGCCTTCGATGTATTTCTGGAGGCCGTGGCCCTTGGGTTCCTTCCGGACCATGAAGCCCTTGAGCGGCACCCCTGCGACGCCCGCCATCGTGACCACGGCCCCGGTGACGGGATCGGCGCCGATCGACATCCCGCCCACGGCATGCGGCAGCGGGCCGGCCGCCTCGAGCCGGTCGAGGATCGCACGACCCACGAGCATCGCCCCGTGAGCATCGAGCACCACCTGCTTGGCGTCGAGATAGAAGCTCGCCTCGCGGCCGGATGCCAGGCGAAACGTGCCCCGCTTGAGGGCGCGGGTGGCGACCAGGTCGATCAGGTCGCGGGAACGGGCTGCGGCTGGTTCGCTCATGTCGCTCATGGGGCGGAAGTATAGAGGGGCACGCCCCGATCGTGCCCTGTTTTTGACTCCCCTTCCGGGGAACCTAGAATTCGCACTGATTTCCGACCGGCTGGAGCGTCTTCATGCGGCTTGGTTGTGCCCTCGTTCGCCGCGTCGCGGTCGCCGCCTGGCTGATGGTCGGCGGGGTCGTCGCGCCTGCGGTCGCGGGAACGGTCGTGGTGCCGGTCCGGCTGCCCCTCACCGGCACCCGCGACACGCAGGTCGAGGCCGCCGTCGTCCGCCGCCTCGGGCAGCTCCGCGACAAGGCCCCGGAACGGGGCACGCTCGTGCTGCGATTCGACGCGGTCGAAGGCGAGCCGCCCGGCGGCAGCGACTTCGGCCGGGCGCTCGAACTGGCCCGCTTCCTCGTGGACGAACGACTCGCCGGCGTCAAGACGGTCGCCTGGCTTCCCGAGGGAGCGACCGGGCATGCGGTGCTCGTGGCGCTGGCCTGCGATGAGATCGCGATGCCCGCCGACGCGGTCCTCGGCCCCGCGACGACCGCCGGCGAACGGCCCGATGAAGCGGTCCGCACCGCGTACCGGCTGACGGCCGCGCGGCGGCGGACGGTGCCGCCCGCGGTGGCCGAGGCGTTCGTCGATCCCGCCGCCCGCGTGGTCCGCGCCTCCACCGACGACGGCGAGCAGTTCGTCACCGAGGCCGAACTCGATGCCCTCCGCGATCGGGCCGCCGTGGTGGACGTCGAGCCGCTCCAGCCCGTGCCGCTGGCCGTCGATGGCCGCCGCGGCCGCGAACTCGGGTTCGTGCGGGTGCTCGCGCGAACACCCGGTGAACTGGCTCGCGGTCTCGGCGTCGCGGAATCCGAACTCGCCGCCGACCCGGCCCTCGACGGTGGCTGGCGGCCGGCGATGGTGTCGCTCACCGGTGCCATCGGACCGGAGACGGTGGCGCGGCTGCGGGGCCGGATCGAGCGGGCGATCGCCGACGGCTCGAACTTCATCTGGCTGCGGATCGACAGCGCGGGGGGCGTTCCCGAGCAGAGCCTCGTGCTCGCCAACTGGCTCTCGGGCCTCGATTCGGCGAGCGTGAAGACGGTGGCCTACGTGCCGCGAGAGGCGCGGGGCGACGCGGCGCTCGTGGCCCTGGCCTGCGACGAACTCGTGATGCACCCGGGCGCCACGCTCGGGGGCGAGGGGGCCGCGGCGATCGCCGGGCGGCGGGCCGATGCGATCGTGACCTCCTGGCGGGCGGGCGTGGCGAAGCTCCGCGGCCGTTCGTGGTCGCTGCCGGCGGCGCTCGTGGCGCCCGGTATCACCGTGCACCGCGCGGAGGAGCAGGGCACGGGCCGCGTGGACTACTTCAGCGAGGCCGAACTCGCCGCCCGCGACGACCGCGACGCCTGGCGGCTCGGCCCCGCGATCGGCACCGGGCCGTTCGCCCTCGACGGCCGCCGCGCCGAGGAACTCGGCCTCGCGGCGCACGTGGTGGACGATGCCGAGGGGCTTCGCCAGGCCTACGGGATCGAGGGCCGGGTGGCGGTCGCGGAGCCGGGCTGGGCCGATCGGCTGCTGGAGGCGCTCGCCAGCCCGAGCCTCGCCTGGCTCTTGCTCATGATCGGCGCCGCCGGTCTCTACATCGAGCTCAAGACGCCCGGCATCGGGTTCGGCGGATTCGTCTCGATGGTGGCGTTCATCGTCTACTTCTGGAGCCAGTATCTCAACGGCACCTCCGGCTGGCTGGAGGTGATGCTGTTCATCGCCGGCGTGATCTGCGTGGCCGCGGAGATCTTCGTGCTGCCGGGCTTCGGCGTGCTCGGCCTCGGCGGCGGCCTCTTGGTGATCGCGTCGATCGTGCTCGCCAGCCAGTCGTTCGTGATGCCGGTCAACGACTATCAGATCCGGCAGATGCAGTGGTCGCTGCTCGGGATCCTCGGCGCGGCGGCAGGCGTGACCCTGCTCGGCTTCCTGCTGCGCCACTGGCTGCCGGCGACGCCGATCCTCCGGAACGTGGTGCTCGAGCCGCCGGATGATGCGGGGATCGACGACTCGCTCGACGAACTCGTCGGCCGCTTCGGCACCACCACCACGCGACTGGCGCCGGCCGGCAAGGCCCGGATCGGCGACACCGTGCGCGACGTGGCCAGCGACGGCCCGCTCATCGAGCCCGGCACGCCCGTGCGGGTCGTCGACGTTCGTGGCGGACGGGTGATCGTCCATCCCGCGGAGGGTGCATGACGCCGCTGGCCTGGGTGGCGGTGTTGCTCGTCCTCGGCCTCGTGGCGCTGGCCCTCGAGGTGTTCGTGCCGTCCGGCGGCGTGCTCGGCTTCCTGAGCGTGGTCGCGCTGATCGCCGGCGTGGCGCTGGCGTTCATCGAGCAGGGACCGTGGTTCGGGATGGCCGTGCTCGCGGTCACCTGCCTTGCGGTGCCGCTGGTGCTCGGCCTCGCGTTTCAGGTATTTCCGCAGACGCCGCTCGGCCGCCGCGTACTCCCGCCGCCGCCCCGGCCGGAGGAGGTGGTGCCCGATGCCGACCGCCGCGCCGCGCTGCGCACGCTCATCGGCCGCACGGGCCTCGCGACCACCGATCTCCTGCCGTGGGGCGGCGTGGCGATCGACGGCGTCGGCCACGAAGCAGTGAGCGAGGGGGGACCGATCGCCGTCGGTGTGCCGGTGGAGGTGGTCGGCACGCAGGCCGCGGCCCTCGTCGTCCGAGCCGCGGTGGCACCCGCCGTCCGGCCGGTCGCGGCGGCCCCACCGGAGCCGACCGCCGTGCCCCGCGACCTGGAAGCGGCCCTGGAGAGCTTCGACTTCGACGCTCTCGACCTCGGTCCAGCCCCGAAAACGTCGCGGCCCCCCGATCAACTTGACTCGCCCGAGACCCCGAACAAGGCTTGTTGAGAGCCGTTCGTCGTGCCTGCCCGCCCCCGGAGTCGTCCATGCCCGTCCTCACCCTGATCGTGCTCGGCCTCGGCGTCCTCGCGCTGCTCGTCGTGTTCGCCGTGCTGGCCCGCTACCTGCGGCTCTGGGTGCAGTCGGTGGCGTCGGGGGCCGGCATCGGCCTGTTCGACCTCGTGGCGATGAGCTTCAAGAAGGTGAACCCCGCCGTGATCGTGCGGAGCAAGATCATGGCGGTGCAGGCGGGGCTCGGTGACTCCACTGGCATCACGCGGCAGGCGCTCGAGGCCCACTACCTCGCCGGCGGCCGCGTGCCCCTGGTGGTGCAGGCGCTGATCGCCGCGCACAAGGCGGGCATCCGCGAGCTCGACTTCAAGCGGGCCGCCGCCATCGATCTCGCTGGCCGCGATGTTCGCGAGGCGGTGCAGACGAGCGTGTATCCCAAGGTGATCGACTGCCCCGGCAAGAACAGCGGCCGCGAGTCGCTCGACGCCGTGGCCAAGAACGGCATCCAGCTCAAGGTGAAGGCCCGCGTGACCGTGCGGACCAACCTCTACCAGCTCATCGGCGGCGCCACCGAGGAGACGATCATCGCCCGCGTGGGCGAAGGGATCGTGTCGGCGATCGGCTCGGCCGAGAAGCATTCCGACGTGCTCGAGAACCCCGATGTGATCTCGAAGACGGTGCTCGCTCGGCGGCTCGACGCCAACACGGCGTTCGAGATCGTCTCCATCGACATCGCCGACATCGACGTGGGCGCCAACATCGGCGCACGGCTCCAGGCCGACCAGGCCGAGGCCGACACCCGCGTGGCCCGGGCCAACGCCGAGGGCCGGCGGGCGATGGCGGTGGCCCGCGAACAGGAGATGATCGCCGCGATCGAAGAGAGCAGGGCGGCCCTCGTCGAATCGGAGGCCGAGGTACCGAAGGCCGTGGCCGATTCGCTCGCGTCGGGCCAGCTGGGCATCACCGACTACTACAGGCTCCGCAATCTCCAGGCCGACACCGACATGCGGCGGAGCATCGCCTCGGGCCCGATTCCCGCCGTCGCCGGCGGCCAGTGACCATCCTTCGGAGCCTCGTCGCCATGGATGCCGTCGCACCGCTCTTCGCCGCCGGCGGCGACTGGATCGACGTCCTGGTGCCAGCGCTGTTCGCGATTGTCTGGGTCGTCGGGCAGGTGATGAACATCTTCCGACGGGCGGCCGCCGATCGCGGTCGCCCCGCGGCACCGCCGCCGCGTGCCCCGCGCGGGCCCGTGGCCGGCGAACCCCCCGCCGACGTCCGCGAGCAGCTCGAGCGACAGATCGAGGAGTTTCTGCGGCAGGCCCGCGGCGGGCAGCAGCCGCCCGCACCGGCGCAGCGGCCCGTGCCGGCGCCGCGGTCAACGCCGCCGAAGCTGCCCGCAGCGCCTCAGGGGGGCCGGTCTCAGGCGGGCGGCAGGGGAGCGGCCAAGCCTGCTGGTCGCCCGGCGGCGAAGGCGGCCAAGCCCCCATCCCGCCTCGCCGATCGCCAACTCGCGCCGCTCGGGGCGGCTGGTGACGACGTGGTCGAGCACGTGCAGGAAGCCTTCGCGAACGATCTCGGGCATCGCGACCCGATGCTCACGCCGCCTGCGTCGAAGTCCACCGGCGCAGGTTCCACCGCCGACGACCTCGCCAAGGCGGTGCGGGATCCGGCGGTGCTCCGGCGGCTGATCGTGATGCGCGAGATTCTCGATCGGCCCGTGCACCGCTGGGAGTGAGTCTGCGTGCGGAGGTGCGGGTTCAAACCGCGCTCCCACTTCCGCAGAAAGTGGCCGCAGGTTTTCAACCTGCGGATCCCCCCGCCAACTCCGCTGCCTGGGCAGGTTGAAAACCTGCCCGCACTTCCGGAGCGAGGCCACCGTGTCGGAATGCTGGCAGCGGGTGCTGGCACGGCCCGCCATCCCGAGAATCCCCTGTCGGGAGGGGTGCTCCTGCGGGGCCGTGGGCTGTTTTCCCGGGCTCTGGCGCGGTCCGAATTCGCGGCTTGAGCGGCTGCCGCGGCTGGTCTAAAAGAGGTGCGGCAGGGTCGCTCCGGCGGCCCGAACGCAGCGCGTAGACGAGGACGCCCAAGCCTCGTCTACGCGCTTTTTTTGCTGCCGGACCTACGGCCTGTATCCAAGGATGGATGAGGCAGGCATGTCATCGATCTCTCTCGCCGCGATCGTGCAGGGCGCCGTCGCCGCGCTGCTGCTGCTGACGTCGGCTGCGACGGCCGCTGAGGTGGCCGCGCTGCCGGTGACGGTGGCCGTCTCGGCCAACCACGCCTACCTGCGCTGCGGTGCGGGCGACGACTACTATCCGACCGAACGGCTCTCCACCGGCACCGACGTCGAGGTCTGGGTGATCGAGTCGTCGGGCTACTGCGCCGTGCGGCCCGTCCGCGGTAGCTACAGCTGGGTGCTGGCCCGCGACGTGCAGGCCGAGTCGGCGCCCAGCGACGGATCCGCGGCCGCGCCCGGTCGCACGACGGGCGTGGTGGTGACCGACGGCGCGGTTGCCCGCGTGGGGTCGCAGCTCAACGACCTTCGGCATGTGACGCAGGTGGCGCTCGAAGCGGGTGAGCGGGTCACGATCCTCGAACACGTGCGGATTGCCGACGGCCGGCATGCCGGCGACTGGGTGCGGATCGAGCCGCCGTCGGGAGAGTTTCGCTGGGCGCGGGCCGAAGACCTCGGCCTGCCGCCCGAGCTCGCGCCCACTCCCGATCCGGCCGCGGAGGCCGCCGGTCTCGCCGCGGCGGGGGCCGCGGTCGAGGCGCTGCGGGATGCGGGTACCGCCGTGACGCAGGCCGTGGCGGAGTTCGACGCGGCCGCCGCCGAGCCCATCGCGCCGGAACCGGCCGGCGGAATGACGAAACTGTTGTCGGGCTGGCTGCCCCGCGGCACCAACGTGTTCGACCGTGCCACGCCGGCGGCGCCGCCGCCCGCCGTGAGCGCCGGGGCCGCCGCCGCATCGGGAGACGAACTGGCCGACATCGATCTTGCGCTGTCGCTCGCCGTCACCGGGCAGAGCGAGTCGTGGAATCTGACGCCGCTCCGCGAGCGGCTGCGGCTCGCGGCCACCCGGGCGACCTCGCAATCGGACCGCACGCGGGCCCAGGCGATCGATGCCCGACTGGCGCGGTTCGAGTCGATCCAGGCTAAGCAGCATGGCCTGCAGGTGGCGGCGGCGGCACCGCCGGAGCCGCTGCGGCTCGGGGGCATGTGGTCGAGCCTCGCCACGCTCGGCTCGCGGCCCGTGCGGCCCGGCGTGCTGCCCGGCGGCCAGCCGGCGGGCGGTCAGCCGACCTGGACGCCACCCGATCAGATGGAGACGACCGGCCGCCTCGCCACCGTGATCTCCCGGCGGCCCGATGCGCCCCGCTGGGCGGTGGTGGACAACGCCAACAACGTGATCGCCTTCGTCACGCCCCAGCCAGGGGTCGATTTCGGACCGCTCGTCGGGCAGCAGGTGTCGGTCCGCGGCGCCCGCGGCTACATGCCGGAATACAAGCGGCCGTACCTCGTCGCCTCCGAGGCTCGCGTGCGGATGGCGGCGCTGCCGCCGTCCGGCGGTCGGCCCGACGGCACGCAGTAGCCCGTCAGCGCTTCTGCATCGCGTCGAGCTGGTCGGCCGTCATCCACCGCGCCGCGAGTTCCGCCTGGACCTGCTCCGCGGCGTGGCCGTGGGCCGCCGTGGCGGTCGCCTGCCGACCGCTGGCCAGCGTGACGAGCGTGGTGCGATCGGCCGGCGGCGTGCGCGTCATGCGGTCGGCGATGCGCGACACCGCCACCGGGTTGCGGGCGGCCGCGGCGGCGAACTGCGAGACGAACAGGCTGATCTCGTGGAGGTTCGACGCGGCGGAGTGGACGATGATCGGCTGGAGCGAACGGGTGACGAGCTCGAGCCCCATGCCGTCGACGTCGAGGAAGGCGTCGATCTGCACGGTCTGCCGGGGTCGGCCGTTCGCCGCGTCGGCGTCGCTGGTGGTCCGCACGACCACGAGGCACGAGCCCGTGAGCTGCTTGGGCGCGAGCGGCCCGTCGTAGGCGCCGCGGCCGTGGAACACGTAGAGACCGCCGCGGTCGCTGCGCTCGCGGTGCAGGAGCCGCACGGTGCCCACGGTGCCGAAGCCGTCGGAGAGCCGCCACTGACCGGCGGCCACCGGATCGAGCGTGAGCCGGCTGATGCCGAGCACCCGCCAGACTTCGACGAGGGTCTCGGGCTTGGAGAGCACGAAGTCGAGGAGCGCGGGATCGCAGGTGATGCTCGCCGTGGGGAGCCGCCGGTAGAGCGTGGTCCGCTCGATCGCCTGCTCGGCGAGCCGGCGCTCGGCGGCCGGCATGCGGGCCAAGGGGATGGTGTCGATCGCGCGGCGACGGGTGTCGCGGCTCGACGATCCGGAGTCGGCCATGGCGCCGACCACGCCCCTGGCAAGGCTCGATTCGCCGGCGGCCTCGGCCGGCGAGTGAAGCCAGGGCAGGCATGCCAGCCCCAGCAGAAACAGCGCGTGACGGCGCATGAACTCGGTCCCCCCTTGCAAAGCCCTCCCCGGCATCGCGAGCGATGCCGCCTGCGAAAGGTATTCGGCCTGCGGTGCGGCGTTGGGCCAGAGATTCCGGCGAGCCGCCGCCTTGAGCCGCCGCGGCCTTGCGTGCTTTGCCCCGCCTGCGGCGCCGCGGGTCGCCCGCGCTTTCGCAGCTTGCCGGCGTCGCCGGCATCCCGCCACCCCAGGGTTTCTTGACGCGGTCTTTCGCCAGCCGTAGCGTGGCCGGTTGGCGATGGTATTGGCCCGAAGGCTGGAGGCGGATCATGCAGCGGCGAGGGCGACTGAATCGGCGGCGGACCGGCAGCCGGCAGCCCCAGCGGACGATCGAGCGGCTCGAGTCGCGGCACGCCTTGGCGGTGACCTTCGCCGCCGGCGAGTGGACGATCAGCGGCGACGACCACGCGGCCCGTCCCGACGACACGATCGTGGTCGAGCGAAACCCGGCGAATGCCCGCCAGCTACGGGCGACCGTCAACGGAGTCGTCGTCGACGTCCGCTCCGAGGCCCGCATGAAGTCGATCCACGTGATCGGCGGCGCCGGCGACGACAGGATCACGATCGACGTGCCGGGCAACAGCCGAATCAGCACGCGGCTCGAGGGGGGCTTCGGGAGCGACACGATCACCGGCGGCGACGGCGCCGACATGATCCTCGGCGGGCCCGGCCGCGACACGCTGAGCGGCGGCGCCGGCGACGACGAGCTTCGCGGCAATGGCGGCATGGATGCGCTCGTCGGCAGCCTCGGCGACGATGCGCTCTACGGTGGCGCCGGCTGTGACGCCCTTCGCGGTGGCGCGGGAGCGAACACGCTCGACGGCGGCCTCGCGGTCGATGCGATCTACGGCACGGCGGGAGTCGACGTGGCGCGGCTCGATGCCGGCGAGCAGCTCGTCGGCAACGAGGTCACCAATCCGCTCGCGCCGGTCGGCGACAGTGGCCGCCTGAAGTCGTGGGCGATCGAGGCGGCGCTGGCGCGGTGGCGCGATCAGCTCGGGCAGCCGGTCGCGCCCTGGTGGGGCAGGCCGATCCCGATCGAAGGGGGTGGCATCGGCCCCGGTGTCACCACGGCCACGCCCACTGCGACACCGGCCTCCGATTACTCGCAGACGCCCACGCAGGCCGCGGGGGTGGACGAAGGGGATCGCGTGAAGACCGACGGCAGCCACCTGTTCACCCTCGCCGGCGACGGCGTCGACATCCTCGACGTCGGCGCACCCGAGCGGCTGGGCGTGGTCTCCCATCTCGCGCTGTCGGGCGACGAGCGGCAGCTGTTCCTCGCCGGCACGCGGCTGACCGTGATCTCCCAGGACTGGGGTCAGCCCGACGTCGTACCGACCACTGGTGTCATGGGCCTTCGCCCCATCCACGCGCCGACCGCCGCGCAGGTGGTGGTGACCATCGTCGATGTGACGAACCCCGACGCGCCGCGGGTGCTCGAAACCACGCGGCTCGACGGCTGGCTCAACGACGCCCGGGCGGTCGGCGACCGCGTGGTGGTCGTGACCCAAGGCTCGATCGACCTGCCGGCGCCGGAGATCGTCACCGCGGCCGTCAGTGCCGCGCCCGAGGCGCCGGCCGCGCGGCCGGCGCTGGTGGTGTGCCCGCCGATCTTCGTGATCGGTCCGGTCGACCCCCGCGACGGCACCCTCAGTCGCTACGAGGACGAGGCCTCCTACCGCGAGCGGCTGGAGCGGGCTTGGGACGCCCTGTCGCTGCCGGGCTTCCAGGTGGTCGATGCGAGCGGGGCGGAGTCGGCGGGAAGCCTCGTCGATCCGGCCCACACGTCGCTCCCCGTGGACGGCGGCGACACGAGCCTGTTGTCGGTGGTCTCATTCACGGTGGGCGACGGCACGGCCGGACCGGATGCCGTCACCACGGCCGGCGGTGTCGGCGGCCGCATCTACGCATCGCCGTCGGGCCTGTACGTGTTCGATACCCACGCGGGCTCGTGGTGGGATCCGGCCGACACGGCCACGGTGACCAACATCTACAAGTTCGACCTCGCCGCGGCCGCTGCCCCGCTCGTCGCGATGGGATCGGTGCCGGGCATGACGCTCGACCAGTTCTCGCTCGACGAGTCCGACGGCCTCTTGCGGGTGGCCACGACCGACGGTTTCGGGGCCGACGCCACGACCGCCGTGACCGTGCTGGCCGCCGCCGTGGGCCGGCTCGAGGCCGTGGGGAGCGTGGCGGGTCTCGCTCGGGGCGAGCGGATCTATTCCGTGCGGTTCGCCGGGGATCGCGGCTACGTGAGCACCTTCCGCCAGGTCGACCCACTGTTCGTGATCGATCTGGCAACGCCAGCGGCGCCGCGGGTGACCGGTGAGCTGAAGGTGCCCGGATACTCGACGCTGCTCGTGCCGCTCGATGACACGCACCTGCTCGGGGTCGGCCGCGACGTCGATCCGCTCACGGGCCGCGTTGGCGACCTGCAACTCTCCCTGTTCGACGTCGGCGACCCGGCGAACCCCACGCGGTCGGCGACCTTCACGTTCGCAGGCGAATGGGGCTCCTGGTCGCCCGCCGCGTGGGACCACCACGCGCTCGGCTGGTTCGCGGAGCAGGGCATCCTGGCGGTGCCGGTTCAGGAGGCCACCTGGACGACCGATCTCGTCGTGTTCCGCATCGACACGGGCACCGATCCCGCCTTCGAGCGGCTCGGCACGATTCAGCACGCCGATTCGATCGACCGCAGCGTGCGGATCGGCGATGTGCTCTACGCCGTGTCGACGAGCGTGGTCACGGCCCACCCGCTCGCCGATCCGGCGGTGCAGCTCGCGGCCGCCGACCTCTCCGTGTCCGACGTGGGTTTCTTGCCGATCTGACGGCCAGGAGCGGGATTTCGCGGTCGGAACGGGGTTTGCCGGTCGCCGCAGGTTCCCTAGGATCCTGCCCCGGTCCGGTGCTGTCAGCCCGCGGACCGCGCCAGGATCCCCGCGATGCCCCGACTGCACACCGAGCCCGACGACGCGACCGCCGGCGACCTCGACCACTCCGGCCACCGGCCGGGACTGCTCGGCCGGGCGCTCGTGGCCTGGACGCGCGTCTGCCTGCGGCAGCCCTTTGCCGTGCTCGCGCTGGCGGTGCTCTCCGCCGTCGCCAGCGGCGTCTGGACGGCCCAGCACCTCGGCTACAAGGTGAGCCGCGCCGATCTGGTCGATCCAAAGAGCGAATACCACAAGCTCTGGATCGACTACATCCACGAGTTCGGCGAGGACGACGACGCCGTCGTGGTGGTCGAAGGCGATTCCCGGGACCGGGTGATCCCCGTGCTCGAGGAGATCTCGCGCGAGGTCGCCCGGGAGCAGTCGCTGTTCCGGTCGGTGCTGCACGAGGTCGATCTCTCCGCGATCCGCGCCAAGGGTCTGCATTACCTCTCTCCGGCCGACCTCACCGCGATCGACCGGTTCATCGAGCGGACGCAGCCGATCCTCGACGGCGGCTGGGCCCAGCTCCGCGTGGGCACGATGGTCGGCGGGCTCGCGGGCCAGATGGTCGCGGGCGCCGGCCCGCGGGATCCCCGTGAGGAGCCGGCCACCGCCTCGCTCGAACGCTATGTGGAGAGCCTCGTGGCGGGGCTCGAGGCGCCCCCCGTGAGCGAACTGCGGCCGGGCGAATACGTCTCGCCGTGGCCGGGGATGCCCGAGTCGCTCTCCACGCTCCGCGATCTCTCCAGCGAGCACCTGCTCGCCAAGGACGGCCGGCTGGGCTTCGTGCTGCTCCGGCTCACCAAGGAGAAGGAAGGCTTCTCCGGCGCGTCGGCCGCCGCCGACGAGCTCAGGCGGATCATCGCCCGGGTGCGCGACCGCCATGCGGGTGTCTCGATCGGCCTCACGGGCATCCCGGTGATGGAAGACGACGAGATGCGAGCCAGCCAGACCTCGATGGTCTGGGCGAGCGGCCTGTCGATGGCGGCGGTGATCCTCGTGATCATCGCGGGCTTCGGCGGCGTGCGGCACGCGGTGATGGCCAACGCCGTGCTGGCGATCGGCATGGCCTGGGCCTTCGCCTGGGCGACGGCGAGCGTCGGCCACCTCAACATCCTCAGCGTCACCTTCACCGTGACGATGATCGGCGTGGGCATCGACTACGGGACGTATTACGTCGGCCGCTACCTCGAGCAGCGGCGGCAGGGGATGGATTGCGACGAGGCGCTCCTCGAGACCAGCGGTCGGGTGGGCCCGGGCATCCTCACCGGCGCGATCACCACGGCCGTCGCCTTCTTCGCGGCCGCGATGACGAGCTTCATGGGTGTGGCCGAGCTCGGCATGATCGCGGGCGGAGGCATCATGCTCTGCTGCGCCGCGGAGCTGCTCGTGCTGCCCGCGGTGCTCGCGATCGTCGATCGCAGCTTCCTCGGCCGGACCATTCCCCAACCGGTGCCGGTGCACGCCTGGCTGGCCCCGATCTTCCGCCATCCGCGGATCGTGATCCTCGGCGGCGTGGCCTGCACGATGGCGATGACGGGCGGCCTGCACGAGCTCCGCTACGACCACAACCTGCTCAACATGCAGCCCGAGGGGCTGGAGAGCGTGGAAGTGGAGAAGAAGCTCCTCGAGGAGTGCGACCAGAGCGTGTGGTATGCACTCTCGATCGCCGACTCGCGGGAGCAGCTCCTCGAACGGAAGGCGAGGCTCGTCGCGCTCCCGGGCGTGGAGCGGGTGGACGAGATCGCGTCGCTGTTGCCCGTGGACGAGGAGCTCAAGCGGCCGCTGATCGAGCGGATCCGCGGCCGCCTCGCCGCACTGCCCGAGCGGCCGCCGGAGATTCCGGTCGATCGGCTCGACGCGCTGGGCGAGACGCTCGCCTGGGCGCAGACCGAGGCCTCCAAGCGGCCTGGCGGGCTGCGGACGGCATGGCACCTCGAGCGGGCCCGCGACAGCCTGCGGCGGAAGGGTCCCGAGGAGTGCTACCGGGCGATCGCCGCCTTCCAGCAGCGGGCCGCCGGCGACCTGCTCACGAGGCTTCATGCGCTGGCCGGGGTGGCCGATCCGGAGCCTCCGGCGCTCGCCGACCTGCCGCCGAGCCTCGTGGAGCGGTTCGTCGGCTCGAGCGGCCGCCACCTGCTCAAGATCTACGGCCGCGGCGACATCTGGAACTTCGAATCGCTGGAGAAGTTCGTCCGTGACGTGCGGAGCGTCGACCCCAGGGCCACGGGCAACCCCGTGCAGGCCTACGAGGGCTCCCGCGAGATGAAGCGGAGCTACGAGCAGGCCGGGCTCTACTCCTTGGTGGTCATCCTGGCGGTGCTCTGGCTCGACTTCCGCTCCGTGAAGCACGCCCTGCTCGCGGCCCTGCCGCTGGCCCTGGGCATGCTGCAGACGTTCGGCCTGATGGGCCTGGTGGGGATCGACCTCAACGCCGCGAACCTGATCGGTGTGCCGCTGATCCTGGGGATCGCGGTCGATTACGGAGTGCACATCGTGCACGACGCCCTGGAACGGCCCGGCCCCTACCGGATCAGTGCCTCCACCGCCAACTCGGTGCTCGTCGACGCGCTCACCACGATCCTCGGCTTCGGCGCCCTGATGGTGGCCAGCCACCGGGGGCTCGAGAGCCTGGGTCGGCTGCTCACGCTGGGCGTGACGACCTGCACGGTGACGTCGCTCGTGTTCCTGCCGGCGCTGCTCAACGTGATCCCCTGCGGTCCGGCCGCCGCCGACGCGGATCACGACGCGGAGGCCGACGACGAGGAGGCTCCGGCGTCGCTGGCCGCCTGAGCGACCGGTTGCGCCGGCCGCCGGATCGCGGTTGTCCTGGGGGCGGTCCGCGCGGTATTTCCTCGAGCCCGCCCCACGTCTCCTCCGTTCCCCAACCGCTCCACGGGTGATTCCATGCCTGCCAGCCGTCGTCGTGCCATCATCTTCCTCGTCGCCGTCGCGGGGGTGGGCGGCGCGTTCGCCGCCTCTGCCGCGGAGGCCGAGCGGGTCGTGAACATCGCCATGGAGGATCAGTTCAAGAACCGCCACGAAACCCTCCGCTACCGCGGCGACGTGGTCGTGCTCGTCTATGCGGAGCGGAAGGGGGCCGAGGCGGCCCTGGAGCTCGGCCGCCGGCTGCACGTCCGCTTCCATCCCACCGCGGCGCAGGCCCCGGCGACGGAGTGGTCGCGGCAGCCCGTCGTCAGTCCGGCCGGCTGGCCCACCTCCCTGGCGGCTCCCGACGTGCACGTGATCCCGATCGCCTGCCTGCCGGAGGTGCCCAAGGCCCTGGAGACGGTGGCCCGCTCCCGGTTCCGCAAGGATTCGCAGTTCGTCTCCGTGTGGCTCGACTTCGAAGACACGATGCGGCAGCAGTTCGGAGTGGTTCCCCACGAGCCCAACGTGGTCGTGCTCGACACCCGCGGCTGCCCGCAGGCCGTGGTCTCTGGCCACCTCGACGAGGTCCGGTTCGGCGAGGTCGTGGGCGTGATCGACCAACTGCGACTGCGGGCGCTGCAGGAGCGCACGGCCGCCATTCCTACCGCGGCGACGATGCGCCGCTGACGGGCAGCCGCGGCCGTTCGCTACGAGCGGTGTCGCTGCTTGAGCCGCTGGCTGGCCCGTGTGAGCGTGTTCCGCTCGGCCGCCGTGAGGCTCGCCTCGCCGCTGCGGCTGATCTTCTCCAGGATCCGATCGACCTCTTCGTCGAGCTCGGGGTCGTCTCCCGGTCGCGCCGCCGTGGGCCGATCGTCATCGGGGCTCACGACCCGCATCCGCGGCCGCCGGGAAAACCACTGCGTGACCGCCGCGATCGGCCCCGCGCTCATGCCCTCCAGGCTCCAGCCCCGCCAGGCATAGAGCAGGCCGAAGAGGGCGCCGGAGAGGTGGGCGACGTGGGCCACGTGGCTCGTGTGGTCGCCGAGGCCGCCGATGTCGGAGGCGAGGTAGAGGAGGCCGA
>Ga0208249_1000189_pt1 | contig 19943 bp, 15 predicted proteins | sample CryBogmetaGMA1M_FD_184546 | JGI IMG/M metagenome (GOLD analysis project Ga0208249, IMG submission 184546) | Freshwater microbial communities from Crystal Bog, Wisconsin, USA - MA1M (SPAdes) | ecosystem: Environmental > Aquatic > Freshwater > Lake | place: Crystal Bog, Wisconsin, USA | collected...
GGCCGGCCGACACGAAAGGCGAGGTGATCGGCGTTGCCGAGTCGCTCTTGGCCGGGCCGCTGCCGTCGTGGCTGGAAAAGAAAGTCCGTGATCCGCAGTCGGAGGCGATTGCCACGGCCTGGCAGCAGGAGCATGACGACGAAGTTGGCTCGCTCTCGAAGTCGCTCGAAGGTTTTCAGAAGCGTTTGCCGCCGGCCTTCGGTGGGAAGGCTCCGATCGTCGTTCAGGGGAATCCTGGCGACCAGATCCGGGCCCATGTCCGCGATCACGGCGACAATCTCGTCATCCTCGGCCGCACGCCAACCGACTCCGTCACGCGCTGGCTGCTCGGCAGCACATCGGAGGCGGTGCTCACAGGCGTGCCGTCGAGTGTCTTGATCGTGCCGGTCGAGAAGGGCTGACGGCTAGCGGCGCCTGGAGCGCTCGACAAACGCTGCGTAGTCGCGTGGCGTGTCGATCCCCTTGGCGGCGTGGTCGATCGCGCCCGCTACGATGCCTATGCCCGCTTCGAGGGGCCGCAGTTGCTCGAGGCTTTCGAGCGACGCCAATCGCGAGTCGGGGAGGCGGTCCCAGGCTTCGAGCACTTCGCGCCTGTAGGCGTAGAGCCCGACGTGCTGCCACCACAGCGGCGGGGTGGCGGCAAGCAGATCGTTGCTCCAGGTGCGCGCGGCGGGCACGCGCGAGCGGCTGAACGTGATCGCGCGCCAGGCGCCTGCGCTTTCCGGGCCAGGGAGCCAGGAGCCATTCGTGCCCGGCTCGCGCCATGGGGTCAGCTCGGCTTTGACGGCGGAGGGGTCGTCGAGGAGGTCGGCCGAGCGGATGGGGGTGACGAGGGTGGCGATGCCGGCGGAGGGGCAGCGGTCGAGGAGGTCGATGCAGGAGTCGATGGCGGCGGCGGCGAGCTCCGGTTCGTCCCCTTGCACGTTCACGATCACGTCGGCGTTGCCGAGGGTGCCGAGGGCCTCGACGATCCGGGCGGTGCCGCTGGGGGCGCTCTCGGAGGTCATGACGGCCTCGCCCCCGAAGGCGGCCACGACGGCGGCGATCTCTTCGCTATCGGTGGCGACGATCACGTGCGTGGCTCGGGAGGAGGCTCGGGCGGCGTGCCAGGTGTGTTCGATGAGGGTTTTGCCCGTGTCGGCGAGGAGCATTTTCCTGGGGAGGCGGGTGCTCGAGAGTCGTGCGGGGATGACGATCACGGCCGCGGGGCGCTGCGTGGGCATCGGGCTCTCCGTGGGCTGGCTGGAAGTGGGCAAATCAGCCGGTTTTTAGCCTGATGGGGGCGGGGGCTGCCATGCCGGAATCGGCCGGGTGCGGGCAAGGCTCGGGCGCGGCTCGGGCGTCTTGTTTCCGGGGCGTCGCCTGCTAGCATTCGGGGGTCGCGAAAGCGGCCACTTGCCCGAGTGGCGGAATTGGCAGACGCGCAAGATTCAGGTTCTTGTCCAGGTAACTGGGTGGAGGTTCAAGTCCTCTCTCGGGCATTGCCGGGGTTCTTTCTCCCTGGGATCTCTTCCCCGCTGGCCCCTCTGGTCGGCTGGACTTGGCCCCGCGACGAGCCCTGCGGGCGAGCTTTCGCTAGGGGACTGCGGGCCAGTTGAGATCCTCCGATGCCTATCGTTTCGATTCCCCTTCGCGACGACCAGGTCCGCGAGCTTCGTCTCCGGGCCGACCAAGCAGGAATCCCTTTGGAGGCGTATGTGGCCCGGTGTGTCGAGGAGCATCTCGACCGGCTGGCGGATGAGTTCCGCGTGGCCGTCGGGCGGATGCTCGAGAAGAACGCCGATCTCTATCGGCGGCTGGCGTGATCCGCTGCGTTGCCCTGGGCAGTGGTCGAGCATGCCCAGCCGGTGATTGGCCAATCGGGCGGCACCCGAGGGATTCGTGACCCGGCGGGCCTTGCGTGAGCCGTGGCTCAGCCTCGGATGACGTAAGACGGCCGAGACCGCGGTTTGCCCCGCCTGTCAGCCGTCTTGAGGCCCGCATTGCGGGTCTACCGATCCTCCGCGGCTTCATCGGGTGCACCATGCCGGGGCACGCCCCGTCAATCGAAGGCGATCCAATATCGAGGTTCCGTGCGCGGATCCGCAGCGAGCGTGATTGAGAGGCCTCGTGCGCTCCGGCCGGGCGAATCCGGGGCGAGGGCTCCGAGCACCGGACGCCGCTGCGGAGGAAAAACAGCCCTGCATTGCAGTCGCCACTGCTACGCGACCCGATCGAGGCAAGCCGCACGCGAAACCAACAGCCCGACACGTTTCACAAAGATCTAACTGCGGCCAACAGCGGCTCGATCTGAAGTCCGAGTCGAGAGAGGTCACCGCGCCGGTTGGCCGCCACGCCCCTCAGAAATGCGGCTGAAATCGGCCTTATTCGGTCGCCGACAACAAATGGCGTCCGATTTCATCCTCAGCCTACGCCTATTCCATTGGGGATCGCGCTCTCCTCAGAGCGTGCGCGGTTATCGAGCGGCGGGCGTGATTAGCCGTAGGACTATAGTCCCCGCCAGAGGGCCGTTGACTCCCCTCACGGAACTGGTAGGCTCCGTGCGTCTTAAGGGCAACTCCAAAAACCTACCCGAGAGAAACGGCCCGCTGCCGTGTGCTGCGGAGAAAAGCAGGCCTATCAGTCGTTGAATCGGTTTTTAGAAATGGCTTCTCCACGGGTTCCATTCCATGAAACACAACTCATCAGGCCGTGCCCGGTGTGTCGGATGGCGAAGCTGACCCAGTTGGTTCAGCAATGACAGGTTCTACCTTGTTTTGAAAGGATAGCCGTTATGACCGATGTTGCGACGCATGACCAATGGCGAGCGTGGGCGATCACTGGTGGACCTCACACTAAACTTGTGGTGGAAGGGATCTTCAGCCACGGTGGTCCGGGGGTGGTCGTGCTCCTTAATGAAGCGGTGCCGCAAGGAGTAAACAAGAAGATCCTCCTTCTTGAAGTCAAGTTGCATGCACTGCCAGGAGTGTGGCCAAAAATCATCCAGCCTGTCCCCGCCTCCTACGTCAAGTCCCCATACCATGCGAATCAGTACGATGGTGTGCAGATTCGTTACCCGGGTAACACAATCGTGTCCGTCGATGCTGTGGTGGATACTGGGAATGGGCCGGCATAAGCCAGTCGGCCGTGGCCCTGAAGTGCCATCCGGTGATCTCGTCGTGGAGTTGATCTACGCTCGAGAGTAGTGTCGCTTTAAAAGCTAGCGGATGATCGAACAGCACGTGCACTCTGTGCGGTCGCTGAGGCGGAGCCGAGGCGACCGCACAGAGCTGCCAAGCCCTTGGCCCCTGCCGCACGCGCCGCTGTTGCCTTGGTCAGGCTCAACCCTGAACCCTCATATAGCATGATACAAGAAACCCAAGCCGGTCACTGCCTCTCGAAGGCCGACGATCCACGCAAGGAGCCGCGGGCTCGAGTTAACGTCGAAATGGCGTCCGGCGCAGTCTCGCTGCAGGGATTTTCACCGGACAGCGACCGCTGTCGGAAGTCGACGAATTTTAACGGGCTGCAATAGCGACAATTAGTACTCTGGTCGGACAGGCGAGGTCCAACGCCGGGGAGGTTGCGCTAGAGGCATCATGCGGTCTGTAAATCCTATGTGCGTCTGCCCGAGGAGAGCGCAGCGAGCCGAGGGCCGGCCGCAGTTGGGTCGCCTTAACTAGAGGAGTTCACGGTATGAAAACATCAAGAACAATGACATATGGCGGGCGTCGGCCGAGACCCATGGGCAGCTCACTAAGATCGTCGTGGAGGGTACTTAGGGTGTGGGGGTGCCGGGGCTCGTAGCAGTCGTTGGTTATATATCGCCGCAAGGACATAGCTATGTTAATGCAGTGTTTAAACTAACGGTCAGTGCGCTGACGGGCGCTCGGGCGCAGGTCTTGTGTCCTATTCTTGCTGTATAGGTCAGGTCCCATTGCAAAACTAATGAGTATTAGGTCGTGCCAATTCTATACCCCGACCGCAGTGTGGCTTCGGTAGATGTCATTGCTGACACCGGCACAGGGCCGACTTGACGCATGGCTTCAGAGTCAATTGCTGACTCGTTTGCAGAATCTTTTGCGCAATATGACGACGCGTTCGGCAGCAACCTCCTTGCCGTCCATCGATCGTTGGCTAGCTTCAAGCAGGCCACAAGGCATCCGCCGAGCGGTTCGGCGGGTGCACTGTGCGCGTACCCAATAGCTCGATAGGGGCGTTATGGATGTCAATGAATCTTCGGGTGCAGGGCACGATCTGTCTTCCTTGCACGGTGATTCGCCACGCAAGGAATATTCGATGGGCAAGGCTCAGGATTCCACCGAATCCGGGCCGTCGGGCGGTTCGGTCGGGGCGATAGACGTTACGAACTTTGACTTAGACGTACGTCCGCAGGATGACATTTACGAATACGTAAACGGCACCTGGTTAAAGAGTACTCCCATACCCATTGACAAGAGCAACTATGGAATGTTTACCAAGCTGGAGGACCTTTCGCGCGAGCGGGTTCGAGCGATCGTAGAAAGGGCGGCGTCCGCTGACGCACCCATTCAGAGTGATACCAGAAAAGTTGGGGACTTTCACCGCGCGTTTATGGACACTGCGAGGGCTGCGGCGCTTGGCTTTACGCCGATAAGTGAACATATAGCCCGATGTGAGGCTCTCACGACGCACGATGATGTCGCTGGCGCTTTTGGTGTCGCTGCCACGCTCGGTGCCGATTCGCCTATCGGAATCTCTGTCAGTGTTGACAGCAATGATTCGACGCGGTATCTGACTACAGTAGTACAATCGGGTACGACGCTCCCCGCACGTGGCTACTATCTGGATGACGGCGAGAAGGAACTGGCCGCCCGCGAGGCGCTCGTGGCCTACGTCGACAGGCTCGCCGCGCTCACCGGCGACACAATGGAGAAGCCAGGGGCGGCGGTGCTCGCCCTCGAAACGCAACTCGCCGCGATCCAGTGGCCTCGGGAGGATCTTGAAGATCCGGTAAAAACCTTCAATAAAATGTCCTTATCGGAATGGTCGGAAAGAACTTCTCAGCTCCGCTGGAGCGAGATGCTTAAGGCGTCGGGAATGCCGGTAATTGCGGACATCAACGTCGCGACGCCGAGCTATTTCGAAAAGCTTGACGCGTTGTTCCCTGCGGTCGATGTCGCCACCTGGAGGGCGTGGATGCGGTTCAAGACGATCGACGCCTTTGCCCCCTACCTTTCGCCACAATTCGAAGCGGCCCATTTCTTCTTTCATGGGCGAACGATCGCTGGAATTGAATCACAGTTACCTCGCTGGAAGCGGTCGGTGGATGCGATCAGCGGCAGCAAAGCATTTGAGTTCGGAGCGCTCGGCGATGCCGTCGGCAGGCTCTACGTGAAGGAGCACTTCATTCCCGAGGCAAAGACCCGTATTGATCTGCTCGTCAAGGGCCTTTTGGCGGCTTTCGGGTCGAGCATCGATGAACTTGCCTGGATGACTCCCGAGACGAAAGCTAGAGCAAAGGACAAGCTTGCGGGAATCAGAGCTAAGATCGGCTATCCAAATAAGTGGCGAGACTACGAGGGGCTCGAGGTAAAGGCAGACGACCTTGTCGGCAACGTCATCCGTTCCCGGGCATTCGAGTTCCATCGCAGCGTGTCAAAGCTCGGACGCCCGGTTGACCGAGAGGAGTGGGAGATGACGCCCCAGACGGTCAACGCCTATTACGAAGAATCCCTAAACGAAGTCGTTTTCCCAGCGGCAATCCTCCAACCTCCGTTCTTTTCCGTCGACGGTCCCGATGCCCTCAACTATGGTGGCATCGGTGGCATCATCGGCCACGAGATCAGCCACGCCTTTGACGATCAGGGGAGCCGGTTCGATGGACGCGGAAACCTTGAGAACTGGTGGTCCGACGCCGATCGCGTCGCGTTCGAAGGCCTAACGAGCCAGTTGGTAGGTCAGTATTCGTTGTACGAGCCCCTCCCCGGGCGAAAGGTAAATGGAAAGTTAACTCTTAGCGAAAACATTGCTGACCTTTCGGGCCTCTCGGTCGCCTACACGGCGTTTCGGGTTGCTGAGAGGGGAAAAAGTCCGAATATAAATCAGGGGTGGACAAGCGATCAGCTGTTTTTCATTGGCTGGAGCCGAGTGTGGCCACGTTTATTCAGGGAAGAAGAGCTTGTTAAGAGGCTTGAGACCGATGAACACAGTCCATCACGTTATCGGGTAAACGGGCCGGTGTCGAACCTCGATGCCTTCTACGAGGCATTTGAGTTGGAGGAGGGGGACGCCCTTTGGAGGCCGACCGAAGAACGGATCAGGATTTGGTGAGCACCCGCTGCTGGCCTATAGGGAAAATCCTGACACAGTTTTTCTTAAGTATAGCAGCCCGTCTTAAAAAAGTCACGGCTGCCGCCTAGCCGTCGTTCATCGCTTCAAAACAGGCCTCGCATCGGCGTTTGAAAACCGCCCACCAGTGTGAGGAAAAATAGGTGGAATAATTCTCGTCGGCCGCCCTAATCGTAAGGTGTGGGGGTGAGATTGTCCCGTCTGTTCGGGTCTTCCGAATCAGAAACTGGACAGTCGAAGGCTGTCAAAAGTAGTACTGATTCGCGTATGTCGTATCCGGTCGATACGCGGGTCTGTTCCTTCTCCCGTGGCCATCACGATTAAGTGATCCAAACTCAAGAGTGAGTGACAAGCCGCAAGTCGCAGTACTCGAGCTATATGACGGCTTCGAAGTTGGCTGAGTGACGGCACGTTCCGCGGGCGTTGCTTGAGGAGAAGGACTTTGCTGTGGAGGGCCTTCGCGGCGGCATTGGTGATTGCAGAGCCGTAATTAACGATCGCATTAAGGGACGGCGGTGGGCATCCGCGGGAGTGCTTCTGTAGCTTCAAAACGGTTTTAGGGGGCTCCCGCGATGTCAGCCTTGCCATCAAACAAGTTATTGGAGGTACTTTATGGATCATTCGCAACACGCTGGCGCATTGGATCATCCTAAGACATTCGACGAAGTGATCGCGAAGGGCTTCCCTCGCGATAATTTACGGGCTCTGAAAAAGCCCCACGAGGCACGAGCGCGTGCTACCACTGGCCCAGGAGCGCCCAAGCTGACACTTGGAGCCGCTTCGGCCATTACCCGCAAGGAGGCAGGTTCCGCCTTCAGCCCCGCTGAGCAAACGGCGTTCATGAATGCGGTCATCCGTCTTGTTCAGGAGGGGAAATACCAGGAGCTGATCGGGCATCACTTGGACATGTCCCACAACATGCACGGTTCAATGGGTGAGATCGGGCTTTACCGGTTCCTTGGATGGCATCGCCGATATCTCTTGACGTTCGAGAGGGAGATTCAACGGGTTGATCGGATCCTACGCCCGATGGTCACTGAGAAGCTTGGCGTTCCTTACTGGCGATGGCAGGACCCGTTTCCAGCGTGGATGAGCGGTTTTCTCCCTGCTCCTGACCCGAGCACCGGGGCATCGCCACGACCGCGTAAGAACGCTTCGCCGCCCAGCAAGGCAAATGCGGTTGATGTTGATATCATCGTAAATCAGTTCAACATCCAGTCCCCAGGAATCCCTGGAACGAACGACTACACCAAGTTTACTTACGGCTTAGAGGGGTGGGGGCGACGGCCGGACGGGTCGCCATTGCCGGCTCACAACCACATCCATGCATGGGTCGGTGGCATCATGAACAATACGCTTACGTCACCGACCGATCCGGTGTTTTGGCTGCACCACGCCGAGGTTGACCGGCTGTGGCACATTTGGCGGCAATCTCATCCCACCCCCGGTCCCCTTCTCACCGGTGCGGACCGAATTATGGATCCGTGGTCCGAGACCTATGACGACCTGCTCGACATCACTGCCCTTGGCTACGCTTATGATTCGATCTCCTTGTAGAAAGGTGTGCAAAAGGTGGCGTTGCGTAGAGTGAAAAACGTTTCGATGGCTGTGAAACTAGTGCGTGTCGAAGTCAGTGCCGTGTGGGAGTTATGACGTGCGTTGGATTGCCACGTTTTCGGGCGGGTTGATCCGGACCTCGGCTGCAGGCCATGAGGGCCTCGGGATGCCGCGGACGATTTGGTCCGGATTTAGTGCGTAGGCCTCGTTGAGGACCACTTGACGCTGATCTAGGATCGTTCTGGCGGCTTTGTTTTATTCGATCAGCGGCGAGTGAATCTGACCGGCTTGGATTTCCTGTACCAGGCGATATGAGGGTTCAGGGTTGGGTCTGGCCCAGGCAAACAGCCGCCTGTGCGGCTGGAGCCGAGGCTTTGGCCGAGGCGGATGCCGCACAGGCGGCGGCGAACCCGGCCGGGGTCTGAAGACCAAGAGAGCCGTGAGGCCCCCGGAGGTTGTAGTCGTCCTTCCAGGCTGCCGTGATCGCCCTGGCGTCGCGGAGGGCCTCGAAAACCTCCACGGCCAGGCACTCGTCACGAAATTTGCTGTGGAAGCTCTCGGCGAAGCCGTTCTCCCACGGGCTACCGGGTTCGCATGGAGAGCGTCGAGACGCCGACGCAATCGAGCCAAGCTCGAAAGCTCGTTGGCAATGAACTCCGGACCGTTGTCGCTGCGGATGTGCTTCGGCACGCCGCGCATGGCGAAGAGCTCGGCGAGGGAATCAATCACGTCGGCGCTCGTGATCCAGCGATCGGCCTTCAGCACCAAGCACTCCCGCGTGAACTCATCGATCATCGAGAGCCACTTGATCTGGCTACCGCTCGCCGTGCGATCAAAAATGAAGTCCCAGCACCAGACGTCGTTCAACGCCACGGCCCGTCGCCGATGACAGCCGTTGGCACTCGTGCCCAGACGACGCCTTTTTCGGTTCTTTTGCGGCACGTTCAGCCGCTCTCGCTGCCAGAGTCGAAACACGCGGGACAGCCCCGCTCGCCATTCTTCGAGGACGAGCAGGCCCCCGATCCTTCGATAGCCGAACCGCGGCCGAGCACGAGCAAGCTGAAGCATCCGCTTCACAAGCGCCGCCTCGTCGGATCGCGGCTTCGCCATCACGCTTGCTGCTGCGCGGCTGGTCGATTGCTTTGCAGGCCCTTCGCTCGGAGACGTCGAACTTAGTCCGAAGCTCGACGACCGCCGCTCGCTTCCGGGAAGGGCTCACCAGTTTTCCTCCGAGAGATGCTCACGCCTCTGGATGTCGAGGGCTTGATCGGCCACCAGTTGCTTCAACGAGCGGTTCTCGTCCTCGAGGGCCTTCAGCCGGTTCGCCTCCTCGGACTTCATCCCGCCGCGACCACCGCTGCGCGGCGGTGCCCTGCCCGCCAGCGGGCCAGCGTCGCCTCGCTGATCTCCAAGGCCTGCAGCACCGCTGCCAGATCCTTCCCGGCGTTCAGCATCGCGTCTGCGTCACGCAGCTTCGCGACGATCTGCTCCGGCTTGTGCTTCTTCCGTCGTTTGGATGTCATCGAAAGTCTCCTGCCCCGCAGGGGCATAGACCTTCCTACCGACTGGATCAGGATTTCCAAGGCAGGCCAGGGCGTTCTTGCCGTGTACCCGGTGAGTGGCTGGTGGAAAGTCCAGCCGAAGCGTGACCGAAGTGCGAAAGGGGCGAGGTAGTCCCTCGTTGTGTAGATCGAGACGCCGGGCGTAGATGCTGATATCTGGACACCCGTCGCCGCCCGAGTGGGTACTCCGATTGCAGTCGACCCGTAGGCCATCTCCGAAAGCGGTCAGACCGGATTAGATTTCGGGTAGCGATGGGCACATGGCTCAGAGTCTGGCCAGAGCCACGCGCGCTTCGGTGGGGCGGGAAATGTCAGCCGCAGAATCGCAACGGATCGCCGTATGACTCCTGGGGCTCATCAATTCCCAACGTCGTCAGTCTCTTGGTGCTGCTCGTAATATCGCCGGGCACAATCGATAAGCGTATCGACGGTCATGCCGCCAGAAGGATCGCTCTCCGCTGTCGGCTGGAGCTCACTCAGGACGTCGTCAAGGATGTGCTCGCCGAGGCGACGGTAGGCCTCGAACTGCTCCTCCGAGAAAAATTGGTCGGTTGTCGATTCGTGGGGAAACGCTGGAGAGCGTGCCCTGTAGCCCCCGATGACCTGATCCTCGTCTCCGGTCAATGATGATCGCATATAGACCATCCAGCCCTGCTCGGCGACCTCCCGGGTGCCAGCGGAGGGATCGGCTCCGTATTCGATTTTTGCGATTGCGAAGTGCCGGGAACGCGACCGCTTACCCTTGACGATCGCCTTGAGATCTCGCGGGTGGAAAATGATCCTGGCTCCGAGGTCGATTTCCGCAAGCCAAGAGAGTCGAGAAAGGCCGTCGAGTTTTCCAAGCGGGTCCGCCTCGCCATCGCCAACAAAAATCAACTTGCATCGCCGCTGGAGGAGTGCATAGACACCGATGTTCTCGAAGTGGCCACCGTCGCTCACGTTCATCCAGCCCATTCCAAATCGAGGGCTTGCTGACATGTGAAAAGCTTCTCTATACAAGCACAGCGCCCGCCCCGCCAGTCGCCGCAGCGAGAGTGGTGCCTCATAATCTCCAGTGCCGTTATTGGGATTGTGCTCCGTGGGGGCTGTCATCGTGCGCATAAAGACCGAAATGGCAGTTCCCACATAGCCGCCCCCGGATACGGTCGAGAGATAATCGATCAGTGGCCACACGCCATGACGTACAAGCCCTTGGCCAATCCCGAAATTGAGGGCGGCAGACCGGATGCCTCCACCCGAGAAAGCCAAGCCGAAGACACCTCCGTTTAGCTGGCCCCTATAGCTCGGACACTGTATTTGGGTATTCGATCGCCTTTTTGCAATGGCCAACTGCTCCTGTTTCAGCACTTCGGGCAGATCAACCGGCTCCCCGTCTTTATGCCGCAGGTCGTCGATGCGCTGAGGCAAGTAGATCCAGTACCCTAGGCGCACGTTGGCCAAAACCATTGAAAGCCGAATGGCCCAATTGGAGTAGCGCCCCATGAGCGGGGCGGCAGCCCCCCCCGAAACAGTCATGGCGGAGGCCGCTGTGAACCCGGGTTGCCATTTCTCAAATTCCTCCGTCGGAACATACCTGGCAGCGATCTGATCCCCCCGGCCGCTCTCGCCATCGACCGCCGATCCAATCATGCCCCCGACATACTTCGGTGAGAACAGGAATGGGACGGCGCGTCGGTCGCGGATCGTCGCGAATCCCGCAGAATCGACGTTCAGTGAGGTGTTTATCAACGGATATGGTGCCGTCGATTGTTCACCGTAGTTAGCGAGCTGCGACACTTTGACGCGATTGTCAGAAACTCGCCGTCCACCTTGCTTTAGCGGTGCGACGAGAAACGCCTCGGCCAGCGAATCCCGGTAAAAACGATGAAAAGAGGTCATGTTGGGATCAACGAAGAACAGGCCAAAGCAGAGCAGGACGACCAGGAGCGACAACACGATCACAGCCTTCACCCACCACGTCTTACTGGCGACTTCCTCTACCATCGTTCCCAGATTTTCGAGATTGCCGTAGCGTCCAAGGGCGACTCGACGAGCTGTTTCCTTGGCAAACTCCTGTGAATTGTCAAATGCCTGGCTTGTTACGAGACGAACGGCCGTCTCTGGAAGGAGGCCATAGGACTCGGTCGCCCCCGGGCGGCTTTTGTACTGAAACACTCGATACATTAATTGTTCATTCTCATCGAGGTTGTCACAAAAACGATGGGTGTTCGGAACACTCGGCTCTGCGAGTTCTGCAAGTGTCGCTCGGGAATTGATAGCCCGCTTCAGGACTTTACGCGACGGTCGGATCGCTCGTTCAGTGAGGATAAACTGAGCTCGACATCTGGAGCCTTCGACTGCCGGCCCTCGTTCTGTGTCGATGGAGGGACAGCCGTCGGAGTCGGCGGGTGTTGTGCCGCCTCCTTCGCCGGCAGCTTTGGCGAGGTTATGGTGCAGGACGCTAGCGACGTGATCGTCGGGATTAAAGGGGCCCGTTCTTCGTAAAGTAGGGGCGAAAGCGCCGGCTTCGCCGGCGGCACCGCATAGAGGAAGAAGCCCTGACGCTTCAATGGCAAGGTTCCTGTCGCTCAGAGCCAAGAGCCGCGTCAGATCTCCCACGTTACAGGAACCTGCCAGGCAGGGTCCCTCTGAACTCTTTGGGAACGGGGTGGCGGGCATGGAGCCCAATAGTCGTCGGAGCCTTTCAAAGTCCTCCGACGCCCCGGAGTCGTGGAGCCTCACCACGGCAGCACCGAGAGCATCCACGATCGCGGAATACCCCATGTCACCCGAGCCCTCAAACACAACCTGATTCATGGCATCAATGATGCTGTCGTCCGCAGACTCATCAATCGATATCCGTGGTGTGCCTTCGGCCTCCGCCTTCTTGGCGATGCACTCTCTATCTGCGGTGATAACACTCCGCACCGCTTCGGGCAGCGTCGCGGCGTTCACGCCGAAGCCAAGCAAAACTTCCTTCACAAGTGCCGGGTCAACCGCGGGTGAATCGGAAGGGACTTTATCGGTGGCACTAAAACGTTCTTGAAGCGATTTGAGAGGCATCCAGTCGAAGGCGTCGACGCCGCCGCTGCCCGCTATGAACAGCGCGCCGAGTATTTTGTCGACCATCCACGCTTTTGCGTAAGGGCGTAGGGAGAGCGGCTGAGTGCTTTGCCCCAAGGCGACCGAATCGGTAAGGCCAAGACTCAGCCGGTCGTTGGCGGCAACTGTCAGGATTTCGCGGACACGCTGTTTGTCGAGTGGCGGAGTATGGTCGATGGCAGCACAGGAGTGTAGGTATCTGACTGCATGCTGGTGATACTGTGGTCGTAGGGGCGTAAGCACGCCCCACTGCTCTATCCGGCCGCTGCCTACGTATGATTGAAATAGCGTCGAGTTAGCGCTGCGGGCTAAGACGCTAGTCGTCAGAAAGTCTTGTGCCGCAGCAATCCATGAAGAAAGTATGACATTTGCATAGTCATCGGCCCACTGGATTGCGTATTCCGCCGAGAGATCGTCGTGTTGGGCGATAAGGTCATCGAGCAAACGGCTGGTGTGTTGGCTCACCGCGGCGTCAACAAGGAGTCGTTTATTCTTCAGCGTATCAATAACGCCCGACAGAGGGCGGTTGCGTTCGCCCACGATCCTCGCATCATAGAGGCATTGAATCGAATACCACTCGAGGAGAAGGGAGGCTGCAGCTAAGCCGATCAATGACCCGATAACGAATGAGAATAGAACTCTTGATACGGTTCGGTGTTGCGAGACGAGGAACAGGGCACTGGCGACGAGGCCGACGGCTACAAACGGCACGACGAGAAAGAAGCCATAGGGCGGAATGCCGAAGTGAAGGTAGTCGATCAGGGCGATAAGGATCGCAAGAGCGACGCCCCACCCGAGCACCGCGAGGGCGAATCGCAAAAGGACCCAGCGCAATCCGCGTCGGTCGGCGAGGAATCGAATGAGGGTGCCGGAGGCCCCGGCCGCAACGCCAAGGAATGCGATGAACTGCGGGATTCCAATCGTTCCCTGCGGGCGCAGGCGTCGCACGACCTCTACGCAAAAAGGGGTGGAATCAATGAGGACAGCGAGGAAAAGGATCATGAGCCGATAGCGTGAAATCCATTCCCATCCGCGAAGAAGCCAGAGGAGAATGCCACAGCGCTGATCGCCCTGCGAAGGCGGTCGGCGGACGGGATCGCAGATGAAATCGATGGCTTGCCACGAGAGAAGGCATAGCAGGCAGAGCAACGTCAACGCGAAAGGATTCCGCCGAAGGGGGGTGTAGAGTAACGACACTGCCAAAGCGAGCAAGATGATGGGGAGCGACAGGACGACAAGGTTCCCGAAGACTCCACGATTGTACTGATACGCGGCCCTCAGCCATTGTGGCAATCCACCGCAGGTAAGGTACGCAGAGCGATCCCGCCACCATCTGACATAGGCGGTGTCAAGCCGGTCGCTCGAGTCCGGAGACCGGAACGGAAAGTGACCTTGTTGCGGATCTCGGGTTGCAGTCGTCGTGAAGCCAACCATGAGATCACCTCTTGGGTTTACCCCCCGAACAAGCTGAACAACCGTCGAGGACATCACCCTATCTAAGGATGGTAGATTACGCAAGTGGGGGGGGCGGCGAGGGGCGCGTCATCCCTCCTTGGACGGGATCCGCCAGAGATCCGCGCACGGCCCGCAGTCAACACTGCCTGATTTCAGAATTGTGTTTCATAGCCGCAGGCTATTGAGCGTCTACGAACAGCTTGGATTACCTGGCTCGGTGCCGCGGAACATTAGCGGGCCTAGCGGGGTCCAGAAGGCGCGAAACCGTTGGCGTCTGCCCTCCGCTGCCATCAGCAGGTCACGACAAGGCTGGGCAGAGGGCTCCCTTGGCCACTCGGGACTTCCGCTTCAACGCTGCCGCGACGTGGCGGTTCGGAGGAGCTTCCAGGGCCACTCGCCCGTCTCGACGTGGCCCGCATTCCTGCGATATTCTAGCATTTTCGGCCCTTTTTCAGCCCCGTTGCCCGGTTTTGGAGCGCGGGTAGGATGGTCGTGGGGCTGTAGCTCAGCTGGTTAGAGCAGCGGACTTTTAATCCGTAGGTCCTGGGTTCGAACCCCAGCAGCCCCACTTGCCGGATCGGCCTGTTTTTCAGGCACTTTCGCGGCCTTCTTCGGCTTCGGTTTGGATGGTGGTTTCGGGGCCGTGTTAGCCAAAGTGTTAGCCAAAGTGTTAGCCAAACGGCCCGAAAACTCCCCGCCGGCCCGTTCAAACGCGGCCCACGCGGCATCCGCGGTTCGTTGGGCATCGGTCCCCACGTAGTACCGCAGCGTGGTCTCTATCGATTCGTGCCGCATCAACTCTTTCAGTTGGGGCGGCATCAACCGGGCTGCCCACCGCTCCCCGAAAGCCCTCCGCAGATCGTGGGCGGAAGCGTACTTCACCTTGTCGGGATCCTTCGGGTTCACGTAGACCCGGACCCCAGCCGCTTCCCCAATCGCGGCGACGATCTTCGATACTTCGTTGGGCTTCAACGGGCCCACGCGGCCATTCAGCTTGAACACGGGCCCGGTCCGTTCGCCCTCGGGGGTCTCCAGCAGGAACAGCCCGAACTCCGGAGCGATTGGCAGCAGCCGGTCCGCGTTCCCCTTCTCCAGTTCGGCCGGGACCCGCAGCATGGGCCGTCCCCCTCGGGGGAAGACGGGGAACAGCCGGTCCTCCCGATCCCAGTGGAGATCCAGCGATTCAGTCAGACGAAGACCGCTGGCCCACAGACCGCGTAGGTAGTGCTGCCACGGCGCCGCGGCATCCTCTCCCACTTCCTTCGGGACCGCCGCTACCATCCGGTCGAACTCCTCCGCCGTGATGGGCCGGCCCTTCATCGGCCGGCCGTTCGACTTCCGCCCACGCTGGATCTTCGGCAGCGCTGGCCGAACCGGGAGGAGCTTCTGTGTCACCGCCCAATTGAAGACCGCTTTCAGGTGGGCAAGGTGGCCGGCAATCGTGTTCTCCGAAAGTCCGGACGTCCGCAGTTTCGACACGTGGAACGATAGCCGCGCTTCGGTGACGTCCCGCAGCCGTTGGGGGCTCAACTCCTCTTCCAGCCGGTCCAGTACCCCTTGGATCTTGTCTCCGGTCCGCTTGGCCAACCCTGGGACAACTTCCTTTTCGTACCGCTCCCGGAACTCCGCCCACCCAAACCGGGACGGCGCAGCCGCGGACCCGGTCAGCAGTTGGGCTTCCAGTTCCCCGGCCAGCCGCTCCGCAGCCTTGCGGTCCCGGGCCAGCCCGGTCCGGGGGACGTTGGTGGACTTCGTCCGCTTCCGCTGGGTCAGAGGGTCCCGCCATTGAAGTTGGTAGTTCGGCCGGCCCCCGAACTCCATCACGTAGACCCGGATCCCGTCGGCCATCGGTTCCTCCATCGGTCAAGGGTGGGCTATTGCTTCCCTTAGGTATCGGTCAGCGTTCAATCGTAGCGCGAATAACGGAGCGCGCAATCCCGGTTCACGCTCCGTAGGACCGGCCGAACCCTCTGCCGGGCGGGGGTGGAATACAGAACTTCCGCAGCATTTCGTCGTACTTTTCATTGACCTGGGTCGGCTGGACTTTCATGTTGGCCCGGCTGCGGGGAGTCAGCCCCAACGCGGCTTCGATGGCCCCCAGCTTGTCGGCCAGCTTCAACAGGTTTGTGGCCGCGGGACTCGGGGCCCGGTATCCCGTCTTCGTTTCCATGAAGGGGCCGGTCTCCCGGAGATCGACAAGGCAGGCATGGTAGTGGCCGGTCAGTACCGCGTAGCGCGCCACCGTGGCCCGGTCGGCGCGATGGAACAGCCCCACCGCATCCAACGCGGCCAGCGTTGCGTCCCAAGCCTCCACCGCTCGGGGATCGGCTTGAACTTCAGGCGGCGCCGCGCGGTCTGTGTCGGTCGCGCGGTGGGATCGGGCGGCATCGGCCGCGGTGGGCTTGGGCTTCGGTCCTCGGGGCATGGGCGGATCTCCTACTGGGGGTGGCGGAGGGTTTGGGAAGGTACGAAGGGGGCCGGCCGATACCCCCCTGCCCGACGCTAGAAGCGCTCACGCGGGCTAGGCCAAGGGTTTTACGTTTCGCGGCGGAGGGAAAAAACGACCCACCCGTCGTTCTTCATTACCCCCAAGATCCGACTGCGTGGTGATCACGCGCAACGCGGGCATCGTTCCTCCACAAGTCAGACCCCACCCTCTGTCCCGTGTCGGGAGAGGGTCGGCAATGCGGGGGTGTTCGGGGACGGCTGGTAGGCGGATCGTGGCAGAGGGGACCCGTTGGGCAACACGGCGGGGTGGGGCGGACTCCTGCCCCGTGGGCAAAAACCGATGATGGGATTCGCGGCCGCGCGCGTGGGTGGAAGCCACGGGGTTTATGCCCAACGTCGGGCCAGAGATCGTGAACGCCCCGGCAATCAACGCTGTGTGTTCCTTCGGCTGCTGGCAACGGGATTCCATCACTCACGATCTCCGGAGGACCCGGGCTAAGGAAAGTGGTTTTCTTTGGCGGATCGTAGCGCCCCGTCCCGGCCGAGAGCTGAAAAGGACCCGGACCGCGCCGGCTACAACGCGGGCCACGGGAGGATCTCCACCACGGCGCAACGTCCCCGGCCACCCTTCACCACGCGGGCCAGCCCGGCGGACTCGAGCGCCGACAGCCCACGGCGGGATTGGTCCTGGGTCAGTTCCAACCGACGGCGGACGGCGGACGTTACCTTCACCGGGCCCGGGTCTCCCCGGACTCCGCGTTGGAACCAGAGCGCCACACCAACGGCCAGTGCCGATCCGCCGGCAGCGTGGGCTGCTGCCAGCCATCCCAGGGGAACGGGTCCACGGAGGAACGGCTGGCTAGTCCTGGGTCTCTTCGTCTTCCGGGTAGGCGCTGGTGGTAGCTCTGCCAGACATTCAGCCCGGTAGGCATTCAGATCCATAGGTGGGGTCTCCCTATCTATCTAAGAGAAAAGAGAACTACCTAAGAGACTCTCTTATTAGACCAGCCCGGTTCGGCAGGATTGCCGAACTACTTAGGCAGGATTGCCGAACTGGTTCGGCAGGATTGCCGACGTTGGGACCGGGCCGGCTATCCGTAGGACTGTCTCCCAGAACTCCGCACCGGCTTCGTCCACGTACCGCTCTGGCCAACAGACGGTCTTCGCATCGGTGCCGATCTCAAAGCCGGCCAGTACCACGCGGGAAGCCTCTGCCATCGCGGCCCGTGTTCGGCCAACTGCGTCTTCGATCTCCGCGGCCGGCGCTTCGATCATCACCGCATCGTGGACCGGGGCACACAGACCGATCCCGCGTTCCACCAACAGGCAACAGGCAAGCCGCAGCATCTCCGCTCCGTTGGCCTGACAGGGGAAGTTGGCAAGGCTTCGGGGGTTGGCCCCGGGGCGTGTGGGATCGGTGGAGGGCCCCACGTGGATCGGCCAGCCGAAGACGGTCTCCAGCTTGCCGGTCAGCGTAGCGCGGTCTACCGCAGCTTGGGACCACCGCCAGAACCCCGGGTAGGTGGCCCGATGAAGCGCGAGAAGTTCCCGGGCCATCGCGGGGGGCCGGCCGATCTTCTGCGCCAGACCCTCGGGGCCCATCCCGTACTGGACGGCCAACGTGCAAGCCTTGAACAGCGCCCGTTGGGGGCCGTGCGTGGTCTTCGTCCCCTCGGGCGGGATGGCCCCAGCCTGTTTCCCAAAGGCTAGGTAGGGGTCTCCGGAGCGGTACGCGGCTTCCATCGCGGCATCCCCGGCCAGCGCTGCGGCTATTCCGAACTCCTGCTGTTCGAAGTCCACGTAGGCCACCGCCATCCCGGGGGCCGGCTGAATCAGACTCCGCAGCCATCGGGACGGGCCGAAGATGAAGCGCGCGTTGGACGGCTGGTTCCTCCCGGTCCGCGCCCGAAACGGGGCTACGCTGGTTCGGTTCCTCCCGTCGGGCCCCACGGCCAGATCTTCGAAGAGGCGCATCTGCCCCAACGCGGCGCGCAACTCCCGCAGCTCTGCCACCGCGGGGTGGGCTTTGGCCTGTTGGCGGAACGTATCGTCTGACAGATCCAGTTGGCCGGTCTCCAGCATGGGCCACGGGATGCCGCGCTCCACCAGCCACCGCGCGAACCGATCCCGCTTGAACGTGGTCCCTTCGAAGACCCGGTAGCGCTGGTCCACTTCGGCCACCAGTTGGGCTTGAACGGCCCCCCATCGCGCTCCCAGGTGGCGGAGGGTGGGGACGTCGATGGGGATGCCGCGGTGTTCCATCGCGGCCACCGCCCACGCATAGCGCCCCCGCAGGAGCGCCCGCGGGAGATCCAACCGTGGCAGCATGGCCGGCAGCAGCCGGCGCAACGCGGCAACGTCTTCGGCGCAGTAGTCCAGCAGCGCCACGCGCTCCGCATCGGTGAACGGTCCGCCGCGGATAGCCAGTTGCCGCATCTCCTCTTTCTCCGCGCCGGCCATCGCGGGGAGACCGTGGGCCACCAGCGCCCCCAGCAGCCCGGAACCGCTCGGGGTGGTCAAGCCGTTGGCGGCTGCGCGGAACTCAAAGAACAGATCCAGCGTCCGCTCCGGGGCCGGCCATCCCAGTTGGTGGAACACGGAGAACTCCGCCGCAGCCGCGTAGGCCACGAAGAGGGCCCGGCGGTCCGTGCGGAACGGGGCGGCCGGCAACCGCGCCAACTGGTCTTCCCAGAGGCGCAGTTGCCGGCCCGTCCGCAGTTCCTCCGCCACAAGGCAGATCGGGGCGGGGCGGTGGCCGGCTGGCGCGGAGTATTCCGTGTCGGCCAGCCAGATCTCTTCGAAACAGTCCAGAGGGCAACCGCTCACGATTGACCCCGCAGTTGCCGAACCAACGGGTGGTCCAACGTGTCAACGAACCGATCCCGGAACGCGGTCTTCAGGATCTCGGGGAACTTCAGCGCCGGCCACTCCGGATCCGGCAGTTCGGTGGCCGGTTCGAAGTGTTCGTAGTAGCCCGCGGTCATGTTGGCGGCCATCCGCACCCACCGCGTTTCCGCCGCGGAGACGATCCGCAGCGCCGATTCGTTCCACGTGTTCGGCCGGCCGTCCGGTCCTGGGAGCTTGCATCGCCAGAGGAACAGATCGGAAGCGCGGTTCACGCAGACCAGCAGCAGCGCCGGCTGGATCTCCCCGGCAAGTTCGGTCCAAAGGGACCGATCCACCAGATAGGTCTCCCGGTCGGCTTCGGCTTCGAAGATGGCGGTTTGGATCCGCCAATCGTCACCGGGTCGAACGCGGAACCACTCCTGCCGGTTGGGCTTCCGGACCGGGATGGTGGAGATCACTTTCTTCACCCCCAGACCGGCCCCGTAGTCCGCCCCCAGCCGAAGGGCTGCGGGATCGAACGGATCGGGCGGTTCGGGCCGTTGGGCTTCGGGCTTCGTCATGATCGCTGGGTCTCCGGACTACGTGAATCGAAAACAGGGACCGCGGACGGGCCATCCGCCGCGGGGGTCTCTCGGGCCGTGTTCCCGCCAATCGGGCTTCCGGCGCCTCCAATCGCGTCTCCAG
>Ga0208249_1000191_pt1 | contig 19876 bp, 17 predicted proteins | sample CryBogmetaGMA1M_FD_184546 | JGI IMG/M metagenome (GOLD analysis project Ga0208249, IMG submission 184546) | Freshwater microbial communities from Crystal Bog, Wisconsin, USA - MA1M (SPAdes) | ecosystem: Environmental > Aquatic > Freshwater > Lake | place: Crystal Bog, Wisconsin, USA | collected...
AACACGCTCTCCACACGGTCGATGGACCGGCTGGCGAAGGTGGCTCGCACGGTGGCCGACTTGGCCGAAAGTGAAACGACCGAACCCGAGCACATTGACGTCGCCAGCAAGTTCGTTATTGGCGGAATGCTAAGGGAAAACTTCTAACGTGCCGGCACCAACCATGCCACTCATATCAGTCATTGATTGCGAGACGACCGGCCTTAATGCGGCTCGGCACGACCGTGTGATCGAGATCGCTGCTGTCGTCATTGATCCTGACGGCGACATAGTCAGGGAGTTTGTTTCCCTGATCAACCCCGGCCGAGATGTCGGGAGGACGTCACTTCACGGCATAACCGCGAGCGACGTCGCCGAGGCCCCGCGGTTTGAGCAAGTCGCCGGCCACTTGGCTCAGACCCTCGACGGCACCATTGCTCTCGCTGGACATAACGTCAGCTTCGACCACCGCTTCCTCCGCTGTGAGTTCGATCGCGCCGGCATCGCAATCCCAGACATCTTCACACTATGCACGATGCGAATTGCGGGCGGCGGCAACCTCGAATGCTGCTGCCGCGATCTGGGGATAGAGTTCGACCCCGAGACAGCACACTCCGCGCTCGAGGACGCGAGGGCGGCCGCCCGCCTGCTGATGAGCCTCCTACAGGAAGGGCTTGTGTCCGCTGATGAACTGCTGGCGATGCCCCCCGTCGCTTGGCCTCGAGTGCCTCACGCAGTCGCCACGCCACTTCCAAGAGCCACTGCACGGCAACGGACAGCAGAGGCCCCTGGCTACCTTCGGCGACTTTTGTCGCATGCCGGGCCGTTCTGCGTCATGACCGTTGGCGAAGAAGCGGCGCTCGACTACTCAGGCCTGCTTGAACGAGTGCTCGAGGATCGTCACGTCGACGAGCGCGAAGGTGAGGCCCTCGTGACGCTCGCCGCCTCGCTTGGGCTCGACGGGGACGCAATACGGTTGCTCCACGAGGCATACCTGGAGCGACTCGTTGCTGCTGCATTAACGGATAGCGTTATTACACCGACGGAGCAACGCGATCTCGAGTCGGTCGGACGTCTTCTGGGGGTTGATGACCACTGTCTGGCCGACATGGTTGCCCGGTGCAGACGCGGCCATGAAGGAAGCGCGGCTTCGGCGCCGCTTGGGAAGCCCTTGGCGGGCGAGAAACTGATAGGGCAGCGGGTCTGTTTCACGGGGGATTCAATCTGCAGCCAAGGCGGGGAGACAATCACTCGCGAGCGGGCGGCCGCCTTGGCGGGGGCTGCTGGCATGGAAATCGCCGACTCAGTGACGAAGAAACTCGACATTCTCGTGGTTGCCGATCCGCACACTCAGTCAGGCAAAGCTCGAAAGGCGCGCCAGTACGGCAAGCGAATCATTCACGAGCCAGTGTTTTGGCAGATGCTCGGCGTCGCCGTCGACTGATTTCTCGGCGGAATTCGCTGGCGACGGCAGCCAAGCCGATTGCCTGCTACATCGTGTCGCGCTTGATCTTCTCGAGCCGTTTCCGGATTAGTTCGAGATCCGTCTCCTCAGGATCCGGCGGCACGTCAAGGTAGTAGTTCCTTGCGATGCCAAGTCGCCTTCGTTCGCGGCGCGCTTGTTCCGGAGCAGCGTCAAGAAGTTCATCCGCGTACAGGTAATCCTCGTCCCAGAGGATTCTCTCGCTAATCGCATCGACGAGCCACTCCCAGTCCGACACGTCGCTCGACTCCCGAGTGGGCAGGGCGTCCTCCTCATGGATGTCCTCTTCATTGTCAGTCCCTGCAGCCTTGTCGCTGTTCGCGATCTCCAGCACGAGTGTGCGATAGAAGTAGTGGTCGTCGCCGTCCTCGGAGGTCTCTTGGCCATTCTGCACGTCGATTTCCAAATCGAGTAGTTGCCTGATCGCACCAAAGATGGCCGCAACAGCACCCTCCTTTATCGCCGTCAGTGGTGGGAGCGGTGTTTCGTACAAGAGTGCCTCTCCGATGTCTGCCAACAAGGAGAGTTTCGAGACCGGCTCAAGATTGTCGAATACCGGCACCCCGTAGTCCCACGCATCAGCACGATCACGGATTTCAGCTTCGACAACATCGTGCATGAATGCGATCGCACTGCGTAACAGTGTGGCCTCAGCACCGACGACATGCCGTTCGCCCAACTGCGTTCGCCAAGTCATCTGGCCATGCTCCTGGGAGGGTAGGAAGACCCGCTCCATTAGGTGTGTCTAATAATCGACCGACTAAGGCCTAGAGGCAAATCGTTGAAGCTCCGGTCGCACCGTGCTTGCTACTGGGCCGTGACGAGCACGATGTGGAGACCTCCGGCCGATCGAGGCTCGCTGCGGACCAACGACGGTTTGCGCAGTACCTAAATAAACGGCGAAATCCGGGCATATCTGGTGAGTAGCCGTGTGGTATCGGCCGCTCTGTCTCACCGAGGAACATGCCCATGCACGACACGCTTTTGGGGCGGGCTGAAGAGCTCGCCCACCTCACTGATTTGATACGGACCAGCCTCTCGCTGGCCGATTCCGCGATCCCGCCGATCAACGCTCAGCTCGACGAGCTCGCTGAGATGGGGCTCGAAAACCTCGAACTGGAGGGACCGCTCGTCTACTCACGCGCCGCTGGATACGGGCCGGACTTCGACGATGCCCGCGTGGTCTACGCGGCGGCGCTCGTTATGCCGGGCGGTCTCGGCTGTACGCTCTGGGGAGCCGACGAACACGCCGAGCGATACGGCGAGTCGAATCACGAGCCGCCGCATCTTCGGGAACGCTTCGTGCCATATGACAAGTGCCCGCCGATCGTGCGGGCTACGTTGCCGGCCCATGCCCCGCAGCTGCTGGTACAGCTCCTGCAGAGCTTCAGCGTGCTGACCCGGTGACCCCGGGCCTGCCACCATGCCGTCGGATCGCAGGCAAGCGGTCCGACATCTATCTGTAGCCCCGGTCGGCACGTTGCCGCTCCGGGGTGCTTCTCTCGCCGGCGGCACTTCTCGTCGCCGGCTTTCCTTTTGATCCCCTCACGGGGAAGGAGTATGCCGATGTCTCTTGATACCGATGAACAGTTTCTCGCCGCGGTCGCGGCCGCTTTGGGCGAAACGATCGCCTTCGTTCGCCGCCGTGGGTTCCATATGGAGCATGGCAATGGCGGCGACGATCAGCGACCCGCCCAATCGAGCTCGCGGCGGTGTGCCGACGACGAACACGCCATCGACATGGGACTTCACGGAATTGACTGGGATGCTGCCGACGATTCCCGGCTATACCGCCGTCGCCGGCGGCTGAGCGCCCGACGGGCACGTCGGCGTGCGGCCTGATTTGATTCCATTTCTATCTGCACCGATGGCGTGGTGCCGGTCGACGAAGTCGGCCGCCCACGCCATCGGTGTTTTCATATCCCCCGAGGTGCATCGATCAATGCCAACACCAATGACCAATGCTTCCATAAAAGACGGTACGATGAGGGTTTCTGCTGATGCGGCTGTATGGACGGCCGCCGCGAGGGCCCAGAAAGAGTTGATAGACATGCTCGCCAGACTGGTGCTGGCGAGTGTGGAACAGGAACAGAGACGTGCCGGAGAAGCCGCGGATTCGTCGCTCCGATCTGCCGGCGCGGCTACGGAAACAACTCGATGCCCTCGAGGCGCGGGTAAAGAGCCCCGACGTCGCGGTCGTGATCTGGGAGCAGCACTTCACCGTGGCCGACCGGAAGGCGCTGGGTGACGACCCTTATCTGGCGTGGAAGCATCACGGCCGCACTGCGGGCATGTGGGCCGCGGCTCGTGGCGTCTCGAAGGAGCGGGCAATCGTCGGTATCGGGTACGCGCTCGACTGGCTGGACACAAAGACGTGCAAGGCCCTGCTTGCGGCGCTCGGCGAGGATGCGAATGCAGCCGGCACGCCCCGATGGATCAACCGCTCCGGCGAACTCTGGTTCGACGGCCAAGTCGTGCGAACCATACGCAACCAGACGAAAGCCTCAACGATCGTACGAATACTCGAGGCCTTCGAGGAAAGCGGGTGGCCACGCACGATCGATGACCCTATCACCGCAGGCGGCGATAGCGCGCAGCGACGGCGTGCTGTTGAGTCGTTGAACGACGGGCTGAAGCAAATGCGATTCACCTGCGCCGGTGACGGCGAATCGTTCACGTGGGCGCCGCTTACTCGCCCGAAGCGAAAGGCTGCCAAGAAGAAGGCCGCTCGCAAGAAGCGGTCGTAGCGTCGGCCGTGCCTCCCACCACGGCGCCGTCCTGACTCCGGCGCTTCTCCGGCGCCACTGGGACGGCGGATCTACGTCTCGCACGGGAAAATAGGCCGTGCGAGACGAGTTTCGCGGGGACCGCGAAGACGTCTCGCCAAGCGGGCCGCGGGCCCGCGAGGTGCGGGATGGATTCCAAGGCTTTCTATCGAGGCAATGACGCCGACGCCGGCGAGCCGCTCGCGTTACGTGCGAGGCAGGCCGCCGCAAAGCTCGGCATCAGTGAGTCGACGCTCGACCGCCTCCGCAAAGCGGGCCGCATTCCGTTCGTGAAGCTGGACGGAGCCATCCTCTATCGCGTCGCCAGCCTCGAACAGTTCCTGTTGCAGGCTGAGCAGCGTCTCACGCCGGACACCGCCTGAGCCCGCGTGAGGTTCAGGCGGAGGTTTTCAGTCCTCCATCTATAGGAGAAACGTTATGGCTGTTCTGAGTTGGGAAAATGGTAAACGCGGCCGCACGGCACGCGTTATGATTCGAACGAAGCAGAAGGGGCGATATCCAATCCGCCTCGGCAAGGTGAGCCAGCGGATCGCCGAGACGGCACGCCGGATGATCGAAGCACTGGAGTCGGCCAAGGCCGCCGGGCACTCTCCCGACCGGGAGACCGCGGAATGGGTGGGACGGCTGGGCGATGAAATCCACGGCCGGCTCGTGAAGGCCGGCCTCGTGACTGCGCGGGAGCAGGCGACCGCCACGATCACGACCCTCGGCGATCATCTCGCGAGCTACTTCGCTGGGCTCGGGAAGCAGAAGCCGAATACGGCCCGCAACTACGAGCGAGCCCGGAACCTGCTCGAGGAGTTTTTCGGCAAGGACCGTGTGCTCGACTCGATCACCGAGGGCGATGCCGACGCCTACAAGCGGTGGCTTCTCGACACCTACGCCCCGGCATCCGTATCGGTCGACCTGCGGCGGGCGCGGCAGTTCCTCAAGGCAGCCGTCCGTCGCCGGCTGATTGCTGCCAACCCTTTCGCGGACGTGCCCTGCGGGCCGCAGACGAACGAGGATCGCATCGAGTACGTGCCGGCGGCCACGATCGAGGCGGTGATCGCTACCTGCCCCACCGAGGGCTGGCGGATGATCTTCGCCTTGGTTCGGCACGGCGGCGTCCGCTTTCCGAGCGAGGTCGAAGGCCTGAAGTGGACGGACGTGGATTTCGCGAATTCGCGGTTCACGGTCCACGAGACGAAGGTCGAGCACCATCCCGGTCGCGGCCGGCGCGAGGTGCCGATCTTCACGGCGCTCAGGCCGCACCTCGAGCGGGCGTTCCGCGAGCGTGACCCCGGGGCGGTCTATGTCGTGCCCAGCGCCCGGGGAGGGCGGAACCTCGGCACGCAGGCCAAGCGGCTCGTCAAGAAGGCGGGCTTCAAGGTGTGGCAGAAGTTTTTCACGAACATGCGGGGCAGTTGCTCGGACGATCTCGAGCGTGCCGGCGTGCCGGAGAAGGCGATCAACGCATGGATCGGCAACTCCGCCCGTATGCGCCGCCGCCACTACCACGGGGTGCGGCCGGAGGACTGGGCGGCGGTCACTGGATCGGCGGAGAAAACTCCGGCACCAATTCCGGCACCATCAACGGCCGTCAGCGGCCATCAAGAGCCGTCAACGCTTCACGAAGCCCGCGAAAAATCGCTTGACGTCGTGAAGGACGCGGAAACTCAGTACCCCCGACAGGGATCGAACCTGTGACCTGAGCTTTAGGAAAGCTCCGCTCTATCCAACTGAGCTACGGGGGCATGCACCCGCCACGCCAAACTTCGAACACGCGGTCGACGCGGCCTCGGCGGCGGGAAACGAACCGATCTTAGGTGGGCGGTCACGGGCCAACAAGAATCGATCGGTTTCGAGGCAGGCCGTCGCCCTTCATGACCGCGGCTTCGCTATCATGAGACCAGGTCGGCGCGAGGCCGACGGTTCATGACGGCCCTTCCCCAGGAGGCTCCAGCGTGGCACGCGCGGCACTCGCGCTCGAGGACGGCACGGTCTACGTCGGCGACTCGTTCGGCGCGACGGGCACCGTGTCGGGCGAGGTCTGCTTCAACACCTCCATGACCGGCTACCAGGAGATCCTCACCGATCCCTCCTACCGCGGCCAGATCCTCTGCATGACCGCGCCGCAGATCGGCAACTACGGCGTCAACCACGCCGACGTCGAAAGCGGCAAGCTCCAGATGGCGGGCTTCGTGGTCCGCGAGGCCAGCCGCCTCGCGAGCAACTTCACCTCCGAAGACACCCTCGGCCACTACCTCGCCAAGGCCGGCGTCGTCGGACTCACCGGCATCGACACCCGTTCCCTCGTCCGCCACCTGCGGGTTCGCGGCGCGATGACCGGCGTGGTCTCGAGCGAGATCCTCGACCCCGCGGCGCTCGTGGCCAAGGCCAAGGCGGCGCCCACGCTCGTCGGCCGCGACCTCGTCCGCGAGGTGATGCCCGAACGGCCCAGCGTCTGGCACGAGTCGCTCGACGATTGGGGACGCCCCTTGCCGCAGCCGCTCGAAGGGGGCGACCCGGCGGCCGTGACGACCTGGTCGGGCACGAAGAAGGTGGTGGCCCTCGACTACGGCATGAAGTGGAACATCGCCCGCCACCTCACGAGCGTGGGCTGCGACGTGACCGTGCTGCCCGGCCGCGCGACCGCCGCCGAGGTGCTCGCCCACCATCCCGAAGGCGTGTTTCTCTCCAACGGCCCCGGCGACCCCGAGGTGCTCGGCTACTGCGTCGAAACCGTCAAAGGACTCGTCGGCAAGGTGCCGATGTTCGGCATCTGCCTCGGCCATCAGCTGCTCGCGCTCGCCTGTGGCGCCAAGACCTTCAAGCTCAAGTTCGGCCACCGCGGCGCCAACCAGCCGGTGATGGATCTCACGACCGGCAAGGTGGAGATCACGTCGCAGAACCACGGATTCGCGGTCGACGAGACCACGCTGCCGCCCGAACTCGAAGTGACACACCGCAACTTGAACGATGGCACGATCGAGGGCCTGCGGCACAAGTCGGCGAGCGCCGCGAGCGTGCAATATCACCCCGAAGCAGCCGCCGGACCACACGATTCGGCGTATCTTTTCGGCCGTTTTCGCCAGATGATGGCGTAGCGCAAGTCGTTCCCGGGCAGCGGGTTCCGCGGGCTGTGACGGCCGGGCGGGGGAGCGACATTTCGTCGATTTTTTGACTGTCCGCCGCCGCGTGCCAGAGTTGAGCGGAGCCCGGGCTGCATCCCGGCTCCACCGCCGCTCCAACGGATCCGGCGGTCCCCAGTCTCTGCCAAGGAGGTTCTCTCCATGTTTCGTGCCCACCGTTTCGCCCTGCTCGCGCTCTTCGCCGTTCCGGCCGTTCTGGTCGCCGCGACGTCCGCCGACGCGGGCTTCCGCCATCGTCATCATCTCGACCCCGGCTGTGCCGCGGTCGAACCGGGCTGCTCGGCCTTCGAGCCGGCCTGTGCCATCGAGCCGTCGTGCGGGTTCGAACCCGGCTGCGGTGCCGAGACGGTCTGCCCCACCAACCCGTGCATCAAGTATCGCCACAAGCACGCGCACCATCACCGTCACGGCTCCGGCTGCTGCCCCGAGCCGACCTACGAGACGGTGCTGACGCCGACGAGCCCGGAGACCTGCCGGACGGTGGCCGTGCCGGTGTGCCTGCCCGCCTGCTGCCAGGGCTGCCCCTGCGAGTCGTCGCGGTGCACGCTCCTGGGCTGCGGCCAGGTGCGGTATGACTACGGCTGCGGCATCTCGGTGATCATCCGCTTCCAGAAGTGCGGTGACATCCTCGTCACCTATGTGGGGTTCTGAACATACGGCCGCGGGGCCATCCATGGCCCCCGCGGCCTTGAGGCGTGCGAGGGCGAAGCCAAGGTTCGCCCGGCACGCCCGGCCGCCGTCCGGGCGGCCGTGGTAAGCCGTCGCAGGCCCGAAGGGATGCGTCGGCGCGAAGACAGCGGCGTGCGAGGGCGAAGCCAAGGTTCGCCCGGCACGCCCGGCCGCCGTCCGGGCGGCCGTGGTAAGCCGTCGCAGGCCCGAAGGGATGCGCCGGCACGATCAACGAAAAAGCGTCGAAGAGACCCCGGCCCGGAGTGATCCAGGCTGGGGTTTTTTCGTCGATGGTCCTGCACCGAGACCGGGGCGACGGCCTACCGGCGGTCGCCGCGCCGCAGCCGCGTAAAGAGGCTGCGATAGTCGCCGGGCCGCACGCTGAAGATCGACCGGCGGTCGTCGGCCATCTCCTGGACGTCGTCCTCGATGACGACCATGTCGGCGTCGTCGACGTCGTTCACCCCTCCATCCTCCGCCGCGACCGCCACCTCGGCCGACGCCGCCGGTGCGGCGACCTCGGCCACCCGCCCGGCCGCCGCCGCGGGCTCCGTGACGGGCGACTGCGGCGGCGCGGTGTCGACGTGCCCGAGCGTCGCGAGCAGCCGGCCCATGGCCTTGCCCTCGCGACTCGTCACGCGGGGCCGGCCGCTGAAATCCTCCGGGCCCTCCTCGACGATCCGCTCGCCTTCGCGAACACCATCGGGGAAGAAGGCGGCGAACGGATCGCCCGCGGATTCGCCCACGAGCTCGATGTCGGGGCCGCTCCACGGGTCGCCAGGCGACCGGTCGCGATCATGCCGCGGCGGCGGGGCGGCTTCGAGGGGCGCGAAGCCGTCGTCGACGCCGAACTCCATCACCTCCATCCCGAGCTCGAGGCCGTCGGCGATGTCGGCATCGGGCGTCGCGGGTGTCGCGAACGCAGCCGTCGGCTCGATGCCGGCCGGCGCGGGCAGCCGCTGGATCTCGCGCCACGCCGCGGCGATGTCGGCGGGCGTGACGCGGCGGTTCGATTCCGCCACGAGCACGAGCGACTGGTCGCAGACCTGGTTGATCAGTCGCGGCACGCCGTCGGTCGCCTTGAACACGGCGTCGTCGCAGCCGGGCGCGAAGAGCCGGTCCCACGCCAGCCCGGCGGCCTTCGTCTGCGTGCGCAGGTAGGCCATCGTTTCGGCATGGTCGAGCGGCTCGAGGTAGCCGCGGACCGCGATCCGCTGCGAGAGGCTCTCCATCCGTGGGGCCGCGAGCATCTCCTCGAGCCGCAGGCTGCCCGCGAGCACGATGTGCACCGCCGGCAGCGGTGTGGGAACGTTCGTCAGCAGGCGGAGCTCCTCGATGAGCCGCGTGGGCAGCGTGTGGGCCTCGTCCACGAGGATCACGAGTCCGGAGCCGGTCGCCGCGAGGCCGCGGATGCGTTCCACGATCGCGATGCGGAGATCCGCCTCGTCGATGCCGCGGTAGGGCTCGCCGATCGCCGCCATGACCGCCTGCCAGAGGGCGCGGCGGGTGCACACGCTCGTTCCCGAGAGCAGCGCCACGTCGAAGTCGTCGCGGACGTGCTCCGCCACCATCGCGAGCAGGAGCGACTTGCCCGTGCCGGGGGGCCCCACGACGAGCGCCACGCCCTCGGCCCGGCGGATGCACCGCTCGACGCCCTTCACCGCCGCGTCGATCTGCGCCGCGGGGTGGAAGAACTGCGTCCGCGGGGCGGCCATGAAGGGGCGAGTCGACGGGTGCCGGCTGGGGATGTGCATCGCGCGTGGCGTTCCGGGGGCGTGGGTCTCGATCGCGAGAACCGCGACAGGATTGATTTCGACCATCCACCGCCGCTTCCTGCACCGACGGCGCCGGCCGTAGACTCTCGGGGTCCGGAAATGTGCACGCCGCGTGGCGGTGGCGCCGGATGTGACGCCGGCACTCGGCGACGCGGCCGAGAGGCGGGGCGGCATGTTCCACGTGAAGATCTGCGGTGTGACGACGGCGGACGACGCGCGGATCGTCGCCGCGGCCGGCGCCGACGCGATCGGCCTGAACTTCGTGCCGGGCTCGCCGCGCTGCCTCGCCGTCGACGCCGCCCGCACGGTGGCCGCGGCGGTGCCGGAGGGGGTGCTCGTCGTCGGCGTGTTCGCCGGCGCGACGGCCGATGAGATGCGGCGCGTGGCGCGCGAGGTCGGCCTCGGCGCGATCCAACTCCACGGCCACCTCGAGGGAGCGGTGTCGGTCGACCCGCCGGAGCGCTGCGCGGCGCTCGCCCCGCTGCCGGTGATCCGCGCCATCCGTCTCGGTGACGACGGCCTCGAGGGGGCCCGGCGATGGATCGCCGCGGCAGGCGCGTGCGGCCACGGTCCCGACATGGCCGTGGTCGATGCCGCGGTCGCTGCGGCGACGGAGGCGGGAGAACTCGGCGGCACCGGAGCCACGGTCGACTGGGGGCGGCTCGTCGCGGCCGGCGGCCTCGGAATCCCGACGGCCCTCGCGGGAGGCCTGACGCCAGCCAACGTGGCCGAGGCGATCCGCGCAACCCGTGTCATCGCCGTCGACACCGCCAGCGGGGTCGAGCGGTCGGCCGGCAGAAAAGACCCGGAAAAGGTGCGGGCATTCGTCGCCGCGGCCCGGGCGGCACTCGCGGCGGCCCGGGACTGAACCCTTTTCGAATCGGCCCGAACGGCTAAGATCTGACGTTCTGGCGGCGGCCCCTGTGGCCCTGCCCGTGCCCGCCGCGATCCATGGGGATCCGGCCCGCGGGAACCGCCGCTTCCTATTCGTCCGCCGTCCCCACGAGGAGGTTCCAGTGGCCCACGTCGAAACCCGCCTGCCCTATAAGGTTGCCGATCTCGCGCTCGCCGACTGGGGCCGCAAGGAGATCATGCTGGCCGAGAACGAGATGCCCGGCCTGATGGCGCTGCGGGAGAAGTACGGCCGGTCGAAGCCGCTCGCCGGTGCCCGCATCGCGGGCTGCCTCCACATGACCATCCAGACGGCCGTCCTCATCGAGACGCTCAAGGCACTCGGCGCCGAGGTCACCTGGAGCAGCTGCAACATCTTCTCGACGCAGGACCACGCCGCGGCGGCGATCGCCAAGGCCGGCTTCCCGGTCTACGCCTGGAAGGGCATGACGAACGAGGAGTTCGACTGGTGCATCGAGCAGACGCTGTTCTTCCCGGACGGCGAGCCGCTCAACATGATCCTCGACGACGGTGGCGACCTCACCGCCATGGTGCACCAGAAGTATCCGGAACTGCTCGGCGGCATCCGCGGCCTCTCCGAGGAGACGACCACGGGCGTGCACCGTCTCTATCAGATGCACGAGAATGGCGAGCTGAAGCTCCCGGCGATCAACGTCAACGACTCGTGCACCAAGAGCAAGTTCGACAACCTCTACGGCTGCCGCGAGAGCCTGGCCGACGGCATCAAGCGGGCCACCGACGTGATGGTGGCCGGCAAGGTGGTGGTGGTGGCGGGCTACGGCGACGTCGGCAAGGGTTCCGCCCACTCGATGAAGTCGCTGGGTGCCCGGGTGATCGTCACCGAGGTCGATCCCATCAACGCGCTGCAGGCCGTGATGGAGGGTTTCGAAGTGACCACCATGGAAGAGGCGGCCAGCCGCGGCCAGATCTTCGTGACGGCCACCGGCTGCCGCGACGTGATCCTCGGCAAGCACATCGAGCAGATGCCCAACGACGCGATCATCTGCAACATCGGCCACTTCGATCTCGAGATCGACGTCGCCTGGTTGAACGACAGCAAGGGGATCAAGAAGGTCGAGATCAAGCCTCAGGTGGACCGCTACACGCTCCCCTCCGGCAAGAACGTGATCGTGCTGGCCGAAGGCCGGCTCGTGAACCTCGGCTGTGCCACGGGCCACCCGTCGTTCGTGATGAGCACGAGCTTCACCAACCAGGTGCTCGCGCAGCTGGCCCTCTGGTCCGACACCGACAAGTACGACGTGGGTGTCCACCTGCTCCCCAAGAAGCTCGACGAGGAGGTGGCTCGGCTGCACCTCGACAAGCTCGGCGTGAAGCTGACGAAGCTCACGAAGGAGCAGGCCGAGTATCTCCACGTGCCGGTCGAGGGGCCGTTCAAGCCCGAGTACTACCGCTATTGATCCGCCGCTGGCGGATCAATGCTGCATCCGCCGGGCCATCCATGGCCCCGGCGGATGCGGAGCGGCCGCGGGGAAAGCCAAGGTTTCCCCGGGCCTGCAAACGGCCGCCCTCCGGGGCGGCCGTTTCTGTTTGGTCGCGCCCGTGATCGCGTGGGTTCACCATGCCTTGCCCCGCCATGTGCGAGCGAGGGGCTCCGCGTGCCCCGGGAGCCGGGCTTACGATTGCGAGCGCAGCCACGTTGTCGGGGAGCCGTGCTCGGCACGGTGACCGTAAGCCGGAGCCGACGCCGGGACGGCGGCAAGGGCGCGACATTCGCCAGGCGAAGCGAAGCAAGCGTGCAGTGAGCGAAGCCCAGGATGGGCTGAGCGAACGTCCGGCGACGGGGCACGCGGAGTCCCGAGCGGTCGCACCGCCGGGCCGCCCGTCATCGCGAGACTTCGCGTCGCCGAAGCCCCGCGGCACGAGGCGTTTCCCGTGAAACGGCGGCCGGTTTTGCTACGATCCCGGCTCTCGTCCACCCGTCACGCGTCCCCGAGGAACACCGTCCCCATGCCCACCGTCGCCCCGCTCCGCGGCCTTCGCTACGACCCCAAGCACGTCGGGACGCTCTCGCAGGTGATCGCGCCGCCGTACGACGTGATCGACGCGGCGCTGCAGACGCGGCTCTACGAGCGGCATCCCGCCAACGTGATCCGGCTCGAACTCAACCGCGAGGAGCCGGGGGACGACGAGCGGACCAACAAGTACTCCCGGGCGGCGAAGTTCCTCAAGGAGTGGCGGGAGCAGGGTGTGGTGATGCAGGAGCCGGCGGCGGCGCTCTACGTCTACCACCAGGAGTTCGAGGTCGAAGGAAGCACGTTCGTCCGTCGCGGGGTGATGGCCCGTGTGCGGCTCGAGCGGTTTGGCACCGGCAACATCCATCCGCACGAGGAGACGATGTCGGGCCCCAAGCAGGACCGGCTGCTGCTCACGCGGGCCTGCCGCGCGAACCTCAGCCAGGTGTTCGGGCTCTATCCCGACCCGGCCGGCGAGGTGCAGGAACTGCTCGACAAGGCGGTGGCCGGCCAGCCGCCGATCGAGGCGACCGACCACCTCGGCGTGAAGAGCTGGATGTGGCCGCTGACCGACGAGGCCGTGGCCGCGAAGGTGGCCGGCCTCATGGGGCCCAAGCCGGTGTTCATCGCCGACGGTCACCATCGCTACGAGACGGCGTGCAACTACCGCGACGAGGTCGCGGCGGCCTGGGCCGCCGACCACGGCGGCGAGCCGCTGCCGCCTGACCACCCGGCCAACTTCGTCCTCATGATGCTCGTGGGGATGAGCGACCCCGGGCTCGTCGTGCTGCCCACGCACCGGCTGTTCCGGGAGCTGGCCGTGGCCGATGCCTCGGAGCTCGCGGCCCGCCTCGGCGACGCGTTCACGGCCCGCACCTCGTGGCGCGGGCCGGAGGCGGCCGAGGCGGTGTGGTCGAACATCGAGCTCGAGGAGGATCAGGGCACGATCGGCTTCTACACGGCCGGCGACCAGGCCTGGACGCTCGCGAGAATCACGCCCGCCGGAAGGGCGCGAATGGACGCCGTGGCGGCCGACCACGGGCCGGCGTGGCGGAGCCTCGGGGTGTCGATCCTGCACCGGCTCGTCATCGGCGAACTCCTCGGCGCGAAGGAGATCCCGACGCCGGGCTACGTCCACCTCGTGCGCGAGGTGGTCGAGGGGCTCGAGACCGGGAAGTATCCGCTCGCGGCCCTCGTCATGCCGGCGAGCGTGGAGGACATCCGCAAGGTGAGCGAGACCGGCGAGCGGATGCCGGCGAAGAGCACCTACTTTTATCCCAAGCTCGCCAGCGGGCTCGTGTTCAACCCGCTGGATTGAGCGTCGGCGGCCAGGGTTCGGCCCGCGCCGCGTGTTCCATGTGAAACACGGCGATCGCGGAGGCCTGCGCGGTCTGGCGAGTGTGGGCAAGCCTCGCGGTTTCACGTGGAACCGCGCCGCGGACCTTGCGCACGGTGGCGGTTGTCGCACGGCGGCGCGCATCACGTGTCGATCGTGCCTGCCGTGGCCGATATCCCGATGGTGCCCGGAGTGCGTCCGGCAACGGCGGGAAGGATTCTGCGCGTGGGAAGGATTCTCTGCGTGGCCAACCAGAAGGGCGGCGTCGGCAAGACGACCACCGCCTCCAACCTCGCGGCGGCACTCGCGCACGGCGGCCAGCGGACGCTCCTCGTCGACCTCGACCCGCAGTGCAACGCCACGACCGGGTTCGGCGCCGTGCCGGCACCCGCGCACCCGTTGGTGCTCGAGACGCCCCTGGCGGAGTCGATCGTGCCGACGGCGCTCCCCAACCTCGCGATCCTGCCGGGCAGCCGGAGCGTGCGCGACGTGGAGCGGATCGCGGCGCGGTCGCGTGCCGGCGCCGCGGTGCTCGAGAGCCATCTCGGCCTCGGCCTCGCGGCATGGGACTACTGCCTCATCGACTGCCCCCCCTCGATCGGCGACCTGACGCGCACCGCGCTCGCCGGCAGCACCGAGGTGATCATGCCGATCCAGTGCGAGTACTACGCGCTCGAGGGCCTCACCCAGATGATCGAGGTGATCCGCGACGTGATGCAGGCGCGGCCGGGGCGGTTGGCGTTCGGCGGCATCGTCCTCACGATGCACGACGCCTCGCTCGAACTCACGACCGAGGTCGAGGCCGAGGTCCGCGACTTCTTCGGGGAGATCGTCTTCGAGACGGTCATCCCGAGGGACGTCGCCGTCTCCGAGGCGCCGAGCCACGCCCGGAGCGTTCTCGATTACGCACCGCGCTCGCCGGGAGCGCGGGCTTACACGGAACTCTGCATGGAGGTACGCGACTGTGAGTAGGGAACGACGCCTGGGCCGTGGACTCGAAGCGCTCCTGGGCCGTGCCGGCCTCGAACCGTCGGCGGCGCCGACCCAGGGCACCGGGGCGCTCGCGCCGCAGGCCACGCCGCGGCCGCTGCCCGCGGCCGGACTCGGCTCCGGCGCCGCGCGGCTGATCCTCCATGCCGCCGAGGAGGTCGAGGAGGTCGCGGCGTCGCTCCCCACGAGCGAGGTCGCTCCGACGCTCATCGACCCCAATCCGTGGCAGCCGCGGAGCGTCGTCGACGACGCCGATCTCGCCGAACTCGCCTCGAGCCTCCGCGACCACGGGCTCGTGCAGCCGATCGTGGTCCGGGCCCGCGGGGACCGCTACCAGCTGATCGCCGGCCAGCGGCGGCTCGCGGCGGCGCGGCGGCTCGGCTGGGAGCAGGTGCCTGTCCGCGTTCTCGACGTCGACGACCGGCAGATGTCGGAGATCGCGATCGTCGAGAACCTGCAGCGGCGCGACCTCGATCCGCTCGAGAAGGCGGCGAGCTTCAAGCAGTACCTCGCCACGTGGAGCAGCACGCAGGAGGAGCTCGCGAAGCGGCTCTCCGTCGATCGCTCGACGGTCGCCAACCTCATCCGGCTGCTCGAGCTCCCGGCGGCCGTGCAGCAGAAGCTCCGCGCAGGCACGATCTCGATGGGGCACGCGCGGGCGCTGCTGCCGCTCGGCGACGAGGACCAGCAGGTCCGCCTCGCGGATCGCGTGGCGGCCGAGGGCCTCTCGGTGCGGGCCGTCGAGAGCGAGGTGCAGGAGATCATCCGCCGCGACGAGGATGACGTCGGCACCGAGCCGGGCGTCGCGCCGGCCGAGTCGGGCGCGGCCGGCAGTTCCCCCGCGCCGCGCCGCCGACCGGGACGGCCCGCGACGCGGCGCTCGAGCGAGGTCGCGGCGGTCGAGGCCCAGCTGCGGCGGGCGCTCGGGGTGAAGGTCGTGGTGCACGCCAACGGTCGGGGGGCCGGCCGGATCGTGATCCCGTTCGCCGACCTCGACGAGTTCCAGCGGCTGCTCGACCACGTCTGCGAATGAGGCTCGTGCGCGACCGGCCGCCGCATCGCGGCTGACGACCCGGGCCGCGGCCCGCGTGCTACACTTCGGCCTCCTCGGAGCGTAGCGCAGTTGGTAGCGCGCTTGGTTTGGGACCAAGAGGTCGAGAGTTCGAATCTCTCCGCTCCGACTCGGCCTTTCGCGGCAGGCGCCAGCCGGTGCGCCCGCCGCGGGTTCGCGGGCGATATACTGCCGCGCCGGTGAACCGTTTTCGTGTCACTGCGTAGCAGTGATTCGGCTCGCGTCGATTCGGCCCGTGTCGCCGGCCGAGCGAGTCGTCCCTCTGTTCCAGGAAGGGGATTCCTCCCGACATGCTGCACTTCTCCAAGCGAATCCTGTTCGTCGGTTTCGGCGCCGTCGCCCGTTGCACGCTTCCGATCCTCCTCGACCACGTGAAGGTGAAGCCGCAGGACGTGACGATCCTGGAGTTCGAGCCCGACGACGCCGCCCTCGCCCCGTGGGTCGAACGCGGCGTGAACTTCGTCCGGGCGAAGGTCGAGCCCGACAACCTCGCTGAACTGCTCGGCCGGCACGTCTCGGCCGGCGACATCCTCATCGATCTCGCCTGGAACATCGACTGCTGCGAGGTCGTGCAGTGGTGCCACGACCATGGCGTGCTCTACCTCAACACGTCGGTCGAACTCTGGGATCCCTACGAGCACGCCAAGGGCGCCCACCCCACGCATCTCACGCTCTACTGGCGGCACATGAATCTCCGGCGGATGATCGCCGGCTGGAAGACGCCCGGTCCGACGGCGGTGCTCGAGCATGGCGCCAACCCCGGGCTCATCAGCCATTTCACGAAGCACGCCCTCCTCGACATCGCACGGGTCTGCCTCGAGGAGGGGAAGTTCGCGGGCGAGCAGGCCGAACGCATCGCCCAGCACGCCACGAGCCAGGCCTTCAACCATCTCGCCCACGAACTCGGCGTGAAGGTGATCCACTGCAGCGAGCGCGACACGCAGATCTCGAACCGCCCGAAGGAGGTCGACGAGTTCGTCAATACCTGGAGCGTCGAGGGCTTCCGCGAGGAGGGGACCACGACGGCCGAGATGGGCTGGGGCACCCACGAGAAGACGCTCCCGCCCTTCGCCTACGAGCACGCCGACGGCCCCCGAAGCCAGATCTGCCTGGCCCGCATGGGGATCAACACCCAGGTGGTGAGCTGGGTGCCCCCCAATCACAGGATCGTGGGCATGGTGGTGCGGCACGGCGAGGCATTCAGCATCACGGAGAAGCTCTCCGTGCGCGACGCCGCGGGGAAGGCGATCTACCGCCCCACGGTCCACTACGCCTACTGCCCGAGTGACGCCGCGATCGCGAGCCTCTGGGAACTGCGGGGCAACGATTACCGTCTCCAATCCCGCGTCCGGATCATGACCGACGAGATCACGAGCGGCGCCGACATCCTCGGGGCGCTCCTCATGGGACACCCGCTCACGAGCTGGTGGTGCGGCACGGATCTGTCGATCGAGGAGTCGCGCCGGATCCTGCCGCATCAAAACGCCACCACCATGCAGGTGGCGATCTCGGTCGTCGCGGCCACGATGTGGATGATCGAGCACCCCGCCGAGGGTGTGAAGCTGCCCGACGACCTGCCGCACGACTACGTCCTCGGCATCGCCAAGCCCTACCTCGGCAAGTTCATCTCGGTGGCGAGCGACTGGACGCCGCTCAAGCACTACTCGAACGCGTTCCACGGCTACAACCGCCCCGACATCGACCCCTCCGACCCCTGGCAGTTCAGGAACTTTCTGCTCACCGACGGAGACTGAGCCCGATGAATCAGAAGACCCTTCTCGAGCTCGCCCGGAAGCACGGCACGCCGCTGTTCATCGTCGATCACGCGGAACTGCGGAAGAACTACGCCCTTTTCCGCAAGCACTTTCCGCGGGTGCAGATCTATTACGCCGTGAAGGTCAACAGCGATCCCGCGATCGTCGAGACCTTCTACAAGCTCGGCGGTAGCTTCGACGTGGCGAGCATCCAGGAGTTTCGCACGGTCTACCAGTTCATCGCCAAGCTGCCGGCGAAGCAGCGGCAGGACTTCATCTGGGACAAGATCATCTACGCCAACCCGATCAAGCCGATCGAGACGCTCGAGGAACTCGATCCCTACAAGCCGCTCGTCACCTACGACAACCCGGAGGAGATTCGGAAGATCGCCAGGCACGCGCCGCACGCCGGTCTCGCGCTGCGGCTGCGGGTGCCCAACACCGGCTCGATGGTGGAACTCTCGAGCAAGTTCGGGGCCCTGCCCGGCGAGGCCGTGGACCTCATCCAGCAGGCCCACGATCAGGGCCTCGTGGTGGAGGGGCTGTCGTTCCACGTCGGCAGCCAGTGCACCAATCCGCAGAACTACATCCAGGCGATCCACCTCTGCGCCAATGTGTTCGCCGAGGCGAAGTCGCGCGGGTTCAACCTCAAGCTCCTCGACATCGGCGGCGGCTTTCCCGCCGCCTACGATGCCACGGTGCCGAAGTTCTCGGCGCTCGCGAAGACGATCAGCCAGGAGATCGACCGGCTGTTTCCCCCGGAGATCGAGATTCTCGCGGAGCCGGGCCGGTTCCTCGTGGCCTCGGCCGGCACCGCCGTCTGCAAGATCATCGGCAAGGCCTTCCGCAACGACAAGACCGGCTACTACGTCGACGATGGCGTCTACCACACCTACTCGGGCGTGATCTTCGACCACTGCACCTACCACCTCAAGAGCTTCAAGCGGGGCACGCCGCAGCTCTGCGCCGTGTTCGGGCCGACCTGCGACGCCCTCGACACGATCAGCCTCTCGGAACAACTGCCCGACCTCGAGATCGGCGACTACCTGTACAGCGAGAACATCGGCGCCTACTCGGCCGCGAGCAGCACGCACTTCAACGGGTTCCCGCCGGCGACGGTGATCCACGTGAATCGCTGAGCGGGGTGCGGTCCGAAGTCAGCGTGGGACGGGGGCGCTCCTGCCGACTCGCCGGACGTTCGGGGTGGCTCGGGGCTGCCCATACCGCGTCGCCGGACGTTCGCTTCGGGCTCAGCCCTCCGCTCGCTCCACGCTGGCGGCGCTTCGCCCTCCGGGCTGCGCTTGCCAGCGAGGCCGGCTCTCGCGGCACGGGCAGCCCCTCGCGAAGGTGAGGGGGAGTGGGGGCATGAGGCCTTCATCCCGGCGACCGGTCAGCCAGGGCGTACCGCCTCGATCAGGTGATACGGCGGCTTCACGCAAACCCTCGGCTTCGTGCCTCGGTTTGCTTGGCCGGCCGCCGCCGGCTCTCGAGAGGCCGCCGTCCCGGCGACCGGTCAGCCAGGGCGTACCGCCTCGATCAGGTGATACGTCTTCACCTCCTCGCGGGCGACGTCGGTCCACATGTGGGGCAGGTTTTCGAGGTACCACGAGGGCTGCTTCGTGACGACAAGCAGCGTGCCTCCGGGGGCGAGCGCGAGGCGGGCCGACTCCACGAACAGCTCCGCGAGACGGAAGTCGGAATAGTAGGGCGGATTCGCGAGTGCGAGGTCCCAGGTGCCCGGATCGGGCACCTGACCCCCGGACTCGAGTGCGACGGTCACGTTCGTGAGGCCGTTGTGGGCCACGCCCCGCCGCGTGCAGTCGACCGCGCGGGCCGACGAGTCGAAGGCGTGGACATGGACGCTCGGGTCGCGGGCGGCGATGCCGAGCGCCACGCAGCCCGAACCGCAGCCGATGTCGAGCACGCGGGTGTCGGCCGCCACGTCGACGGCGTTGAGCAGGTGGCGGGCGCCGGGGTCGATCCGCCGGTGGGCGAAGACGCCCGGACGGGTGA
>Ga0208249_1000192_pt1 | contig 19852 bp, 8 predicted proteins | sample CryBogmetaGMA1M_FD_184546 | JGI IMG/M metagenome (GOLD analysis project Ga0208249, IMG submission 184546) | Freshwater microbial communities from Crystal Bog, Wisconsin, USA - MA1M (SPAdes) | ecosystem: Environmental > Aquatic > Freshwater > Lake | place: Crystal Bog, Wisconsin, USA | collected...
TGGTCGCAGGGGGTGGGCGCCTCTCACTCTCGGGCAGCAATCCGGGATTCGACGGTCGCGTGGTGATCGAGCAAGGCGAACTGCGGCTCGAGTCGCCGGCGGCCGTCGATGCCGGCGTCGCGCTCGTGTTCGGAGGCACGGCGACGGCCAAGCTCCTGACGCTCGCCTCGGTGGACGTCGTCGTGGGCCGGCTCGACCTGTCAGGCACCGAGCGGATCGACCTCGGCACGGGGTCGTTGACCGTGTCCGCCGGGTTGAGCCCCGAGCGGCTGGTGGCCGCGCTCGTCGCGGGCCGCGGCGACGGATCCTGGCGGGGCGCCACGGGGATCGTGTCGGCGGCCGTGGCGAGCGATCTGGCCGCTGGCAGGTCCCGGGCGATCGGCTGGCTGGTGAGCGGCACGGGCGCCGTGACCATGTCGTATGCGGCCCCGGGCGACACCACGATCGACGGGACGGTCGACATCCTCGACGTCGCCAACGTGCTCGCGGGCGCCGCCTTCGACACGGGCCGGCCGGCCAGCTGGGGGCAAGGCGATTTCAACTACGACGGCGTCGTGGACATCATCGACCTGGCGGATTTTCTCGGTGGCGGGCTGTTCGACGCGGGACCCTATGCCATCGGAGGCACACCCGTGGCGGGGGTCGTCGCCGTGCCGGAGCCGACGTTTTTCGCCGTGTGGCCGCTGCTGCTTGCGCTGGCCGCGAGCTGCTGCCAGCGGCCGCGATCCTGACGCATTTCAGCAGCATTTCTGCGCGTTCGCCCGCTGCGAAGCGGCCTTCTTCTCGCTAATCTGGCGATTGCCGGGGAACGAATGTCCAAGGGGCGCAGCACATGAAGCGGCATGGTTTCACCCTCGTTGAATTGTTGGTGGTGATCGCGATCATCGCGACACTCATCGGGCTGCTGCTCCCCGCCGTGCAGACGGCGCGGGAGTCGGCCCGGCGCATGGCGTGCGCGAACAACATCCGGCAGGTGTCGTTGGCCCTCCAGGGCTACAACGACGCCCGTAAGGAGCTGCCGCCGGCGGCGGCGGAGAGGACCCTCGATCCCCGGCAGCTCGACGGCTGGAGCTGGATCGTCCGGGTGCTGCCGCACATGGAGCAGACGGCGCTCTTCGACACGTTGATGTCCGGCACCGCGGGCTCGGGCGTGTCGAAGACGGCCACGGCCATCACCGGGAGCGTCGCCGCCGCAGCCAAGCAGCCGTTGACCGGTCTGGCCTGCCCGAGCTGCAAGTACACGCCGCTGGAGCCGCTCGATGCCTTCAATGCGCTCGGTGGGTCCTACAACTCGAGCAAGACCAACTACGCGGGGAACGCCGGCCTGATGAGCCTGGGATCGGGGCAGACCGCGCCGTTGATCAAGGCGTCGCAGGGCACCATCCGCCACTGCGACGGCATTCGCCTCAAGGACGTGACCGACGGCCTGTCGAAGACGTTCCTGGTCGGCGAGGCGGGAGGCCGCGCTGATCCGATTCTGCCGGGGGCGCCCGAAGACAAACGGCAGCCGGGTTTGTGGATCGGCGTGATGAATCCCAGGCAGGACAACCCGGTGAATCGCACGGTCACGCGGATCACCCGTTACAAGGTCAACTCGGGCGCCTACGACTCGTTCGGCAGTTGGCATCCCAACGGGGCCAACTTCGCGATGTGCGACGGCTCGGTGGTGTTCATCAACGACATGATCGAGTCGACGAACGAGGGCACCTACTATTCCGTGTACGACGCGAACGTGGACCAAGTCCTGGCCCAGACGGCCGGCGCGGTCGGGGTGTATCAGCGACTCAGCATCAGGGCGGATGGCAATGCGATCGGCAGTTACTGAGGTCTCGTGGACGGCATGCCTCACGATCGCGGCCTTGACCGCGGTCGGCTGTGGGCGCGGCGTGGGTGCGACGGCGACCGGGGTCGTCCGGGCGAACGGCAAGCCGGTGCCGGCCGGCGTGGTCGTGCGGTTTCAGCCCCAGGTGCCGAATGGCTCCACGTCCATCGGGGTCACGGATGACGACGGCCGGTTCGTGCTGCGGTTCAACGCCAACACGTTCGGTGTGATGCCCGGCGAGAGCGTCGTCAGCCTCGCGATCCGGGAGGCGTATGACGCGAAGGGGGTGCCCTTCATTCCGGAGAACCTGCGACCGATTCGGATCCCGGAGTCGCAGGGCAGCAAGTCCACGTTCGTGAAGACGGTGAAGCCCGGGGCGAACGTGATCGACATCGACATCGATGTCGAACCCGGGCGCTGAGTCGGTCCGCCGAACGTTCTGCGACGCAATCGCGAAGAAAAACACCGCATTTGCTCGTTGACGCAGTGTCGGTGGAGCCAGAGACTCCGAGGGTTTGGGGGGCTGTGGCGGCGATTGCCGGTGCTCCCCGCTCTTTAAGGAGCCCATCGAGATGTTCACGCGCACATCGCTCATCCCTTCCCGCGCACGATTCCTTCGGAGCAGTCTTCAGACGGTGCTGGTTGCCGCGGCGGCGTGCGGGCCGGTCGCGAGTGCCGCCATGTTCACCTGGAACGGCGGGGCTGGCACCTGGGACACGTCGACGGCGAACTGGCTCAACGCGAGCGGAAGCGTGGCCTGGCCGGCGTCGGGCACCGACAACGATGGCGTGTTCGGCGGAACGGCCTCCTCCGTGACACTCTCGGGCGACGTCGCAGCCAACGAACTGCTCTTCGGCACGGCCGGCTACGCCGTGCAGGGCGCCGGCGCCATCACCTTCAACGGCGCGGCGCCGACGGTGACGGTGGCGACCGGGACGGCGACGATAGGGAGTGCGGCGGCGGTCACCTTCGGCGGCTCCGCGGGCCTGAGCAAGGCCGGGGTCGGAACGCTCCTGCTCAACCCCAGTGCGGCCAGCACGCTGACCGGCGGCGTGACGGTATCGGGGGGCACGCTCGCGGTCTCGTTTGCCAACCTGGCGACGCCCACGAACCTCATGCCCGCCGGCAATGGACTCAGGCTCGCGAACGGCGGCCTGAGCGTCGTGGGAAATGGCGCGAACGTGCTGACGTCTCAGACGTTTGCGGGGCTTTCGGTCGGTGCCGGACTCTCCACGCTCGCGCTCACCCGCACGAGCGGCACTGTGCAGGTGGACGTCGGCACCGTGACGCAGTCGGCTGCGGGAAGCGTGGTCACGTTCCAGGGCGTGAACACCACGACGTCGCCCGTGAAGGTGGCTAACACGCCGACTGCCTACCTCGGAACCTGGGCGATCGCAGGTGACTCGCGAACCAGTTCGGCGCGTTGGGCCTATGTGAACGCCAGCGGGCTGCTGACCACGATCACCGGCAACACCGTTGGGACCAACTGGGTGAACGTGACGTCGGCGACGACGATCTATTCCCCGAACAACTCGGCGACGCTGGCAGCCAACGCGACCGCCTTGGCGGTGCAGAACCCTGCCCAGACTGGCAACACCGTGACGCTTGGAAACTTCAACATCACGACCAGCGGCATCTCGAAGCTCACCTCGTTCACCGACACCTACACGTCGGGCACCGGAACCGGCTCGATCGTGGTGGGAGCGTCCAACGAGCTGGTGATGATGGGCAATGGCAGTATCACGATCGCGGCGCCGATCGCGAACGGTGTGGCGGGTAATTCGGCCGTGACCTACGTCGGGGGCGGAACGCTGCGCTTCGACTCGAAGGCGAGCACCTACACCGGCCCAACCACGGTCAGCAGCGGTGTGGTCCGGATCGGCAGCGGGGGATCGATCAACGGCTCGAGCGGGATCGGCGTGTACGGCGGAAAGTTCGTGCAGTCGAACACGACCACGGCGGTGACCCCGGCGGTGACCCTGCGCAGCGGCACCGTGGATGGCACGGGCACGATCGCCGCGCTGACGGTGGCCGACGCGGCGACGGCCACCGTCACGAACGGCGATGGCTCGACGACCGCGCTCACCCTTGGGAGTCTGACATTCGGTGGCGACGCCACGCTCAACCTCAACACGGCGGGGCCCGCGGGCGTGGTGGTGACCGGCTCGCTCGCCACGACGCCGGCCAACGGCACGGTGACGATCAATCTCCTGACGTCTCCGGCGTTCGTGACCGGCTCCACCTACAACCTGGTCGGTTACGGGGCGTTTGCCGGCAGTGCTTCCGACTTCACGCTCGGTCTCGTTCCCGGGCTGGGCACTCGAAAGCACGCCACCCTGGGAACGACCGGCCCAGCCAACGGGTTTCTGACCCTGGCGATCACCGGTGAGACGCTCGTGTGGACGGGCTTGCAAAGCGCCTTCTGGCTCACCGCCGCCGATCAGAACTGGAAGCTTCAGGGGTCCGGCTCAGCGACGGAGTTTCTGGCCGGCGACGATGTTCGGTTCGACGACACAGCGACGGGATCGACGACGATCGACATCTCGTCGGCGAATGTGAGTCCCAATATCACGGCCTTCGCCAACGTCACGAAAGACTATGCGATCACCAGCAGCGGTGGTTTCGGGATCGCCTCCGGAGTTGTCACGAAGAGCGGAGCTGGGCTCGTGCGATTCGACACGACGAACACCTACACCGGCGTGACGACCATCAACGGCGGCACCCTGGCCGTCAACAGCGGGGCAGCGATCGCAGACACGGGCCTGGTGACGTTGGCCAATGCGCCAGGAGCCACGCTGCAAGTTGCCGTCAGCGAGACGATCGGAGCGCTTTCGGGTGGCGGGTTGGCCGGCGGGGCGGCGGTGATTCCGGCCGGCCAGTCACTGGGGTTGGGGAGCGGCACGCAGACGTTCGCGGGATCGGTGAGCGGCGACGGCACACTCGTGAACGCAGGGGCCGTGCAGACGATCAGCGGTGTGGTATCGGTGAGCGGTGGCGTGTCGGTGACGTCCGGTCGATTGAATCTCGGCGGCGCGAATACCTACGCCGGCGAAACGGTCGTGTCGCCGGGCGCGGCCGTGGTGGCGACGGCCGACGGCGGCCTTGGCGTCACAGGTACCGGTCATGGCACCGTCCTGCTCGGGGCGGGCGGTGCGGTGGGCGGCGTGCTCGGGTTCTCGAGCGTGAACTACACGGCGGCCGAGCAGGTGACCGGTGCTGGCCTGGGCAACACGGCCGCCGTGTCGGGGCTGGCAGCGGTGCAGCGCGGGTTCGTGCAGGGGGTGAGCGGATCGAGTCGCTTTGCCGGCGCCATCACGATCAGCGGCTCCGGGATTTCTCGCATCGGCGTGCAGAACGGCGCGATCCTGAACCTGGCGGGGGCGATCGCCCCGGCCGCCGGAGTCACCGGCGTGACCGTGTTGTTTCGGGCTGGCGACACCAACGGCGACTTCGTGATCCTCTCCGGCACGAACAATGCGTGGGACAATGACGCGGCGATCTACACGGGCAACAACACCGCGGGTCAGTACTCGGGCGTACGGCTCGGAGCAAGCAACGCCCTGCCGACCAACGCGGGCGTGTACGGCACGTCGAACGCGCAGTTGGCGACGACCCTCGACCTGAATGGCTTCGACCAGCGATTGAACGGCCTCACGGGCTCCACGCAGACCTCCGGTGGCATCGCCCAACTGCGGATCACGAACCTCGCCGCAGGGGGCACCTCGACGCTGACGCTGGACGTTACGGAAAAGCGTTCGACGTGGCTTACGACACTGCAGGAGGTGGCGGGCGGCGGCACGCTGGCCCTGGTGAAGACGGGGACGGGCGTGCAGGTGCTGGATGGCGTGAACACCTACACTGGCCCGACGACGGTGAGTGCCGGCGCGCTCGTGATCAATGGTCGGCTTGGCAACACGGCCGTGACGGTCGGGTCCGGTGCCGCGCTCGGCGGGTCCGGAACCATCGCGGGCCCGACGACGATCCAGTCGGCGGCGACCCTCGCTCCGGGGGCGAGCGTGGGCACGCTCTCATTCGGCGGCGACCTGACTTGGAACGGCAATGGCAACTACAACTGGCAGATGCTCTCGGGCACCGGTTCCGCCGGCGCCTCCGACTCCTGGGATCTGGTGAATGTCACCGGCACGCTGGCGATCGCGGCCACGAACGCCAATCCGTTCCGAGTAAACCTCTGGTCGCTTTCGGGGGTCTCACCGGACGTCAGCGGCTCCGCAGCGAACTTTGATCCCGCGCAGAACTACACCTGGAAGATCGCCTCTGCGGCCGGCGGCATCAGTGGGTTCGCGGCCGACAAGTTCGTCGTCACCACGTCGGCCACCAACGGCACCGACGGCTTCACCAACGCGCTTGGCGGCGGGACCTTCTCGATCGCCCGCAGCGGCAACGACTTGAACCTCGTGTTCACGGCCGGTGGCGGGCCGAGCGTGATCACGATCAACGTGGCCAGCGGCACGCAGACCCAGACCCAGGCCGGCTATCCGCTGCTCTCCGGATCGGTGCCCGTGCTCAAGACCGGCGCCGGCACCCTCGTGGTGGACAAGGCCAACACGCTCACGGGTTCGACCGCGGTGCAGGGAGGCGTGGTGCGGCTGGCCGATGGCGCGGCCCTCGGGTCGAGCAAAGTGGTGCCCCTCGCCGGCGGCACACTGGCGCTCACGCCCTACCTGCAGACCACGGTGGGCGGCCTCGCCCCGAATGCCGGCGGCCTGACCGACGTGGGCAGCGGGATGGTGACCGTGGCAGCCGGCCTCTCGGCCGCCGACATGGTGACGGCGATCGTCACCGGCATGGGTGACGGCAGCTGGAACGGCACGAGCGGCATCACCTCGAGCGCGGCGGCCGCCAGTGGCGGCGACCGCACCATCGGCTGGCTCGACAACGGCGACGGCTCGGTGACGTTCGCCTTCGCCGCCGCCGGTGACACGAACCTCGACTGGCAGGTGGACATCATCGACGCCGCCAACTTCCTCGCCGGTGGCAAGTTCGATACCGGCAGCCCGGCCTCGTGGAACGAGGGCGACTTCACCTACGACGGCGTGGTGGACATCCTCGACGCCGCGAGCTTCCTCTCCAACGGCCTGTTCGATGCCGGGGCCTACAACCCGCCGCCGGGTCGGGCCGGGGCGATCGCGGCGGTGCCGGAGCCGAGCTGCCTCGGAGCCGCCCTCGTGGGCGTGCTGGCGGTCGTGGGGTGGCGGTCTCGCTCGCGTCGTATTAAGGAGCTGAATCATGCAACCTGACCGGTCCGCGTTCGCCATCGCTCGGGAGTGGAGTCGCCGGTGCGTTGTCGTGGCGCTACTCGCGTGGTCGAGTTCGGCCCCGGGCGACGTGTTTACCTGGAACGGCGGGGCGGGCACCTGGGATACGTCGACCGCGAACTGGCTCGGCGCGAGCGGGAGCGTCGCGTGGCCGTCCTCCGGCACCGACAACGACGGCCTGTTCGGCGGAACCGCCTCCACGGTGACGCTCTCGGGCGGCGTCGCGGCCAATGAGCTGCTCTTCGGCACCTCCGGCTACACGGTGCAGGGCTCCGGCACAGTCACGTTCAATGGCACGCGTCCGGGCGTCACCGTGACGTCCGGCTCGGCGACGCTCGGCAACAACACCGCCACGGTGATCGCGGGTTCCGCCGGGCTGGCGAAGGCCGGCGCTGGCTCGCTCACGATCCGCCCCAGCGTCGTCAGCACGGTCAGCGGAGGTGTCACGGTCACCGGTGGCACCCTGGCGGTCGACTTCGCGAACCTGGCCACGCCGACGAATCTCCTGCCGGTCGGCAACTCCGTGTCGTTGACCAATGGCGCGCTCAGCGTGGTGGGCAAGGCGGCGGCGGTGACGACATCGCAGACGTTCGCTGGGCTGTCGATCGGCTCCGGGCCCTCGACCGTCGCCCTCACGCGGACCAGCGGCACGTTGCAGCTCGACGTGGGCACCGTGTCGCAGTCGGCCCCCGGGGGCGTGGTGTCGTTCCAGGGCAGCAACACGTCGACCTCCCCGATCAAGGTGGCGAACCCGATCAACACCTACATCGGCGCCTGGGCGATCAATGGTGACCCGCGGACCACGAGCGCCCGGTGGGCCTCCATCAATGCGAGCGGTCAGGTGACGAGCCTCACGGGTAGCGCCTCCGGAGTGAACTGGGCGGGCGTGACCTCGGCCACGACTGTGTATACGGCCACGACGTCGGCCACGCTGGCGGCGAACGCCACGGCCTTCGCGGTGCAGAACAACGAAACGGCGAATCGGACGGTGACCCTCGGGAACTTCACGTTCACCACGAACGGTCTGTCGAAGCTGCAGGCCTTCACCGACACCTACACGGCGGGCCCGACCGGGACCGGCACGATCATCGTGGGGGCGGGCAACGACCTGGTGATGGTCGGCAACGGCAACATCACCATCTCGGCACCGATCGTGAACGGCACGGCGGGGAACTCCGCGGTCACGTACGCCGGCGGTGGGATGCTGACGTTCGACACCAAGGCGAGCACCTACACCGGGCCGACGACGGTCAACAGCGGGACGGTGCGGATCGGCAGCGGCGGCTCGATCAACGGCTCGAGCGGGGTCGCGGTGAACGGCGGCCGCTTCGTGCAGGCGAACGCCGTGACGGCCGTGACGCCCGCCGTCGCGCTCCGCAGCGGCACGGTGGACGGCACGGGCACGCTCAGCGCGGTGACGGTGTCGGATCTCTCTACCGCGACGATCGCCAATGGCGACGGCGGCACGACGCCCCTCACGGTGGGCGCGCTGACGTTCAACGGCCGCGGCACGATCAACGTCAACACGGCGGGGTCGGCCGGCCTCGTAGTGACGGGTTCGCTCGTGACCACCCCGGCCAACGGCACGGTGACGATCAACGTGCCGACGGCGCCGGTCTGGACGACGGGTTCCACCTACAACCTCATCGGCTACGGCGCGTGGAGCGGGTCCGTGACGGACTTCACCGCCGGCACCATTCCCGGGCTCGGTGGTCGGCAGCTCGCCACGCTCGGCAGCACCGGTCCGGCGAACGGCTTCGTGACGCTGGCCATCACCGGCGACAGCCTGATCTGGACGGGATCGACCAGTAACCTCTGGACCACCGCCACGAGCGCCGTGAACTGGCGTCTCCAGGCCGCCGGGACCCCGACCACCTTCATCGCCACCGACGACGTGGTGTTCAACGACACGGCGACGGGGTCCACGACGATCGACATTTCGGCGGCGAACGTGAGCCCGACGACGACGACGTTCTCGAACTCGACCTTGAGCTACGCGGTGACGAGTTCGGGCGGTTTCGGGATCGCCTCGGGGGCGTTGACGAAGAACGGCTCGGGCTTGGTGCGGCTCGACACGACGAACACCTACACGGGCGTGACGACGATCAATGGCGGGACGCTGGCGTTGAACAGCGGCGCGGCGATCACAAACACGGGTCTGGTGACGCTCGGCACCGCGGGCGGGGCGACGCTCGAGGTGCGGGCGAGCGAGACGATCGGGGCCTTGTCGGGAGGCGGGGCGACGAGCAGCACGGTGGTGATCCCGGCCGGGCAGGCGCTGACGCTGTCGAGCGGCACGCAGACGTATGCGGGTGCGGTGGTGGGATCGGGGGCGCTCGTGAACGCGGGCGCCGTGCAGACGATCACGGGTGCGGTGTCGGCGAGCGGGGGCGTGAGTTCGACGGCGGGCCTGCTGACGCTGGGCGGCAGCAACACCTACACGGGCCAGACGCTCGTCTCGGCCGGGGCGGCGGTGATGGTGACGGCCGACGGGGCGCTCGGAGCGACGGGCGTGGGGAACGAGACCGTGCTTTCGGGGACCGGCGGCGCCGTCGGGGGCGTGCTCGGGTTCTCGAGCGTGAACTACACCCGGACGGAACGGGTGAGCGGCGTGGGCCTGGGCAACACGGCGGCGGTGCCGGGGCTGGCGGCTGTGCAGCGTGGCTTCGTGCAGGGCGTGAGCGGATCGAGCCGGTTCGCCGGCGACATCGAGATCAGTGGCTCCGGCGTCTCGCGGATCGGCACGCAGGACGGCGCCACGCTGAACCTCGCCGGGTCGATCACGCCCGCCGCCGGCGTCACCGGCGTGACCATCCTGGTCCGGGCCGGCGGCAGCAACGGTGACTTTGTGACCCTCTCGGGCACCGGCAACTCGTGGGACACCGATATCGGAATCTTCTCGAGCAACAACACGGCGGGGCAGTATTCGGGCCTGCGGCTCGGTGTGAGCAACGCCCTGCCGACGACCATGGGCGTGTATGGCTCGAGCTCATCCCTGCTGGGGACCACGTTCGACCTCAATGGCTTCGATCAGACGCTCAACGGGCTCACGAGCATCACGCAGCCGACGGGCGGCGTGTCGCAGCTGCGGATCACCAACCTGGCGGCCGGTGGCACTTCCACGCTGACGCTCAACGTGACGGCGGCGCGATCGACGACGCTGACGACGCTGCAGGAGGTGGCGGGCGGCGGCGTGCTGGCGCTGGTGAAGACGGGCACCGGCACGCAGTCGCTCGGGGGCACGAACACGTATTCCGGGCAGACGACGGTGTCGGCCGGTACGCTGCAGTTCACGAAGGCTGCGTCCCTCTACGGCGGCACCGCGGCGAACTGGACGGCCGGCAAGATCACCGTGGCGGCAGGGGCGACGCTGGGTTTGACGGTGGGCGGCACGAGCGGCGAGTTCACGGCGACCGACGCCGGCACGATCGCCACGAACCTGACCACGGGCGTGAACAACAACGGTCTGCTCGCCGGCTCGCTGCTGGGGCTTTCCGTCGGATCTCCGGTGACGATCTCGACGGTGCTGGCGGACAGCGCGGGGGTCGGCGGCGGCGCGGTGGGGATCGTGAAGAGCGGTGGCTCGACGCTGACGCTCGACCAGGCCAACACGTTCAGCGGCGGGATGCGGATCACCGACGGCTACGTCGTGGCGGCCAATGGGGCGGCCTTGGGCAGCGGCACGACGTCGCTCACCGCGGCCGCGAAGCGGCTCGCGCTTTCCAATGGCGTGAGCCTGGCGAACCCGATCGTGATCGACGTGGGCGCCAGCTCCGGCGTGGTGGCCAACGGCCTCATCCAGAACGTGAATGCGGCTCCAGGGGAGAATGTCACGCTGACCGGCACGATCACGATCAACGCGGCACCGGCCAGCGGTGGTCACTTCGCCAGCCAGGGCGATGGCAGCACGCTGACGCTGGCGGGCCCCATCGTCTCGGCGACGACCACGGTGACGCAGCGGGCCGGCACCGTGATCTACTCGGGCGGCGGCTCGTATCCTGTCCTCGACATCACCGGCACGGGCCGGCTCGGTGCCACCAATGGCCTGGCGACGGCTGCGACGGTGTCGCTGGGACTCAGCGGCGCCGGCACGCTCGACCTCGCCGGCTTCTCGCAAACGCTCGCGGGCCTGCGGAAGTCGGGCGGTAGCGCCGCGACGGTGGGCAGCAGTTCGACGACGACCGATTCGATCCTGACGATCGCGGGAGGTTCCACGTTCGCGGGTGTGATCCAAGACGCGGTTGGGGCGGGCACGCGGACGGTGGGCCTCACGGTCAACGCGCCCGGCCAGCGGTTCGAGCTCTCCGGCGCCAACAGCTACACCGGGCCGACGACCGTCAACGACGGGACCCTCGTGGTCAGCGGACTGCTCGGCGCCACGGCCGTGTCCGTCAACGCGGCCGGAACGCTCGCTGGTTCCGGAACGATCGCGGGAGGAGCCGCGGTGAGCGGCCTCGTGTCGCCGGGGAACACCGTGGGAGTGCTCACGCTCGGCAGCCTCACGCTCGGCGGGACGGCCGCGTTCGACCTCGGCACCGGTAGCGCCCGCGGCACCGACTACGACGGGATCACGGTCACAACGCCCGACTCGCTCGTCTACGGGGGTGTGCTCAGCCTGTCGTTCGCCGGACCGGTCACCGACAACACCACGTTCGACCTGTTCTCGTTCACCGGCACTTCGGCGGGCTCGTTCTCGAGCGTGACGTCGAGCGGTGCCTACGCGGGCGCCTGGTCCAACCTCGGCAACGGCATCTGGCAGCTGACGTCGGGCACCCAGATCGCGACGTTCAGTCAAGCGACCGGCGACCTGGCGATCATTCCGGAGCCGACGACGCTCACCGCGGGTCTCGCCACGATCGGCATTACCCTGGTGATGCTCCGCCGCCGCCATCGCGGCTAAGGGGCCGTTCAGCGGGCCGCGGCTGAGGCGGCGTTCAGCGGGCGACGGGGGCGGTGACCTCCGTCCGCCAGAATCCGTGGCCGTAGCGGACGCGGCTGACGCCGGCGGCGTCGTCGATGGTGGCCGAGAGCCACTCCGCGTCCGGCCCCTCTTCGACGACTTCGAGCGTCTCATCCGCGCCGTGGCGGGTCACGAACACGGTGGCGGCTTCGCGCCGCCGTTCGTCGAAGTTCAGCGGTGCCCGGAGCCTGACCACGAGGTCAGCGTCGCGGCGGTCGCAGGTGAGCCTCGTCTCGTGGACCGCGAGGGCCGCGAGGCTCGCGTTCCAGGCCGAGTTGAAGGCGACCCAGCCTTCGGTCCAGCCGATGTTGCCGAGCTCGGGATGAAAGGGGTAGTGGGCGTTCTTCGGCGACCCGTCGAAGACGAACCGGGCCTTCTCGAGCTGCCCGATGCCGCCGTGGTGAAACGAATACCAGCCGTGCTCGACACCCTCGATCTCACGGGGCGCGTCGTAGGAGAAGTGCCGGCCGCAGGGGTTGCGGCCGAAGCAGTTGTCCATGTGCGACCAGACGAGCTGCTCGAGCCGGTCGCGGAGGTGGTCGTCATCGACCGCCGGGATTGCCGCAAGGGCGCACGCCGGAAAGCCCATCACGTTGCCCGGCTCGTTCCAGTGGGTCGGCTGGGTGCCGGTCGGGGTCCACTGGGTCGCTGACAGCATGCGGAAATCCCAGAGGTTGTCGGAGCGGGCCGCGGCCACTTCGGCCCAGCCGCGGAGCTTGCCGGCGAGGCCGGCGGGGGCGCGCGACGGATGGTGGCGGAGAAGCATGCCGAGGCCGGTGAGCACCACGTGCTCGCTCATCCGCTGCCCCTTGGTCGTGAGCGGGTCGTTCCAGTCCACGTGGTCGATCACCCAGGCGGCCTGGTCACAGGCGGCGCGGAGATGCCGCTCCGCGTCGGGTAGCCCGTCGCGCAGCGCCACCTCGTGCATGAGGAGGTTCGGCAGGATCGCATGCCCCGGCGGGTTTTCCCCCTTCGTGGTCCCGATCTCGGTCTTGAGCGCGAGCAGGTCGTGGTTTTCGCGGATCGTGTCGTAGGGATACGGCTGCTCGATCGTGGGCTTCGTCCACACCTCGCGCACGTAGTCGAGGACGACGTCGCGATTCTGTGCGGGCAGCCAGCGCTCCAGCGCGGGCCAGGCGTGCAGGAAGAAGGCCAGCTGCTCCTTGAGGAGCATGTGGTCGAGCCGCTGCGTGACGATCACGTCGGCCCCCCAGTGGATCAATCGGACGATGTCGGGGGCGGTGACCGGACAGGGCTCGAGACGGCCCCAGTGGGAGCCGTCGCCCGGCGGCAGCGGCGGGATCGTGGTCTCCATCCGGTCGTAGGCCGAGGGATTCGCCAGATACTGGGCGACGAGGCCGTGGAGCTCGAAGGAAAACTGGTGGTCGTCGCGCCAGCCGAAGGAGCCGCGGCAGGGCTCTTTGTAGGTGCCGACGTGATGGCGGGCGTCGGCCATGAAGTCGACGCTGCCGCGATAGGTCACCCGCTCCAGCCAGCACCGGCCGATCCGAAACGGCACCGACGTCTCATCGCCGGCGCGAACCACGTAGTCCTCGCTGCCGGCGGGATCGAACGGCGTGAAGTCGCCGATCTGGCGGTCGATGCGGCCGCGAAACAGGGGCGTGTCGTCGCCGCTCCGACAGACGGTGAATGGCGTTCCGTCGGCGGCCCGCGGCGCCGTGAACCGCTTCGGCTTGCCGAGGTTGAAGCCACTCTGGTTGAGGTAGATGCCGGGCATCGGCACGTCGGCGGCGGCGCCGGGCAGCCGTGGAATCCCCTCCGGGGTGTGCGACCAGACGAGCAGCTCGCGGACGCGGGCCAGGTCGCCGACGGGATGATCCACCACGAGTCTCAGGGCGTTGGTTTCGATCGGGAGCGTGTCGTCGAAGGCCACGGCGATCGACTGGAGCCGGTTGCCGCGAACCGTCGCCCCAGGGACCGGTTTCCACTGGTCGCCGTCCCGGTATTCCAACCGGAAGTCGCCGATCGCGCTGCCGTCCTTCCAGCCGGAGTGCAGATGAATGCCCCCGATTCGGGCAGGCGATGCGAGTTCGAGCGTGAGGATGGCCGGCGGCGGTGCCCCCCGACCGCTCACCCAGCGCGACTCGTCGGCGATCGTGCCGTCGACGGCCTTGTCGGCCTCCGCGCCCGGCAGGTGGGAACTGGCGGTGGCCCGCGCGGTGCGGGCGAGGTTCACCGGCTCCACCGCGCGGGCCGGCACGGCCCCGAAGCAGGGAACGAGGCAGAGGATGGTGAGGAGGCGTCGCATGCTGGCGAGCCTACGCCGGCTGCGGCGGCCCGACCACGGGCCTGTCGCGAAAACACAGAAAGTGATCGCATTCCGGCATTCGTCGTCGCGGCGAACGCCGGTAGGCTGGAAGCTCTCGACCGGACCGCCGGTCCGGGATGGAGAACGATCACGATGCTCGTGGCGGGAGCGTTGGCGCAGGCGATGCAGGCATATCCACCAACCTCGGCTCGGGCGTTCCGCACGGAGCGCATCGCCGCCGATCTCGTCGTGGTCGGGGGCGGCCTCGCGGGTGTCTGCGCCGCGATCACGGCGGCCCGCGCGGGGATCGACGTCGTGCTCGTGCAGGATCGTCCCGTGCTCGGGGGCAACGCCTCGAGCGAGATACGGCTCTGGATCCTCGGCGCCACCAGCCACATGGGCAACAACAACCGCTGGGCGCGAGAGGGGGGCGTGATCGACGAGATCCTCGTCGAGAACATGCATCGCAATCCCGAGGGCAACCCGGTGCTCGTGGACGCGCTGCTCGTCGAGAAGGTGGCCGCCGAGCCGCGGATCCGGCTCCTGCTCGATACCGCCGCCGACGAGGTCGCGCGGGATCCGACGACCGGGGCGATCACCGCGGTGCGGGCCTTTTCCCCGTCCAACGGCACCCGCTACGAGCTCGTCGCGCCCTTGTTCTGCGACGCCTCGGGCGACGGCACCGTCGCGTTCCTCGCCGGGGCGCCGTTCCGGATGGGGGCCGAGGCCCGTGAGGAGTTCGGCGAGGGGCTCGCTCCGCCGGGCGGCTCGCGCGACATGCTCGGCCACTCGCTCTACTTCATGACCCGCGACACCGGTCGGCCCGTGGCCTTCACCAGGCCGGCGTTCGCGATCGACCCGGTGCAGGCGATCCCGCGGTGGCGGCAGTTCACGCCGAAGCACCAGGGCTGCCAGTTCTGGTGGATCGAGCACGGCGGTCGCCTCGACACCGTGCACGACACGCACGCGATCAAGTGGGAGCTGTGGCGGATCGTCTACGGCGTCTGGGATCACATCAAGAACTCCGGACGCTTCCCGGAGGCCGAAACGCTGACGCTCGAGTGGGTCGGCATGATCCCCGGCAAGCGGGAGAGCCGGCGGTTCGAGGGAGACGTGATCCTCACCCAGCAGGACCTCGTGGAGCGGCGGGAGTGGCCCGATGCCGTCTCCTACGGCGGCTGGGCGGTCGATCTCCATCCCCCCGATGGCGTCTATGCCGCCGGCGACGGCTGCACGCAGTGGCACATGGAGGGCGTCTACCAGATCCCCTACCGCTGCCTGTACAGCAAGTCCGTTCCCAACCTGTTCCTGGCGGGGCGGATCATCAGCGCATCGCACGTCGCTTTCGGATCGACCCGCGTGATGGCCACCGGGGCGCATACGGCCCAGGCGGTCGGCGCGGCGGCGGCGGTCTGTCGGGCGGAGCGGCTCCTGCCCCGCGACCTCGTGGAGCCGACGCGGATGGCGCGGCTGCAGCAGCTGCTCCTCGCCTGTGGACAGCACATCCCCGGCGCGGTGCACGAGGCCGGCGCCGATCTCGTCCGCAGCGCCCGGGTGGTCTCCTCCAGTAGCCTGCGGCTCGCCGAGTTGCCCCCATCGGGCGAGCCGCGGCCTCTGGCCGAGAGTCAGGCGATGATGCTGCCGGTGTCGCGCGGCCCCGCGCCTCGGGTCACGCTCCTCCTCGACGTGGCCCGGCCGACCACGCTGCGGGCGACGCTGCGGGTGGCCCGGCGGCCCGACGAGCACACACCGCGGGTGGTGCTGGCCGAGTGCCGCATGCCCCTCGAACCCGGCATCCGCCAGCCGGTGTCGCTCGACCTACCGGCCACGTTCGACGCGCCCCGCTATGCCTTCTGGTGCCTCGAGGCCAATCCCGACGTGGCCGTGCACACCAGCGACGTGCGGCTCAGCGGCGTGCTCGCGGTGTTTCATCGCAAGAACGGCTCGGTAGCCAAGTCGGCGGTGCAGGAGCCCCCCGAGGATTCGGGCATGGAGTCATTCGAGTTCTGGACGCCCGAGCGGCGTCCCGGCGGTCGCAACCACGCCGTGCGGATCGAGCCGCCGCTCGACCGCTTCGGCATCGACCAGCTCGCCAACGGCGTCAACCGGCCGACGTCGCAGCCGAACCTCTGGGTAGCCGATCCCCATGACCCGCGGCCGACGCTCACGTGCACCTGGGCCGAGCCCCAGGAGGTGAGCCGGGTCGAGATCGTGTTCGACACCGACTTCGACCATCCGATGGAGTCGGTGCTGATGGGCCACCCCGAGCGGCTCGGACCGTTTTGCGTCCGCGACCTCGCGCTCCGCGACGAGACCGGCGCCGAACTCGCCCGCGTCCACTGCAACCACCAGACGCGACGCACCATCCTGCTCGACCCGCCCGCGCGGCTTTCCACGCTTGTGGTGGAAGTGGCCCATCCGGGGGCCGGCGTGCCGGCCGCGGTCGTGGACCTGCGGGCCTACGCCCCCGAAGGTCGGCCGTCGGCATGAGCGACCCAGCCGCCCCTCCGTCGCGGCGGCGGTGGTTTCTCGCCGCGATGCTCTTCCTGGCGGCGGTGCTCAACTACGTCGATCGCACCGTGCTCTCGATCCTCGCGCCGACGATCCAGGCCGACCTCGGGATCGACGACACCGGCTACGCCCGGATCAACAACGCATTCCTGGTGGCCTACACGCTGAGCTACGTGTTCTCGGGCCGGCTGCTCGACCGCTTCGGCGGCATCGCGAGCATGGCGGGGTTTCTCGGCTTCTGGTCGCTGGCCAACGCCGTGACGGGGTTCGCGCGGTCCGCGGTGCAGCTGGGCGCAGCGCGGTTCATGCTCGGGCTCGGCGAGGCCGGCGGCTGGACAGCGAGCCCGAAGATCGTGGGCCGCTGGTTCTCCCCCACCGAGCGGGCCTTCGTGGTCGGCCTCTACACCGCCGGCGGCACGGTCGGGGCCACGATCGCCCCCACGCTCTCGCTCTCGCTCGCGACCGCCTACGGCTGGCAGGCCGCCTTCATCGCGACCGGCGTCGCGGGGCTTCTCTGGCTCGTGCCTTGGCTCTGGTTCGCACCGCGGGACGAACGCGAGCCGGCGGAGGCGAGCGCATCGCCCGCGGTGTCGTGGCGGGAGGTGCTGTCGCAGCGGGTCGTCTGGCTGCTGCTCACCGCGCGGCTCCTGACCGACGGCGTCTGGTACTTCATCCAGCAGTGGTTTCCGAAGTATCTCCATGCGGAGCGCGGCGTCGCCCAGGAAGAGCTGTCGATCATGTGGCTGGTGTACCTCGCGGCCGACATCGGCCTGATCGGCGGCGGGCTCGTGTCGGGCTGGCTCGTGGCCCGGGGAAACCGGCCTGTCATGGCTCGGCTGGCGATGATGGCCGTCGCCGCCTTCCTCGTGCCGGTGGCCGCGGTGATTCCGGCGGTCGAATCCCGCACCGCCGTGATCGCCGCCGGCATGGTCGTGGCGCTCGGGCACGCAATCTGGCTGACGAACCTCACGTCGCTGGCGATCGACGCGATCCCGCCTCGCATGCTGGCGACCAGCTTCGGGGTGATCGCCGGCGGCAGCGGCCTCGGCGGCATCGCCATGAACATGCTCGTCGCCGCGACGGTGCAGCGGCATTCCTACGCGCCCTGCTTCCAGGCGGCCGCGGTGCTCCATCCGCTGGCGATCGTCCTCCTGCTCGCGGGCCTCGCCCGACGGCGGTGAGCGTCGCTCAGCGGCTGGCCGTGGCGGCGGCGCGGTACTTCAGCGGTGTGATGCCCACCGCCTGACGAAACACCGTGGCGAGGTATTCGCCGGTGCCGAAGCCGCAGGCCGCGGCCACCTTCGGCACCGCCAGATCGGTCGTGGCGAGCAGGTGCTTGGCCCGGTCGAGGCGGACCCGGCGGATCTCCTCGGCGGGCGACCGGCCGAGCTGCTCCTGGAAGAGCCGCTCCAGGCTGCGGCGCGACATCGGCACGGCCTCGAGCACGTCATCGACGCGGATCGCCTTCGCGGCATGCTCGCGAATGTAGCCCAAGGCCCGGAGGAGTTCGGGGTTGTCGATGGCGAACGTGTCGGTGCTCTGCCGCGTCACGATGCCCAGCGGGGTCACCGCGATGGGTGTCGGGGGCAGCGGGCGGCGGATCATCTGTAGCTGCAGGAGCTCCGCGGCCTTCTGGCCGATCTGCTCAGCGGCGACGCCGATCGCCGAGAGCGTCGGCAGGCAGCTCTCGCAGAGCAGCTGGTCGTCGTCGCCGCTGAGGATGGCCACGTCCTCCGGCACGAGCAGATGCATCCGACGGCAGGCGTCGATCACCGCGCGTCCCTGGGCGTTGGCCCAGGTGAGGACTCCGACCGGCTTGGGCAGGCCGCGGAGCCACGCGGCCAGGCGGCCTGCCTTGGTCGTCGATTCGTCGTCCGCTCCGAGGGCGTGGGCATGGCAGTCGTGGCCCGCGGCCCCGATCACGGCGGCGAAGGCGTCGCGGTGCTCCTGCACGTACGCCAGCTTTGGGAGCCCGACGTACCCGAAGTGGCGGAGGCCGCGGTCGAGCAGGTGGTGGGCCGCCATCGTGCCACAGGCCCGCAGGTCATTGCAGACCCGTGGCACCGAGGAGCTCGCGGCGTCGAGGCGGATCGCGGAGACGTTGACCAGCGGCACGCGGAGCGCGGCCAGCTCCCGGGCGATCACCGGCGTCGAGAGCCGGGCGATGATGCCGTCCCCCTGCCAACCCCGGGGCAGCGTCCGTCGCTCGCCCTCGGCTTCCACGTGCAGCTGCCACGGCCCATGACGGTTGGCGAACGCCGCGATGCCTTTGATCACGCCGCGGCCCCACCCGGAATGGGCGGGGATCAGCACGGTCACCCGTGGATGTGCGGGTAGCAGTGGCGGGTCGTGGGGCATGCGCGGCCGGGGGGAACGCGGCGAAGCGGCGTCGATCGTCGGCCGGGCAGGCTACCACGCCAGAAGGTCGCCATGGCGTAAAATCGAAGATTCTTTACGCAGACACGATGATCCTTTTTCTGCGGTCTGGATGGGAGAATGCGCCGCAGGTCCGAAGTTCTCCGGGGAGAGGTCATGATCTCGTGGATTCGTGTGATCGCGGCGACCGCCGTGGCAGTCGGCAGTGTGATCCCGGCCACGGCCGCCACGCTGCTTGTGGAGGCGGAGAGCTTCGCCGACGCCGGCGGCTGGAGCCTCGACACCCAGTTCATTCGCGAGATGGGCTCGCCGTATCTCATCGCCCACGGGCTGGGGAAACCGGTCGCCGACGCCACGACCACCGTGACCATCCCCGAGGCAGGCACGTATCGCGTGTTCGTGCGGACGAAGGACTGGGTGGCCCGGTGGCAGGCGCCGGGCACGCCGGGCCGATTCCAGGTGCTCGTCAACGGCACGCCGCTCGCCGAGACCTTCGGCACCAAGGGCGCGTCGTGGGCGTGGCACGACGGGGGCGCCGTGACGCTTCCCGCCGGCGCGGCCGCGCTCGCCCTTCACGACCTCACCGGCTTCGATGGCCGCTGCGACGGCATCCTGCTCACCACCGACGCGGTGCCGCC
>Ga0208249_1000194_pt1 | contig 19693 bp, 16 predicted proteins | sample CryBogmetaGMA1M_FD_184546 | JGI IMG/M metagenome (GOLD analysis project Ga0208249, IMG submission 184546) | Freshwater microbial communities from Crystal Bog, Wisconsin, USA - MA1M (SPAdes) | ecosystem: Environmental > Aquatic > Freshwater > Lake | place: Crystal Bog, Wisconsin, USA | collected...
TGGCCGACATCCGCGACTTCTACCGCAACGACGTTCGCTTCCTCGAACAGTTTTAGTTCCGGGTCGGTCTGGTTGAGCGTTGGCCCGGCACTTTTCCGTGCCGGCATCGCGGGGCCGATCGGCTTTGCGAGGGTCCTCTTTTCCCGGCTGGTGAATGCCCCATGATCATCTCCACTTCCTGGCTTGCCGAGTACGTCCGCTGGGATGCGCCCGTCGACGAGCTCGTCCGGCGGCTCCTCATGAGCGGGCTCAACCACGAGGCAACCTGGCCGGTGGGGGCCGACACCGCCGTCGACATCGAGGTGACGAGCAATCGCCCCGACTGCCTGGGGCATGTCGGTGTGGCCCGCGAGGTGGCGGTGCTCTTCGACCGGCCGCTCCACATTCCCGCCCCGCAGCCTGTTGAAGCGGCTGAGCCGGCGTCATCGGCGATCGCAGTCGAGATCATCGATCCTGATGTCTGCCCGCACTACACGGCGCGGGTGATCCGTGGGGTGCGTGTGGGCCCGAGCCCGGCGTGGCTCGCCGACCGGCTGCGGACGATCGGCATCGAGCCGGTCAACAATGTCGTCGATGTCACCAACTACGTGATGATGGAATGCGGCCAACCGCTCCATGCCTTCGATCTGGCAAAGGTCCGCGGGGGCAGGATCATCGTCCGCCGGGCCCGCGACGGCGAGACGTTCCGGGCCATCAACCACAAAGAGTATTCCCTCACTGCCGGGATGGCGGTGATCGCCGACGCCGAGGGGCCGGTGGCGCTCGCTGGCGTGATGGGGGGGGCGGAGAGCGAGATCGCGGCCGACACGGTTGATGTGCTCCTGGAGTCAGCGCAGTTCGCGCCGCTCGTCGTCCGTGCCGCGGCGCGGGGGCTCGTCCTCATGAGTGCCTCTTCCTACCGCTTCGAGCGCGGGCCTGATCCGGCGGCCGTGGAGTGGGCCAGTCGCCGGGCGGCGGCGCTGATCCAGGAATTGGCTGGCGGCGAGGTGCTCTCTGGCGTGGTCGAGGCGGGGGCACTTGCCGGCGGGCGGGCGACGATCGACTTGCGGGCGGCGCGGGTCGAAGAGGTGCTGGGGGTGCCTGTGCCAGCGGGGCGGCAGGCGGAGATCCTCACGGGGCTTGGCTTTGTGAAGGAAGCAGCCTGCAGCGAGCGTTGCCGGTGGCAGGCGCCGAGTTGGCGGCGCGATGTGACGCGCGAGATCGATCTGGTCGAGGAGATCGCCCGGATCGAGGGCTACGACTCGATTCCCGAAGACCGGCCAATCCATGCCAAGCCCGTCGAGCAATCGGCCCGGGAGCGGACGATCCGCGTCGCCGGCGAGGTGCTCGTCGCGGCTGGGCTGTGCGAGGCGATGACGCGGAGTGTCGTCTCCGAAGCGTTTGAGTCGACAGCGAGCCCGTGGACGGCGCTGCCGCCGCGGCGCGTGTCGCCGGCGCTCGTTCGGGGGGCCGATCGGCTCAGGCGTTCGCTCCTTCCGAGTCTCTTGGAAGCCTGTGGCCACAACCGGTCTGTCGGGGCACCGCACGGCGATCTCTTCGAGGTCGCCCGCGCCTATCTCGATCGCAGTGGGAATGCCGCAGGCGGTTCGCCGCTCGAGGAGCCGTTGCTTGTGTCGCTCGTCGTGGGCGGGCCCTATGCAAAAGCGAAGGGCCTCGCCGAAGCGGTGATCGGGCGGCTCGGTGGCGTGGTCGAGTTCCGCCGCGGGGCCTTCGATCTGTTCACTCCGGGGCGGGCTGCGGAGATCGTCCTCGAGCGGGCCGGAGCGGAGCCGATGCGCGTCGGCGTCGTCGGTGAGGTGGCCGACGGGGTGCTTGCCCGCTTCGGACTCGAAGGGCCGGTGTCGGCGGCCGAGTTGCGGCTCGATCTGCTCGAGATCAGCGGCAGTCAGCCGCGGAAGCTCGTACCGCCGAGTGAGTTTCCGGCGGTGCAGCGGGATCTCAATCTCGTCGTCGACCAGGGGCTCTTGTGGGCGGAGGTCGAGCGGGCGATCCGCAGGGCTCCGGGGGCGGATGCCATGCTCGAAGGCATTACGCTCGAGCAGGTGTGGGAGGATGCCCAGCGGCTCGGTGAGGGAAAGAAAAGCCTTGTCGTGGGGCTCCGCTTCCGCAGCCTGGCCGGGACGATTTCGAGTGACGAATCGAAGCGCCTTATCGAGGCGATCGTGGCCTCGTGCGGCCGATCCTGCGGGGCGGTCCTGCGGGGGTGAGGGTGCCGGGACGAGCGCCTCGGTCGGAGGACGTGGGAGAACGGCTGTGGGCAGCACATCGCGGATCGTCGTCGGCATCTTGAGCTGCACAAAGACGATCGATCGGAAGCGGACGGTCGAGACCACGTGGCTTCGCGATCTCCCGAAAGAGCATGTAACTGCGTATTTTCTCGTCGGCAGGCCGGGGCACCCGGCTGAAATCATCGGCAATACGCTCTATCTCGATTGCCCGGATACCTATCTGGGCTTGCCGAAAAAGGTGGTTGCTTTCCTGGAGTATGCCCAAACCAACCTGGCCTTCGACTATGTCTTCAAGTGCGATGACGACACGTATGTCGATGTCGGGAACTGGTTGGGAGTTCCCTACGGGGATGGCGACTTCACGGTCGGCCAATTGATGAAGTATGACATCGGATACCAAACCTGGATGAGGCAGAAAGGGCTCGAATGGAAGCCCTCCTTTGATGAGTTCCTGCGGATGACCGGCCAGTTTCCTTGTGGCGGCGAGGGCTATTTTCTCAGCCGGCGGGCGGTTGGCGCGGTCGTGGAATGGTGCCGATTGAACTCAATCGACGTTTGTCCCCCTTCTGAAGACATCCTCATCACCGGCATCCTGAAGGCGTCCGGCATCGAAGCGAAGGTTGTGCCGGCGCTAGCTGGGCAGCGCCAGGACGCGTTGCTTCCTTGGAGCGTCGCGAGGAATCTTGGGTTTGCCACGATCCATCCGGTGGGCCCGTCACGGATGCGCACGATCCACTGGCGCAACCGTTGGTGGGTCAATTTCGTCCACGTGCCCATGCAGCTGGCGAGCCTCGCCAATCGCACGCTCAAGGCCTGGCGTCAGCGTCTGGGGACAAGGCGCTCGACTGGGTGATTGCAGAGAGCCTGATCCGTCGCTGTCAGGCCCATTCACCGATTTAGGGCGATCGCTTCCCGGTAGACCTTTTCCATTGGCCTGCTTTGGAAATCCTGATCCAGTCGGTATGAAGGTCTACGCCCCCTCGGGGGAGGAGACTTTCGATGACATCCAAACGACGGAAGAAGCACAAGCCGGAGCAGATCGTCGCGAAGCTGCGTGACGCGGACGCGATGCTGAATGCCGGCAAGGATCTGGCGACGGTTTTGCAGGCCCTGGAGATCAGCGAGGCGACGCTGCACCGCTGGCGGGCCCAGTACGGCGGGATGAAGTCCGAGGAGGCGAAGCGGCTGAAGGCCCTCGAGGACGAAAACCGGCGGCTGAAAGAGATCGTGGCCGACCTCACCCTCGACAACAAGAGACGTGAGCATCTCTCGGAGGGAAACTGGTAAGCCCTTCCCGGAAACGAGCGGCAGTGACCGAGCTTCAGTCGAAGTTCGGCATCTCCGAGCGAAGGGCCTGCAAAGCGATCGACCAGCCGCGAAGCAGTCAGCGATTCAATGCGAAGCCGAGGACCGACGAGGCACCGCTGGTGAAGCGGATGCTCGAGTTGGCTCGTGCTCGGCCGCGGTTCGGCTATCGAAGGATCGGAGGGCTGAACGTCCTCGAAGGATGGCGAGCGGGACTCTCCCGCGTGTTCCGACTCTGGCAGCGCGAGGAGCTGAAAGTGCTTCAAAAGAATCGAAAAAGGCGTCGTCTGGGCACGAGTGCCAACGGCTGTCATCGGCGCAGGGCCGAGGCACCCAACGACGTCTGGTGCCGGGACTTCATCTTTGATCGCACGGCGAGCGGTAGCCAGATCAAGTGGCTCTCGATGATCGATGAGTTCACGCGGGAGTGCCTGGTGCTGAAGGTCGATCGCGGGATCACGAGCACCGACGTCATCGACACGCTAGCCGAGCTGTTCGCGATGCGTGGTGTGCCGAAGCACATCCGCAGCGACAACGGCCCGGAGTTCATCGCCAATGACCTTCGGGCCTGGCTCGGTCGTGTCGGTGTCTCGACGCTCTACATCGAGCCCGGCAGCCCGTGGGAGAACGGCTACGCTGAGAGCTTCAACAGTCGATTCCGTGACGAGTGCCTGGCCATGGAGATCTTCGACGGACTCCACGACGCCAGGGCGATCACGGCGGCCTGGAAGGACGACTACAACGACCGGAGGCCTCACGGCTCTCTTGGTTTTCAGACCCCGGCCGGGTTCGCCGCCGCGTGTGCGGCATCCGCCTCGGCCAAGGCCTCGGCTCCTGCCGCACACGCGGCTGTTTGCCTGGGTCAGACCCAACCTTGAACCCTCGTATCGCCTGGTACAAGAAACCCAAGCCGGTCAAGGTCGGCCACGATCTCTTTCAGCCGCCGGTTCTCGTCCTTGAGGGCCTTCAGCCGCTTCGCCTCCTCGGACTTCATCCCGCCGTACTGCGCTCGCCAGCGGTGCAGCGTCGCCTCGCTGATCTCAAGGGCCTGCAGCACAGCCGCCAGGTCCTTCCCGGCGTTCAGCCGCGAGTGCGTCACGCAGCTTCACGACGATCTGCTCCGGCTTGTGCTTCTTCCGTCGCTTGGATGTCATCGAAAGTCTCCTGCCCCGCAGGGGCATAGACCTTCATACCGACTGGATCAGGATTTCCAAGGCAGGCCAGGCGCTCACGGCCTCACGGCTCTCTTGGTTTCCAGACCCCGGCCGGGTTCGCCGCCGCGTGTGCGGAATCCGCCTCGGCCAAGGCCTCGGCTCCTGCCGCACACGCGGCTGTTTGCCTAGGTCAGACCCAACCCTGAACCCTCATGTCGCCTGGTACAAGAAACCAAAGCCGGTCATGTCCAGCTGCCGGCCACCCGGCGCTCTACTGTTATGGCGACAAGGCGACTGTATTACCTATCATGGGCATAGAGAGTCAACGGCGGCGCAAGCCAAACCCTGTTTTCCGGAGAAAGCCGCGAATTGATTCTTTTTGGCGTGCCAGGGCTCTTGTGGTGGCTGAACTGATGGCGATGTCGCCTTCGACCCAGTTAGAATGGCGGGCTGGTATCAGCGATCTTAACGGTGTGCGCGAGCCAATCTCCGAAAGGAGATACTGGAACAACGAACGTCCGGCAGCCAGCGCGCTCGCATCGCGCCCATTCTGATCTGCCGAGATGTGGATGGAAGAGATTGCTGACACTGACTGTGGATCGGGACATCTGAAGAAACACCGCAGAAGTGTTCCCAACACGACCCGCATTGCCTGGTGATCGTTCGACAGTACATCCATGAGTTCAGGAGTACGTTCCGCGAATCCCAACACCTCTCGATGCAGGACCGAACAGCGATTAACTTCATCCGCGGACAGGTCGCCGAAGAGAGAGGGGGCAGCAGTTCCAAAGCCGGATGGCTCATAGCATCGAACCGATCTATGGTCGGCAACGCCGACGATGTGTTCGAGGATGTTTTGTCTAGAATAAAGCTCCGAGCCCAGTGTCTCTTCAGATTCCGGGAGTGAAATAGGCTCGTAAAAAAGCGCCAGTGCGCTACCTGCCCGAGACCTCCCCATTCGGTCCTGTCTCAATGCGAGGTAGATGCCGTCCACATCTCCAACGTACCCGTCCGCCTTGAGAAGCGACCGTAAGGCTGCCTGCCCCGTGAGGTACCAGCCAAGGTCAACTATGGTTGTCCTGGGCGTCTCCATCAGCCCTGACATACGAAAGTAATCGAGTGCCGCGCGACGTCGCACACCTATTCGTTGCTCAACGAGGTGTTTAACTGGAGGGGTGTCGATGAGGGTCCAGAATCGTCGCCAATCGTCGTCAGTTGCGATCAGATCATTGGGCCCAAGATTTGTCCCTGATTCATCGAGAAATGGCGCTACATCATCGAATGACAGTTCGAGCTTCGCCAAATGTCCTTCGACCGGCAGGCGTTCGAACGGTCTGCGGAGCCAAGGCATGCCGCTCGGCGAGATGGCATCCGACGAGGGCAGGTAAATCGCCTGGCGCGACATATAGAGGTATCTGCAATCAATCGAACCGAAACGGGAAGAAAGGAACGAGGCGACTTTCCAAATCAATTGGCAGTCGCGGGAGAGAAAATAGAGTCGGTCTTGTTGCTCCGACTGTGCTGAACGTAGCATCCATGCAGCGACCCCAAGAACAAAGGGGCCGAGGAACTGGGATGAGATATGGGCGGCCGGATTAGTGGTATGTTCGGAACGCTCGAGACGGTACGCCCGCATCGCTCCAGCGATTCGACTCGCCGCCATACGATCGATGCCACAATGGAGAACCGCCGACTCCGCTCGAGTGTGCTCTGCAAACTCGATATGACGCGCCCGAATGCCCATTGAGACTGGCTTCAGGAAATCACTGTGTCGGTTGTCCCCGATGTGTTCGATTTGCCGTGGTGTTATTGATTCCGCCGCCAGAACGTGCCGGTAGAGTTCGCCGGAGGCCTTGGTTTTCTCGAGGTCCCCAGAGACATATACGGGATCGGTCTCACGTGCAAAGCCATGAACGAGGAGCTGGTTACGGACAAAAGTCGTTGGCAGATACATGTCGGAAATGAACACGATGCGATCGCCCCGACCTCTAGCCAATTCAACAAGCCGTCTCGATTCATTGACGGGGGTCAGCAACTCTGCCTCGACGGCCAGTTCGTGCTCGACGCCTTGCGCGGAGGCAAGCCAACGGTTCTCGGAAGCGAGGGTTGTCCAGATATCAACGAGCGTTGTGTCGCCGTGGCTTGATCGGGCGCACAAGGCTCTTTCAGCCTGAACTCGAAGGGCGACAAGGTCTTCAACGGCCGAAGTTACTGGGTCGCTGCCGAAATCGCGCAGGATTCGTGCTGCGACCTCGTAGAACACGTCGGTGGGGTGCGACCGTCGCCGAGTCAGGCAGGTGTCGAAGACGTCAAACGATGCAACGTGGTTCATGAGGGCTTGCCGCCTAACATGGCATTTGTGTCGTCAGCGGGATGGACTCATAAATGATTGGGATACCGCCGCCACCGAGTGCAAATAACCGCTCGTGCCGTGGCAACAGTCCGACAGTCGGGGAGCTATCCACCCGCCCCCGATCACATCGATATCAGGTCACGGAAGGTACCATCGTGATGCACTCGCGATGTCAGTCTCGAATTGTCGTGGGAATGTGTCAGCATCCTCGATACACATACGCATGCGTGGAAGACGTACTCCCTCTTACGTGCCGGCTCGTCTGATTCGATCGCGCGTGTCATTGTAAGTGGCCTCTAGACGGCTTACACAGGTCGCTTTGTCAAAAGTATCCAGAAGCCTTTTTCGAGCCAGTTGGCCGGTAGCCTCCAACTGTTTGCCCGTCAGCGCTGCTCGCAGCGATGTGTTGAGCGCTGTTTGGTCGCCTGTGGGGACAAGCCAACCGGTTTCACCGTTGATGACCATTTCTGCCACGCCCCCTGTTGCAAATCCGACAACCGGGGTGGCGGCCGCCATGCTTTCCTGAACCGAGATGGGGAGATTGTCTTCCAGCGGGCAAAAAAGGAAAGCGTCGGCAGCAGCGTAGAGCAGGCCCAGCCTCTCCCTGGAGCTCACGTAGCCTGAAAACCAAAACGGGGTCTGTCCCAAAGCCTCTGAAACACCGCCAGTGGGGTGGCCCACCAGTAGAACCAACGGATCGAGATCATGGACGCTCGCCGCCGCCCGGATTGCGAAATCCGTTCCCTTTCTACGATCACTAAGGTAGTGGGCGGAGATGCAGAGGATTCGTCGATCCAGAGGCAAGCCAAGGCTCCTCCGCGCGTCGATACGCGTCTGAAAACGGTACGGAGCGGGGTCGAATCCATACGGTATGCGATAGCAGGCGTTCCGATGATCGATGGACGTTGCAGAGAGATTGGCTAGCCACTTCGAGGGATAGATCCAGGAGAGCCGAGCGCCGGCTGCAGCCGCCTGATTTCTCTTCAGATTCAGCCTGGTGAAGTCGAAACGACCGACGGAGCGCTTCTGGGGACACTGTCCACACCGCTGGGCGAATCGATCGCAGCCCATAGGATACAGGCAGCCGCCTGTGAAGTGAAGGCAGTCGTGAGCCGTGAAGACCACTGGTAAGTGTTCGGAAAGCTTGGCGATCGCCCGCATGGAAAACGTGCGATAGTGATCATGGAAATGGACCACTTCGAAACGATTGGCGAGGTCGCGAAAAAGCCATGTGTATTCGAAGCCTGTGCCGTCGCAGAGCCCCTGGTTACGGATTTTGAGGTCAACCGCACGAAGGACCTTTCCTAGGCCTCGATCAGGGAACAGCGGCCTCTGGTAGGACAGCGCTGTTCCAATGATCGCGCCGCAGAAATGCGTAACCTCGTGGCCTGCATCGATCAGCCATCCCGCCTGATCTTCTGCGACCCGGCTTGCGCCGCCTCCTGCGGCATTTGCCTTGCTGACGACGGCTATTTTCATTACGAAAGGCGAGTGGTGTGTGGGGAAGCGTTGGGGGGGGCTGGAAAGTCTAGCAGGCTGTGGGCAAAGTGCCGCTCTGCGTCGATGCGGCTGTGGACATCCTTAACAAATAAAGGCTATTTCAGCGGTTCTCCCAACGGCCACGGGTCATGGCGGATTTGTTGGATCTTCCCGCATTTCAGTGGCGAAATAGCTACGGTCCGAGAGCGGGCTTAGCGCAAATGCACAGTTCGCAGTTTTGTCGTTCATCAACGACTTGAGTCCGCGAGCAACTGATTTATGGACTGGATGCCGCTGTTGAAGGCATCGGTCGCGGCGTTTGCGACCCGTTCAAGAAAGTCGGTCAAGAGGCTGGGCAGGCGATGCTAGAGCATCCTCGCGACCTAGACGATCGGCTGAGAACGGCTCCTCATTGCCCAAGCATACTACCCCTGGAAGAGCTCCTGGGCACTCGTCGGATAGTTATCCCTCCAGAACCAATGGAATTGATCCTTGATCCACCATGGTGTCGCGATCTTTAGGAGCGGGATGATTTCAATTTCGGTACCCTGCCGACGTTCTGGGCCAACTTGAGCGGCCGATCTGTGCCACGGAGATCACCAAAGAACCAAAGGCCGAGGCTACTAACGAAGACGAGCGAGACGATTTATTCCCCTTTTGAGGTATCGAAGCAGTGCGCGAGGCAACACAAACGGAAATCGGTAATAAAACGGGACAATAGATTTATAGAACGCAAGATTGTGAGCGTAAGCTTCGGTGTCGCCATTAACGCGAAACTTGTCTGCCTGTTGTCGTGATAAATGGATAAGAATCGATTTTGCACGATATTGATCAAAGTCGGCATGTCGAGCCGCCATGACGCCATAATATCGCAGAAAATCTCGTAGATTGTCTGCCGATCGAGCCAGCCGTGAAGTGTCATTGCCCGGAAATAGTCGATACTTACAGAGAACGTCAGGAACGATAATAGCTCCGCCGTGTCCAGATGCCCTCGCCCACATTTCCCAATCAGCGCAATGGATGAGCGAAAGGAGGAATCCCCCGTGCAGTTCGTAAAATGCTCTCCTAATGACAATCGAAGGCGTTTTAATTGGATTAGAGTAAAAAAGACTACTCGCATCGCGCGAACCGGACTCAAAAGCCAGCAGCCTGTCGGAGACCCCAGAAATAATCCCGTCGATGTCTATGTCAAAGCTTCGGCTCCCGATCATAGCGAGGTCCGGATGAGCTTCGGCAGTCTCGGAAAGCCGAGAGTAGAACTTGGGAAGCACAACGTCGTCACCATGCAAAATATGAATGAGATGACCATGGCTTCGCTCAATGCAGGTATTAAAGTTCGCGATCGCTCCGCCGTTCTGGGGCTTTCGGTGGAAAAGGACCCGCCCTTTCCCCATCTCCTTCACGACGGCCTCGGGGTCGTCCTTGGTCGAGCAATCGTCAACGACCTCTATTTGCATGTCATCGGGGCCAGGCGCCTGCGATAAAACGCTCTCCAAGGTGAGGCGCAGATACTTGGCGCAATTGAACGTCGGAATCATGACCGACCACAGCGGGCGCTGGACGCCTGCTGGGACGGCCGCAATCGGCGGAGCTTCGCAGTCAGCCATCGCGCGGGACACGCTCAACGGACAGCCTCCTTGTGCTTCGCATGCCATCGCTCAAACGGCCACGGATGCTTTTTTGAGTTGGCGTGATTGGGATCGGCGGCCGTGATCTCCAGCAAGCCGTTGACGAGGCGATCAACGACTTCGACCCCTTGCATGAAGGAATGGTCCTGGTTGCTGACCTCGTATTTCCAAAGGCCAAAGCGGCCTCGGGAGTAAACGCCTCGCTCCTCAAAGAACGGGATCAACTCCGCCAGCGCCTCGTCGCGATGCAGCCCCGGTGTCGGATAGCCGTAGCCCGCCCGGAACGACCAAGTCGAGACGATGTCCTCACGTTTTTCGATGAGTCGCGTGTTGAGGGCGCCCTGAATCACGTCTTCAAGGAGTCTCTCCTGATTCACGTGCTTGTGCGGCGAATCGGACACCTCTGCCATCAGCGACCAGTGCGTGTTGATGTCGGGCACGTTGTAGGGTGAATAGTTGCTGAACACCGTCATGCGGTAGAACGGGCAGTTGTCCTCCGGGAAATACATCCAGCATTTGGTAGCCAACTCCGCAGGAGGTTTTCCTCTCAGGCCGAGGCCGAAGATGTTTGAGGCGGAATAGAGAAGCCCTCGGTCTGCAAGCGGCTGCAAGTGAGACTGGCCGGAGAGCCGAATCAGCTCCGTTAGCGGAATCGTCGAAATCAAATGCTCGTAGCCAAAGCGTTCACCACTTGCCGTGACGACCTCTCGCTTTGCCATGTCGATGCTTACAACGCGGGCATTCAACTTGATTTGTGCAGCCGGCAGCCGGTTGGCGCACGCCAACCAGATTGCCCCGGTGCCGCCGTGCTTGGGAAATTGAAACGTGTTGTTCGGACCCCACGAAAGGTCATCTTTGCCGAGAGCCAGATTGGAAAGGACCCGGCTGAGGTCAGTGACAGCTACGCGCTCCCCTACCCAGACGGCATTCATCATTTCCGGGGGAAAGGCCCAGACCTTGAAGTTGTATGGGAGCATGAACACTTCGGCGAGGCCTGGGCCAAAGGTGGCATCGATCCATTCGTGGAAGTTATGGGGCTTTGGCCGGGGATGCTGCGTGATCTGAAGGAGGCCTTGGAGGCACTTATTGAGATCCTCGGGCGGGAGGCGGCGAATGTTGTTTTGAAAGGGATAGGGAATAAACCTATCCCTCATCCAGACCCATGACTCGCGCTGGTGATGCAGCCAGCCGTCCTCACCCAGGAACTCAACCATGGCCTTGTCGAAGTATTCATAGTGCGAGAACTGCACGTGGCCGCCGATGTCCCACGTGAAGCCCTTGTCATCAACGAATGACGTCGCCAGACCGCCTGGGTTGGGGGCGGCGTCGACGATCTGCCAATCGTGGACCCCAAGTTCCTGCAGCCGCCGCGCTGCTCCCAGCCCCGTGGGACCCGCGCCAAGAATAAGAAAACGGTGAATCACCATGCCTATACCCTCACCTGCTTATGCCGTTGGTTGTAAACGGTGGCTATGTCCTCCACGCCGACGTTCTCAACGAAATGCGTATTAAAAAGCGTCATGTTGCATCTTCCCTCCGCGCAGAACTAGGAGTGCCGGGGCTCTTCTTGTCGCTGAGCATCACAAGCCCAATCCCCATGATGCGAGAACCCCTAGTATGTTTGATGAATTCATGAAACTCCATGCCTCGCTGACGGTCTCTCAGGTCGCGCCAAAAGCGTGGTACGCCGCCCTCGTTTGCGGAGGCACTTTCGACGTTCAGGTCATTAATATCGTGAAATAAACACATTTTAGCCTTGCACCCAACTTCACTGAAGTCCTCAGCGACAGCACTGAAACTATGGTCGCCATCGATAAGGCATAAGTCAAAAGATTGTCCAGCCACATCCTTACTCGTTCCAATAACAAACGCTGTGTTGTATCTTTCCGCCGTCAGCCCCCTGACCGGGTTGCAGTCGTTGATATCAAGCGTAAGCCCCTTTAGCCCTGGATTAAATCGGTCTAAATATCCAACCATAAACGCAAATGTGTAGCCCGTGAAGGTGCCGATCTCGACAAAACTCTGAACTTGGTGATGCGACAAAAACACAACACACTCGGCCAACTGCTTAGGAATTTGCCATAGCCCGCGAGAAATAGGATTCATGAACCGTTCGTCATCTCCGTAGATGTCCCGCGTATCCCGCGCTAATCCAACCCGCCGCACGAGTTCTTCCACGTAGTCTACCTGACGCAGACGAGCGAGGTCTGCCTGAGAGATCTCATCCAAGACTTTCTGCAGTTTGGTGTCGCACGAACGGACAAGCCTCTGATGATTGACAGCCCGTAAATAGTTTGTTACTTTGCGAATGACTTGTAGCAGCATTTGGTCTTTCGATAGTGCCTAGGAAAGGGTTACTGCATCCCGGTATAAATCCCACGGCACCGCATCGTCGGGCCGAGGAAAATGTTGCCTCGCGTTTTCCCGTTGCACGCATTATGAGAAACAATCAACGGCTGGGGGAGGCGAACGATCACCCCATTTTGCCTTTAGCGGAAACATTGGTGACATTTTATTGGACCACACTGTAGTGCAGTGGCACAACTCTGTTGTTGCTGCCCCTTGGAGATTAAGAATAAGCACTTCAACGAGTGAGCAACCTGCGGATCGCGTGATAGAAACGGCCTGCAAAATGGCGGTAACTGGTTTTCGTCGGCACTGATGCCAAAGCCAAGATGCGGGCCTCCATCCATCGCATACGCGCTTCAATCTCAAGGGATCGCGAACCGCACATCGCGATTGGAAACGCATGCCCAAGTCGCGGCTCATACACGCAACGGGCGCGTTCTATGATGTCCCGATTTTCTTCTCGCTGCGTAAAGTATGCGAAATGCACAAATGGAACCGAACGCGTGCAGACAATGCGATGATTGGTTTTCTTGCAGAACTGGTGCAACATGTGTTCATCGTCGCTCCCGCCGTCGTCAATCTGCTGCCACAACTCCCGACGCAACAGAATGCATCCGATGGAGTAACGCTCGGCACCAGGCACTTCAACTCGCGTGAGCAGTCTTGTGGCGGAGATAAAATCGTCCGGCTTCAGCGTGGTGTGTTCGTGCAGCCACCTCGCCATATAGGGATAGCCCCAGATTGAACCGTGCCCCCCGTCGCTGATTTCCGTCGCGGGCAACACTCGCCTGTCCAAAGGCGGGCCCGCATAGTGCTCTCGAGCTGCGTTCTCTTGAAAATCGCCCCGGATGCCCATGGCGTCCAAAGTGTGAGGAAATCCCCAGCAATTATTATTGATGAGCGGTGTCACGTAAGCCAGAGGGCGGCCGTCCTTGTTTACCTCCTCGTTCCAGCAGGCAAGCATCTCGTCAAGCCAGCCCTTTGCAATTGGAAAGGCATCGTCGTCTACCTTGCAGATCAGGTCGTAGGGAGCGAGCGCCTCTGATTCCAGGAGCGTAGCTATGGATCGGTAAGCAGGTCCCGCGGGGATCGAATTGACCACCCGGATTCTTCCCGGAAAGAGCATCTCGTAGCGTCGCCCCACCGCAAGCGTGCGATCGGCATCGTACGACCCTTGGCAATTCTGCAGAATAAAGATCGGCACATGCTCGGGAAGGTAGGCAGCATGGCATGCCAACGCCACCTCCATGGCCTCGTAATCACGGCATGCCAACATCACGATGGCAACTCGTTGCATATGACTTCTCGCGCGACTGGAATGCGGGATCACGGCATTTGTTCGCTAGCAGGTGCCGACGCGTGACTGAGTCCAATGATCACCGTTTCATTCTCAGTCTGCATCTCACAAGGCAGAAACACCGACCCGCCGTTACTGCCCTGACAGAACCAGTAGCCGGCCCCTAGCGGATCCGCCCTGAGGATGGTGAAATTTACTGCTGCTTCCGCAAACACGAAAAAAAACTTGCAGGTTTTGGCCGCCATAATGTCCACCGTGTACCGGCCTTGGGCAAGGGGTAGGCGAGGAAAGTGCAGCGACACTGAGTTGCGGCCGGGTCGAAAGCATACTTCTTTTCCAGCGATTGTTCCAGACCCATAGTAACACACGCCAGCGCCCGACTCGTCGCGGATCGCACACTCAATTCCCACCTCAAGTGTGCAAGCGGCCTGCCATTCCGTCGATACGGTCATGCTGTCCCCGTAGTCCGCCACCTCTTTGTCGACTGTAACACCCACAAGCCTGAGGTTGGGATGCTGGTGTCGCAGCGAGAACGACTCGCCGTCCTTGGGCTGAAGGGTGCTGTCGAGGTATTGCTGGGCAACAACTTCAACAGTGTCATCGCTGATTATCTCACCCTGTTTCAGCAAGATACCGCGGGTGCAGAGCTTGGACATGGCCGTGAGGTTGTGGCTTACAAAAAGAATCGTCCGCCCGCCGCCGGCGACATCCTTCATCTTCGCGAGGCACTTTTTCTGGAACTGGGCATCGCCCACCGCCAACACCTCGTCGACGATCAGAATCTCCGGGTCGAGATGGGCCGCCACCGCGAACGCCAGCCGGACATACATCCCGCTGGAGTAGTGCTTCACCGGTGTATCGAGGAACTTCTCCACCTCGGAGAAGGCGACGATCTCGTCGAACTTGCTTTTGATCTCGGCCTTCGTCATCCCGAGAATCGCGCCGTTGAGGAAGATGTTCTCCCGGCCGGAAAGCTCCGGATGGAAGCCCGTCCCCACCTCGAGGAGGCTCGCCACCCGGCCCCGGAGGCGAATCCGCCCTGAGGTCGGCTCCGTGATCCGCGACAAGACCTTGAGCAGCGTCGACTTGCCGGCACCATTGCGGCCGATGATCCCTACAACCTCGCCGCGATTGATCTCGAAGGAGACATCTTTGAGCGCCCAAAACTCCTCATCGGCGCCGGGCGCGGCCACCTCGGCGCGACGGCCGCCGACGAGCCCCTTCGCCCAATCGGTGAGCGAATCGCGCAGCGTCGTGTAACCGGCGCTCTGATGGCGCAGCCGGTAGCGCTTGCTGATCCCCTCAACGGAAATGATCGGGTCGGGCATGGATCACACGATGTCGGCAAAACTCTTCTCGGTAGCACGGAACACCCGCACCCCCAGCCACAACAGGAACAGACTCACACCCACCGAAATCGCCAGGGCCGCGACATGGAGCGTCGACTCCGCCCCGATGCACCACCGGAAGCCGTCGATCACCCCCACCATCGGATTGAGCGCGTAGACAAGCCTGGCCACCGTGCCGAGCTTCTCCTCGATCACCGCCGACTTGAATCCCACCGGTGAGACATAGAGGCCAAACTGGACGATGAACGGGATCACGAACCGGAAATCGCGGTATTTCACGTTGAGCGCCGTCGCGATCAGCCCCGGCCCGAGCGCCGAGACGAGCGCCAGGAGCACGAACACCGGCAGGAACACGATCCGGGCCGGTGGCAGATAGCGATACCACACCATCACCATCGCCATCATCGCCAGCGTGATCGCAAAATCGACCATCGCCACGATCACCGAACTCGCCGGAAGGATGATCCGCGGGAAATAGATCTTCGTGATCAGCCCCGCATTTGAAAGCAGGCTGCTGCTCGATTCCGACAGCGACGCCGCGAAGAACTGCCAGGGGAGCATCCCCCCGAGGACAAGGATCGCGTAGGGGACGCCATCGGCCGAGGGGAGGCCCGCCACCCGGCTGAAGATGACGACGAAGATCACCATCGTCAGGAACGGGCGGAGGATCGCCCAGAGGACGCCGAACACCGTCTGCTTGTAGCGAACGAGCAGATCACGCCAGGCGAGGAAGTAGAAAAGATCGCGGTAGCGCCACAGGTCGCGCCAGTAGTGGGCCTCCGCCCGCCCCGCTTCGATGGTCAGTTCTTCCATGGGGGAGGATCGAAGGAACAGCGGCCGATTGAACGACCGCAGCCCGATTTCCGTGCGTGGGGAGGGGAAAAACCGGAGGCAGGTTCAGGGGACCGAACAGGGCTTCAGTATAGGGATTCCAGGGGGGCATTCCAGCGGCTTGGCAGGATCCCTCTGTTCGAGGGTCATCGCTCTGCTGCGACGTTGCTGCGAGCCACGAACGCCGACGGCGGAGGGGTAGAATATTCCGAAAAGCTCTCCCCACCGCTCTCGTTTCCACACCCCGTGCCCTACCTCGACCACAACGCCACCGCGCCGCTCGATCCCGCCGCCCGCGTCGCGTGGCTCGAGGCTGCTGACCGCTTCTGGGCCAATCCCTCGAGCCTGTACGCCAAGGCCACAGCGGCCCGCGACCTTCTCGCTGACTGCCGCGAGCGGCTCGCCGATCTGCTCGGCTGCACCGATCCCGGCCGGATCGTTTTTAAGGCGGGCGCCACCGCTGCCAACAACCTCCTGGCCCGGCACCTTTCCACATCAGCCCCTTCCGACGCCGTCGCCCTCCTCTCCCCTCTCGAACACCCCGCCGTCGACGTGTCGATCCGCGCTGCCTTTCCGGGCCGCGTCAGCGAGATCGGCGTCGATGCGGACGGCGTCGTCACGCCCGAGTCGCTCGCCCATGCCATCGATGCCCACGGCGGCCGCGCGATTACGGCTGTCTCGGTGATGGCGGCGAGTAACGAAAGCGGCGTGATCCAGCCGTGGCCTGAGCTCGCTAGCCTCTGTCGCGACCGCCACATCCCCTTCCACACCGATGCTTCCCAGTGGCTCGGCAAGCTCCCCGCCCCGGGCTTAGCCTGTTGCGACTGGGTAACGGGGAGCGGCCACAAGTTTGGCGGCCCGCGCGGCGTCGGGTTTCTCCTCGTGCCATCCAAGGCGCGCTTTCGCGGCGACGTCGGCGGCCCGCAGGAACAGGGCCAACACGCCGGCACCGAAAACCTCCCCGGCATCGCCGGAATGGTGGCGGCGCTCGAGGCACGGGAGCGCGATCTCCCCACCATCGCCAAGCAGGGCGCCGCCCACCGCGATGCCGCTATTCAACTGCTCCGCGAGCGCCTTCCGGCTGGAATCGTCGTCAGCGGCAACGCCGAGCGACTTTGGAACACCCTCGCGATCCTCATCCCCGGAGCCGACTCTCGAAAGCTCGTCGCCGCCCTCGATCGGGCCGGCATCGAAGCCTCCACCGGCTCGGCCTGCAGCTCGGGCGCTGCCTCGGCCGCTCGCGTCGTCGCCGCGATCGCCCCTACGCTCGGCCTCGCTCCGGGCGTGCCAGCCGGCATGGTGCGCTTTTCCGCCGGCCCCGACACCACCGCCGCGGACTGGCAGGCTGCGATTCATGCGTTGGCCGAAGCCGTCATCGCCAATGCGGGCCCCTCCGGGCCTCCGCGCGTCGATTTACGCTGAGGTTGCTCATTTGCAGCGGCAAAGTTGCGCGTCCTTGGCAGCGCACAGGACGAGGCCGGGGTCGGCGAACGCTCGAGGAGCGAAGCAGCACGCGACTCGGTGAGTCGGAACGGCCCGCGTGGCGTGGCACCGCGTGTGCGAGCGACGAGACTTTTGCCGCCCCGGCCGACGTACCACCCACAGGCTCGCTACCGAGAGGGCCCACCGATCCCGGCTCAAACGTGGCTTCGGGGTCGCCCGTGCCCCGTCGCCGGACGTTCACCTCGGCCATCCATGGCCTCGGCTCTCTCCGCGCCGCTTGCGCTTCGCCCTCCGGGCTGCGCTGACCGGCGAGGCCGGCTCTCGGAGCACGGGCGACCCCTCGCTGGCGGCGTTAAGCTTTGCGCGGAGGAGTGTTTGGCCGATGCGCCGGAGATTCAAGCAACCTCGCCGCCCGCTCAAAGGCCGTCACCGTGAAGGCGAGCGGATAGAGCGCCTCGTCGTACCAGAGCTTCGCGAAGTAGAGCCCGATCGGTGCGGCAGGGAATGACGTTCCGCCGTCGGTGTGCGTGATCAGCCATTCGAGCCCCCGGCCGACGGCGTTGAGGGCCCGCGTGGCAAGCTCGCGATCGGCCGCGTGCTCGGCCACTTCGGCGAGCGCCTCGACCGCCACGGCCGTCTCCTCGATGGTCGCTCCGATCCCCGGTGCACTCAGGATCGCGCCCTCGGGAGCTTGCGCGGCGAGGAGCCACTCGGCACCGCGGCGATCGAGCGTCGCCCGCACGACCTTCCCTGTCCCGTAGGCGGGATTGGCCTGCTCGGGGTGGGCTTGGTTCCCAAACCACAGCGGCCACCAAGCGCCGTCGGCCCGCTGCGTGCTGGCGAGATACCGGCGCGCGGCGGCGAGGGCGCGAGTCGTGCGTGGCGATTGCCCCGCCGCATCGAGCGCCGTCCAGGCCTCCGCCGCGCGGAGGACATGCGCCGTGATGTCGGGGCAAGAGGTGTCAAACGGTAGCCTTCCCCAACCGCGGCAGAAGGTCGGCGTGCCACCGTCTCGGTTGGCGAGATTCACAAGCCAGCCGAGCGCGCTTCGGGCTGCGTCGCGGATCGGGGCGGGCAGCGGGCGGCTCTCGGCCGCCTCGAGCGTTGCAAGGGTCAGAAGGCCGCCGCTCGTGTCGTCGGCGTCAGGCACCCCGCCAGGGAGATCGGTCCAGGCCCAGCCGCCAGGGGCAGCGCCTGTGTAGGGATGAACGCGATTCCATTGCTGCTCCAGCAGCCAGTCGCGCACCGCTCCACGCTCCGCGCCATCGAGATGATCGGCGAGCTTGCCGCCGGCGGCAAGCGCGCCGACGGAGAGCGTGGTGCACCAGGTCGCGAGATTCGTGTCGATCGGCCATGAGCCGTCGGCCCGCTGCGAGGCGACGAGAAACGCCACCCCCGCCACCGCCACCGGATGTTCTGCCAAATCCATTCCCGCCAGACTCATCGTCACGAAGCTCGTCAGCGGCGTTGCCTCGAGATAGCCCCCTCCCGCCGGTTGGATGGCCCGGAGCGTGCGGAGCGTCGGGGCGACTGCTAAGTCGCGGAGCGTCGCAAGCGGCGGCCACGCCGGCGCCCGGGCATGCCGCACCTGACCGATCGCGATCAGGGCCGGCAGCGCGTAGCTGACGACCTGCATGTCGACGAGCCGAAACCACGATTGCGGCAGCGCCGCCAGCTCGAAGGGGAGCTGCGGGATCACCCGCCATGTGGCCGGATCGTCGGGATCACCGAGCCGGCCGCAGAGCGCCATGTGGACGAGGATCGGCACGCTGAACGTCTTGTCGCGGCCGTAGATCCGCGAGAGCGCCGTGGCAAGCGTCGTCCGATCGGTGCCACCGGCTGTTGCTGTGATCCACGCCGCAGCACCGTCGACAGCCGCCGAGGAGAGGCCGCGCGGCTCGGCCAGCGCCGCGAGCACCGACCAGCAGAGGAGCGTCGTCGAGAGGTTGCCGGGGCTTGTGGCCGTATCCCCCCAACTGCCGTCGGGGAGTTGCGTCGCTGCGAGCCAAGCTTCGCCAGCCGCGATCCGCGCCGAGTGGAGTGCTGTTCCCTGGCGCTTGTCGATCAACCGCAAGCTCGCGATCGCCGTCGCCGTCGACAGCGCGCTCGACGACAGTTCACCGGTCCAACGGCTCCCGGTGCGCCGGGCGAGCACGTGCCCCGTTGCCGCGCCCCGAGACTTTGCGAAGGCAGCGGAGCGGAGGATGTGAGATGAGGGGACCGGCAGGCTCATACGCTCGCATGCCCCAGGGCGACGAGGCCATAGAAGGTGTATTC
>Ga0208249_1000197_pt1 | contig 19597 bp, 16 predicted proteins | sample CryBogmetaGMA1M_FD_184546 | JGI IMG/M metagenome (GOLD analysis project Ga0208249, IMG submission 184546) | Freshwater microbial communities from Crystal Bog, Wisconsin, USA - MA1M (SPAdes) | ecosystem: Environmental > Aquatic > Freshwater > Lake | place: Crystal Bog, Wisconsin, USA | collected...
TCGTGTGGAGCTTCGTGACAGCGCCGTCGCCATGGCCGTCCATCTCCCGCGAGAACTCGAGGAACAGTGGATCTCCGTAGCCGAGCCAAGCACGGGCCACACGGCGGTCGCACAGCTCGCTCTCCACCAGAGCGCACACGACGTTGGTTTCGATCACGCAGTCTCCCGACGGGCGGAACGACGAAGCTGATCAGCGGCGGACTACGGACTCCGCGTCACCGCTGGATTCGATCCGCCGTCTGATCCAGCGACTGGTTCCGGGCCATGTCGTGGCGTGGAGTTTGCACCGCCACCCCACAACAGGCCGATCCTACCAGCAACCCGGGGCTGCGGGCCAATAGAGCTCGCCCGCCGCACGGGCAGGATTACCACGGGCCGCTTCGCGCGGAATCATGCACGGCCTGCACGACAGCGCCACGACGCTTCGGGTGGCTGGGCATGGCATCAAGTCCCATGAAGCTGCGAGAGATTCGGCGGCCGCACGAGCCCAAACCGTTTGGGCCCGCCCCCAAACATCTCTACCTACTTCGAGGACACGCTGGAGACGGAACCGATTGCATATCTCCCAGGCCGATTGCCTATGCCGCAAGCGACGGGGAGGGCGCGGAACTCGTAATTCTACGGACCTGTGTAGTCGGACCAGTAGGCGTGTTAACGCGGATGGGAGCTCGGCGGCCGTTCGTCGCAACCTCCCGACGCCTCAGGGGTTCCGGCGCCGACTTACCCCCACGTGAGCAGGATAACAGTTTTATCGGCGGGGTAACCAGCCGGCGTGGGGGACGGCCCCAAGGGGCTTCTCGGCCGAGCGCTGAGGGTGCGGGTCGCCCGTGACAGCCCCCAAAATGCCGCCCGGGCGGGCCGCCTTCGAGCCCGAGCCCCGGCGGCTTCTCGCCACGCCGCGGTGGCGACGCCGACCGAGGCAGGGATCCAGCCAGCCGCCTCCGGCGCGTCCCGCCACCAACGCGACCCGCCAGCGGTATCGCGCAGCCGGCACAGCGCGTGCCCCGGGGCTACTTCACGAGCACGGCGTAGAACTCGATGCACCGCGACTCGTCGGCCACGGCCGGGTGCGTCCAGACGTGCGTCCACGGGCAGACCTCGCGATCCACGTGGTCGAGCATCTCGGCGAAGCTGTCGTGGGTCCACACGTGATAGTGGATCGCGTAGCCCTCGGCGAAGTGCCGCGCCACGCCCGCCTTCCGGGCAAACTCCGGGATCGGGATGGCGAGCGCGTAAAACTCCTCGTAGTGGGCGTAGTCGCGAGCCCGGTCGGGGTGGCGATGATCGTCCATGAGGTGCGCGAGCGTCGTCACCGGCCGCGTGCGGTCGAACGTCCGCTCCTTGTCGGGCACCACGAGCACGAGCCGGCCGCCGGGCTTCAGCTTCCGCCAGGCCGCGGCGATCGAGCCGATCGGGTTGCGGGTGTGCTCGATCACGTGGCAGGCGACGAGGAAGTCGAGGCTCTCGTCGGCCACATTCTCGATGGTGTCGAAGTCGGTGAGGATGTCGGGAATCACGATGTCGCAGAGCCGCTGCCCCGGATAGGGCTCGGCGATCAGCTGGTCGTAGGTGAGGCGGTCGCCGTAGATCACCCGGCAGCGCGGCGGCACCGGAAAGGGAGACGCACCGGCGCCGATCTCCAGGCCGCAGCCGTCGAGCCCGCAGGCGAGCGCCTCACGGACGGCCATCGCGTCGTCGAGCGCCGTGCCGTCGATCTCGCCCCGCCAGGGCTTCGGCACGCCGCCGGCCGGGGCGTAGCTGGCGAGCTGCCGCTCGGACACCTGGTGGACGTCGGCGGGCCAGCGGAAGCCTAGCTCCTCGAGCCGCGCCGCCGAGACCAGCGGATGCCGTCGGCCGCGGGCGCAGAGAAACGCCTGCTCCCCGAACACGCTGCCGCGGGCCTGGAGGATCACCGCCTCGCGGCCGAGCCAGTCGAGCATCGGGCCCGGATCGCGCGGCGTGGTGGCGGCGGACGCGAATGACGTGGCGGTGGAGATCATGATCATGGCAGGGTGCTCCTCACGCGGCCCGTCGGGTCACGGCCGGTGCCAGGCCGTCGATGAACGACCAGACGTCGGCGAAGGCGTGATCCCAGTGGGTGTGGTTGCGGCGGATCGTCTCCCAGCCCGCGCGGCGGACCGAGAGCAGTTCGTCGTAGTGATCCACCGCCCAGGCGAGCCGGTCGGCGATCGCCGGGGCGCTCGCCGGGGCCAGAAGGCAGTTCTCGCCGTCGCGGAGCAGCCAGTGGTTGGCCCGGTTGTCGTTCGACACGAGCAGGCCGCCGCAGGCCATGAACTCGAACGGCAGGTACGATGGATGCCGCGTCATCATCATCACGAAGCCGATGTGGCAGGACCGGTAGAGGTCGCCCGTCGCCCGGTAGTCGAGCAGCCCGAGGCTCTCGATCACGCCGTCGAGGCCGTAGTCGCGGGTGTCCCACGGGGCACCGGCACAGAGGATCTGCACGCGATCGCCGACGCGGCTCTTGAGGTTCTTGAGCGCCGACGCCGCCAGTTCGAATCCGTTCCGCGGATGGCCGGGGCGGCCATAGAAGAAGAGCCGGAGCGGGCCGCCCGTGGAGCGGAGGGGATGGCCGTGGAACACCGTGGGGTCCACCTGCGGCGCGAAGTGCGTCGCGGTGCCGCCGTGCTCCTCTTCGTAGAGCCGGCGGAGGGTGCGGGTGTTGGCGATGCCGTAGAAGCCGAAGTCGTAGGTGAGTTCCGCCTGCGCCGACGTGGAGCCGGCGGGGTAGAAGAGCGGCTCCCAGTCCTGGATGAAGTAGAACTTCAGCCCGGTGTTACGGACCTTCTGGAGCACGTAGGCCGTCGTCCAGAGCGTGGCGAACGAGTGGTCGGCCGCGGGAATCGACTGGATCGCCTCCGCCGAGTCGAGCGCGAGCACCACGGCCCGGCCGAGGCCCGGGAAGGCGGTGGCGATCTTCTCCCGCAGCGCCACGGGATCGCAGCCGCCGCAGATCAGAAACCGCTGCCGCTGCCCGCAGACTCGCTGCAGGTAGTCGGCGCATCGCAGGATCGTCATTACGCCGCCGTAGTAGGGATTGTCGAACGGGGGCAGATACCAGTTGCACCAGCCCGCGCCAGCGCCGCGGCCGACCCGCTCGGGATGCTGCTGCTGGGCGGCGAGGTCGGCCATCGAGAGGCCGTTGATCTGCGCGAGCACCAGGGCGTCGGCGGCATAGGAGCCGGGCTGGGGCTTGCTGGACACCGCCGCCGGCGTGGGCCGGCTGCGGCCGAACCGCGGCAGCCGCAGGCCGCGGCGGCGCGGCGGTAGTTCCTGCCGCGGCGGCGCGGCCGGGGTGGCGAGCGGCGTGGCGTGCAGCGTGAGTGGCACGACCGCCGCGAACGCGGGGTGGAAGTAGGGGTCGTCGCGGAGGCTCTCGTCGAACATCGGCACGGCGGGCAGCTCGCCCTCGTGAAGCGTGACGCGGGCGTGCGGATCGACGACGCCGCGGCGGCCGTTGCGGTGGATCGTGCGGCAGAGATCGACGAACGCCCCCTGCCAGTCGAGCCGCTCGTCAAACCCGCCCGCGGCGACCCAGCAGTCGGCCGACACGGCAACGGCCCACGGGCTCGCGGCCGTGCAGTTGCGATACCAGAGCGGACCGCCGAACCAGCCCCACTGCCGCAGTGGAGAGCCGCGGAACATGGGAGAGCCGGCGCCGAACCGATCGACCACGAGGCCGGCCTCGACCACGTTGCCCGCGGCATCGAGCACGAGTCCGCTGGCGAAGCCGACCTCGGGATGGCAGGTGGTCCAGTTGGCGAGTTCCGCCAGTCCGCCCGCCGTCACGTCGCCGACGCGGCCCGACACGAACACGATCGATCGCGTCTCGGCCAGCGATCGGGAGACGACCTGGTTGGCGATGCGCGGCCGCGACTCGCCGCACACGTGGATCACGTCGATCCCGTCGAGGGGAGGCAGTCCCGCGGTGTCGGTGATCACGGTCACGCGGGCCGCTCCACCCGGAAACGCGTCAGCCACGGTCCGGGCCAGCGCCGCGATCCGGCCGGCGTCGCAGCCGACCGCGTCGATGATCGCGTGCACGCCCTCGGCCGCGGGGTTCCAGCGGAGGTGGAAGCCGGAGTCGTCGTTGGGCACGACCATCGCCGGCAGGCCGAGCCGGGTGGCGTGGTCCTGCAGCGCGCGGAGCTGACCCTCGAGGGCGTAGGGCTTGGCGGCGATGCCGGTCGAGGTGGAGGCCGCGTGGATCCGCCAGTGGTAGTGCACCCCTGGCACGCGGACCACGTGCCGCGACTTCGCGCACGCCCGCAGGAAGATGTCCCAGTCCTGGGCGCCGTCGGTCTCCCGGCGGAAGCCGCCGATCTCCTGCGCGATGCTCCGGCGGATCAGGTTGAAGTGCGTGAGGTAGTTGACCGACCAGAGGATCTCGGGGCTCCACTCGGGCTTGAACAGCGCGTTCTGCCGGAGTGTCGAGTCTTCGTCGATGCTGTCCTTGTCGGAGTAGAGGAAGTCGGCCTCGGGATCGGCCGCGATGGCCTCCACCATCCGCTGGAGCGCGAACGGCGCAAGCTCGTCGTCGTGGTCGAGCAGGGCGATGAACTCACCGCGGGCCATCGAGAGGGCCGCGTTGGAGTTGCCCGAGATGCCGCCGTTGGACTCGAGAAACGCGACGCGGAACCGGGGGTCGCGGGTCGCCCACTCCTCGAGCACGCGGCGGTTGTCCTGATCGTCGGGCGCCGCACAGGCCAGGCAGGCCTCCCAGTTCGTGAAGCTCTGGGTGGCGAGCGACTGGAGCGTGCGGAGGAGAAACTGGGTCTTCACGCGATAGACCGGGATCAGCACGCTCACCAGCGGCGGGCCCTCGGCCTGCGGCGCACCCTGGGGCCGGTCGCGGAGCGGCTGCCGCTCGAGGGGCACCTCGCGGCCGACGATCCACGCGGCATACTCGGCCGGCGTCGCCCCCATCCCGACGAGCTGCTCGATGGAGCCGGTGGGCGCATCGACGGCGGCCTGGGCCGCGTGCGCGGCCTGGATCCGGCGGAGCCGGCGTTGCGACCGCGCCGCGCGGAATCGTGACTGCATCTTGGGGATGACCGATCCCAGGCCGGGCATGGTGCCGGCCGCGGCGGCGAGAGTCCTGCCGATCTTCATGTCGTCTGCAACCCGGGTGGCGTGTGAGGCCGCGGTGGCCGTCCCCGCGGCGGCCGTCTTGGCCGACCAGGGAAGGGCGGGGTGGTAGCCAAAGCGTCGCGGCAGCGTCAAGGGCGGCAGCCGGCCGGCGTTTGCCGCGGAACTCCCCCCGTTGGTGGTGTTATTGGGGTTGAGCCAAACGCCCCGCGTTCCTACAAACCCGCCCGTTTCGTTTCCGCCGAACCCTCCTGCGAATTCAGCGCCCGATGACGACCTCGTGCTCCTCCGCGACGGCGGCACCCGACCAGGGCGTGCTCGTGCTTGGCGGCATGCACCGCTCGGGCACGTCGCTGCTCGCCTCGCTGTTCGCGGGCGCGGGTGTCTCCATCGGCACGCGGTTGCTCGGCAGCGGCGCGGGCAACGACGCCGGGCATTTCGAGGACCTCGATTTTCAGGAGTTCCATCAGCGGGCGCTGGTGGGCAACGGGCTGTCCGCCGAGGGCTTCACCGCCGATGCCCTGCCACGGGTGCCGGAGCCGCTGCATGCCGAGGCGTTGCGGATCGTCGGCGACCGGCGTCGACACGGCGGCGTCTGGGGCTGGAAGGATCCGCGGACGGTTCTGTTTCTCGACTTCTGGGCCGAGCGGCTTCCCGATGCCCGCTATGTGTTCGTCTTCCGCCGGCCCTGGGAGGTGGTCGACTCCTTCTTTCGCCGCGGTGACCCGGCCTTCACGTTTCATCCGCAGCTCGCCGCCCGGGTGTGGCTGCACTACAACCGCCGGATCCTCGCGTTCATCCAGCGGCATCCCGAGCGGTGCCTGATCCGCGAGACGACGCAGGTGGCCACGGACCCCCGCGAGCTGTTCGCGGCAGTCCGCGGTCGGTTCGACGTGCCGGTTGGCGACCCGCCCGAGCGGTATCGCCCTGAACTGCTCGGCGGCGACGCGGACGGGCGGCGGGCGCAGCTGCTCGCAGCCGCCTGTCCCGAGGCGATCGAGCTGTATCGCGTGCTCTGCGGCCTCGCCGGCTCGGAGCCGCCTGCCGTGCCGGCGACGAGCCTGCCGACGTCCGACCTGGCGGTCCAGGAGTGGGCCCGGGCGGCACGGCTCGAACGGGAGAACGACGAGGTCCGCCGGGAGTGGATGAAGATCCGCGCGGCGGCCGATGCCGAGCTGGCAACGCTGCGGGCCCGCCTCGCCTCGTGGGCCGCGGCGGCGGAAGACATTCAGGCGGCGGTTCAGGCCCTCGCCGGGAGCCGCGGGATCGATCAGTCATTCGCCGATCGCCTGACGGAACTTCGCCACGGCGAAGACGCACCGCAGGCCCGCGCCGCCTGAGCCTGAGTGAGGAGACACCCCATGCATCACGCTCCCGACGCGGCCCGCCGCATCCTGACCCGCTCCGCCGCCTGGGTGTGCTGCGTGGGGGTGCTCGCGGCGGCGACGCTGGCCGCATTCCGCGGCATCGAGGCCTGGGCCCGCCCGGCGTTTGCCACGGCAGCGCCGCAGGGCGTTGACACCGTCGCCCGCATCGGTGATCTCGTGGGCAGCGTCGCCCTGGCCGACGGGCTGGTGGTGCGGCAGGAGTTTGGCGCGGGTCGCGATGGCCTGGCCGGCCTGCGGCTGCGGACGGTGACCTGGCTCAAGGAGCCCGACGCCTACGGCTGCTCGTGGGCGCTCGTGGAGATCTCGGCCGACGGCCGGTCGCGGCGCGAAGTCCGCAGCGGCACCATCGACACCGCCGCCGTTCGCGACTGGGAGTTTCTCGACCTCCGGTTCGAGCCGATCACCGACAGCCGCGCCGTGCAATACCTGCTGCGGATCGTGGCGGCACCGGACCGGCCGGAGCGACCGATCGGCCTGCCGCTCTATGCCCCCAAGGGGCCGTGCCGGCTGCCGACCATCCGCCGGGAGGCCGCCGACGCGGTCGCGGCCGACACGCCGCAGCCGGCCGCCCTGGAGATCGAGCTTGTCTACGCGGCGCAGGGAGTTGAGCGATGACGATCCAGCCTTCCCTACCGACGCCCGTCTCGTTCCGCCAGGAACTGGGCCGCGTCGTCGCCACCCCGTGCTTCCAATATCTCGTCGCGACGGCCCTCGGCTTCCTGATCTTCTTCGCCCGGGCCCCGGGCCCCTGGCTCTCGCCGATGCTGTTCGCCGAGGACCTTGACTGGACGCTGATGGTGCTGCAGCGCGGCTTCTGGGACACCGCCCTGCACGCGCGGCCCGACTACAACATCCTCGGCAACGCGATCCTCGTCTGGCTGGGCATCCAGCTCGCCGAGTGGTGCAGCGGCGACGTGTTTCGGGTGCCGCAGTACCTCGCCCTTGTCTCGTATGGCTTCTTCGCCGCGGCCACGGCGCTGCCGGTGCTGCTTCTCCGGCGGCAGCTGCCGGCGGCGTTTTGCTGGGCCGCATGGCTCCTGGCCTGCCTCCTGCCCCTGGGCATCCACGCGCAGCCGGCGTGGTCGGGATTCGAGATTCTCGGCCGGGCGGTGAATGCCGGCTTCCTGTTCCTGTTCATCGCGTTCGTGCTGCTCTGGTATCGCAACACCGCGGTCCGCACCTTCGCTCAGGCCCTGCCCGTGGACCTCGGGCTGTTCGTCTGCGCGGCGACCAATCCGATCTGCATCGCCCTCTACCCCGCGGCCGGCTGGCCGACCGTGCGGCGCTGGCTCGGAGAGCGGATGCCCCTCGGCCGGCTCCTGCGGGAGGGGGCGCTGGTGAGCCTCTGCCTGCTCGCGGTGGCCTGCATCGCCGTCAACGGCCTGCCCACCTCGCGGCCGGCGCACACCGCGGCCGTGTCGCCTGTGGTCGGCATCGACGGCGCCGTCGAGATGACTCTCGCCCGCGGCATGCTCTATCCGTTCGTCTGGCCGATCTATCGCAAGCTCGAGACCTGGAGCACGCTTGTGATCGCCGTGGCCGCGACCGCGGCGGCATGGCGCTGGGTGCTGCCGCGGCATCGGACGGTGGTGATCGCTGGCATCGCCACGGTGGGGCTGGTCTCGGCCGTGCTCGTCCTCCGCCGCGGCGAGCTCGCCGCCTATCTCGGGGGCTACCAGGCCACGTTTCCCGACCGCTACTTCTTCGGCCAGAACCTCGTGGCCAGCCTCGTGATGGTGGTGGTACTCGCCGATCTGGCCGAGCGGCTCCGGGGCCGGCCCCGGCTCGCCTGGCTGCCGGCGGGAGCCCTGGCGGCGCTGGCCATCGGTGCCGCGGTGCACGAGCCGCCCTGGAAGGTCGCCGGCTCCCAGTTCCTCCTCACCGACGACGGGGCCATCGAACGAACCGCGTATCGCGGCCTCCGCGATGGCTGCTTCGTGAACGCCAGCGGCACGCCCGATCCGGAGGGCGCGTTCATCGAGCTCGCGGTGCCCTCGTTCAACGACATCCGGCTCCGGACGATCACGCTGCCGCGGCGGGCCGTGGAGCGGTCGCCCGCCGGCCGCCGGATGCGGATCGCGGCCACCCCCCCAGCCCGCCTGTGACTCCATGGTCAGCGATCACTCCTCCAACCCGGGCGGCACGGTCGTGGTGATCGGCGGCGGCTTCTACGGCTGCATGCTCGCCGTCCATCTCCGCGGACAGGGCGCGCGGGTGGTGCTCTGCGAGAAGCACGACGAGCTATTGCTCCGCGCCTCGCACTCCAACCAGGCCCGCGTCCACAACGGCTACCACTACCCGCGGAGCCTGATCACCGGCCTGCGGTCGCGGGTCAACTTCCCGCGGTTCGTGGAGGAGTTTCGCGGCTGCGTCGACGCCTCGTTCGACAAGGTGTATGCGATCGCCGCGCGGCACTCCCACGTCACGGCCCGGCACTTCGTGAACTTCTGCACGCGGATCGGGGCGCCGGTGCGGCCGGCCACTCCGCGGATTCGCGACCTCTTCGACCGGCACCACGTGGAGGCGGTGTTCGCCGTCGAGGAATACGCCTTCGACGCGGTCCGGCTCCGCGAGGTGATGTGGGCCCGGCTGCGGGCGGCGGGCGTGGAGGTGCGGCTGGGGAGCGAGGTGCGGCGGATCGCCCGGGAGGCGGCGGGTGGCCTGGCCGTCGAATGCCGCGGGCCGGCGGGGGACGAGTCGCTCGTGGTCGAGCGGGCCTTCAACTGCACCTACTCGCAGCTCAACCCGCTCCTGGTTCGCTCCGGCATCGCCCCCATTCCGCTCAAGCACGAGGTCACGGAGCTGGCTCTCGTTCGCATGCCGGAGCCGCTGGCCGAGATCGGCGTCACGGTGATGTGCGGGCCGTTCTTCTCCTGCATGCCGTTTCCGTCGCGCGGCCTGCACTCGTTCAGCCACGTCCGCTACACGCCGCACACCAGCTGGAAGGACGGCGACGGCGGGGTGCTCGACGCCCACCAGCTGCTCGCCGAGACCCGCTGGCACTCGCGGTTTCCGCTCATGCTCCGCGACGCGACGCGTTACCTGCCGGCGCTCGCCGACTGCCGCCACGTCGATTCGCTGTTCGAGGTGAAGACGGTGCTGCCGGTGAGCGAACGGGACGACGGCCGCCCGATCCTCATGGAGCACGACGTCGGCCTCCCGGGCCTGACCTGCGTGCTCGCCGCCAAGATCGACAACGTCTTCGACATGCTCGACGCGGTCTCGCTGCCCGCGCGCGAGCCGCACCGGAGGGCCGCATGAGAGCCAGATCGACCAGCTTCGTGTCCGTGGTCGCGATCGTGGACGACGATGCCGACCGCCTGCCCGCCTTCGTCGTCGAAACGCTCGGCGTGCTGGCCACCATCACGGCCGATCACGAGCTGATCCTCGTCGATGACGGCTCGGGGCGGCGGACGATCGCGGCCTACGACCGGCTGTTGGCCGAACACGAATGCATCCGCGTGATCCGGCTGTCCCGCCGGTTCGGCGCCGACATCGCGGTCACCGCGGGGCTCGATTCGGCGATCGGCGACCTGACCGTGGTGATGGCGGTGGCCACCGATCCGCCGGCCCGGATCCCCGACTTCGTGGCCGCGGGCGATCAGGGGGCCGACGTGGTGATCGGGGCCACTGGCCGCTCCGGCCGCTCGTGGGCGCGGCGGAAGGCCTGGCAGGCGTTCCGCGGGGTGTTTCAGCGGATGACCGGCTTCCGCCTGGTGCCCGGCGCCGCGACGATGCGGCTCTTCAGCCGCCGGGCCCTCAACGCGCTCACGCGAATCCGCCAGAAGACGGTGCACCTGCGGCTGCTCGGCTGCTCCGTCGGCTTCCACACCGCCGTGCTCGACTACGAGCCTGTGGCGTCACCGCGGCGGACGCCACTGGCGGCGACCGTCGCCGAGGCGGTCTCGATGCTGGTCACGCATTCGCCCGCCCCGCTGCGGCTCGTGAGCTATCTCGGCGGGCTGGCGAGCCTGCTGAACGTGCTCTGCATGGCGTGGGTGGTGGTGGCCAATGTCTGGAAGGAACGCGTCGTGGAGGGCTGGACCACGCTCTCGCTGCAGATCGCGGTGATGTTCTTCTTCCTGTTCACCACCCTGATCGTGATCGCGGAGTATCTCGCGCACGCCTTCGAGGAGGTGAAGGACTGCCCGCTCTACCACGTGGCCGAGGAGCGGTGCAGCTCCACGGCGATGAGCGACGCCCGCAAGCGGAACATCCGCATGGTGTCGAACGAGAACCCGGAGGAGAAGCATGGAATCGAGTCTCCGCGCCGCGCCGGCTGACGCCTGCGGCTGGTCGGTGCCCGCGCACGACGCGCTGCCATTGGGCCCGCGCCGCTCGCGGTATGCCGTCTGCCTGTTCGTGATCAACGAGGCCGAACGGCTCCACCGCCAGCTGGGCAAGATGCAGGCGGTGGACCACGGCCTCGACGTCGTGCTCGCCGACGGCGGCAGCACCGACGGCTCGACCGCTCCCGACCGGCTCGCCGCGGCCGGCGTGCGGGCGCTGCTCGTCAAGCGGGGGCCCGGCCGGCTCAGCGCCCAGATGCGGATGGGGCTCGCCTGGTGCCTGGGCGAAGGCTACGACGGCGTGATCGTCATGGACGGCAACGACAAGGACGATCCCGAGGCGCTGCCGCGGTTCGCCGCGATGCTCGACGCGGGCACCGACCACGTGCAGGGTTCCCGCTACGTGCCGGGCGGCAAGGCGGTCAACACGCCGCTGTCGCGGCACCTCGCCGTCACGCTCCTCCACGCGCCGCTCGTGAGTCTCGCGGCCCGTCGCCGCTACACCGACACCACCAACGGCTTCCGTGGCTACTCGCGGCGGCTGCTCGAGGATCCCCGTGTGAGCCCGTTCCGCGACGTGTTCACGGGCTACGAACTGCACTACTACCTCGCGATCCGCGCGGCCCGGCTCGGTCTCCGCGTGGCCGAGATTCCCGTGACGCGGGCCTATCCGGCCCATGGAGGCGTGCCCACGAAGATCAAGGGCCTCCGGGGCAACACCCTGATCCTCCAGACCCTCGCCCGCGCCTGCCTCGGGGCCTTCGACCCGCCGGCCGCGCGGGCCGCCTGACACCGTGTCTCTCCCACGCATCCCCTCCCAAAAAAGGATTCGCCCATGAACGACGCGCTGATCGGCTGCTCGGGTCTCGTCGGTGGCACGCTGCTGGCACGCCGCCGGTTCGCGGCCGCCTACCGCTCGACCACGATCGAGGGGATCGCGGGCCGCAGCTTCGACCGCATCTACTGCGCGGGTGCGCCGGCCGAGAAGTGGAAGGCCAATCGCGATCCCGACGCCGACCGGGCCAACCTCCGCCGCCTGGTGGACGCGGTCTCGAAGGCGAAGGCACGAAAGCTCGTGCTGATCTCCACGGTGGACGTGTTCGGCGATCCGCAGCGGGTGACCGAGCACGACCAGCCGACGGAGGCCACGCCCTACGGCGCGAACCGGCTCGAACTCGAGCGGACGCTCGCGGAACGGTTCGACACGACGGTGGTTCGCCTGCCGGGGCTCTACGGCGCGGGCCTCAAGAAGAACGTCGTCTACGATCTGCTGCACGGCAACCAGCCGGAGAAGATCGACGCCCGCGGCTGCTTCCAGTTCTACAACCTCGCCCGGCTGTCGCACGACCTCGACGTGATCGAAGGGGCCTGCCTGCGGCTGGTGCATCTCGTCACGGAGCCGGTCACGGTGGGCCGCGTGGCCCGCGAGGCCTTCGGCATCGAGTTCGACAACGTGCTGCCCGGTCGGCCCGCGGAATACGACGTCCGCACGGAACACGCCGCCGCGTTCGGCCGCGGTGGACCCTATGTGGCGACCGCCGACGAGGTGCTCGCTGGCATGCGGGCCTTCATCGCCGCCGAGCGGCAGGTGCGGCAATGCGCCTAGCGGCCTCCAACATCGCCTGGCCCGCGGAGGCCGACGCCGAGGCGGCGGCCCTGCTCGTGGCCCACGGCGCGACGGGCGTGGAAGTGGCCCCCGCGCGGGTCTGCGAGCGGCCCTGGGAGGCGGCGCCGGAACGCGTGGCGGAGGTTCGCGGGTTCTGGGAGGACCGCGGGCTGCCGATCGTGGCGCTGCAGGCGCTGCTCTTCGGCCGCGGCGATCTCGTGCTCTTCGCCGACGCGGCCACGCGTCGCCGGCTCTTCGATCACCTCGCGGCGATCATCGATCTCGCCGCAGGCCTCGGCGGCACGCGGCTCGTGTTCGGCTCGCCGAAGAACCGGCTCCGCGGCGGCCTGGGCTCGGCGCAGGCCGAGGCGATCGCGATCCCGTTCTTCCGCGCGCTCGGGCGGCGGGCCGCGGATCAAGGGGTGTGGCTGTGCCTGGAGCCGAATCCGCCGGCCTACGGCTGCGACTTCCTCGTCGACTCGCGGCAGGTGATCGAGTTCGTCGCACGCGTCGATCAGGATGGCCTCGGCGTGCACCTCGACGCCGGCGCGATGGCGCTCGCCGGCGAGTCGCCCGCTGAGGTCGTGATGCAGGCGGGGCCGCGGTGGCGGCACTTCCACGCCAGCGAACCGGGCCTCGCGGCCGTCGGCACCGGCGGTGTGGACCACACCGCGGTGGCCGCGGCGCTCGGGGCCGCGGGGTACGACGGCCACGTCTCGATCGAGATGACGCAGGGACCACACGGCACCTCGTGGCGCGAGCGGCTCGAAGCGGCGCTCGTCGCCGTCAACGCCGCGTATCGCCCACGGGTGGCCGTTCGCGCCGCCTGAACGCCGTCAGCGTGCGGCGTCGGCGGCCTGCGTGGCGCCGCCCACGGACGTGCGGCGGTCGCCGGAGGGTGGCTTCCCGCCGCCCCCCTCTCGCCAGGCGGAGAGATCGCGGCCCGTGAGTTGTTCGAGCCTGGCGATGTCGCTGCCGTAGAGGTCGAGCAGCGGCCCGAGGAGCGAGGGCCGCAGCGGCGGGGGTGCGGTCGAGACCACGCCGTCGCCCAGGCCGGGAACGACGACTTCCCCGAGGGCCTCGGCCGGCAGCGCGCGAAACTCGGCCGCGTCGATGCCGAGATGGGCGGCCAGCGCGTCGAGCACGACCGCGGGCCGCGCGGCGATGTCGTCCTGGAAGAGGATCAGCAGCTGCTCGCGCGGAAACACCGAGTGCCAGCGGTCGAGGCAGCCGACGTAGTCGCCCCGGGCCCGCGAGGCGGCGGAACGAAAGTGGTCGAGAAACCACTGGTCGCTCGCCTCCGGCACGAGCATTTGGGCGCGGGTCAGGCCCATCAGCGCCGCCGACCAGGCGCGGTCGAGCGGGTTGCGGAGGCTGATGAACAGGCGGATCCCCGGGCAGCGGCGCTGGATCGCCCCGATCTGCTCCACGGGCAGTGTGGCGTAGGCGGGCGTGATCTCGCCGGTCTTGATCGGTCGGCCGGTGCGCGACTGCCGCGAGGGGGGCTCGAGCAGCGCGGCCCACTCGTCGGCGTCCGGGGCGGCCGCGGCGTCCCAGTAGTGCACTTCCTTGCCGCGTGGGAACGCCACCTGCGGATGCCGCGCGAGCTGGTGGTAGAGCCACGTCGTGCCCCCCTTCTGGACGCCGATTCCCAGGAAGTCGACGGTGGGCGCGGCGAATGAGTCGGCGTGCATGCGGGCATCGTACCGCTGGCGTTCCCGTGCCGACAAACCGTCGCCATTCGGCCTCGGGCTGCCGGCGGCGCGGCGGAACCGGGTAGGATCGCGTGGAGACCGCTCGCCGAGCGGCCGGGGTGAACGTGGAGGAGAAGACGCCATGCAGCGGATCGTCGTCATCATCATGTGCGGGCTCGTCCTGAATGTCGCGGGGATGGCCGCTGCGCAGCGGCTCCCGGCCGTCGCCGGAGCCACGGACGCACACACGCTCGTGGGCACGTGGCGGGTGGTGAGCATCGAGGCCAACGGCACCACGTCGCGGCCTGAGGACGCGCGAAAGATCACGGTGGTGAACACGGGAGATGGTGGCTGGACGATCTTTTCCGAGGGCCGGATGATCGCCAAAGGCACCAATGAACTCCTGCCCTGGAGCGTGCCCAAGGGGATCGACTTCGTGGTCACCGAGACGGCCGACGGCGCCGAGACCAGGCGGCACCAGGGGATCTACGAACTCGAGCAGGACACGCGGCGGATCTGCTTCGCGGGCCCCGATGCCGCGCGGCCCACGGCGTTCGCCGCGCCGACCGGGAGTGGCAACGTGCTCGTGACGCTCGAACGCGTGTCCGAGTGACGTGACGTGGGTGTGGTGCCTGACGTGGGTGTGGTGCCTGAAGTGGGTGTGGTGCCTGAAGTGGGTGCAGGTTTTCAACCTGCACAATTCCCACCCCGGGCTTGGCCTCACCGCAGGTTAAAAACCTGCGGCCACTTTTGGGCAGGTCACCACAGGTTGAAAACCTGCGGCCACTTTCGGGCGGGGCACCACCGGGAAAAACCCGTGGCCCCTAGCGGACCTGCGTCGGGTGCGCGGCCATGACGCCGGCCGGCTGACCGCCGCGGTGCTCCGCCGGATAGAAGGCGGCCCAGACGGGATTGTGGTCCGACACCTCGAGCGCCTTCTCGAGCGGCAGGCCGAACGTGTTCTGGAGGTCGAGTACGCCCCAGGTGCCGAGATACTCGCTCGTCTGCGGCTGGGCGAAGACCAGGTTGTCGTAGGTCTTCGACCGTCGCGTGTTGGTCGTCGTGCCTGACACCGCCCAGCCGATGCCCGGGATCTTCTTGAAGGCGGAGAACTCGGGGGGGCCGGCGTTGAGGTCGCCGAGCACGATCACGTCGTCTTCGTCCGGACGCAGCGCCTGCATCTGCTGGAACACGGTGGAGAGCGCCTGCAACTCAGACGGCACCTCGTCGGGATCGGTGTGGATGTCGACGAGCCAGAAGGTAAACGCCATCTCGGCGGGCTGGATGCGGGTCCGGAACCGGACGTGCATCGGGGGGCGGTGGAGGGCGCCCGAGGGATTGGGCACCACGCCGAGCGACGAGGCGTCCACCTCGATCCGCTGGGTATCGTAGACGAACGCATACTGCTCCTTGCTCACCGTGCGGCCCTCACGTGGGCCGATCACGTAGTGATACTGGCTGCCGTCGGCGTTCACCGCCCTGACGAACGACGGAATGATCTCGTCGGATTTCGCCCGCACCTCCTGGATGGCGACGATGTCGAACTTCCGCGCCACGCGGGCGAGCACCTCCACGACCTCCCGCTTGGCCATCTTCGACTCGCCGAAGACCTGGATGTTGAAGCTGCAGACGAGCACCGCGTCCCAAGGCTTGACCGCCGGCATGGGGGACTGCTGGCCCCGGGCCGGCACCGCGGCGAACACGAGCGCGGCGAAGGCGACCGCGCAGACCGCCGCCGCAAACGGGCGCGGTCGTACCGAGGGAAGGGACTGTGCGGATGCCACGCCCTTCCTATCGGCGTGGCGGGCCGGGCGTCATGCTCCAACGCGGGCGGCCGCGGCAGGGCTTCTCACGCCCCCTCGATCGCCGCCAAGGCCTCGCCGGCGAGCCGCGCGAGCCTCGGGTCGGCCGCCTGGGTGGCGGTGCGGAGCGGTTCGCGGGCGACTGCGGCGGCGGGGCCGAGTTTGCCGAGCGCCCAGGCGGCGCGCTGGGCCACGGCTGCATCGCCCGAGGTGAGGCAGTCGGCCAGCACACTCGCCGTGCCTCCCGCAGCCTCTCCAGCCCGCCCCAGGAGCGTGACCGCCCAATAGGCTGCGAGCGGCACGCTCTCCTTCGCGAGGGTCGCCAGGGTGGCGATCGCCTCGGGCGGCGGCGGGCCTGCCTCCTCGAGCGCCGCCACGGACCACTCGCGGACCCGTTCGTCGGCGTCGCCACAGGCCCGCACGAGTGGGATCGCCGCGGCCGCGGCCTCCGCGCCTGCCTGCGCGAGTTTCTCGGCCGCCGCGGCCCGCTCGTCGGCATTCGTCGAGGCGAGTTTGGTCGCGAGGCTCGCCGTGTCGCCGGTGTCGTCCGGGGCCATGCCGTGTCTCCGGGGAGTGCGTTGGTTCCTACACTATCGGCATTCAGCGCCGCCGACACCTTCGCCGGCAGGCCTTCGCCATCCCGTCTTTCGTTTTCAGGAGCGTGAGCATGACCGATTTCCGTGCTGCCCTGGCCCTCGCGGCCGCCCTCGTCCTCGTCGGCCCGGTGGGATCGCCGCGGCTCGGATGGGCCACGGACGCGCAGGCCCAGTTGCCGCTCGCGGCCCCCGGCACGAAGTTCGCCTTCGAGGTGATCGAGAGCCACGATGCGGAGTACCTCGGCGACACGCCGGGCCACATGGGCCGCGACGGCGGCCTCACCGTGAGGCCCAGCGTGGCTCTCGGCGACGGTGTCTACCGCACCGAGGGGCAGACGAGCCGCCGCGTGGGCACGGTCACCCGCGCGGTCTGGGATCGCGTGAGCGGTGGCCTGACCGTCGAGTTCGACCCCGCGCCGCTCATGCGGATCGCCGTCGGCGACGAGGTGTGGGTCGATCTCAATCCCGCCGCGGCGGCGCCGTGATGCGGCGGAGCATCAGTCGGGCGTCGCGCCGGGGCGGCGCTTCGGCGCGGGGTTGCTGAAGCCACCGGACGTCTCGTCGATCCCGAAGCTGAACGTGCCCGAGAGCCGCGTGCCCGATTCGAGGCCCCGCTCGCCGAGCGCGACGGTGCCGCCGACGATCCGCATCGGCCCCGATCCGAAGAAGCCCGCCCCCTCCGTCAGCATGCCGCCGGTCGTGAAGCCGCCGGTCGACTCGCGCACGAGTCGCCGGTCGAGCATGAAGGTGAGCGTGAGCGGCTTGCCGTCGGCCCGTGTGCCGGAGATCGTCACCCCCAGCGGGGCGTCGGCGGGCGCCGTCGGCCTGCCCCCGGGTCCGGGCATCGGCATCGGGTAGGCCGCCACGGTCGCCGGCACGAACGCGACCGGCTGCTCGTCGAGCGTCAGCCCGAGGGCGATCTCGCCCGCCGCCGTCTCGCCGTCGGCCGCTCCTCGCGGCACGGTGGCGAACGTGCCGCTCACGTGGCCGATGCGGGTGGTCGTCAGCGGCTGACGGAAGGTTTCTGGCAGTTCCGGCGGCCAGGCGTCGAGCGCCACCTCGAGCTCTCCGCGCCGGCGGCGGATGAAGTCGCGGACGGCGTCGAGCGGCCGTGCCATGGCCGCCTGCGGCGGGGCCGTGTGGGGCCCGAGCAGATCCTCGAGCCGATCGACCTCGGCGAGCAGGTCGTCCTCCTGCCAGACGGTGTCGAGCAGTTCTTCGAGCCGCCGGCGATAGCGGTCGATGACGCCCGGGGCGAAGGCGAGCCGGTTGGCCAGCGCCGCCTGCGCGTAGATGGCCGGTGCCGGCCCGCGGCCGAGCCCGGGCAGGAATGCCGGCACGGGCGTGAACGCCGAGTCGGCACCCCAGGGGATGAAGACGATGCGGCCACTGCCCGCGGGAACGTGCACGAAGAAGTTGTTCTGGTTGGAGGTGTAGCCATCCCACATCCCGATCAGGGCCTCGACCGCCTGGAACGACAGAAACTCCTCGACGTCCACGAGCGCCTCCACGCGATCGAGGGCGAGCGGCTCATCGGCCGCGAGCAGCCGGGCGAGCTCGTCCAGCCGGTGCCGGAGGCGGTCGTGCGTCTCGATCTCCAGCTTCTCGAGCGACGCGGGCACGAGGTCGGTGACCGTGCCTTCGTAGAGTCCGCCGTCGTCCCGGCCGAACACCCGGGTGAGAAACGGCTTCTTGATCGATTCGACGTTCGAGTAGACGCCGAGTGGCTCGCCGTTGACCGTCACCGCCGCGAAGCCGACCCGCGGCGCGGGCACGCCGGCCGCGCGGAACAGCCGGTAGGCGAGGAACTGGGCCACGCACGAGGCGTCTTGCTTGTTGTTGTTGAGCGTCAGGCGGCGGAGGCCCGTTACCGGATCCTGCGGCACGAAGCGGTTGAGATCGACGATCAGCGACGGCCGTGCGGAATCGACCGAGCCGAAGAAGCCCTTCTTGCGCACGCCGACGTCGGCGACTGCGACGTCGTCGATGGTGGCCGCGGCGCGGTGCCAGGTGAACTTCGTCGGCGGTCCGGCGCCGAAGACGCCCGCGGGGCCGCGGGTCTCGCGGCGGAGGGCCTCCCAGTGGTCGGCGGGGAGCGTGATCGCCACCGGCACCACGCGGGTGCCGTCGAGCAGCGCTTCGGCATCGAGGCCGGCGCCGCGGGCCCGGAGGTGGAAGCCGCCGATCGCCACCGCTGCGAGCAGGAGGAACCGACGGCTCATGTTCAGGGTGGCTCCCCGGCCCGTCGTCCGCGACCGCGGGCGACGCATGCAGTATGCTCGCCACAGACACGGGGAAACAGCCTTCGGTTCGGCTCGTCGAGGATGGTCATGCTGCTGCGGTGGCTCGCGGGTTGTCTGCTGCTGATGCTGGTGCCGGTCGGAAGCTGTGCCTGGGCTGCCGATCCGGAGCGGTTTGCACGCGACGTTCCCGAGGGCATCTATCGCGTCACGGTCGAGTTTGGCGGCGACGACATCGAGAGCATCACGACGTGCAAGGGCGAGGCCCGGCGGCTGTTCGTGCTCGGCGAGCGGGTGCCGAAAGGAGCAAGCGAACGCCGCACGTTCCTCGTCGACGTCCGCCGGCGGGAGTTTCCCGGCGGTCGCGTGGCGCTCAAGGACCGCGAGGTGGGCACGGCGACCTGGGACGATCGGCTCACGCTCGAGTTTCTCGGCGATTCAGCCCGTGTGCGGAGCGTGGCGGTCGAGCCGCTCCCGGCCGACGCCCCGGTGACCCGGATCTTCCTCGCCGGCGACTCGACGGTGACCGACCAGTCGCGGGAGCCCTATGCCGGCTGGGGTCAGATGCTACCCGTGTTCTTCGGGTCCCACGCCGTCGTCGCCAACCATGCGGAGTCGGGGCTGGCGCTCGCGTCGTTTCGGGGGGGCCGGCGGCTCGACAAGATCCTCTCCCAGGTCCACCCGGGCGACTTCGTGCTGATCCAGTTCGGCCACAACGACCAGAAAGCGAAGGGGGATGCCGCGGGCGCCTTCGCGGGCTACACGACGGCGCTCGAGGAGTTCGTGGAGGCGATTCGGGAGCGGGGCGGCAGGCCGGTGCTCGTGACCTCGGTGGCCCGGCGGCGCTTCGACGACGCGGGGCAGGTGGTCGAG
>Ga0208249_1000198_pt1 | contig 19561 bp, 16 predicted proteins | sample CryBogmetaGMA1M_FD_184546 | JGI IMG/M metagenome (GOLD analysis project Ga0208249, IMG submission 184546) | Freshwater microbial communities from Crystal Bog, Wisconsin, USA - MA1M (SPAdes) | ecosystem: Environmental > Aquatic > Freshwater > Lake | place: Crystal Bog, Wisconsin, USA | collected...
CGGCACGGGCGTGCTGCGACCAACGGGTGATGTCGTGGCCGGCGAGGCGGATCGCGCCGGAGGTCAGCCGCACCGTGCCCGCGATCGAGCCGAGGAGCGTGCTCTTGCCCGAGCCGTTGGTGCCGACGACGACCACGAACTGGCCCGCGGGCAGCTCCAGCGACACGCCGTCCACCGCCCGCACCACCGGGCCGCCGGGCGATTGGAACTGCACGACGGCGCGATCGATTCCCAGCATGCTCATGGGCTCCGCGTCCGGGCGAGCAGCCGCGGCGCCACGAGGGCCGCGAGCACGACGACGGCGGTCGCCGCCTTGAGCCAGTCGGGGTCGAGCCCCGCGCGGAGGGCCGCGGCGACGAGCAGCCGGAAGGTGACGCTCCCGGCCGCGGCGGCCACGAGCGCAGAGCCGAGGCGACCGTGGCCCACCAGCGCGGTGCCGAGGAACACGCTCGCCATCCCCCAGACCACCATGCCGATGCCCATCTGCACGTCGGCGAAGCCCTGGTATTGGGCCACGAGGCCGCCCGACGCGGCCGTGAGGGCGTTGGCGATCGCGAGCCCGGCCACGGTGAGCAGCCCGGTGTCGCGGCCCAGCGCCCGCGCCATGGTGGGCGTGTCGCCGCCGGCCCGCATGGCGGTGCCGAGCCGGGTGCGGAAGAACGCGTAGAGCAGGCCCACCGTCGTCGCCACCACCGCCGCCACGAAGGCCGTGCGGGCCGCCTCGGCGGCGACGGTCGCGTCGACGCCGCAACGCACGAGCGCCGGGGTGAGCAGCCGGTCCGCCCGGTCGAAGAGCGTGGCGGTGCCGGCGAGGGGCACGTTGCTGCGGCCGAGGGTCACGAGGTTCACGCTCGCCAGCGACGTGCTCACGAGGATTCCCGCCAAGAGCGGCTCGACACCGAGGAAGGCATGCACGAAGCCGGTCACCACGCCCGCGGCAGCACCGGCGGCCATGCCCGCGAGCGTGGCCACGACGGGATCGTGGCCCGCCACGAGCAGGCCCGCGGACACGACGGCCCCGAGCGTGAACGAGCCGTCGGTGGTGACGTCGGGAAACGAGAACAGCCGGTAGCTGACGAAGACCCCGAGCGCGACGAGCGCCAGGGCTAGGCCGAACGTCCACGTGGAGAGCAGGGCGATCATGCGCGGGCCTCGGGCACCACGCCGGCGACCGGGGCGAACCAGACGGCGCCGCGGACGAGTTCCGACACGCCGCTGCCGAGCACCGGCCGGGGGTCGGCGATCAGATGCAGCACGGCCAGCGGGCGGGAGGCGGCGAGGTCGGTGACCGTCGCCGCCAGGTCGGCGCCGCCACGCCGCACGGGACGAAACGGAAACACCACCGCATGGAAGTGGCTCGCGAACGACCGGCCCGGGACGCGGCGGACGAAGTCGCCGAGCGGCCCGCCGGCGGCGCGGGTCGCCACGCCCACAATCAGGGCCGTGTGCCGGGCGAACACCGGCTCGCGGGAGAAGCTCAGCCAGGTCGCCGCGGTGTCGCGCCCGCCGGCACGAGGGGTGTCGCTGCCGCCTGCCTCGGTGAGGGGGCGAATCAGCTCCGCGGCCACGAGGCCCTGAATCTCGCCGGCCACGACGATGGCGACGGTCTCGCCCGTCGTCTCAGCCATGACTGCCTCGACGAGGTCGTCGAAGCGGACCGCCGGCTCGTCGCCCGCCGGTTCGAAGCCGGCCTGACCCGACGGCACACCTTCCCACGACAAGGCAGCGAGCAGGTGCGACTCGGCCCGCAGGTCCGCCGTCGGCACGACGTAATCCACGGCGGCGTGCGGGCGGGGCGGCCGATGAAATACGGCGCCACAGGCGGCGGCCAGTTCGCCCGCGCGGGCTGCCGGTGTGTCACCGTCGGCGAGGCCCCCGAGGCCGAACGCGAACGCGCGGGGTGAGAGTTCCCGCGGGGTGCCCGGGCCGATGTCGCCGCGGAGTACCGCGTCAGCCGACCCGCAGAGCGTGGCCGGCAGCGGATGCGCCGCCGCGCGCACGCAGCGGACGAGCGTCACCGGCCCATGGGTTATGTCGCCCGGTTCGGTGGCGGTGGGGCGGGGCGGTGGCGGCGCTCCCTCGCCCATCGGCTCCACGAGGATCGGAGTCAGGCGAGTGAGGTCGAGCACGCGGCGGACGGTGGCGCTCGCGCGGCGGATCAGGCAGCTGCCTCCGGCGGCCTGCGCGGCCCGCTGGGTGTCGAACAAGCCGCGGATCCCAGCGGAGCTCAGGAAGCCCGTGTCGTCGAGGTCGAGCCGGATCGTGAGGTGGCCCCGCCGCAGCTCCTCCGCCACGGCGCGGGCGAGTTCGTCGCCCGTCTCGGCGTCGAGCCGGCCGGAGCAGGCGAGCACGATGGCGTCGCCGCTCTCGCTGCGGGTGATGTGCAGATCCACGAGGCACCGGTGGGGAAGGATGCGATCCCGGATTGCCTCCGCGACGTCGCGGGCGCTATTCTCTCCCGCTTCTCCCTCGTTCGTCCATCGCCATGCGTCTTCTCCTCGCCTTCGCGTCGCTCGTGGTGCTCATGTCGACGCCGGTGCCGGCGCAGGTCTACGCGCCGCCCGCCTCGGGGCTGACCACGGTCACGATCGACTTCTTCCTGCTCAACCTCAACGCCGTCGACGAGCGCAACGAGACGTTCGACGCCGACCTGTACCTGGAGTTCGAGTGGGACGACCCCCGGCTCGCGCACGAAGGGGCGGAGGAGCAGCTGTTCGCCGACGCGGCCGTGGACGAGAAGCTGACCGCGATGTGGTGGCCCCAGATCGAATACGTGAACACCGCCGAGCCGACGGTCACCAACCAGTCGCTCGAGATCTTCCCGACCGGCCACGTGAAGTACACCGTGGGCCTGACCTCTTCCTTCCGGGCCGGGCTCGACCTCCGCCGCTTTCCCTTCGATACGCAGGTGCTCTGCGTCCGCCTGCAGTCGTTTCTCTACGACGCGGGCCGCGTGCGGCTCGTGCCGGCCGCGCGGGCTCCGGGCTGGGAGCGCGAAGGCACCTACGAGGCGCTCCGGGTGGCGGGGGTGACGGCGGAGTCACGCGAGGCCCAGCTCTCCGGCCGCAACGACCGCTACTCCGAGTTCCGAGCGAACATCGTCGTGGTCCGTAACTGGGCGTTCTACCTGTGGACGGTGTTCGGGCCGGTGGTGCTCATCTTCCTGATCGCCTGCGGCGTGTTCCTCGTGCCCTTGGAGGCCTTCGCCGATCGCGTCTCGATCTGCCTGACGGCCCTGCTGGCCTGCATCGCCACGCATTTCGCGATCAGCTTCAACCTGCCGCACGTCGGGTACCTGACGGTGATCGACCGGCTGTTCGTCTTCACCTACGCGTTCGTCGCGCTCCTCGTGGTGGCGAGCGTCGCGGAACTGTGGGTGCGTGGAACACCATGGCTGCGGCGCCGGGTGAACGTGCTCGCCGCTGTGCTGCTGCCGCTCGCCTACCTGGCCGTGGTCACGCTCGTGATTCTCCGCTGAATCAATGCAGTGCGGGGGCCGTTGTGTTCGCAGTCCCCGTCCCCGTCGATGCGTTGACGGCCGCGCCGAGGCTCAGGCCCGACGCAGCCGTTTCTCGATCCGGGCCGCCATCTCGTCGAGTGGGACGGTCTCGTCGGCGAGACCCGCCTCGATGATCGCCTTCGGCATCCCGTAGACGACGCATGTGTCGCCCGACTGGGCGAGCACGGTGCCACCGGCCGCCTTGACCGCGCGGCAGCCATCGAGCCCGTCGCAGCCCATGCCGGTGAGCACCGCCGCCAGCACCCGCCCCCCACAGATCCGCACCGTCGACTCGATGAGGTGATCGACCGAAGGCCGACAGCCCCGCCGCCGCGGGCCGTCGTCGAGTACGCAGGTGATCGTTCCGTCGCGACGCTCCACGCCGAGGTGTCTGCCCCCCGGTGCGACGTAGACGCATCCGGGGTCCGCCACCATGCCGTCGGCCGCCTCGATGACCCGGAGCGGCGACAAGCCGTTGAGCCGCTCGGCGAGGCTGGCCGTGAACTGTGCGGGGATGTGCTGCACGACGAAGACGGGGACCCCCAGATCCTTCGGCAAGAGCGGAATCACCTCCCGCAGGGCTTGGGGGCCGCCGGTGGAGGTGCCGATCACGACCGCATCGAAAAGATTCGACGCCAGGCGCGGCGGCGCTGCAGGATCGACGCCCGACGTGGGAGCCTGCGGGGCGGACGGCGGGGCCGCGACCGCTGGGTTGGCAACCGCCGTCGCCGACAGGCTTTCCCGGACGGCCACGAGTTTCTCGGTGAGTTCCCGAACCAGCACCTCCCGACTGACGTGCGTGTCCACGCCGGCCGGCTTGAGGATGAAGTCGAAAGCACCTTCCATCAGGGCCGCCACGGTCGTCGGCGCGCCCTCCGCTGTCAGGCTGCTCACCATGATCGCTCGCGTCGCCAGGCTGCGTCGCTTCAGTGCCCGCAGCACCTCGATCCCGTCCATGCCGGGCATCTGCACGTCGAGCGTGACCGCGTCGGGCTTCGCCTGAGCCACGAGCTCCACCGCCTCAGCGCCGTTGCTGGCGGTTCCCACGATCTCCACGCCCGCGATGCGCGTCAGGACGTTGAGAAGCATCCGCCGATACAACGCGGAGTCGTCCACCACCGCGACTCTGAGCACGCCGTCGACCATGGGGGAGCGGGATGCCTTCGGAAGGGAACGCGACGCGAGGCTCGCCGGTCGCGGGTCGGGCTGTTTCGGGTATGCCGATTCTAGTGATCGCAGGGCCGCGCGTCGTGACGATTCAGTTGATCGGAACCATCGTCGTCCGAAGTTTGAACCGCCCTCAGGCGCGAGGTATACAAGGTTCGACGGCGCGATGACCCACCTTTTCCGGGCCCGCTCCGCGTTTCCCCGCTCCTGGCACCCCGTCCCCCCTCTTGGCCCAGCACCATGAATCCGGCAGCCGCACCAGACTCGAAGCACGCGCCGTCGGCCCAGTTCGTCGGCTTCGAGCTCGACGGACAAAAGTGCCTGTTTCACATCGAGCGCATTCAGGAGATCATCACGCCGGGCAGGGTCACCCGCCTGCCCGAGGTGCCGGCGTACGTGGTCGGGGTGAGCAACCTGCGCGGCACCATCATCCCGATCATCGACCTGCGGCTGCTCTTCGGGCTCCCGCCACGGACGCCCGACGCCGACACCCGCACCATCGTCGTCAACGTCGGCGACCGGATCATGGGCTGCACCGTCGATGCGGTGTCGCAGGTGATCCGGCTGCAGGCCGACCAGATTCGTCCAGCCCCCGAAGCCGTGGTGTCGGAGAAGCAGCGGTTCGTCGAAGGGTTCGCGCGGTCCGGAGACGACCTGTTCATCGTGCTCGACGCCGACTGCCTGCTCGACCCCGCGGGCCTCGCCAGCGTGAGTAAGTCCGGGGTGCCTTCCGTGTTCGACGCCGATGCTTCCGCCGCGGGTGACCTGAAATGAAACTGATGACCGACCGTTCCCTTCGCAACCTCGTCCTGGCCGCGTTGCTCCTCATGTCTCTGGTGCCGTTGGCGCTGATGGGCATCGCCATGTATCGCTCGGCGGCCGCCGCGCTCCGCGACGAGGCGTTCGCTCGCCTGGAGGCGATCCGTACGGTGGTCGGTCGCTCCGTGGAGCGGTACTTCACCACGCTTCAGCAGGAGCTCGCCGTCGCCGCGAACCAGTCACAGGCCCGCGCCGCCGTCGCGTCGTTGCGCGAAGCCTGGCAGGCCCTGCCCCGGGACAACGCCGGCACCACGGCCGCCCGGCAGGAACTCGCTGCCTACTACGCCGCCGAGTTCAGTCCGCGTCTGAAAGCGCAGGGCGTTGCGGACGCCGACGTGCGGAGCCTCGTCGATGCTCTCGACCCACGCTCCGTGAGGCTTCAGGAGCTCTATCTGCGAACGAATCCGCACCCGGTCGGAGCGAAGCAGCGGCTCGACGCCGCTGCCGACGACTCCGCCTACTCCCGCGTGCACGCGGCGGTGCATCCTGTGTTTCGCGACATGCTCGAGCGCTACGAGGTGTACGACATCTTCGTGATCGACGCCGAGACGGGAACCATCCTCTATACGGTCTTCAAGGAGCTCGATTTCGGCGCGTCGCTCACGTCGGGACCGCTCGCCTCGACGAACCTCGCGAAGGCGTTCACCGATGCCGTGGCACTCGGTCGACCGGGCGCGATCGCCTACGGCCAGTACAGCCGCTACCTGCCGTCGTTCATGGCCCCGGCGGGCTTCATCGCCACGCCGCTCGTCGAGGGCGACAGCGTGATCGGGGTGCTGGCGTTTCAGATTCCGCTCGACAAGACGACCGCGATCATCGGCGAGACGGCGGGGCTCGGCAGCACGGGGGAGACCTACGCGATCGGCCCCGACCGGATGTTCCGCTCCAACTCGCGGTTCGCGAAGGACCTCGGCGTGGCATCGACGATCATCGATCCCGCGCTCAAGGTGGACACCCTCCCGGTGCGGACCGCGCTCGACGAAGACCGGTCCGGGACGGCCGCCACCGTCGACTACCGGAACCGGAAGGTGCTTTCGTCATGGGCTCCGGTCACGATCTTCAAGGGAGACGCCGTCGGCAACGGCGCCGTTCGCTGGGCGCTCGTCTCGGATGTCGAGGAGGCCGAGGTGCTCGCCCCGGCTCGCAGGCTCCGCACGTTCGGGCTCGGGCTCTTCGGCTTGACCGCCCTGGGCATCGTGCTGGCAGCGGCGGAGATCGCCCGCCGGCTGACCCGCAACCGGGAGTCGCAGCGGCGGCTCTCCGAGATGGTCGAAAACACCTCCGAGCGGTTCATCCTCGCCGACCCCGACCTGACGATCACGTACATGAATCCCGCTTCCGAGCGGAGCCTGCGGCAGTTCCAGCAGCTGCTTCCCTGTCCCGTCGGGGAACTGGTGGGCCGTTCGCTCGAAGTCCTCCCGGAGAGTCCGGAACGACCGTGGCGGATGCTCGCCACGCCCGACGGGCTGCCCCGGCGGGAGAGGATCCATCTCGGCTCCGACGTGCTCGACCTCAATATCTCGGCCGTCAGCGACACGCAGGGGCGGTATGTCGGCCCGCTCATCACGTGGGACGTGATCACCGATCTGATCCGCACCGAGGAGCGGGAGCGGGCGCTGCAGGCCCGGATGGTGGCCGAGAAGGACACGCTGGAAACGAAGGTGGGGCTCCTCTCCGAGGTGTTCGCGGCGGCGTCGGGAGGCGACCTGAGCCGGACCATCGAGGAGCAGGGCGACGACGAGATGTCGCTGCTGGCCGGACACGCGGGTCGCATGCTGGGAGAGTTGCGCGAGATCATCCGCCAGATCTCCGACGCCGCGGCCCAGCAGAACGAGGGCGCGCGGATGATCGCCGAGAGCGCCGGCAGCCTGAGCAATGGAGCCCAGTCGCAGGCCGCCAGCGTCGAACAGATGACGGCCGCCGTGGAGCAGCTCGCGTCGTCGATCGACGTGATCCTCAAGAGCGCCGTCGAGTCGCGTGCCCAGGCGGGACGCACCACCGAGCTGGCCAAGGCCGGCAGCCAGGCCGTCCACGACGCCATCGACTCGATGCGGACGATTCGCAGGTCGTCCGAGCAGATCAATGACATCATCCAGGTGATCAGCGAGATCGCAGCCCAGACGAACCTGCTTGCCCTCAACGCGGCGATCGAGGCGGCGCGGGCCGGCCAGCATGGCCTCGGTTTCGCCGTCGTGGCCGACGAGGTGCGGAAGCTCGCCGAGCGGTCGAGCGAGGCGGCCAAGGAGATCACGCATCTCATCAACGAGTCGACGCAGCGGGTCCAGGAGGGGGCCGAACTCTCGGAGAAGGTCGGCCAGTCGCTCGATTCGATCGTGTCCGCGGTCGAAGCGACCGCGGCGGGCATCGCGAACATCGCCTCCTCGACGGAATCGCAGTCCACCAACGCCTCCGAGGTGATGATGGCGATCCGGTCCGTGTCGCGGACCACGGAGTCGAACGCCGCTGCCGCCGAGGAGATGGCGGCCAGCGCCGAGCAGCTCGGTGCCCAGGCCCAGGGTCTGCGGGACCTCGTGGACCGGTTCAAGGTATGAAGGTGCATCAACCGGGAGCGGGTCGGGTCTCCGTGCGGCGGGAGGATGTCCCGTGGCCGGACTGATCACGCTGACGCTCGAGCAGTTCCATGCGTTCCAGGCGTTCATTTACCGGCACACCGGGATTTGGACTCAGGACGGCAAGGTGTCGCTCCTCAGCAATCGCATCCGGCGGCGCCTGGGGGCGCTCGGGATCGGGTCGTTCGACGACTACTACGACCTGCTCGCTGCCGGCAAGGTGCCGGGCGAGCTCGAGCGATTCATCGACGCGATCACGACGAACGAGACCCATTTCTTCCGCACGCAGGCCCACTTCGACTGGTTCGCCGGACCGTTCCTCGACGGGGTGCTCGCCCGCGCCGCGGCCGGACACCGCGATCGGTCGCTGCGGATCTGGTCGGCGGCCTGCAGCAGCGGCGAGGAGCCGTATTCGCTCGCCATCTGCGTGGCCGAGAACGCGACGCGGCTCGCTGGCTGGGAGGTCGGTATCCTCGGCACCGACATCAGCGACACCGCCCTCGCGAAGGCCCGCGCGGCGACGTACGGTCCGCGGGCGGTGGAACGCGTCAGCCCGGACAGGCTCGCTCGGTACTTCACGGCGGATCACGCAGGTGCGTCGTGGATGCTCAGGCCCGAGGTGACGGGACTGTGTGAGTTTCGCCGGCACAACCTCCTGGAGCCGATGCCGGGGCCGCAGATCGACTGCATCTTCATCCGCAACGTGCTGATTTACTTCGACAGCGGCTCCAAGCCGGTGGCGCTGCGGAACCTCGTGGATGCCCTGCGGAGTGGTGGCTTTCTCGTGGTCGGCGCGACGGACGGGGGCCACGACTTCCTCACCGGTCTGGAACGATGCTCCACCTTTCTCTACCGGAAGCCCTGACGGATCGTACCCATGGCACACAAGAGCCCCAGCGACGGCGGCCCGTTCGACGGAGAGATGGCCGAGTTCCTCGGCATCTACATCGACGAAACCGGCGAGCAGTGCGACCAGTTGGTGCAGGCGCTGCTGACGCTGGAGTCGAACCCACGCGACAAGGCGCGGCTCGCCGAGTCGTTCCGGCTCATCCATACGATCAAGGGTGCGGCCGCACTGCTGGGCCTCGATAAGATCACCGCGCTTGCCCATCACCTCGAAAGCCACTTCGAGCGGCTCCGGTCGGGAACCGCGTTGCTGGACAGTGCGATGATCGAAGTGGCGTTGCGCTGCGTGGACTACCTGCGTGATTGCAACCAGCGGCTGCGAAACGGCGAGCCGCTCGATTCGGCCACCGAACTGCTCGAGGCGGTGAAGCGGGTGGGGCAGTCGTCGCCGTCGGCCGCCGAGCCGGTGGCGGTCCCTGCCGAGCCGATTCAGGAGCCCCGGCCCGAAGCCTCGACGGGCACGCCCACGGTGGTCGTGGCGGCGGCAGCCCCTAGCCGAGGTGGTGCGGCACGCGAGCGTCGGATCCGGGTCCATCTCGCGGCCGGCCTGGCGATGGTCGATATCAAGGCCGAACTCGTGGTCGTGCGGCTCGGCGCGCTCGGAACGGTGGTCGAGGTGATCCCGGCTCCGGCCGACCTTGCGGCGCGGCCCACCCCGTGGGTGATGGATATCGTGCTCCGTACCGAGGCGGACGGCGGGGCGATCTCGATCGCCGCCGACGTCGACGGCGTCGAACGCGTGGAGATCGACGTGGAACCGCCGGTCGAGAAGCTGGCGCCGACGACGGCCGTCGAGGGATCCGCGGCCGCCGAGACGATGCGGGTGGGTGTCGATCGTCTCGACGTCTTGCTGAACCTGGCCGGTGAACTGATCGTGAGCCGCGCCCGGTTCGTGCAGCTCGTCTCCGACATGGCGCCGATCTTCAAGAGGGCCGCGGTGGGCGGCCGATCCGGCAAGGTGGTGCATGCCCTCCGCGACGCTGTGGAGACGATCGTCGAGAATCCCACCGGGCCGGTGGAGCGGGCGGCGGCCACTTGCGTTTCATGTCTCGACAAGATCGAGGATCAGGGACGGTTGTGGGACGAGGGGCAGAAGCGATATGCGGAACTCGTCGAGTCGGTCGACCACCTGACCCGCGTGGCCGACAGCCTCCAGCGCGGGGTGCTGGGAACGCGGATGGTACCGATCGGGCCGCTGTTCAATCGGTTCAAGCGCTCGGTCCGAGACATCGCCGCCGAACTCGGCAAGAGCGTGCTGCTGGAGATCAGCGGCGAAAAGACCGAACTCGACAAACGGATGATCGACGAACTCGGCGACCCGCTCGTCCACCTCATCCGCAACGCAATCGATCACGGGATCGAGCCGGCCGACGTCCGGCTGCGCAAGGGAAAGCCGGAGACCGCCACGGTGAAGCTGGCGGCTGCCCATCGTGGGAACGGCGTGATCATGTCGATCAGTGACGACGGCGGCGGCGTGGACGTGGAGCGGATCCGCGACCGGGCCATCTCCCGGGGCCTCGTGTCGGCGGAGCAGGCGGCGGGGCTGAGCCCCCGCGAGCTGACCGACTTCATCTGGCAGCCGGGCTTCAGCACCGCACGGGAGGTTTCGAACATCTCGGGCCGCGGCGTCGGGATGGACATCGTCCGCACGCGGATCGAGTCGCTCAGCGGATCGATCGACGTCGATTCCACGCCCGGAGTAGGCACCACGTTCAACATCCGCCTCCCGCTCACGCTCGCCATCGCCCGCTGCATGCTCTTTCGGATGGAGCAGGCCGCCTTCGCCGTGCCGGTCGAGAACGTCCGCGAGATCGTCACCGTCTCCGACGACCACATCCTCGTGGTCGGCGGGCGGCGGGTGTGCGACATCCGGGGGGAGTTCCTGCCGCTGGTGGACATGGATCGGATCTTCTCCTGGTCGAGCCCGCAGGCGGCTTCCGGTCCGCCCGGTGCCGTGCTCGTGCTCCACGCCGGCACGCGGGCGGTCGCCGCAACCGTCGGCACCCTGCTCGGCACCCAAGACCTCGTCGTGAAGTCGCTCGACGACAACTTCATGCGGATCCGCGGGCTCGGCGGGGCGAGCATCCTGGGCGACGGGGAGGTCTGCCTGCTGCTCGACGTGGCCGCCGTGATCGACACGATCATGCGGCCTCGTTCGGCCGCGGAGGTTCGGGCGTCATGACCGGGGCCGACCACGATCATGAACGGTTCGCCGCGGCCTTCCACCGCGGAGCGGAGGATGCCTCCGCCGCACTGGCGACCTGGCTCGACCGGCCGGTGACGCTCGTGGTGGAGCGGTTCGTGTCACTGCCGATCGTCGCCGCGTTGGCCGCGCTGGGGTCGGGAGAGGAGCCGATCTGCGGCTGCGCGATGCGGATCACCGGCGCCGTCAGTGGCGTGCTCCTGCTGGCCGCAGCCGACAGGGCCGGGCTGGCACTGGCCGAGACGCTGCTCGAACGGCCGGAGGGTTCGTGCACGTCGTGGGGCGAACTCGAGAGGTCGGCGGTCATCGAGACGGCCAACATCGTCGGGTGTGCCTACCTCAACGCCATCTGCGCGGCGCTCGGTCCGGAGCGGGCCGACGGCATCCTCCCCTCGCCGCCGATATTCCTTCGCGATTACCCCGAGCCGGTGATGGAGGCGGCGCTCCTGGAGCAGCCCACCGCGGCCGACACCGTGCTGCTCGCGCAGACCGGCTTCGTCATCGACGGCGCGTCCTTCCGCTGCGGTCTCGTCTTCGTGCCTGATGCCGCCAGCCTGGCGGCCCTGGTCAACGACGGCGTGGAACCGGGGCCTCGCCCGTGACCGCTCCCGCCGCCGGTTCGCCCGCATCGCCGCCCCCCGACTCGATCCCCATCGGCGAGATCGGCGTGGCGCAGGGCTGCGGCGTGCTCCGCATGCTCGTGGGATCGTGCGTCGCGCTCGTGCTGCACGCCGCCCACCACCGCGCCTGCGGGGTCGCCCACGTCATGCTGCCAGCGAGCACGGGTCGCCGCACATCCCCGGGCAAGTATGCCGACACGGCCGTCGCGGAGACGCTCCGGCTGCTGCAGGAGGTCACGCAGGATCCCGACGTCTCGTGCACGGCGAAACTCGTCGGGGGGGCGGCCATGTTCGCGTTTCGTGGAGGCGTGCCCATCGGCGAACAAAACGTGACAGCGATCGAGCGGATCCTCGGCGAACGCGGCATCGAGATCGTCGGCCGCGACTGCGGCGGCGGACACGGTCGGCGGGTGATCGTCGATGTCGCGACGGGAGCGGTGACGGTCGCGACTGCCGAGCACGGAACCCAAACCCTGTGAAGGAGGGAACGATGGAGATGAACCATGCGGGGGCCCCGGCACCGCGACTGCTGGTCGTGGACGACGCGACGATCATGCGGATGCGAATCAGCGGCGTCGCGCGGGAGGCGGGCTGGGAGATCGTGGCGGAGGCGACCAACGGCGTCGAGGGACTCGCGAAGTATCGGGAGCACCGGCCCGATCTCGTGACACTCGACATCGTGATGCCGGAACTCGACGGCGTGGAGATGCTGCGTCAGTTGCGCAGCGAGGATCCGACCGCGCGGGTGGTGATGGTCAGTGCGGTCGACCAGCGGGCGAAACTCCGGGAGTGCATCGCGCTCGGGGCCCTGGACTTCGTCGTGAAGCCCTTCGACAAGGAGCGGCTGCTGTCGTTGTTTCGCAAGTACGCCCCGACGCCCGCGGATGGTGGCTGAGCGGCGTTTCCCGGCGGCATCAGCCGCCGACCGAGGCTTCGGCCGCGGCCGGCCCCAGCAGGTCGCGGGCCACCATCACCAGCGACGACCAGCCCGTGGAGTAGGTTTCGAAGCCGGGAGACATGGCGAAGCCGGCCACGTATTCCTTGCCGCAGAAGTGGTGGACGCCGTAGCCCTTCTGGCCCTGCCGCAGCCCGTGGAACAGGGAGTTGTCGAACTTCTCCCGCAGCGAGCCGGCCGGGTAGTCGGCCAGGACGTTGCCCTCCGGGTCGACGAAGCAGGCGATGGCCCGCTGCTTTTCCCGGGGGGCGAGCGGAATGCGGTCGAGGATGGTCTGCCCGAGGGCGTCCCAGTTGAAGAGGATGCCCAGCACGCCGAGCGGCTTGCCGTGGGATTCACCTCCGGCGCGAACCACGGCGGAGTAGACCAGCACCCGCTCGTTGTTCACGAGTGGTGATCGATGCACCGCCTGGAAGCCGAACTCATCGCCGCTCGACGTCTTCATGGCGGACTGGAACCACTGGGCCTGATCCTGCTGCATGCCGGTGACCGCGTGCTTGGTCGGGCGTCCGTTCGCGACGACCCTGCCCCCGAGGTCGCAGAGCACGAGATCGAAGTACACCGTGTAGGCGTTCAGGATCACTCCCAGCCGCTGGCTGGCGAACCGCCGGTTTTCGTCGGTCGGCGAGGAGAGGGCCGCCACGACGCTGCCGTCGGTCGCCCACCAGCGGACGTCGCACGACCGCTCGTAGAGGTTGCGATCGACGAGATCGATGTTCGTGAGCGCCATGTCCGACAGCCGCTCCCCGCGCATCTTGGTCTGCAGCACTTCGGTGACCTGCTGCATCTCCCGGATCAACCCCCGTGAGCCCCGGGCCAGTTCCTTCGCCGAGTCGCCCGTCTTTTCCGAGAGCTGCGACATCGCCTTCGCGACCACGCCGAACGCGACGCCCGCGTCACCGGCACGAGCCGACTCGATCTCCGCGTTGAGCGCCAGGATCCGCGCCTCGCGATTCAGCCCGGCGATGTGCTCGACCGTGTCGGTGAGGAGGGTCGAGAGTTGGTGCGTGAGCTGGGCGATGTGCTCGGGGGTCGCCATGTCACCGGACGCTGGCCGGTCGGCGGAGGCGGACGTGGAAACGGTGGCCATGGCGGATGATGCTCGCGAGGGGTGGAGGCGGGGCGAATCCGCAGCCGACCCGCGTGCGCCCGGCACCGCCGAGGTCCGCCAGGCCGGCTGCATCAGGTCGCGAGTCGCTGCCCGAGCCGATGCACGTGCCGCGACGTGGGAGCGGCTCTCGACTCGGCTCAGAAAATGGAAGAATAGTTCAGCCCCACGAAGGTTGCAAAAACCGTCGTGGGCGGCCTGAGCGGCGGCGACTCGCGTCGTGTGGCCCGCGCGGCAGGTTCTGCTGCAACTCCTACGGCTCCTGGTCGTCTCCGTCGAACTGGGCCACGTAGACCAGGGTTTTTCCGTCCGCCGACCAGCACTGGTCGAAGTTGCTGGTGGCCGTCTGGCCGGCCACGAGGCTCGGCATCGCATTCGTCGTCGGATCGAACTCGAACATCTGGAAACGGCCGGTCGGGGCGGAGAACGCCGTGAACACGACGCGGTTCCCGGACGGATGCCAGGCGACGTCCCTGTTGAGCTCCCGTCCGGCCATCACGAGCCGCATGCCGAAAGCATTGGCGGCGATCCCGGCTTCGGGGAGCCGTAGCTGCAACGGCTGCACCACCACCGCATCCTGGCCGTTTCGCAAGTGGACCACCCCGCACAGTGCACGGCTGTCGGGGCTCCAGGCCATGTTCCAGCCCCAGAACGGCTGGTTGTCTCCGATGGTTGACTCCTGCTCATGCACTTCACCCGAGGACACGTTCTTGACGATGAGCGAGCCTCGGCGAGAGTAGGCCCAGAACTTCCCGTCCGGCGACCATTGAATGCCCCAGCCCTCGCCGTCGATGAGTTCCCGCTTCTTCGTCGCGAGGTCGAGCACCCACACGCCGCGCGGGACGGCGCACGAGAAGGCGAGCCGCTTGCCGTCGGCGGACCAGCTTGGCATGGCGCCGTTGCCCAGGCACTCCACGTCGGTGCCGTCCGCTTTCATCAGGAGCAGCTCGGTGCCCTCGTAGCTCGTCCCGGGCCGGTTGCCGTCGCACGCGATCATGTCGCCGGCGGGCGAGAGGGCGGGGGAACCGATCGTCGGGTGCGACGGCACGTCGGTGAGCGGTCGGACGCGCTTGCCGTCGTGCGAGAGCAGCATGAGCATCTCGGGCTTCTTCATCCGGAAGACCGCGGACACCCCGCTCGGGCTCGCGGGTTCAGGCACGACGGACCGCTCGGGCACGTCGGCCACCGGTACGGCCTCCGCCACGCGTTCTTTCACGGCTTCGACACGAGCCGGCGGAGCGACTTCGGCGGCGGACTCGGCCGTCATGGCGATGATCTTCGGCATCAGCCGCAGCATCGCCTTCTGCGACATCGCGACCGACTTCCGTGCCAGCTCGGGCTGCTTCGCCACGAAGGATTTGCCCGCGGGGGAGCGATAGAACGCCAGCAGTTCCTCGAGCTCGGCCGCGGTGAACGTGTCGGCGTAGAGAGCGACGTAGTCGGCTTTGACCTTCTCCCAGCTCATTTCCGTGGCGAGCATTCCCAGCATCTTGTCCATCATCTTGTTGGTCTGCTCGGTCGGCAGGCCGCGTTTCTCCCCGTTGGGCCCGGCGGGCAGGAACGACTGCATCTGCTTCATATGGGCCGGGAAGGCGGCCTTGGCCGTCTCGAACGACTGGCTGACCTGGGCCTCCATGTTCATGGCATCCAGAAGGTCGGCCGCGAGCCGCTCCCGGTCGCTTGTCTCATCGGCCCCGAACGCTAGTCCGCAGAACAGAACGGCAGCGCTGAAGGACATGCACCGCATGATGAATGCTCCTGGAAGGCAAACGACGAACGTTATGGAGTTGGGCGGTTTTCGGACGGCGCGGCGAAGGGGTGATGTTGTTTTCAGGAAAAGTGCGGCCGCTACGCCAGGGGCATCGGCTGGTTCGATACCGATTACGGCCACGGGTCCGGAACGGTCCCCCCGAGCGCGGCCTCGAGTTCCTTGTGGAAACCGACGTCTTCGAGTTCCCTCTTTGCGAGTGTAGCGATCTCAGCAGCCTCGAGTCTTCGATCGTTGATCGACAGAATCGCGACCAACGTGGCAGTGCGGTGTCGGAAAGACTTCTTGGCGTGATCCAACAGTGGGGAGTTCGATTTCGGAGCCCCATTCTCGGCGAGTTGCGTCCTCAATTCATAGGTCTTCTTGATCTGAAGATAGTCGTTCATGGCATCGATGTATCTCTCGCAAAGGGCATATTCTTTGTCGTTGACTAACGAATCTTGCGCATAAATGAATGCCCGCCTTGCCGCCTTCGGATTCTTGGCGGCGAGGATCTTGAACGCATCGGTCGTCTTCGATTCGTCGTCAAGGGTCTCGTTGATCCGTGCAAGATCCTGAAAGCCTTCTCCGATGTCGATTCCCTCCTTGGCTTGAGCCGCAAGATGGTCTCTTATCTGCCGAAGCTTCGCCAAGGCTGGCGGATAATCCTGTCCAAGACGCTTCCAGTCGGACAGTACGAATGACAACCGTAAGCCCGACATCGACCGATTGATCTTGAGCGCGTTCTCGTGAAACCAGACGTGCTTCGCCAAGGCGATTTCGTATCGTCCTGCTCGGGCGTCGGCCTCTGCTTCTTGACGGATGGAATCTGGGTCGGGGTTATCCGGCGGGGTCCAGGCACGGTGTTCCTTGTCGTCGAGAACGATAGCCGCTGTGTCCCCAGATACTGCCCTCGGCTCAGCGGCCGGGGGTTCGTCGCCTGCATGGGGCGTCGTCGTCTCCTGCAACGAGTCCTCGGTCAGGGATCGGAAAACCCTCTCGCAACGCTTCCGGGATGAGGAGCAAACGAAGTGACCAGACAAAGGACTCATCACCTTGGCCACGATCGACACGTCTCCGTTCACGACAAGTGCAAGTTGCGAGCCTTGCACATTCGCAGTGGCGGACGCGATTTTCATCGCGCCGTCGTCGGTGAGAAAGACATCGAGTCCCGCATGCAGGGATGGGTAAAGCTCGTCATCCACGAGTTCAACTGACGCTACATCGGTGGCCGTGAGGATCTCAGGCATGGTCAGAAATAGGGGTTCACCCGTGTCAGGATTCGTGCAAGCCTTCGAACCCGGCAGGCTCTCGGTAGTAACGAAGTGAAGCTCGAGCGTTGCCGTCTTTGCGAGGGGATGTGTGGACTCATCGGCCGCATGGATCGTCGTCGCCACGACGATCGCCAGCGCCGCCAAGCCAAACGCGCCGGCCGCCGCCATCGCGAGCCGGTTCATCCGCGTCATGGGGGCAGCCTTCCGAGTGAGATCGACGAGCCGCTCGACCCGGCCCTCGAGCGACGGCTTTTCGTCGATCGCGCCAAGCGTGCCGATCGCCAGCCGCTGCCGCTTCTCCCGGAGGCCGGCGGCCATCTCGACGAGCACCTCCGCCAGCTGAAAGCCGTCGCCTTGGGCCAGCACGACGTAGTCGTCGCAGATCTCCTCGCGCGCCTCCGCCAGGCGGCGGTTGAGCCGATGCACCGGCGGGCACCACCAGAAGACCGCGGCCACGGCGTGCTGGAGGAGGCCCACCCAGAGATCGCCGTGGGCCACGTGCGCTGCCTCGTGCAGCAAGACCGCGGCGAGTTTTTCGCGATCAAGCGTGGTCGCCATGCCGGCGGGCAGTACGACGGCGGGCCTTACCGGCCCGATCACGACCGGCACCGGCACCGCCGCCGACTCGAAAAGACGCGGCGGCTGGGTGAGGCCGACCGACCGCGCTGCCTCGCGCAGCAGATCGACGGCGGCCGGACTCGGGGACGGCGCGAGGGAGTGGCGGAGCTGTCGCAGGCGGAGGAGATCACGGACCACCCTGCCCATGCAGAACACGAGGCCTGCAAGCCACACCCAGAGCAGGCACGAGGCCACCTCGCGGAAGGTGGGCACTCGCATCGGCACCACGGCCGGCTCTGCGACTCGCTCCGGCCGCACGGCCAGCTCGCGAGGTGATGAATCAGGCGCCGGTGCGGGCCGCGGCACGGCGGGGAGGACGAGGAGCGGTCGCGGTGAGAGCGGACGATCGACGGTCGCGTTCGAGATGCGAACAGCCCCCCAGCCTCCCAGGCGACTCGCCGCTGCCATGGCAGGCACGATGCCGAGCACGACGAGCGCCGCGAGGAGCAGGCCATACCGCAGCGGTGCGGGCTTGCCCCGGACGATCCGTGCCACGAGCAGCGCGAGGGCCGGCACGATCACGGCCGCCGCCGCGGCGCCGCAGCTTGCACAGATCCATGATGCGTCGAAGAGCATCCCGTTGAACGCCGGTGTCATGCTCGACCTCCCTTGGGTGATCGCCCGCCGCGTGCCTTGCGTCGCTTCGCCTCCGCCACCAGCTGCGCGAGCCGATCGATGTCGGCCGACGAAACATCATCCGAGCCGAGCAGGCTCTGGACGAGCTGCGTGGGGGAGCCGCCGAAGTAGCCTTCCATGAACCCGACCGCGAGCCGGGCCTCAGCCGCCGGCCGGTCGAGCGTGGGCCGGTATCGGTACACGCCCTCGACGAGCGCCCGGGCCAGCCACCCGCGCTTCTCCAGTCGATCGACGAGGTTTAGCACCGTCGTCCGCGTGACGCCCCGCCGGTCGGCCACCGCCTGCCAGATCTCGGCCACGGTCATGCCCGCCGCCGGCCCGTCCCAGGCCACGGCGAGGAGTTCGTGCTGGGCCGGTGTCAGGTCGCCTTCGGGGTTCGCCGCCGTTTTTCTGGCCATGATCCGCGTTTCTCCCCAGCTGCGGCGCCGCCTCGAAGCCCCACGACGTCGATCGTCGTCACGCAAAAGGATAAGAGTGACGACGGCAGTCGTCAAGTGAGCCCTGCCTGCGGATGAACGAGCATGCAACGGCCCCAGGCGGGCAGTCACAGCGACACGGTTCAGCCACCCGCGGCGTCGGGGCGGGCGGGCTGAAATCGGTTTGACACCCCGGCCGGATGCTAATAGATTGGCATGTGTTAATCAATGCGCACAAGAGGGGCGAGTTTGCATCGACCATGAAAGACAAGTTCAGCCGCCGATTGGCCCCCCGTGAGCAGCAGATCATGGACGTCGTTTACCAACTCGGCGAGGCGTCGGTGGCGGACGTCCGCGAGCGACTGGCGGACCCGCCGACGTACTCGTCGGTCCGTACCATGCTCGGCCACCTCGAGCGCAAAGGGCTCTTGAAGCGCGATCGTGCGGGCGTCAAGCACCGTTATCGGCCGGTTCAGTCTCCCCAGGCGGCGAGCCGGTCGGCCCTGCGAGCCGTGATTGAAACGTTCTTTTCCCAGGCCCCAGTCGAAGCCCTGGCGACTCTGATAGACGAATCGGCTGAGAACCTCTCCGCCGACGATCTGAGGCGTCTGGAGGAGGCGATCCGGCGGGTGCGCAAGGCGAGCCGCTGAGGATGAATATCATGGGTTGGCAACCGGTGGATCTGGCGCTCAAGGGCGTTGCCGTTCTGGCGGCCGCAGCACTCGCGGCACGTCTTGTGCAACGCCGGTCGGCGGCCGCCGCGCATCGCGTGTGGCTGCTGGGAATGATGGCGCTGCTCGTGGTGCCGGCGGCAGGGATTGCCCTGCCGCAGAAGTCCGTGAAGGTGTTGCCGCGGCTGGCGGCCGAGGCAACCGTCAGCGCGGTGCCTCGCAGCCGGCCCATCCCGCAATCGGCCGTTCATCACGATGCCGACGCCGCCACGCAGAGCCAGGCGAAACCGGTCTTCGCCGCCGAGGGACGCACTTCGATGCCAGGCACGGCAGTCGGCCGAACAGGTCTCGG
>Ga0208249_1000199_pt1 | contig 19486 bp, 11 predicted proteins | sample CryBogmetaGMA1M_FD_184546 | JGI IMG/M metagenome (GOLD analysis project Ga0208249, IMG submission 184546) | Freshwater microbial communities from Crystal Bog, Wisconsin, USA - MA1M (SPAdes) | ecosystem: Environmental > Aquatic > Freshwater > Lake | place: Crystal Bog, Wisconsin, USA | collected...
GGAGAAGCCCGACTGGGTGCGGTGTCAGGAGCAGCTCAAGGCTGCGGGCGGGGAACTGATTCACGCCCATGCGTCCGGTCACATCTACGAGGAGGATCTCATCGCCTTTGTGAACGGGATCAATCCGAGGATGGTGGTGCCGATTCACACCTTCGAGCCGCACGGGTTCAAGGAGCTCTTCCCCAACGTCACCTGCTTGGTGGATGGGGAGCCGTATCAGGTGCCGTGAAGCGACGGCGAGTGTTGCCCGAGCGGGGTATTCATGCTGAGAACCTGCGATCACGGAGGCGATATGGTCAGTGCCATTCTGGGGGACACATCGGTAGCGCCGCTTGTGCGCGTGACGCTCGGCGGCTCGGTGCGGGATGACAGCGGCGCGGAGTTGCTTGCGGAACTCGAGCCTGCCGTGCCCGCCACGAGCACCCACCCGGGTGCCACCGGACGCATCGAGGAGGAGTGCCGGACGATCCGGGCGGCGGGCTATGGTCCGGCTGTCACGGAACTCATCCGGCTTGGCCTCGAGCTCAAGCGGCGGGGGCACACCATGTTCGTGCAGGGGGCTGCTGCAGGCTCGGCCCTCTTCCATCTCGTCGGACTGACGCCCCTGGATCCCCTCGAGCACGGTCTCTTCACCGAACGGTTCATCGACTCGCGGCTGGAGCGTGGTCGGCCGCCCGCGAGCCGGGCAGCCAACGCGCTCGACTACTTCTTCGTTCGGGTGAGCATGAGGCAGGCGGACTTCCTGACGTTGCTTCGGCAGCGGGGCTACAGCTTCGGCGTGGAAGCCGACGCGATCCCGGCCTACCCGGTGCGAACCATCACCGCGTCCAAACGGGCTGATGCGGGTGGGGGGAGAAGCGTTCAACTTGCCGTCGAGGCTTCGTCGCTCGCCGTGCTCTCGAATCTCGCCGGGCATCCCGACCGGGATGAGGTTCCCGACGACATCCAGACCTGGCACCTTCTCGCCGCCGGTGACACCGACGGGATCGAGCCACTCGAGTCTCCGGTAGTCCAGGATGCCCTCCGGAGCCGAAAGCCACGATCACTCCAGAGCCTGGCGGATGTCCTCGCCGTGACCCGACCCGGGGTGGCGGGTGAGTGGGAGGGCGTGATCGACGCAAAGCCTGTCTACCAAGAACACCTGATGCAGCTCCTGCACGATCGCCTTGGCGTCGGCCTCCGGGATGCCTACGACCTGGTTGCCGGTCTCGGGGCACCGACTGGTGGTGGCGTGGTCGAAATCCGAGAGCGGTTCTTCGGCATCAAGCCGCCTGAGCCACTTTCACCACGGGAGTGGAATCGGCTCTGGGAACAGCTCGTAAACGAGTGTCCGCTCGCCGTGTGCAAGGCCCACTATCTCTTGACGGCGTACCTCTGCCTGCGGGCTGCGTACGTGAAGGCCCATCATCCCGAGGATTTCAGAGCCATGCTCGCCTCGGTGAGGGCGTAGCGAGCGATCCTGCGGCATGACGAAAGGCTGCTACCCCTCGACGTACCACAGCGTCTCGATGGGACGGGTGAACTCCGCGATGGCCTCGTCCAGGGTCCCCTGCAGGCAGACGATGTTGCCGAGGACGGCCGCCGACCTGGGATGGTGGCTGCGGATTTGCTTCGCGAACCCTTGTGCGAGTTTCTGGGTCCTTTCGAGGAGCTCGCCCTTCAGCCCGCCCAGTGTCGGGTTGACCAGAAAAATGACAAGGTCGTGGGCAGTCGAGCAAACGGGGAAAGCCTTGAAAAGGTGCTCCCGTGTGCGAGCCTGCTGGTGAGCGGTGGCGACTTCTGAGAGATAGGTCAGCAGCTGAATCAGCGCGGAGAAGGCGTTCTGATCGCTTTGGTATTTGATTTCGCAAAGTACGGGGCGGTTCTCGGATGAAATGCCCATGCAGTCGACCCAGGCACTGCCTGCGGGATGTCGCGATGCTCGATTCTCGGGCCTGAGGATTTGGACTTCGCGATGGAGGTATCGGAACTCGTACGGGTGGACGCCAACCGCACGGATAACACGGCCGGGCAGTTTGTTGATGGCTGCGTAGGTGGCGTTCGTGCCGACGTCTGGATTAGGGCGACCGTCGGTCACAAACGGATGCGACGACGCGTCGAATGTGGTGTTCGCCTTGGACCACAACGCATCGTCAAAGAGCTTCGCCAACCGCTTCACCGGCCTCGCGGGGTTCCGGTGATGCTCATTCAAAAGGAACTCGCAAACCGCGAACTGACCGGCGGTCGGGAGGGCTGGCGGCTTGAGGACGATGTACAGCTCTCGCAGCGCGGTCGTATGGGGCATGGATGGTTTCCGACCGAGACAATGGGGCGGTTACGGGGAGGACTCCTCCGGTAGAGTGAGAAATCGCGTTGTCACATATGGGGCAGCGACCCCATAAGCTCAGGAAACGTCGCGTCCAAATGGCATGAGGCCGCGGAGTCGATGACCCATTACTGGCAACCGCGCGCTTTACGTTTCAAGGTATGGCCAAGAAACGAAAAGCCCCGGTCTTTAAGCGGACCGATGCGGAACGACGGGTGCGTCAGGGAGAACGGCTCAGCCGCCTCCTCCGCACGCTTCGCTGCATCATGGGCCCGGGACGGTGGGATGCCGACTCGCTCGCCCGTGAGCTCGAGGTGAGTCCGCGGACCATCCACCGCATCATGCAGACGCTCTCCATGGCCAACGTGCCGTGGTACTTCTGCAAGGAGGACGGCTGCTACCGGGTCCGGTCGGGCTTTCGGTTTCCGGGCGTTGAGGGGACCGAGGAGGGCTCGCCGGCCGCGAATCCTGCGGCGTTGAAGGGGATCGTGGATACGCTGGTGATGGAGCTCAAGCGGGTCACGAGTTCACTCGCACGAATCTCCGACGCACTTGCCCAGCAGACCGACGGGCAATGAAGCCACGTTTGATCCTAGGATCCAGACACGGCGCGGGATCCCATGCGGGAGAACGTGCCGCCAAGGAACGAGTAGTACGGTGCGGTTGCTGTGATGGCCCTAGGCCGATGATGCTGCTCGCGACCTTGCGTACGGCTAACTGCTAGCGTTCCGTATGAAGTGAAGTCTCTGGGTCACGAGTCCTTTCAGGTCCACTACGGAAACGAACTGATCGATCCAGCGAGTCCGAAGTCCGTCTTGGGCATGTTCTGTGACTCGACGTACCAGATCAATCCATCCTTGTTTGCGACTGTCATCGTGAGGCTCGACCCAGTAGGTCGTGCACGAGGGATCGCTCTTAAGCGACTCCCAGTCAGTGAATGCTTGTCGCCGGATAAACGCTAGAACGGGAATCGGTCGCGACAGCGCGTACTCGATCTCGGCATGCGTAACGGACTTTCCTGCGTACTCGCCCGAACCGATTGCAGTTCCGTAGCGGCTGTCCAATATGGCAACCACGACATCCGACGTTTCTATATTGTGTAGGCAGCTCGCAAGAGCGCCCGCGTCAGGCGGTAAATCAAAGCTGGAGGGTTGCTCCGACATGCGAACCAAATAGCCAATGTCCCTGAGGTGTCGGGCCAGCTCGTCACGGCAATCAATCAGATCACGACAACTGGAGCTAAGAAAAACCACCTTCTGAAGAGCCCCATTGCCGCCATCAGCGGCGTCGAGCCCCGCAGCGGTCAAGGAGACCATAGCGGTGTTGTTGAGAGTCTCAGCCCCGATACACAGAAAGCCGTTTTGCTCGAGATAGTGAAGATAGGGCGACATCTTTTCCGAAGAGTCGACATACGCGAGCGGATAATCGTTCGGCCCGAGTTCAATCTGTTGGCCGAAGTCTTTGGTCTTCCGAGCGAGGGCCGATAGAAGCTTCATTGCTCGTTCACGGACGGTCGTCGGGTACGTGCGGATTTCATGGGGACGACCACGTTCTTCGCTGTTCGGACATTGGGCGTGACACTCAGTTCCGTCGAACGAAATGAAGGCTTCGCAGTCATAGGTGTTATGAAGTTCCCGGGCAGCACAAAGTAGCAGCGACCAGTTGTTCGCGGTCGAAGGGGCTCTCACCAGCCGGCTATCGAAGATGATTGCGCGGCATCGATCACTGTCGCAGCGATAGCGTCCGTTAGCAGTTGGTTCCAAAGGGCCGCTGCAAATTGGGCACGTCCACTCAGACACGAGACCCTCCTCTCTCTTTTGGTAGATGGCACGAGACCACAGGTTCGGGGAATGTGCGAATAACGCGATCTTTTGGGTAAGCGGGTAGGGCAGAGGTAGGACGTAGCTGTCTTCAGGCTTCTGAGTGTCAGCGTTGTTGTAGTCGCGGGATGGGCAGCAGCATTTTCGCGGCCTATGACCGGTAGGAGCGGTAGCAGATGCAATTCTTGCGGGATACAAACCTCACAACGCTACAAGACGCTAACTTCCACCCTCATCCAGCCTGAACAAACTCATCAGTTCATCCTTGGTGACGTCCTTGAAACCCTCGGCGTCCTCGCCGATGACGTCCTCGGCCACTTGGCGTTTCTTTTCCTGTCTCTCCAGCACTTTCTCCTCAATCGTTCCCTTCGAGATCAAACGGTATACGGTCACAGTTTTGTTCTGGCCGATCCGATAGGCCCGATCGGCGGCCTGGCTGTCGTTCGCGGGATTCCAATCGTGATCATAGAAGATCACGGTGTCTGCGCTCACGAGGTTGATGCCGACCCCCGCCGCTTTCGTGCTCAGCAGAAAGCAGTGAATGTGTCTGTTGTCTGTGTACTCCGCGACCAGCTCCGCCCGCTTTGCTGGCGAAGTACTGCCGTCGATGCGCAGCGATCGGATCTTCCAGGCCGCGAAGCATCGCTCGATGATGTCGAGCATCTGCGTGCGCTGCGAGAACAGCAGTGCCCGATGCCGCCCGGTGATGATCTCCCGCATGAGGTCGTGAAGGTGGGCAAGTTTTCCCGAGTCCTTGTAGTTGAACGGCCCGCGGCTCGGTTGGCCGTCGGAGACTAGTTCCGGATGGCCGCAGAGGCCTTGCAGGCGAGAATAGACGCCGAGCACCTGCGCCTTCGCCCGCTGCACGCCGTCGCGGTCGATCGCTTCCTCCATCTTCCGAAACTCGGCACTGCGGAGCAGCTGTCGATACAAGGTCACCTGGCGGGGTGTCAGCTCGACCTTGCGATCCACGACTAGCTTTGGCGGCAGATCCGCGACCTTGGTCTTCAGACGCCGAAGCACAAACGGGCGAATCTTTGGCTTGAGCGTTGTTTTCACCGCGTCTTGGTTGTACTTGCCTTTCGTGCCATACGCCTGCTGGAACGAAGGTAGTGTTCCCAGGTACCCAGGCATCGCGAAGTCGAACAGCGACCAGAGTTCATCGAGCCTGTTCTGGACTGGCGTCCCCGTGAGCACGAGCTTGTGCTGCCCGGCGATTGTCTTGATGGCCCGCGTGGTCTTGCCACGTGGGTTCTTGATCGTGTGCCCCTCGTCGATGATGACGTACAGCCACTCGATCACGTTGAGCAGCTCGCAGTCCCGCTGGGCGGTCCCGTAGCTGGTTACGACGTACAGGCTCGTGGGACCCTCAGGCCCGGGATTCTCGCTGCGCTCACGAATCTGATCCAGCAGTCGAGCTCGCTTGGGGCCGTGGTATGTGACGACCTCGCTTTGGTTCAGGAACTTCTCGACCTCGGCTCTCCAGTTGAACATCACAGTCGCCGGGCAAACGATCAGAACGGGAAGAGGCAAGCCTGTCCGTTCCCGCGCGAGTTCGATGGCCGCGATCGTTTGCAGCGTCTTGCCGAGCCCCATGTCGTCGGCCAAGATCCCATTCAGGCCGAATCTCTGTAGAAACGCCAGCCAGTTGAGGCCGTGCTGCTGGTACCCGCGAAGCTTCACGTCTCCGGCCAAGTTCGCGGGCCGGGGGACCTCGTCAATGCGTTTGAAGTCGTCGAGCTGCGCCAGAAAGTCAACGTACGCCTGCGTGTGCTCAACGCTGCCGAGCCTGGAGAAAACCGACAGGACTTCATCCTGTCTGGCTGCCGGGAAGGAGTAGCCGTCCCGATCGCGAGCGAGTTTCAGCCGTCGAGCCGATGTTTCGACTCGCTCATACCGGCTCTTGTCGACCTTGACCCATGCCGTCCCGCGGCGAACCCATGGCTGCCCCTTCTGAACAGCTGATTCGACGTCGGAGTGGGACAGCTTGAAGCGGTCCTGGGAGTAGACGGGGTCGAGCTGGAGAAGCGCCCGACCGTTGGACTCGACGATGTTCAGCCGGAAGTCAACGCTTGCGGGAGCCTCACAGAGCCGATGCGCATCCTGTACCTCTTGCGTTCGATAGACGTTCCACGGCGACTGCCAGACTCCATGCCGGGACGCCTCTTCGAGAATCGAGAGCACCTGGGGAATCTCGGCGCCGGTGAACTCCCGACGGCCGGATAGTTTTTGGTCCAGCTCTCCGCACGCTTCACGAAACCCAGCGATGGCCGATGGCTCGATCTTCAGCCAGCCGCGCTGCACTCGGTCGAAACTCCGCCCCGAGGCCGCGAGTTGTTCGACACCTGCTTCGGGGTAGTGCTGATCCCAGCCCTCGGGGTTCGCCAAGGTCATCTGCGGCTCAAGTTTGATCCGCGAGGCGTCACCGCTTACCACAACCTGCTGCGATCGCGTTGGCGTGACGACACTCAGTGGGGCCAGGGCAGCATTCTTCTCAACCTGCCCAAGGGATCCTGCGTGTCTCTCAATAGCCTCAATGACGAGCGGCGTAGAATTGCTTGAAACGGTCCCTTCGCCACCGGCTTTGATCAGGACCTTGTCGAGCGACGTGTTCGTAAGAACGATCTTCACCAAGTCCCCGTCAACCGCGTGCCAGCCGTCGTCGCGTTTTAGTGCATCAAGATCAGCGGGCTTCGGGATCACGAGCCCTTCTGCCGTGACCAACTGAGACGACACCTTGAGTGAGTCGTCAGGCTGAAGTGCCAAAGACACGTCGGGAACGGCAAGCTTCACACCGACGGGCTTCTTGCCGTCCCTGGAGCGAACGGGTACACCCTGCCGGGCAAAGTCCTCCAGAACTTCAGCCGCGCGAGACTTTGCGACGCGTGCTGGACGACCCTTTGTCTGCTGGAGGACCGCCTTCACAGCCGAGTCGATCTGGACCCGTCGGCCGAGAATCGTCTGGTGGGAATCCGCCGACAGAAGATCGACCGAGACCTCGTGGCCGTCGACGAAGAACATGGGCTTGATGCCGAAGTCGCCGTCCTTCAGCGGCGACGTGATCACTCGGACACTGACCTGCTTCGGCTGGAAAAACGAAGCAAGAGACTCCCAGAACGACGCCGGTTGCAGGACGCCCATGGCGGCACGGTACCCCTACGCCGCGGGGCAGTCAAACACGCCCATTTCGCCAGCAGCGGCTTCGCACCTCCCCAACCGAAATCCGATCTCGCGGGCCCAAGGTTGTCCCGCGCTTCTGCTTCACTACTGGGTTACGCCCACGGCGACGCCGCCCCCAACCTCCCGGAGACCCGGCCATGACCGGCCCCGCAAAGAACCGGCTCCACGGCTACGAGGCTGGCTGGCTGACGTTGCTTATCCAAATGGGCGTAGCCACCGAGGAGCAAGCCCGCGACGCCCAGGCCCGCGTCGCTCAGGCGGCCATCAATGACTTGGAAGCTCGGCAGGAACGGCGAAGGAGGCGCAACGGTCGACGGCGCAGGCCCAACGCCGAGGGAGATTGACCGGGCCGGGACGTGGGCGATGACCCCTATTCCGGGGGCCGCGCACGCCGTACCTTGATGGCTCTCCGCTGGTGGCAGGACGCCATGTCCAATCAGTTCTTCGAGCAGCCGATTCTCAACTCTCCCTACGACGCCCCTGCGCGCCACTGGGAGCTTGACCCGGACGGCCAGCCCACCCAGAGAATCGTGGAAGACCGGCGGAAAGCCGAGTTCATCACGCCCATCCCCAAGCCGAAGAAGCGGAAGGGCAAGAAGGACACCCAAGTCGCCCTGCCCCTTGGCGACGACACCGGTATCTCGACTGCGTCACAGCAGTACGAGTCGATGTCAATCATCAATGAGATCCGCCAGGCGGTCGCCACGTGGCGTGAGCGACTCAAACCCAGCGAGTGGGGCGTCACACCCGAGACCGCCCGGCTCCTCAAGCACTGGCGGGCTCACAAGTTCGCTGGAGTCCGACCATTCTTCTGCCAGGTCGAGGCGGTTGAGACGGCGATCTGGCTGACTGAAGTGGCGCCGCATACGGCAGCCGGGAAGCGGATCCTTGAGTACCTCAACCGTGCGAACGAGGACGCGAACCCAGGCCTCCATCGGCTGGCCCTGAAGCTAGCCACCGGCGCGGGCAAGACAACCGTGATGGCCATGCTAATGGCCTGGCAGACGGTCAACGCAGTCCGTCGCCCCGGCAGCAAGCACTTCACCCGCGGGTTCTTGATCGTCGCCCCGGGCCTCACGATCCGCGACCGGCTGCGCGTCCTGCTCCCGAACGACCCGGACAACTACTACGGCACCCGTGAGCTTGTCCCGAGCGACATGCTCGAAGACATGCAGCGGGCGAAGATCGTCATCACGAACTACCACGCCTTCATGTTGCGGGAGCGACTGGAGGTTTCGGCGGGCACACGGGGGCTGCTCAGAGGCCGAAGTGGTGAGGAGTTGAAGACCAAGGAGACCGAGGGGCAGATGCTCCAGCGGGTCATGCCCGACCTCATGGGCATGAAAAACGTTCTGGTCATCAACGATGAGGCCCATCACTGCTACCGGGCCAAGCCGCCGGAGGAGGACGACGAAGACCTCAAGGGGGAAGATCGAAAGGAAGCCGAGGAAAACAACGAGAAAGCCCGCGTATGGATCTCCGGTCTAGAAGCCGTGAACCGTAAGCTCGGCGTCCTCCGCGTTTTTGACCTCTCGGCCACGCCGTTCTTTCTTCAGGGATCGGGCTACGCCGAAGGGACGCTCTTCCCTTGGACCATGAGCGACTTCTCCCTCATGGACGCCATTGAGTGCGGGATCGTGAAGCTCCCGCGTGTGCCTGTCGCTGAGAACATTCCCGGCGATGAGATGCCGATGTTCCGCACACTCTGGCAGCACATCCGGGCCGATATGCCGAAGAAGGGCCGGGGCACTGCTGGCAGCCTCGATCCTCTCAAGCTCCCTGCCCGCCTCCAGACGGCCCTGCACGCCCTCTACGGCCACTACGAGCAGACCTTCAAGCTCTGGCAGGAAAACAGGATCGAGGTGCCTCCCTGCTTCATCATCGTCTGCCAGAACACTGCCATTTCAAAGCTCGTCTTCGACTATGTCTCGGGCTTCGAGCGGGAAAACACTGACGGCACGAAGACGCTGGAGAATGGTCGGCTGCCGCTCTTCAGGAACTTCGACGCCGACAACAAGCCACTTGCCAAGCCGCACACGCTCCTCATCGACAGCGAGCAGCTCGAATCGGGGAACGCCCTCGACTCCGGCTTTCGTGCTATGGCCGCTGACGAGATCGACCGGTTCCGCCGCGAAATCGTGGAGCGCACAGGCCACCAAAAGGACGCCGACAACCTCAGCGATCAGGACTTGCTCCGCGAGGTGATGAACACGGTGGGCAAGCCAGGCACGCTTGGCGGCGGTATACGTTGCGTTGTGTCTGTGGCAATGCTCACCGAGGGCTGGGACGCCAACACGGTGACCCACGTACTCGGCGTCCGGGCGTTCGGCACGCAGCTCCTCTGCGAGCAGGTCATCGGCCGGTCGCTCCGCCGCCAGTCCTACGAGCTGAATGAGAAGGGGCTTTTCAATGTCGAGTACGCCGATGTCTTTGGAATCCCCTTTGACTTCACCGCGAAGCCCGTGGTGGCCCCACCGCAGCCGCCCCGGGAGACGGTGACGGTAAAGGCCATCAAGCCCGCCCGCGACCACCTGGAGATCCGGTTTCCACGGGTCGAGGGCTACCGTGTCGAATTGCCCGAGGACCATCTGGAGGCGACGTTTACCGACGACTCGATCCTTGAACTCACCCCGGATCTCGTCGGCCCTTCGATCACGCAGAACTCGGGCATCATTGGCCTATCAGCCGACATGAGCCTCAAGCATCTCGGGAGCATGCGGCAGTCCACAGTGCTCTACGAACTCACGAAGCGGCTGCTCTACACGAAGTTCCGCGACGCCGGGGAAGAGCCAAAGCTCCATCTGTTTGGCCAGCTGAAGCGGATCACGAAGCAGTGGCTCGACAGCTGCCTCGTCTGCAAGGGCAGCACCTATCCGGCGCTGCTGCTTTACGAACAGCTCGCCGACATGGCCTGCCAGCGGATCACGACCGGCATCACGGCGGCCTACCTTGGCGATCGTCCCGTTGTCGCCATGCTCGACGCCTACAACCCCACCGGCTCGACCCGCTTCGTCAACTTCAACACCTCCCGCGAGACCCGCTGGCAGACGTCACCCGACAAGTGCCACGTCAACTGGGTGATCTACGACAGCGACTGGGAGGCCGAGCTTTGCCGGGTGGTCGAGGGACATCCGCAGGTGCGGGCGTACGTGAAGAACCACAACCTCGGCTTCGAGGTGCCCTACCGCTACGCCTCCGAGGTCCGCAAGTACCTGCCCGACTTCATTGTCCTGGTCGATGACGGCCACGGGGACGATAACCCGCTCCACCTGGTCGTCGAGATCAAGGGCTACCGCCGCGAAGACGCCAAGGAAAAAGCCGCCACGATGGCCACCTACTGGGTGCCCGGCGTGAACCACCTCGGCACTCACGGCCGTTGGGCCTTCGCTGAACTCACCGAGGTCTATCAGATCGAAAGTGATTTCGCCGCCAAGGTCGGCCAGGCCTTCGATGCGATGCTCGAAACGGTTGCCGCACAGCCCGCCTGACAGGAAGTGAATGCCCGATGGCCAAGCGCAAGAAAGCCAACGTCTTCCCGGATGACGCTCCCAAGAAGGGGAAGACCGTCGAGACGCTCACCCACGAGGCCGACAAGCGCCGCAACATTCCCACGGCCGAGATGCAGTCGGTGATGAAGCGGGAGCAGCAGGGGCCGATCCGCGTGGAGTATGACCGCCGGAATCGCGACCTCGATCCGCAGCTCGTGTGGCGTGGCAAGGACGAGCAGGACTGGAGCGATCTGGTCGTCAACGCCCCGCCGCTCTACATCCAGGAGAAGGTCCACCCAAAGGTGTTGATCGATGATCTCCTGCGGCAGACCGAGAAGAGCGAACGCACCGGCCGCGAGTATCAGCACGACCTCTTCCACGTGTTCAACGGCGTGCCCGAGGGGGCCGATCGAACGGACTTTTACCAGCACGATCAGAACTGGTCCAACCGGATGATCCTCGGCGACTCGCTGCAGGTGATGGCAAGCCTGGCGGAGCGTGAGGGGCTCCGCGGGAAGGTGCAGTGCATCTATTTCGACCCGCCCTACGGCATCAAGTTCAACTCAAACTTTCAGTGGAGCACGACCAGCCGCGACGTGAAGGACGGCAAGGCCGATCACATCACCCGTGAACCGGAGCAGGTGAAGGCGTTTCGAGACACGTGGCGGGATGGGATCCACAGCTATCTGACGTATCTGCGTGATCGGCTCACGGTCGCTCGCGATCTACTGACCGAGTCTGGGTCGATCTTCGTTCAGATCGGTGATGAGAACGTTCACCGGGTGCGCGACGTTCTTGATGAAGTATTCGGAGAATCGAACTACTGCTGCCAAATCGCATTTCGTAAGACTGCGGCTGTCAGTAGCCCCAATGCCAAAGTGAATGTGCTCGGCACGGTAACCGACTCCATCCTGTGGTATGCAAAGTCAATCGACTCCATCAAGTACCGTCAGCTCTACATGGCGAAGGGAATCGAGAGCGATTCCGCGGGTGTCTATACCCGCCTCCAACTGATTGATGGCCAAAGGCGTCGAATGACGACTGAGGAACTGGCCAGCCGATCCGCTCCGGACGGACGTGTTTATCGCGTTGATAATGCGACATCGACCGGCTTCAGTGAGAACCTTTCCAGAGATCTGGAAATGGAGGGCACTCAGTTCACGTGCGGCACGACGAAGCACTGGAAGACACACGCAGAGGGCATGAGACGATTGATGAAAGCAAGCCGCCTTGTGCCTGCCGGAAAGAGCCTCGGCTATGTGCGTTTCATTGACGATTTTGCTGTTTATCCTCACGTTAATACTTGGATGGATACCGGCACCGGCAGTTTCACGGACGACAAGGTTTATGTCGTCCAGACCGGAACGAAAACCATAGAACGCTGTCTTCTGATGGCCACCGATCCCGGCGACCTCATCCTTGATCCCACATGCGGCTCCGGTACGACCGCTTATGTCGCCGAGCAATGGGGCCGTCGCTGGATCACGATCGACACGTCGCGTGTGGCGTTGGCTCTCGCACGTGCCCGCATCATGGGCGCCCGCTACCCCTACTACTTGCTCGCCGATTCCCGCGAGGGCCAGAAGAAAGAAGCCGAGGTGACCGCAACGGCGCCGTCCACGCAGCCGACCCACGGCAACGTCCGGCTCGGCTTCGTCTACGAGCGCGTGCCCCACATCACGCTCAAGAGCATCGCCAACAACGCTGAGATCGACGTCATCCACGATAAGTGGCAGGCCACGATGGAGCCGCTTCGCGAGGCGCTCAATAAGGCCGTGAAGAAGAAGTGGGAGGAGTGGGAGATTCCCCGCGACGCCGACGCTGGCTGGTCAGCCGACGCCAAGACGCTCCATGCCGATTGGTGGGCCGCCCGGATCGCGCGGCAGAAGGAGATCGACGCCTCGATCGCTGCCAAGGCGGAGTGCGAGTACCTCTACGACAAGCCCTACGAAGACAAGAAGAAGGTTCGTGTGGCCGGACCGTTCACGGTCGAGAGCCTCTCGCCCCATCGCGTGTTGGGCGTGGATGAGAACGACAACCTCATCGACCCCGCCAAACAGACCCGCACCGCCACCGAGGCCGACCGGTCGTTCGAGCAGGTGATCCTGGAAAACCTGAAGACTGCCGGGGTACAGCAGGCCCACAAGGCCGACAAGATCGAGTTCGCCTCGCTCGTCCCCTGGCCGGGCAGCCTCGTCTGCGCGGAGGGCCACTATGAGGAGGGCGGTAAGAACCGGCGGGCCGCCATTTTCATCGGCCCCGAGTTCGGCACGGTTACGCGGCCCGATCTGGTCGCCGCTGCGCGAGAGGCGGCCGACGCGGGCTTCGACGCCCTCATCTCATGCGCCTTCAACTACGAGGCCCATGCCACCGAGTTCACGAAGCTCGGGCGGATCCCGGTCCTGAAGGCCCGCATGAACGCCGACCTGCACATGGCGGAGGACCTGAAGAACACGGGCAAGGGCAACCTGTTCGTGATCTTCGGCGAGCCGGACATCGATCTGATCAGGGACGGCGACGATTTCCAGGTGAAGATCAACGGCGTGGACGTATTCCATCCAAACACGGGCGAGGTCCGGAGCGACGGCGCCGAGGGCATCGCCTGCTGGTTTATCGACACCGACTACAACGAGGAAAGCTTCTTCGTCCGCCACGCCTACTTCCTAGGTGCCAACGACCCGTACGGCGCCCTCAAGACGACCCTCAAGGCCGAGATCAACCCGGAAGCGTGGGAAAGCCTCAACAGCGACACGTCCCGGCCGTTCCCAAAGCCGAAGTCCGGCAGGATCGCGGTGAAGGTCATCAATCACCTCGGTGACGAAGTGATGAAGGTGTTCAAGGCTTAACAACGCCTGAGGTTGGCGAGGCTTACCGCCGTCGATGGAGAACCATCGGCACGTGGAACCGCTCCGCCGGCGAGGGCACATTTGGTGAGTTAGCAACGACTTAGGAGCACCGCTCCATGCGAACCCCTTACCCGCTCACTCCCTTTCAAGTGTGCTTTTTCGCACACGACCTTTCTCGTAAGTGCGCTCCCGACGACCCTAATCGCATCAGCCCCTCAATCTTCGATGCCCGTATAGACCTGAACCCGCATCAACTGGACGCAGCTCTTTTTGCCCTGCAGAGTCCCTTCGCTTCAGGGGTGCTATTGGCGGACGAAGTGGGGTTGGGAAAGACCGTCGAAGCGGGCCTGCTACTTGCTCAACGGTGGGCGGAGGGGAGGCGACGGCTCCTTGTTGTGGCACCTGCCAGCCTTACGCGTCAGTGGGCAGACGAGTTACAGGAGAAGTTCCATCTTCCGGCGACGGTTGTGACGGCCGCGACGCAGAAGGCACCGTCACCCAGCAGCTCAACATCTCCATGGGTGCACGATGGCGTTGTGATCTGCTCCTACCACTTCGCAGCGGCACGGGCACCCGGCCTGAAGCAGGAGTGGTGGGATCTTGTTGTGCTCGACGAGGCACACAGGCTCCGAAATGCCTACAAAGCGGGCAACCGAATCGGCCAGACGCTCAGAGACGCGTTTGCCAAGACTCAGAAGATCTTGCTGACAGCTACGCCACTACAAAACTCGTTGATGGAACTATATGGACTGATGTCGATTCTCGACGGCCACCTATTCGGCGACGCGAATAGCTTCAAGTTCCAGTACGGGCAGAAACGCAGCGACGCAGCGCTGAAGCCTCTTGTTGATCGCATTGCTCCGTACTGCAGGCGTACCCTGAGGCGGGACGTCTCTGCGTACATCAAGTGGACTCAACGCAAGGCGCATCTGGTTCAGTTCCGAGAGTCTGTGGAAGAGCAGCAGCTGTACAACGCCCTTTCCGACTATCTCGCAAAACCGTACTTGTTCGCAATCCCCAAGCGAAATCGGCACTTGATGGCACTGATGCTACGAAAGCTGCAGGCATCCTCGCCTATTGCGCTTGCCGGCACCCTAGAACGCCTGCTGCGGTCTCTTGCTGACGACGTGGCGGAGGAAGTCCGGCGACGACACGCTACCGAAGTATTTGAGGACGACTGCGATCAGTTTGTGGCCTTGCTGGACGAATGGGCCGAGGACGACGATTCGCAGAGTGAAGACGCCACCGATGCCTCGGCGTCGAGTGCGTGGTCTGCTGAGGCAGAGCATCGCGTTCTGCAAAGCCTCGTGTCTCAGGCTCGTGGCCTATCCACCTGTACGAAGGCAAACGCGCTTTTGTCCGCTCTCTCGCAGGCCTTCGTGATTAGTCGAGAGGCGATGAACCGGGCAGGACAGCAGCGGTTACAGCCAAAGGCGATCATCTTTACGGAGTCCCGACGCACGCAGGAGTACCTCGCGGAGCGCTTAACAGAGGTCCTTCCTAAAGAGGAAATCCTTTCGTTTAACGGCACGAACGACAATGCCCAGGCACGGAGTATCGTCTCGGCGTGGCAGGCTGCCCGCGAAGGCACCGACCTTGTCTCCGGCAACTACTCCGTAGACGCCCGCGCCGCACTGGTCGAGCACTTTCGCTCCAGAGCGTCAGTAATGGTGGCGACTGAAGCCGCAGCGGAGGGGCTCAACCTGCAGTTTTGCAATCTCGTGATCAACTACGATCTGCCTTGGAATCCGCAGAGAATCGAGCAGCGGATAGGCAGGTGTCACCGTTATGGTCAGCGGTGCGACGTCGTAGTCATGAACTTCCTCAATGAGGCAAATGCGGCTGACAAAAGAGTGTATGAGCTTCTGGACACCAAGTGTCGCTTATTCGAGGGTGTGTTTGGCGCGAGCGATGAGATTCTTGGCGCGATCGGAACAGACTTCAATTTCGAGAAGCGTATTGCGTTGATCTACGAGTCCTGTCGTACACCTGAGGAGATCGACGAGGGATTCGCTCGCCTACAGGTGGAACTTGATGATCAGATCAAGCAAGCCAGGGGTGCCGCGATAGACAAACTGTTTTCGCGGTTCGATCCCGAGGTGGCTGAACGAGTACGCATTGATGCTGCGAGGCGCCGCGATAGGGTTGGCGAATCGCTTTGGGGCGTTACTCGCCACGTCCTTGCGAGCAATGCTGCATTCAACGACGTGGATCACAGCTTCACGCTCAACGAGCAACCAATCGGGGCACCAGACTTTCCATTAGGTCGGTATGCGTTGCCCCGAGATGAGGATGTGAGCGGAACACATGCTTACCGAATGGGACATCCATTGGCGCGGTGGGTACTGGATCAGGCTCGCGCGATCAAGCCGAAGGCGATGAGGGTCCGCGTTCATGAACCGCCGGATCGCGTTGGCGGGGCGGAAGGATGGTGCATGTGCGGACTAGTCACGACGACAGGGGCGACTGCGGCGGAGGAGTTGGTCGTGGTGTGCACAGGCACAACAACTTGTGGTCGCCTGCTCAACTTCAAGAGCACGGTGCTCGGTGAAATCACGCCATCGGAAGAGGTCTTGGGTTTCCTGCGTAATGCCTTGGCTGCGGAAGTTCGGAAGCGTACGGAGAAGGCGACGAATCGTAACCTGATGTGGTTAGGCCGTGAGAAATCGAAGTTGCAGGCGTGGGCAAAGGATCGAGAGATCTCGATTGAGCGGGAGATCGCTAATGCCGAGGAGAAAGCAAGAAGAGCGGCGATGGTAATCGCTAGCGCCGGCGGGGCGGCAGATGCTAAGGGGCGAGCGGTAGCGATACGTGAGGAGCAGTCTGCGCGCAAGAAGATCGTCGAACTGACGGAGCTGCTTCTCGAGTCGCGAAGATCATCGAGCGACGAACAGGGGAGAATGGTGCTGGCTATGCTGAAGGAATGCGACGTGAAGACGCATTCGCGGGAACTTTTTGTTTTTCACTGGCGATGTGTCGAGTGACTCCATGAAGCACCCGGACGCCGTTCTGCGATTCATGAGCCCGACAGCGGCTTCGAGGCTCTGTCGTGACTACGATACGCCGCACGGGCAGTTCATCAGAGAGCTTTTTGAGTTTGTGTGGGGTACACCCAACATCAACGCTGGTGTTGTACTGGCTTCAGCCAAGAAACCTGCTTGCATTACCCTACGCTATGTTGAGGAAAGGCCTGACAGCTGCCTCGGCCGCATCGCACTCTTCAAGCATTGCACGCAAGACACGGAGCTTGTTCGGCAGTTGCATTTCACGCACAGCGGTCAAGATGTGAGGGTGTTTCGCTGGCTGCGATACATGCGACCCGTTCTCCAGTACCGAGCAACTACGGGATGGCTAAGATCTGAGTTCCAGTTCTTTTCTCTGTCGGAGGCCGTTGTGGATACGATCTGGGACTATAGGTGTCTGCTGGCGGCTGCATCACCAGGAGAGAGCATGTGGTCCCCACCGCCTGTGACGAACTAAGGCTCGTAATCGAGTTCACTCTCTGAGGCCTCAGCGCGCGGTGGAAGCTCTTCCTTGGGGCTCGCATGCAGGCCGACCCTCTCCCTGCCTGCCGGTTGCGTAGGTTGATCATGCCAAGGGTGCTCAGCCAAAGGCGTTCATCGCCCGACAATCAGTTGGCAGGGAAGCCGGTCGGGGAGTTGGCTGATGATCCTTCGCAACGACGAACCAGTGCCCGAGTCCTTCGCTAACCGCCGCGTTGTTCCGTTGGCGGTGGCCGACGACCGCCGGGATAGAGTTCCTCGACCTGGCAGCGGGGTTCCTCGTCGAGCGGCGGATACAGCTCGAGCATGTCGCCGGGGCTGACCTTGAAGTAGCGGCAGAGGGCGTCCAGAAATCTGGTGTTCGTGGGCGGGCTGCCCCGCGGCGACGCCAAGCTCGAGAGCACGGCCACGGAGACGCCGGTGGCCTCGCTGACTTCCCGCCAGGAGATGACGCGCCCCTCGGCCTCCGCCCGCTCGCGTAGGAGCCTCGCCAGTCGAAACCTCAGCATCGCTTTCTCCGTGACCAGGGTCGGTTCAGGGTGCTGTTCTGACGGTCATATAAGGGGATTTTGCATTTTCTGCTTTAAGGCCTCGCCCCTCCGTGAAGAGCGCGGGCTTGACAGGGCACCATGTAATCCGAAAGACTATCAGGTACCCACTGCGACCGTCATCCCGGGAGGGAGCAAGGCGGTCTTCGAGCGGGTGGTCAAGTTTTGAGTCAGGACAGAACTCAGTATCAGGTCGGAGATAGCTCGTCAGTCGCTCGGTGAGTTGCCGAGCAGCAGCGCCCGGATAGAGAGGGCGTGGACGGACGGTCGATTCTCGCGACAGCTGCGACAGCCGGCAGGCTCGGGGTGCCTCAACCCGGGCTCGGCGCGTTCGGCAGCCCAACTCGCGCCACAAGCGCGGAGAGGGTATTGCCGTCATGCGCCAGTCGAGTCCCCATTCTGATCTCCTTCGTCACGACAACCCATCGGTCCCCAAGAAGCCGGCTCGGCGGAGCCAGGGCCACCTGCCGCGCGGTTGCCGATTGTTCCGTTGCCCTTCGGTCGAAGCCAACCCGACCAACCCGGCATCCTCGCTCACGCCTGAGCATCGCACGGCTCAGCGGACGAAGCTGATCGCCGAAATTCTAGCGCGGGTGGCTGTGGCTGCCGAGGTTCACAGCCGCGATCACGTTGCCGACCAACGCAAACCGCCCAGCGCCGCATCGAAGGCCTCCCGCGACCAGCTTGGTCTGGACACCGCAGCGTCGCGTCCATCCCGTCCGATGATCTGATTTCCCCCACCCCAACACTTAGGCAGCAAGGACCCACCATGAAGAAAACAGTTTCCCGCAGCGGTGATCCGACGGAGGTGCGGATTGCCGTCTACATACGCGTCTCTTCACAAAAACAGGCACGAGATGGCGACTCCCTCGAAGCCCAACAGAACATCATCACGAAGTACATCGAGAGCCAAAAAAGAGATTAACGAGTGGCGGAAAGTACGTCGCAACTCTTCATCGAGCCGGGCAAGTCAGCGAAGTCGATGAACCGGCCGACGTTTCAGCGGATGCTCCGGGAGGTTCGGAGCAGGAGCTTCACCCACGTGATCGCCCTCAAGCTCGATCGGGTGGCCAGAAGCCTTCGCGACTTTCTTGAGATCACCGACATCCTCAAGGATCACGACACGCGGCTGATTCTCCTCAAGGAAAACTTCGACTCCGGCAGCCCGTACCAAAAGATCCTGATCTATATGGTCGCCGCGTTCGCCGAGATGGAGCGCGACGCCATTGCCGATAGAACCCTGACCACGATGATCGATCGGGCCGAACGCGGGCTGTGCAACGGGGCCATACCCGTTGGCTACGAGACTGGCGAGGGTGGCCGGCTCGTGGTGCATGCCACCGACGCGGCGCTCGTGAAGGTCATCTTCGACGCGTTCGAGCGGGTCGGTTCGGCAGGGCGCGTTGTGGCTGAACTGTCACGTCGTGGGATCGTGCAGCCGGTGCGAACGACGGCGTCGGGTGGCACCCGTGGCGGCCGCCCGTTCCAGAAGCAGCAGGTGCTCCGTATTCTCACCAACCCCGCCTACGTGGGCACGATCGTCTGGGGTACGGCCCGGGCGGAGAATAGTCACCCTGCCATCATCGAGGCCGAGCATTTCGCCCGTGTGCAGCGTCGGCTCGAGGAGACCCGCAGCCGGCGGAGCAACTTCCGCAGGCCCAGCAAGCGGACCTACGTCCTCTCCGGGCTCCTTCGCTGTAGCTGCGGGAACCACATGGTGGGTGCAAGCTATGCCGGCCGGTCGAAGAAGGCCTACCGGTACTACACCTGCACCCGCCAGCAGCACGAGGGCACCC
>Ga0208249_1000201_pt1 | contig 19330 bp, 12 predicted proteins | sample CryBogmetaGMA1M_FD_184546 | JGI IMG/M metagenome (GOLD analysis project Ga0208249, IMG submission 184546) | Freshwater microbial communities from Crystal Bog, Wisconsin, USA - MA1M (SPAdes) | ecosystem: Environmental > Aquatic > Freshwater > Lake | place: Crystal Bog, Wisconsin, USA | collected...
CGCCAAGCTCCCGGCGGTCGGCGGAGTCACTTCCGGGACGGGCGGCCGCTGCGGGCTGACAAAGGCCCAGTGGGGGGCGAACGGGGCGCCGGCATCGATCCACCGCTCCAGCAGCACCTTCTGGGCCTCCGAGAGCGGTTTTTGAGTTTCCGGCGGCGGCATGACGCTGTCGGGATCGGTCGAGCGGATCCGGTGGACGACGAGGCTCTCGGCTCCCTTCCCCGGGAGCACCGCCGTGGGCCCCGAATCGCCCCCGGCAAGGGCCCCGTCACGAGTGTCGAGCCGCAAGCCTCCCTGGCGCGACGCGCCGTCGACGCCGTGGCAGGCCGAGCAGTGCTCGGCGAGGATCGGCTGAATCTCCCGCTCGAAGTCGGGGGCCGGCTCGGCGGCGGCAATCGCCAGGCCTGCAAGCGCAAGGGCTAGGACGCTCGCGGGTACGACACGGAGGCTAGGCATGGCGGATGAAAATCTCCGAGATCGGGGAACGCCGGCGGCGGCTGCTTTATGGTAGTTCGCCTCTGGGCAGCCGCCCGCGGTCGACGACGAGAATTGCCCGGTGACCTTGCCGCAACCAGTTGCTCTTAAGGAGCTTACGGTGGAAAGCCGGGGTCGGAGTTGCTCTGGACGTTTCGCCCCGTCGGCCGTACGGCAACGGTACAATTTCTTGCCGCTCCGCCCCGGCAGATTTTCGGCTCTTTCTCGATTCCGCGAGGCCCCGATGCGTTTCCCCGCTCGCCACCCCCATGCCCTTCCCCGTCGCACGTTCCTCGGAGCCGCTGGGGTCGCGGTGGTCGCGGCTCACGCGGTCGCGACCCGGGCGCTTGCTGGGGCGGCGGACAAGCCGCTGCTGGCCTACGTCGGCACCTTCTCCTCGCCGCTCAAAGACACGCTTCCGACGCAGGTCGATCTACCGCCGGGGAACGGCCGCGGGATCCACATTTTCACCGTCGATCGTGCCAGCGGCGCTTGGACTGAGGCCGGCCTTCATGAGCTGGGAACGAGCCCGAGCTGCCTCGTTGTCAATGCCGACGGCACGCGCCTCTACTCGGCCAACGAGACCGACCGGCTCGGCCCCGGCAAGCATGGCAGCGTCACCGCCTTCGCGATCGATCGCAGCTCCGGCGGGCTTGCGCCGCTGAACTCCGTCTCCTCCGGTGGCGCAGGCCCGACGTATGTCAGCCTTCATCCCGACGGCAAGCATCTCTTCGTCGCCAACTATTTCGGCGGCTCGGTGGCCGTGCTCCCGATCCAGGCCGACGGGAGCCTCGGTGAGGCAAGCGACGTCAAGGAGGATGCCGGCGAGATCGGCCCGACGCGGGCTAAAAACGCGCCGCCGGGGAGCTTTGCCTTTAGCGGCCACGACCGCACCCACGCCCATCAGATCCTCCCCTCCCCAGACGGCCGGCATGTCCTCCATGTCGACCTGGGGCTCGACCGGATCTTTCTTTGGACCTTCGATGCAAAAGAGGGGAAGCTCGCCGCCAACACGCCGCACGCGGTCGCCTTTCCGCCCGGCGACGGCCCGCGGCACTTCCACTTCTCCCCCGACGCTCGCCGCCTCTATTCGATCCAGGAAGAGGGTTCGACGGTGGTGACGCTCGACTGGGAGGCCGCCTCGGGCACGCTCACGCCCCGGCAGACGCTCTCCACGCTTCCCCCCGGCTTCAAGGGGAGCAACTTCTGTTCGGAGATCCTCACGAGCGCCGATGGCCGCTTCGTCTACTGCGGCAACCGGCTCCACGACAGCATCGGCATCTTCCGCGTCGTGGCCGACGGGACGCTCGAGTATGTCGGTGAGGAGTGGACGCGCGGCAACTATCCACGCAGCTTCACGTTTGACCCCACGGGGAGTTTCCTCGCCTGCTGCAATCAGCGCGACGACAACGTGGCGATCTTCGCGGTCGACAAGGCCTCGGGGGCGCTCACCTTCACCGGCCACTACGCCGCTGTCGGCAATCCCTCCCACGTCGTCTTCCTCGACCTTGCGGCCGAGTAAACGGGGTAAGTTCCCGGAGAACGACGTTCTTGACCGTCCAGAGAGGGCGGCGTCGCTCGACGCGTCAGGCTTCGTCCCCCTCGTCGCCTTCTTCCGAATCGGGGTCGAGATCGGTGGGGTTGTCCCATTCCTCGTCGAAGGCGTCCTTGATCCGGGCGAGCACCCGGTCGCGATCTTCCCCTTCGCGGCCGTAGGCATCGGCGACGTGGTTGGCGAGATCGACGAGGAGGATCCCCCAAGCGTTGGGATCGTCGAAGGCGGTCCGCAGGCTCACCTGCGTGGCCATGTCGGGGGTGACCCAGAAGCGGACGAGCTCGACCGCCCCCGGATCCTCATGGGACATCGGCGGGGCGTCGAGGTGGCTCTGGGCGTTGGCGTCGTCGGTCATGGTGGCTCCTTGGGTGGGGCAGAAGCATAACAGGTCTGCCATCACAATTTCGCCCGACCGAAGCTGGCCGCGGTCAGCCTTCGGGAAGCATGCCGCCGAAGGCGATCCGATGGCCATCGGGATCCTCGACGACGAACTCGAGGATTCCGTACGGAGCCACCGTCGGCGGCTGCACGACCTTCGCCCCCCGGGCAACGAGGTCGGCGTGAACTTCGTGGACGAGGTTCACATAGAGATAGATATCGCGCTCCTGGGCCGGGCGGGGCGCCCGCGACGGCGAGGCCTCGCGCCGACGCTGGAAATGGACCCACACGCCCCCCCGCTTCACGATTCCGTACACCCCCTCCGGCTCGGTCGGCACCGGCGCGAAGACGCCGTCGTCGGGGTCGAGGGAGAAGCCGAGAACGTCGCGCCAGTATTCCGCGGTGCGGCGGACATTGGCGACGCCGAGGATCGGTGAGGCACGCCAGGCATCGGTGTCGGTCATGGTGGTGGGGCTCAGGCGTCGGGGGGGATAAACTGCGATCGGTCAGGCAAGGATGTCGGTCACGACCCGGGCGTCCTGGCCGTCGGTGAGGGAGGCGGCGAGTCCCTCGCGCTTGTAGACGAGCTGCTTGTGGTCGAAGCCGAAGCGGTCGAGGAGCGTGGCGTGCCAGTCGTAGTGATGGACGACGTCCTTCACCGCCTTGTGGCTCCACTCGTCGGTCTCGCCGTACGTGCAGCCCCCCTTGAAGCCCCCACCGGCCACCCATTGCGCGAAGCCGTAGGTGTTGTGGTCGCGTCCCCACTTCTCCGGGCCACCGTCGTTCTGGAGCACCGGCAGCCGCCCCATCTCGCCCCCCCAGTGGACGACCGTCGAGTCGAGGAGGCCACGCTGCTTGAGGTCGGCGACGAGGGCCGCCGACGGTTGATCGACCGCTAGGCAGCTCGCCGGGAGGGCGCCTTTGATACCGCCGTGGTGGTCCCACGACTGCCCTGCGTTGAGAACCTGGACGTAGCGGACGCCGCGCTCGACGAGCCGACGGGCGATGAGGCAGCGAGTGGCGTAGTCGGCCGTGGCGGGGTTGTCGACGCCGTAGAGGGCACGGATGTGCGCGGGCTCTGAGGAGATGTCGAGCGCTTCCTTGGCAGCCGTCTGCATCCGGGCGGCGAGCGCGTAGCTGGCGATCCGCGCCTGAAGGTCGTGTTCGCCGGGATGCTCGCGGGCATGGTCGTCGTTGAGCTTCTCGAGGAGGGCGAGCTGCCGGGCCTGCGGCGAGCCGCGGAGGAGGGGCGCGGGGTCGAGGTTGAGGATCCGCGGTTCACCGGGGCGGACGAGCGTGCCCTGATAGAGGCTCGGCAGCCAGCCGTTGGTGTAATGCTCCCCCTGGAAGGTCGGCAGGCCGCCGGGATGAGCGAGCACCATGTAGGCGGGGAGATTGTCCGTCTCGCTGCCCAGGCCGTAGCAGAGCCAGGCGCCGAGCGTGGGGCGGCCGGCGGTGCTCCGGCCGGCGTTGAGGGCGTAGAGCGCCTGGCCGTGGTTGTTGACGCCTGAGTGCATCGAACGGATGAGGGTGATGTCGTCGCAGACACCGGCGAGATGGGGCAGGAGGTCGGAGAGCTCCATGCCACAGTTGCCGCGCGGGGCGAACTTCCACCCCGGCCCGAGCACTTTCGCCGAAGCCTGGGCAAGGTTGTCGTATTTGATCTCGCCGGGAAACGTCTGGCCGTCGTACTTGGCGAGCATCGGCTTGGGGTCGAAGAGGTCCATCTGTGACGGCCCCCCCATCATGAACAGCGAGATCATCGCCGTGGCCCGCGCGGGGCGCGGCGGAGCTTTCGGGAGGAGATCGAAGTGTTCCTCCCCAGCCGTGAGCGGCTTGACCGGCGCGGCGAGCAGGCCATCGCGCTCCAGGAGCGTCGCCAGCCCGAGACCGGCAAGCGAGAAGCCGCCGGCATGGAGGAGATGACGACGGGAGCACAGTGATGGCGAGGGGCTGTTCATGCGAGGCAGGCTCCTGTCAGTCGCAGTACAAGAAACGGTTTGACGCCAGGAGTACCTGGCAGAGGCTCGAGAACGCCTCGAGCTGCGGATCGGCCGGCGTTGGCGCCGGCTCCCCTTCCTTGGCCGGCGGCGGGGGGACGGCGGCGAGGCGCACCCGGAACTCCTCCCCCTGCTCGGCGAGATGGGCAAGCGCCCCCTCGAGCTCTGGCTGGGAGGGGGAGCGGCTGAAGAGGAGCCGCCACGTCCTTTCCACCTGAGCCCGGACGTCGCCCGGGGCCTCGCGGCGAACGCGCTCGGCGAGGGCCCGGGCGCTTGAGAGGACGAAAGTGTCGTTGAGCATCAGCAGCGACTGCGGCGCCACCGTCGTGGCCCGGCGGAACTCGCAGTTGGGCTTCATCTCCGGTTGGTCGAAGGTCTCGAGGACGGTGACCGGCTCGGTGCGCCGGGATTGGAGGTAGAGGGAGCGGCGGAAGTCGTCGGCGCCGAGGCTCACCACCCGGACGACGTCGCCGTTGGCATCCTTCTCCTCGCGGCCGACGACGATCCGGCCGACCGGATCCTTGGCGATTCCCACAGGCACCCCCCCGCCGATGCTCACGAGCTGGCCCGAGGCTCCGAGGACGGCATCGCGGAAGCTCTCGGCATCGAGCCGGCGGGGGGAAAACCTGACAAGGAGCCGGTTGTCGGGATCGATCGCTCGCGCGGGCTCATTCGCGCTTCCCTGCCGGTAGACGGCGCTCGTCACGATCAGCCGGTGGAGGGGCTTCAGTTTCCAGCCCCCTTCCATGAAGGTGGCGGCGAGCCAGTCGAGGAGCTCGGGGTGACTGGGGCGCTCGCCGAGCCGGCCGAAGTCGCCCGGCGTGGCCACGAGCCCGCGGCCGAAGTGGCCGAGCCAGAAACGGTTGACGAGCACTCGGGCGACGAGCGGATGACGGCCGCTGGTGAGCCAGCGGGCATAGGCGAGACGCCGGCCGCTCGATCCCGCCACCGTCTCTGCCGAGACGAGCGGCTCGATTCCCGCGCCCGGTGGCCCCGCGCCAGAGAGAACGGAAAGCTCCCCCGGTGAAACCGGCTGCTTCGGCTGCTCGTGGTCACCACGGTGGAAGAGCTTCGTTTCGGGAACGCGTCCTTTCACCTCCACCGCCGCCATCACGAAGCCTTCGGCCGGCTTCGTTCCCCGCAGCGCCGTCCCTTCCGCCCGCTTGTCGTTGACGGCTTTCTCCTTCGCCGCGTCGTAGAGGTCGAGGGAGTAAGTGGCCAGGGCCGCCGGATACTTCCGGATCAGCGCCTTTTGTTCCTCCGTCCGTTCGCCTTCTGGGGTGGCGCGCGCGGTGCGGTAAGCATCGCGCACTTCCTCTGGGAGCTTGACGATCTCGGTCTCGAAGATCTCGTCGAGGAACGCCTTCCGCATCGCGTCGGCCGCGGCGTCGATTTTGGCGGCCTCGGCCTCGATGGCTGCGGCTTGGGCCCGCTCCTCGGGGGTGTAGAGCGAATAGAGCCGTGCTCCCGGGGCACGCCACTGCTCCCAGTCGTAGACCGGGTCGAAGATCGCGCGGAGGCGAAAGTAGTCGGCCTGCGAGACCGGATCGTAGCGGTGGTCGTGGCACTGGGCGCAGGCAACGGTGAGCCCGAGGAGGGCCGACGTCGTCACCTTGATCTGTTCGGCGATCGACTGATTGCGGGCGAGGTTTTGATCGGGAACCGGATCGCCGGTGCCGTCGGGGGCGAGGCGGAGGAAGGCCGTGGCGATGAGTTGGTCGCGGCGGACGGGATCGTTGACGGCGTCACTCGTCGCCTCCTGGGTCGCTCCGGCCAGTTCGTCTCCGGCAAGCTGTTCCTGGATGAAGCGATCCCAGGGGAGGTCGTCCTCGAAGCTCTTCACCACCCAGTCGCGGTAGCGCCAGGCATGCGGGCGGAGCGAATCGGCCTCGGAGAAGCCATTGGAGTCGGAATAGCCGGCGACATCGAGCCAGGCCCGGGCCTGCCGCTCGGCATAGGCAGGGCTCGCAAGGAGCCGTTCCACGACCCGCTCGTACGCGTCGCCCGAGGTGTCGGCGACGAAGGCCGCGACGTCCTCCGGAATGGGCAGGAGCCCGGTGAGGTCGAGGGTGAGGCGGCGGAGGAGCGTCGGCCGGTCAGCTTCCGGGGCGAGGACGAGCCCCTTCGGCCCGAGCGCCTGGAGGATGAAGGCATCGATCGGCGTTCGCCCGTCTGCGGCGTCGGCCAGCGCCGGCACGGCTGGTTTGATGATTGGCTGGAACGACCACCACGCCCGGTCGCCGGCTGTCAGATAGGGGCCCGGCGGAATCGATTCCGGCTCCGGCTCAACGGAGCGGGCGCCGGCGGCGACCCAGCGTTCGATCATGGCGAGCTCCTCCGCCGACACCTTCTTCCCTGCCTTTGGCATCTCACCGGAACGAATGACGCGGAGCATCTCGCCGGCGCTCGGATCGCCCGGCACGAGGAGCGCCCCGTAGCCCTCGGCTTCACGGTCGAGGAACCGACGCAGGCGGAGGTCGACGCCCCCCTCCACCGGCTGCTCTTCGCCGTGGCAGAGCGTGCAGTGGGCCTTGAGGATCGGCCGGACGTCGGCTTCCCAGGTCGGGATGGTGTCGGCGCCGAGCGCCTGCCGGAAGGCTGCGACCACCAGCATCGAGGCGGCGAGCATCAAAAGAAGCCTACTCTGTGCCGATTGTCTCCGCGTCATCAATGCCCCCCTGAGACAAGCGCCCGTGAATTGGTGGCCTTCCCCATCCCCCCATCGTAGCACCGCCGTGAAGGGGATTGTCACGCGGTTCCCGGGGCATGGCTGGGGAAATCGACGTAGCCGCGGGCGCCTTGCGGCGTCCACCAGTACGCCATGTCGGGCAAGTCGGCGAGGGGCCAGCCGTGGCGAAACCGCTCGACGAGATCGGGATTGGCCATGTAGGGCCGGCCGAAGGCGACCAGGTCGGCGCTGCCGTTCTCGACCGCCACCTCGGCGGCTTCGAGGGTGTAGCCACAGGCGGCGACGAGCGGACCGTGGAACACGTTGCGAAACTCCGCGAGCGTCATCGGCGTGCCGAGCGAGTGGAAGCCGAAGGCGAGGCCGTCGACGACATGAAGATAGGAGAGCCGGTGCCTGTCGAGGACTTTTGCGGCATGGAGGAATTGCTCGCGATAGTCGGGTGAGCCCATATCGTTGAAGACACCGTTGGGGGAGAGCCTCACGCCGACACGGTGGGCCGGCCATTCCGCGGCCACCGCTTCGACCACCTCGTCGAGGAATCGGCAGCGGGCCTCGAGGCTGCCGCCATAGGCATCGGTGCGATGGTTGGTGCGTGCCTGGAGAAACTGATCGATAAGATAGCCATTGGCGGCATGAACCTCGACGCCGTCGAAGCCTGCCGCGCGGGCGCGTCGAGCGGCAAGCCGATAGTCTTCAACCGTCGCCTTGACCTCATCGGTGGAGAGCGCCCGGGGCGTCTCGTAAGGCCTCTTCCCCTGGGGCGTGTAGATCCCGTCGCCGTTGATGGCGATCGCCGACGGCGCCACCGCTGGCCGGCCGCCGTGGTAGTCGCTGTGGGAGGCCCGCCCCATGTGCCAGAGCTGGAGGAAGATCTTGCCGCCAGCGGCATGGAGACTGTCGACGATCCGCCGCCAGCCCGCCTCCATCGCGTCCGTGTAGATGCCGGGAGACTCCACCCAGCCGTTGGCCTGCGGCGAGATCGTCGTCGCCTCCGATACGATCAAGCCGGCCGAGGACCGCTGCACGTAGTACTCGCGCATCAGGTCGTTGGGGATCCGGTCCGGGCCCGAGCGGGCCCGCGTCAGGGGCGCCATGACGACGCGGTTGGAAAGCTCGAGATCGTGGAGGCGATAGGGATCGAGGAGACGGGGCATGGTGACTCTTGGAAAGGAGGAACTTCGAACGTGAGAGTGCAAACGAGGGTCGACCAGTGAGGGGCTCGCGCCTCAGCGTGGAGCCGGCTCCTCCGCCTGCTTCGTGCGGTCGATCGGCTTGGACGGCTTGGCCTGGGCATCGCCCATCGGAATCCCCTCGATGATCCGCTTCGTGAGCTCGTCGCGGGCGACGGCCAATTCCTCCTTGTCGAGGGTGCCGTCGCTGTTGGCATCGAAGCGCCTCTGGACAAACCCGAGGACGGTGTTCTTCACCATCGGGCCGTTCTCCTCGAGTTGCTTCATCGTCTCGTCGAAGGCGGTCTTCCGCTCGGCAGGGTCGAGCGAGCCGTTGCCATCGGCGTCGAATCGTCTGAGCATGAACTGGCGCAGCTGCCCCTGGATCTCGCCCCCCTTCTTCTTCATCTCACGAAGAGCCTCCGCGCGCTCCTCGTCGTCGAGCCGGCCGTCGCCGTTTTTGTCGAAGCGCTTCATCGCCTCTTCTTTGAGCCGGTCGGCGGCCTTACCGAGAAGGTTGCCAAGCCCCTTCCGCGCCGGCTCGGCGTCGGACTGGGCGGCGGCGGGAAGGGCCAGGACGAGCGTCGTCATAAGCGCGGCCAGAAGGGGAACGAGCAGGCGGGGCATGGAAGAAGTCTCCGGGGCCAACAGGAGGGCCAACCTCCTCAGCCTACCGACAGCCTCTCGGGCTGGACACACCGATCGGCCTCGCCAAGGGGCCGTGTTGCACGGTGAAGTGGGGGGGGCATAGGCTTTTCGGTCAGTTACCCGGGGGAGTGGCTGGCCGAGTTCTTTCCCCTCGCTCCCGAAAGGACCTCCTCATGCTGCGGATCGATGCTGGAAGTGGCTCATGTCTCGGCCGCTCGCGGCGGAGCTTTCTGCAGGTGGGGGTTGCCGGGATGGCGTCGGTCGGTCTGCCGGCGATCCTCCGCGCCAAGGCTGCCGCTGCGGCGGCCGGCCGGGCGACACGCGACACCTCGGTGATCCTCCTCTGGCTCGATGGCGGCCCGAGCCACATGGATCTCTACGATCTCAAGCCCGACGCGCCGGCCGAGTATCGGGGGATCTGGCGGCCGATCCGCACGAACGTCCCCGGCATGGAGATCGGCGAGCTCCTCCCCAAGCAGGCGGGCGTGGCCGACAAGTTCTCGATCATCCGCTCGCTCCATCACGACAACGGCGACCACTTCACCGCGGCGCACTACGTCCTCACCGGCCGCGGCGGCCCCAACGGAAGCAACACCGCCGGGAAGAACCCCGGCATCGGCGCGATCGCCGGGGCGCTCTGTGGCTCGCGAACGCCGGGGATCCCCCCCTACGTCGCCGTTCCCCATGCCTCGAGCGTCGGCCTCCGCCCCGGCTACTTCGGCGGCAGCTACCTCGGCTCGAAGACCAATCCTTTCGAGGTCGACGCCGATCCCGCCGCCGGCAACTTCAAGGTCCGGAATCTCCATCTCGCCGACGGGATCACCCTGGGGCGGATGGAAGACCGTCATGGTCTCCACGGCAATCTCGACCGCTTGCGGCGCGACGTCGACCGGAGCGGTCTTCTCGAATCGATGGATGCCTTCCAACGCGAGGCCTACGGGCTCGTGACGAGCGACGCGGCACGGAAGGCCTTTGACGTGGCCGAAGAGCGCGACGATCTGCGCGAGGCCTACGGCAAGACGAGCTTCGGCCAGAGCACGCTCCTCGCCCGCCGCCTCGTCGAAGCCGGGAGCACGTTCGTCACCGTTCACTCCGGCGGCTGGGATCATCACTGGGATCTCGAGAAGGGGCTGACGAGCCGGATGCCGGAGATCGACACCGCCGTCGCGGCGCTCCTCGAGGATCTCTCCTCGCGCGGCCTCCTCGACACGACGATGGTGATCCTTTGTGGAGAGTTCAGCCGCACGCCGCGGATGAACGACGGCGGCAACGGCGGCGCCCCGCGGAGCATGGGAACCCCGGGACGCGACCACTGGGGAAACGCGATGTTCGCGCTGGTCGCCGGCGGCGGCATCCAGGGGGGGCGGATCGTGGGGAGCACCGATGCCCGCGGCGAACAGGTCAAAGACCGTCCCGTCACCCCGTTCGATCTCCACGCCACGATCTACCACGTCCTCGGCGTCGACCCGACGACCCACTTCCTCGACCACTCCGGCCGACCGGTCCCGGTGATCGATCGGGGCGAAGTGATCTCGGAACTGTTTTAGATTTAGACGGCCACGGACAACCGCTTCCGGCACCGATCGGCTCCTCGATGGGCCTGCCCATTCAGTTCGCTTGAACGCCCATGTGAGTCCAGCGGTTGGGCGGTGTTGAATGCTGGAAGGCGCGGCGTGAAGAAACGCCCCTCCACCGTTGGCCACCGGGCGGCCGGAATGTGGTGGCGGCTGAGTCCCGTTCCTACAATGCTCGTGGAGGGATCCATGCTACCCGGGAGGGGGCTGTGTTCTTTTTCTTTCCCTACGCGACCGACGCGCCGATCTACCATCGACCGATCGCCACGATCGGGCTGATCGTCGCCAACATTCTCGCGTTCGTCGCCGTCGGCGGCGGGCCGACCGAGCGGAATGCCCATCTCTGGTTGGCATGGGGGGACGGGCTCCACCCGTTCCAGTGGCTCTCGAGCAACTTCGTGCACGGTGACTTCTTTCACCTTGCCGGGAACATGATCTTTCTCTGGGTGTTCGGGCTGGTCGTCGAGGGGAAGATTGGGTGGTGGCGGTTCCTTGCCTGTTATCTCGGGGTCGGCGTGGGGCAGTCGATGGTCGAGCAGATCCTCACCCTCGCCCTCCCCGGGATCAACGTGCGATCGGGAGGCGCCTCGTCGGCGATCTTCGGGATCATGGCGATGGCGGCGATCTGGGCCCCCGCGAACGAGATCACCTGCGGCTACTTTGCCGGGCTGGGGTGGATGATCCGAACAGGGACCTTCGACGTCACCATCGGGCTCTGGGCCGCCGGCTTCGTCGCCCTCAACCTCCTCCAGCTTTTGTGGGGATCGTTGACCGGTCTGCTTCATCTCATGGGCGCGGCCTTCGGGGCGCCGCTGGCGATCCTCATGCTCAAGGCGGGCGCCGTCGACTGCGAGGGGTGGGACGCATTCACGATTTGCCGCAACGGGCGCCCCAGTTACTCAAGCGCCCTCGAGAAAAGCCGGGAATACGTCGAGGAGGTCGCCAAGCGCCGCCAGCGCGACGAGCAGACGCGGGGGGAGCAGTGGGAGGAGTTTCGCCGCCGCCTCGACGCCAGCGACTTCACCGGGGCGCAGGCCATCCGCACGGCGCTCGCCCGTCCCGACGGGATGCCGGTGATCGAGGGGAGTGATCTGCGGCGGCTGGCGGAGGGGCTCCGGGCCGCGGGAGCCTGGAGCGATGCGGCCGAAGTGATGGAGGAGTATCTCAAGTTTCAGCCGTTCGGTTCGGAAGGAATGCAGGTCAGCCTGGCGCATCTGTGGGCGGCAAGGCTCGGCCAGCCGCAGAGGGCGCTCGACCTCCTCGACACGCTCGATGCCGAGATGCTCTCGCCCGACGAGGTGAAGCTCGTCGACCGGATCAAGAAGAAGTCGCGCGAGATGCTCGTGAAGCGTGCCCCGCCGACCTGACTCGCCGGCAAGGCCGGCGGGCTGGGTGGTTTGCGGTGTCGCGGGAATGGGGACGCAGAGGCCGCAGCCCTTCCCCGACCGGAAAACTCCAGCGTCACCTGAGAGCGCGTCGATAAGAAGACAGGTCAGCGCCACCGGTCCATCCGGAAGTCGTTCCCGGCCCATGCCTGACGAGGCTCGGGCCGCGGTGGTGCCTGCAGGAATGCCCCCGTGCCACGTTGCCTGCGGCGAACAGCCGTCCTTCTTCTCCTCTGCGGCATGGCCCTCGGGTGGGGGGCGCGGCCAGGACATGCCTGGCAGGGTGATTCCAACGATCCCTCCCGCGGTCGGATCATCGAGTTTCCCGATCTCGGGCCGATTCCGGGGTCGAATACGCCGTCCCTTGGCCCCGGCCCCGGGGCGTTCGACGCCGGGGGCCTTGAAAGCGCCGATGTCGGCATCGTCGGTGGGAGACGCCGGGCGGGACGATTGCCCCGGCAGGGGAAGACTGGCTCGCGCCCCGTCGGGATCCAAACCGCCCGCGGCATGCAGCTCCCGGCGCCGCTCCCCGCACCGGCGACGCCGGCGCGGAGCCTGGCGATCGGCACCGGCGAACTCGACCGGCGGCTTGCCGACGACGAGGGACCTGAGAACGGCGTCACGCTCGACGCCGCCATCGACCGGATGATGGCCGACAACATCGACATCCGTGCCCTCCGCCACGAACTCACCCAGGCCGACGCCGACATCCTCACCGCCGGCCTGCGGACCAATCCGTTGGTCTACCTCGACAGCCAGTTCATCCCTTACGGCTCGTTCACCGACGCCACGCCGGGGGGCCCGACGCAGTACGACCTCAACATCACCTATCCGCTCGACGTCTCGCGGAAGCGTCAGGCGCGGACGGTCGTGGCCCGGATGGCAAAGACGGCCCTCGAGGCGCAGTTCCAGGATGTCGTTCGTCGCCAGATCGACAATGTCAACAAAGCCTTCGTCGGTCTTCAGGCGGCGCGGATCGACATGCTCGCCTCCGAGGCCGCGGTGCGTCGGGCCGAATCGCTCCTCAAGGAGGAGACCCGCGAGGCAGCGGCGCTGCCGGCTTCCGACGTCGCCGGTCGCCGCAAGGCCGCCGAGCTGATCCGGGAGCTCGGCTTCGCGCTCGAGAAGGCGAAGCTCACGGGGCTCGATGCGACGGAAGCTTACGAGGATGCCCAGGAAACGCTCGCCTTGCTGCTCGGCGTGCCGCCGGGGGAGACGATCGATCTTGTCCCCCGTGGTGGTCTGCGACCGATCGCCCCGGAGCCCCCGCCACTCGACGAGATGGTGCGGCTGGCAAGCGGATGCCGCCCCGACGTCCGCGCCGTCCGGCTGGGTGTCACCCGGGCCCGGGCGGAGGTCGATCTCCAGCGGGCCAACCGGATCGACGATGTCTACCTCTTCTACGACCCGATCACCATCCAGGACAACGGCCCCATCCAGCGGCCCGACTCCCGGTCATGGGCGGTGGGGCTCACCTTCTCCCTCCCGGTCTTCAATCGCAATCAGGGGAACATCGCTCGCGCGCAGAGCAACGTCTCACAAACGCGCACGGAGCTGGAATCGATGGAGCGGCGCGTGGCGTCGGAGGTGAGGCTGGCGGACCGGGAATACCACTATGCCAAGCGGGCGCTGGAACGGATCGAGGCGGTCCTCCTCCCCCAGTCGGACGCCCGTCTCCGCGAGGCCCAGGCCGACTTCGACGCGGGAGAGATCACGATCGACGATTTCCAGGAGCACCTCGAAGAAGCGGCGGCCGTCTCGCAGAGCCACCGCGAGGCGCTCGTGCGCTACCGCCGCAGCATGCTCGACGTCAATACGGCCGTGGGGATGCGTGTTCTCCCCTGAAATCTTCGTCGCTGGGCCTCCGCGCCGGCCTCTGGCGCCGGGCCGAATCAGGCGTCTCCCGGCCGCCGATTCCGTGGGAGTGGACCGGTTTGCCGTCGTGGGGGGGGAGAGGGTATCGTCGGACGAAATCATTCTTTTCTCTTTCTGCCCCTCCCCTGCCATTCCCCGGAGTCCCGCATGCTCGGCCTCGAACGGCTGGCCGTCCAGTCGCGGCTGATCGTGCTCCTCCTCGCCGTCAGCCTCGGATCGATCCTGTCGATCGGCTGGATCGGCTACCGGTCGGCGCGCGACTCGATCACGTACGCGATCCAGCAGCAGTTGCAGAGCGTCCGGCATTCGAAGACGACGGCGCTGATCGACACGCTCAAAGGGCTCCGCAATCAGGTTCTCTCGATCTCCGACGGGCGGATGGCGACCGACGGCATGGTGGCCTTCCGCCGCAGCTTCGCCGGCCTTGAAGACGTCTCCCTCGATCCGAAGCAGGACGAGGAACTGCATCGCTGGTACGCCGAGGAGTTCATCCCCGAACTCAAGACCCATCTCGGCGGCTCGCCGATGATCGAGCAGTATCTGCCGGCCGAGCCCCGACAGCGCTACCTCCAATACCACTACCTTCTCCCCGAGCAAGCTCGCGTCGGGGCTGAAGGGGAGCGTGCCTCGCTCCCCGAGAGCACCGATGATTCGGAATACGGCATCGTTCATGAGGCCGTCCGCGATCGGATGGAGCGGGCCGCCACGCTGTTCGGCTACGAGGACATCCTCCTCATCGACGACGACACCCTCGAGATCGTCTATTCGCTGAAAAAACGCCCCGACTTCGCCACGAACTTGAAGACTGGGCCGTACGCGGGAACGAATCTCGCCCGGGCGGCCGAGGCGCTCGCCCACGCGCGTGACAAGGATGCCTTTCGGATTGCCGACATCGAAGCCTACGTGCCCGATGGGGGATTGCCGGTGGGGTTTGTCCTCTCGCCGATCTTCAGTGGCCCGGAGATGATCGGGATCCTCGCGCTCGAGTTCCCCGTTGACCGGATCGTCGCCATCACCACGGGGCGCTTCGAGTGGGAGCGGGAGGGAATGGGAAAGACGGGGGAGTGCTACCTCGTCGGGCCCGATCTCACGATGCGGAGCCGGAGCCGATTCATGGTCGAGGACCGGGAGGCGTTCGTCGCCTCCCTGCGCCGCTCGTCGCTGCCGTCGGCGACCGTCGACCAGATCGAGCGGCAGGGAAACGTGATCAATCAGTTGCCGGTGCGCACCCAAGCTGCTGAGGAAGCGATCCGCGGCCGCGAGGGCTTGGCGATCCTCAACGACTACCGCGGCGTCCCCGTGCTCTCCTCCTACGGCCCGCTCGATCTCGATTCGATTCGCTGGGGCGTGATTGCGGAGATGGATGTCGATGAGGCCTACGCCCCGATTCGGGCCTATGCCAGGCATGCCCTCCTGGCGGCGACCGGGCTGTCGCTGGGGACGGCGATCCTCGCGATGGTCGCCTCGTGGCTGCTCGTCCGGCCGCTGCGGCAGCTCACCGACGCGGCCCGACGGATTGGCGCCGGTGAGGTGGGCGTCCGCGTCGCCCTCGATTCGCGCGACGAGTTCGGGGAGCTGGCGCGGACGTTCAACCAGATGTCGGAGAGCCTCCGCGAGCAGCGTCGCGCGCTCGAGGAGAAGGCCCGGGAGAACCAGGAACTGCTCCTCAACATCCTCCCGGCGGCGGCGGTGGCCCAGCGGCGCGACGGGGACGAGAAGGCCACTCGGCAGTTCGCCGACGTCACCGTCCTCGTGGCGGAGTTCGTCGGGCTCGACAGCGTGTCGGGCCCGGGTTCACAGCGCGAGGCGATGGATTTCGTGACCGACCTGATCGCTGCCTGCGACGAGGCGACCGAGCGCTGCGGCGTGGAGAAGGTGCGGGCGGTGGGGTCGGCCTATCTGGCCGTCTGCGGACTCTCGCTCCCCCGCCCCGATCACGCCGCCCGCACGGTGCAATTCGGGCGGGATCTCTGCCGGATCGTCGCCCAATTCAACCGCCTCCACGGGACGGCCCTGTCGGTGTCGGTGGGAGTCAACTCGGGGCCCGTCGTTGGCGGCGTTGTGGGACGGCAGAAGTTCCTCTACGACCTGTGGGGCGACACGGTGGCGATCGCGTCGCGTCTGGCGGCCCAGAACGGGCAGGCTGTCGTCGTGACCGAGCCGGTGCACGATCGGCTCGTCGACCTCTACGCCTTCGAGGGCCCGGTCGATGTCGAGGTCCGCGGCAATGGGACCGTGAAGACCTGGACGCTCCAGGATCGAGGGACGCCATGAATGGCTCGGCCGGCACGAACGGGTTGAGCAGCCTGTTTGGCCCCCTTCTCATGTCGGATGTGCCACTCCTTCCCGCGGCGATCCTCGCCGTCGGCTTTCCGCTGGCGCTCCTGATCGTCACGGAGATGCTCAATTCCTCCACGCGCCGTGGAGGGATGCTTGCCCCCACGCTCCGCGTGGTGCGGAATCTCGTGCTTCCCGCCCTTGCGGCGATGCTGTTCGTCACCGAGGTGTGGCAGGTTGCCCCCGATCAGACCGCCTCGCGGGTCGTGCGGACGCTGTTTTGGGTGTCGCTCCTCGTTTGTCTTCTCACGCTCACCAACGACGCGCTCTTCGGCGGCCGTCATCAAGCTTCGATGCGGGAGCGCGTCCCGAAGCTGTTCCGCGATCTCGCCCGCGGGACGCTCGTCTCGATCGGCGCGGCGCTCATCTACCAGCATGTCTGGCAGCAGGAGATCGGCGGAGCCCTGACGGCCCTGGGCCTGGGGAGCATCGTCGTCGGCCTCGCGCTCCAGGAACCGCTGGGCAACATCGTCTCGGGATTGATGCTCCTCCTCGAGCGGCCGCTGGCGATCGGTGACTGGATCATCGCCGACGGCACGACCGGCAAGGTGATCGAGATCAATTGGCGGAGCGTCCACATCGAGTCGATCCTCCACGAAATGCGGATCATCCCCAACGTCGTCCTCTACAAGGAATCGTTCAGCAATCTGTCCCGGCCGACGGAGGCCCGGACCGACACCTACGACATCGGTTTCTCCTACGACCATCCGCCGAATGTCGTCAAGGAAGCGATGCTCGGGATCCTTCGCACCACCCCTGGCGTGATCACCGATCCGGCGCCGGAGGTCCACACGCTCAACTACGGCGACTTTTCGATCACGTACCGGATGTATTTCACCGTCGCCCGGCAGGAAGATCTCCTCCCGGTGCGGGACGCGATTCTTTCCAGGATTTGGTACGTGTCGCGGCGGGAATCACTCCAGATCCCCTTTCCGATCCAGATGGAATATCGCCCTTCGGAATCCCCCTCGCTCCCGCAACCGACCGTCGAGGAAATGCTCGACCGGTTCCCGCGCTACCGGCATGTTCGCGATGCGATGCTCGAATCCCTCGCGAGCAACCAAGCCGCCGCGGTAACGGCCGGACACGCGGCCCCGCCCCCGGACGCCCGGATCGTCACCTACGCGGCCGGCGAGGAGATCCATGCCCGTGGGGCCCCGGTCGATCGGTTCGGGCTCGTTGCCGAAGGGAACGTCGATCTCTTGGCCCTCGACGCGGAAGGCGCGGAGATCGCGGTCGCGTCGCTCGGGCCGGGCGACTTCCACGGGGATGCGACGGTCTCTGCCGGGCGTCCCAGCGACTTCCGCGTCATCGCCCGCACCGACGTCGTCGAGGTGTCGATCGATTCGCGGACGGTGGCCAGATGGCTCCAGGGGTCGAGTGGCCTGGCCGCCGAGATCGGCGATACCTACGTCCAACGTCGCAAGGTAGCGCAGCGACACCGTCAACGGCCGGTGCCCCCTGGGACGGATCCACACTGAACGGCTTGTCAGGCCGGCTCCTCGAGCGCCTCCCAGCGGACAAACGCGTTCTCGAGGTGCGTCTGGAGGTCGTCGAGCCTGGTTTTGTCGCGGGCGAGGATGTCGCCTGACTGGCGGAAATAGTCGGCGGCCGCCATCTTTGCATGGAGCGCTGCCATCTCGGTCTCGAGCGTTTCGATAAGCCCCGGGAGCGCGGCGAGCTCCTGCTGCTCCTTGAAGGAGAGCTTGCGTTTGCGAGGGGCGGCATCGGTCGGGGCCGTCGCGAGCCCCGTGGCCGCTTGGGGGGGTGCTTTGACGGGCTTGGTATCGGTCAGCTTCGCCGCGGCCTTCCGCTGCCGGATCCAGTCGGTGTAGCCGCCGGCGTATTCGAGAACGTCATGGCCGTCGCCGCCGGGCCGGGGCTCGAAGACGAGCGTGCTCGTGACGACGTTGTCGAGGAAGGCCCGGTCGTGGCTGACGACGAGGACCGTGCCGGCGAAGTCGACGAGCCGTTCCTCGAGGAGCTCGAGGGTTTCCGCATCGAGGTCGTTGGTCGGCTCGTCGAGGACGATGCAGTTGGCCGGCTTGGCGAACAGCTTGGCCAAGAGGACGCGGTTGCGTTCGCCACCGGAGAGGAAGCGGACGAGCGTCCGGGCCCGTTCGGGGGTGAAGAGGAAGTCCTGGAGGTAGCCGAGGACGTGGCGTGATTGCCCGCCGACTTTCACCGTGTCGTAGCCGTCGCCGATGTTGTCGGCGACGTTTTTCGTGTCGTCGAGCTGGTCGCGGAGCTGGTCGAAGTAGGCGACCTGGACGTTCGTTCCCAGTCGGACGCGGCCGGCGTCGGCGGGGAGCTCGCCCAAGAGGACGCGGAGGAGCGTCGTCTTGCCGGCGCCGTTGGGGCCGATGATGCCGATCCGGTCGCCGCGGGTGACGGTCGTCGTGACGTCGTGGAGGATCTGCTTCTCGCCGCGCGAGGCGGTCACCCCCTGGAGCGAGGCGACGAGCGTACCGCTCCGTTCCGCTTCTTGGATGAGGAGATTGACCTTGCCGACGCGGTCGCGTCGCTCGCCGCGCTCGCGGCGCATCGCCTCGAGGGCCCTGACGCGCCCTTCGTTGCGAGTCCGTCGCGCCTTGATTCCGGTACGGATCCAGACCTCCTCTTCGGCGAGCCGCTTGTCGAAGAGGGCGTTTTGCTTCTCCTCGGCGGCGAGGGCCTCTTCCTTCCGCTGCAGAAACGTGTCGTAGTCACACGACCAGTCGAACACGCGTCCACGATCGATCTCGAGGATCCGGGTGGCGAGCCGGCGGAGGAACGCCCGGTCGTGGGTCACGAACAGGAGCGTCCCATCCCAGCGTCCCAAGAAATCTTCGAGCCAGGCGATGGCGTCGATGTCGAGATGGTTCGTCGGCTCGTCGAGGAGGAGGAGATCGGGGCCGGCGACGAGCGCCCGGGCGAGGAGCACGCGGCGCTTCATGCCACTGGAGAGCGACTCGAAGGCGCGCTCGCCGTCGATTTCCATTCTCGAGAGGATCTGGGCCACGGCATGGTCGCGCCGCCAGGCGGCATCGTGTTCGTCGTCGGCCCGCCGCGCCCCGGCGGCCTCCGACCAACCGGTGGCGACGACCTCGCGCACCAGGCCGACCATCTCCTGCGGCACGTCCTGCTGGAGATAGGAGACGACCGTGCCGGGGGCGAAGATCACCTCGCCGGAATCGGGGGCGAGATCGCCACTCAGCAGACGCATGAACGACGTCTTGCCGGCGCCGTTGCGGCCGAGGAGGCCGA